>Ga0163161_10000005_pt1 | contig 327860 bp, 279 predicted proteins | sample S45metaG_FD_129847 | JGI IMG/M metagenome (GOLD analysis project Ga0163161, IMG submission 129847) | Switchgrass rhizosphere microbial communities from Kellogg Biological Station, Michigan, USA - S4-5 metaG | ecosystem: Host-associated > Plants > Roots > Rhizosphere > Soil | place: USA... | reverse complement strand
CTTCAACGCCGCTTGCGGCGGCCCCGAAGGGGTGAGTCTCAGGATGAGACGAATATTGTAGGACACTGCCAGGCATCAAATAAAGTCGAAAGCCTCATGCGAAAGCATGGGGCTTTTTGCTTTGCAGAAAACAGACTGTAATCTCTTCTTATTTTCATTTCACTATTTAATATTCATCACAAAAACCGCGTTTTGCCCCTTGTTTCATCACATATCCTTCGCCCGCGGTCTGGTTTAATTGTTAACTTAAACATAACAACAAAGTAATAATTAAACGGCGGGACGCCGACTTCACTGCTTATCTGGCTCGGAGAAGACAAAATGACAGAAACAACCTCGGCCATTGGGGATGGGGATACTGCCGAACTGGCGGTTCAGGATAAAAAACAGCGTATTTTCGCTATCGTTGGGGCTTCATCGGGAAACCTGGTGGAGAGGTTCGATTTTTACGTTTACTCTTTCTGTTCGATCTATTTCGCCGCCTCGTTCTTCCCCGCCGGTAACAGTACAACCCAGTTGCTGCAGACCGCCGGCGTCTTTGCTGCGGGCTTTTTTATGCGCCCGATTGGCGGTTGGCTGTTCGGTTATATCGCGGATAAACATGGCCGTAAAAATTCGATGTTGATTTCAGTCTGCATGATGTGCGCCGGATCGCTGGTGATCGCCTGTTTGCCAACCTACGATTCGATCGGCAGTTGGGCGCCGGTGTTGCTGTTGGTGGCTCGGTTGTTCCAGGGGCTTTCCGTGGGGGGAGAATATGGCACCAGCGCTACCTACATGAGTGAGGTGGCGATCAAGGGAAAGCGCGGGTTCTATGCTTCCTTCCAATATGTGACGCTGATTGGCGGCCAGTTACTGGCGCTCTTGGTGCTGGTAGCGTTGCAGCAAATCCTTTCTACAGAAGAGCTGAAAGCTTGGGGTTGGCGCATTCCATTTGCGCTGGGCGCAGCGTTGGCGGTGGTTGCGCTGTACCTGCGACGTTCACTGAATGAAACGTCCGATGCGAAAACCAGGAGTCATAAAGACGCTGGTTCGTTGAAAGGTCTGTGGAAAAACCGTAAGGCGTTTCTGATGGTGCTGGGCTTCACCGCCGGCGGTTCATTAAGTTTCTATACCTTCACCACCTATATGCAAAAATACCTGGTGAATACCTCAGGCATGGACGCCAGGTTGGCCAGCGGCATCATGACCGCCGCGTTGTTTATTTACATGCTATTGCAACCGCTGGTCGGTGCGTTCTCGGACAAGATTGGCCGCCGTAGTTCAATGCTGGTCTTCGCTTCGTTTGCCACACTGATGACGGTACCTATTCTGATGACGCTGAAAAGCGTGACCAACCCTTATGCGGCATTCGGATTGATAGTTCTGGCGTTGTTTATCATCAGTTTTTACACGTCGATCAGCGGGCTGTTGAAAGCGGAAATGTTCCCGCCGGAAGTGCGCGCGCTGGGCGTAGGGCTGTCTTATGCGGTAGCAAACGCAATGTTTGGCGGCTCTGCGGAGTATGTTGCCTTGTCGCTGAAATCGTTCGGTGTGGAGAACGCCTTCTTCTGGTATGTTTCCGGCATGTGCCTGCTGGCACTGATCGTTTCGCTCAAGTTGCATCGCAAGGGGAAAGAGGTCCAACTGTGAATCATCGAGTGGCGTGATACAGACTATAGCCGGTCGCTGCACCTGCCACATCCCAGGCAAAATCTTTCCAGCTCCAGCCGGTGCCGCCTTCGCGGCTGTCATACAGCTCTTTGGCTGCACCGAGCCCCATTGCGAACATCAGGCCGAAGCTGCGGCTTCTGGCCTCATTCCAGTTTTGGTGATCGCCATAAGCGGCGCCGGCGGCGGCAAAGGCCGCAGAGGCGACAAAATGCTGCGCCTTATCTTTACCTGTCCAACTGTCGTTCGCCAGATGAGTGCAACCGCTGGTGAACAGCAAAAAGGGCAGGATAAGCAAGAGGCAGAATGGGCGCATAATGAAAACATCCTGTTGTCATGACAGACAAAAAACCCCAGCCTTGGCCAGGGTCTGTGATAGCTGAATTATAGCGGGATTACAGTATACGGCTAATCAAGCGGTCAATACGGATACGGCGCAGACGGCGGATCAGTTTGCGCACTTTGACCGGATACTGCTGAATAGTCTGTAATTCAAGGTAGTTGCCCACCACGGTGGTATGGGTGCGGATACACTCCAGCTCTTTGTGGCGTTGCTCGCGCATCTCCTGTTTCGGATCGTGGATCAGGATGGCGTTCTCCAGATCCAGCCGCCAGGCACGCGGATTGAGGTTGTTGCCAGTGATCAACTGCCACTCGTCATCTACCCACATGCCTTTCAGGTGATAGCTATTATCGCCGTCTTTCCACAGGCGCACGATCAACTGGCCGGTATCGATATAACGCTGCAGGCGACTGAGAAAGCGTCGTAGGTTAATTTCGTAGAGGTAGGGCAGTGCACCGATAATCTTGAACGGCTGATCTTCCGGAATGTAAAAGTCGTTGGCCGTTTTGTCGCCGACGATGATTTCAACCTGTTTGCCCTCGCGCAGCAGATAGATGATATTGCGTACCAGCAGCGCCGGCAGGTTGAAATAGGGGGTACACAGCGTCAGCTTTTGATCGGCGCAGGACATCAGGTGATGAATGGTTTTATTCAGGACGCTCTGTTTGCCGAGCCCAACCAGCGGCGTTACCGCCAGTTCATCGTTACCCGCCGCGTTGCGGAACTGATAACCGGCCCGGCGCAGGCTGAACCGGAATAAACGCGTTTCGTTTTTGATCTCCGGGCTTTTCGGCCGATCGTCGCGATCCAGGCGCTGTACCGCGCCAGCGGCCAGCAGGTGCTGTTTGATGTAATCGATCAGGGCATTGGCCAACGCGCCATTAGTGATCAACTGATAACGATCGTAACGGTATTTCTCATGCTGATGCAGGTAAACGTCATTGATACTGGCACCGCTGTAAATAACGGTATCGTCGATAACAAAGCCCTTCAGGTGCAACACTCCCAAGGCTTCACGGGTATTTACCGGCACGCCGTATATCGGAACTTGCAGTCCCGGATGCTGGTCTGCCATTGAACAGTACCAGTCGGCATTGGTATTGGCGGCCACAGCGCCAATACGCCCACGCTGGGCTCGATGCCAGTCAACCAAGATGCAAATCTCCAGCTCCGGACGCCGTTGCTTTGCCTGATAAAGCGCATTGAGAATGTCACGCCCGGCGTCGTCATGCTCCAGATACAGAGCGACCAGATAGATGCGTCGGGTGGCATTAGCGATCAATTCCAGCAGCGTAGTACGGTAATCAGACGGTGCGTACAGGGTACGTACGTCAGCTACCGTCTGGGGGAGTTTTGGCAGTTGTGCAAGGTGTTGTTGATGTTTGCTACGTTTAAATTTTGACAACATCACAGTGCGCTTCTTCTCTCATGATTAGATGGCCGGAACGCCAAATACGTAAAAACAATAAATCGAATAATCGGGCGATAATACCACTAGTTGTCCCGATTGTGCGTATGTTTTGGCGTTAAGTGATGGATTCGTAGCACATTGCGACACTGGTCACTGCGCTTTGTCAGCCTGCAACGGCAGGGTCAAATTGACGATCCCGTCTTCAAGCTGCACATCAATACCAAAGCCCAGCCGTTGTGCCAACACAATCATGCCGCGGTTGTTCGGCATGGTAATGCCGGTCAGGCGGGTCAGACCGTGGGCGCGGGCATAGGCGATCATTTTTTCCAGCAATTGGCGGCCGAGACCTAACCCTTTCAGATCAGAGCGAACCAGCACGGCGAATTCCGCGTCGGTATTGTCCGGATCGGAAAGCGCACGCGTTACGCCGATAATTTGTTCGTCGCGCACGGCGACAAAAGCCATCTCCCGATCGTAGTCGATTTGCGTCATGTTAGCCAAATCGTCGTGGGTAAACTCGTTGATCTCACTGAAATAGCGGTAGTAGAGATCTTCCTTGGTCACTCGATCGATAAAGTGCTTCAGCGCCGGCTCGTCCTCCGGCAGAATTGGCCGGAACAGGCACTGCGAACCGTCTTTCAAGCGGATAACTTCTTCCAGTTCATGGGGATAAGGGCGGATCGCCAGCCGCGCCTGCGGGTCGCCCTCGAAAGGCGCAATTTGCATGGAAACGTCCAGCAGCGTGAATTCGCTGCCAGAGGCCAGCACCGGATGGATGTCCAGCCGGGTGATTTCAGGGCAGTCGAGGATCAGGTTGGATACCTGTACCAGCAGACGGCTCAGCCCGGGAATATCCAGCGGCCGCAGTGCGCTGCGCCCACGGATCTTCCCACCCTTAACCGCCTGCAGCACCAAATAACGTGCCAGCGCCATATTCAGCGGCGGCAAGGCTACGGCGACCTGATTTTCCTGCCGCCATTCGATACCCCCTTCGCCCAGCATGATCAGCGGACCAAAAATAGCGTCCTGCTCCACGGCAATGCGCAACTCTTGCGCTCCGGCACGGTTGGCCATGCTTTGCACCAGCAGGCCGTGAATGCGGGCCTGCGGATAGGTACGTTTTACGCGATCGAGAATAGCGTCCGCCGCACGCTGGACCTCGGTGGCGGTGCGCAGGTAGAGCATAACGCCCTGCACTTCTGACTTGTGAGGAATATCCGGCGAGCGCAGTTTCAGCGCCACCGGATAGCCGATTTGCTCGGCGATGTGTACCGCTTCGGTGCTGTCTTCGGCAATCCAGGTGGATAAGGTGGTCAGATCATAGGCCTGCAAAATGGATTGCACTTCGTGGGTATCGAGCTGTGTCGCCCCTTCAGCCAACGCCTGATGGATCAACCGGTGGGCATCGGCGGTGTTGGCCGTCAGGCCGACCGGGAGCGCCGGCGTCTCTTTCAGCTGCTTCTGGTTGCGGCGATATTCCACCATATGCATAAAGGCGGTCACCGCACCTTCCGGGGTGCGGTAGGTCGGAATACCGGCCTCGGTAAACAATCGTCGGGCTTCTTGCGACGAGTATTCGCCGCACCAGTTGGTGAGCAGCGTGATGCGTTTACCGCGCGGGTGCTGGCGAATCGCATCGATAATGCGTTCGGCGGTGGCGGTGCCCGGTGCCGCCGCACTTGGGGCGTGGATCAGTAACAGGGCATCGTAGTCGTGGCTGTCGAGCAGCGCCTTGACTGCCGTCAGATAACGTTGCGGCGTGGCGTCATCGCGCAGATCGATCGGGTTACCGGCGCGAATAAACTCCGGCAATGCCGCGCCGAGCTGCGTCAGGCTCTCTTCCCCCAACTGTGCCAGCTTGCCGTTGCGGCCTAGCAGTTCGTCTAACGCCATCGCTGCCGGTGCAGCGCCGTTGCTGACGATCATCAGCCGCTCACCGCGCAGCGGATGCATGTGGCTCAGGGTTTCCACCGCGGAGAACAGTTCGTGGGTGTCCTGGACGCGCAGCAAACCCGCACGCTGGATGGCGGCATCATAAGCTGCGTCCAGACCTTGCTGGCTGTTGAGCAGCAGTTGGGCCTGTTGGCTGCGACCGCTTTTGATCACCAGTATCGGCTTGTTGCGCGAAGCGCTGCGCGAGGCAGACAAAAAGCGGCGTGCGTCGCTGATGTTTTCCAGGTACAGCAAGATGGCGCTGGTTTTACTGTCGCGAGCCAGAAAATCCAGCAGGTCGTCGACGTCAATATCCAGGCTGTCACCCAGCGCGATAAAATAGGAAAACCCGACCTCGCGCTGCTGCGCCCAGTCGAGAATGGTATTGGCGACGGCGGCGGACTGAGAAATGAACGCCAATTTGCCCTTGAGGATCGGCACCGGAGAGAAGCTGGCGTTGAGACCTTGCCATGGCGCCAGCAGGCCCAGGCTATTTGGCCCAAGCAGGCGCATCGAATAACGTTGTGCGCAGGCTTTCAACTCGGCGAACTGTTCCGGTGGGGATGAGAGCACAATCGCGGTTTTACAGCCGCGTTTACCCAGGGCTTCAATCAATGCCAGATTGCGTTGCGCGTGGGTGCAGAGTATCGCCAAATCGGGTGTAAGCGGTAGGCTGGCGACGTCAGGGTAGGCCATCACGCCGCACACGGCCTTATAGCGAGGAGTGACCGGCATTACCGGCCCGCTGAAGCCACCGGCCAGCAGGTTGCTCATCATCAGGTTACCGGCGCGGCCGGGCTGTTGTGAAGCGCCGAGAACGGCAATCGATTTAGGACGTAAAAGCGCTTCTAACCCTCGCTGGCTCATGCACGGCTCCTTTTGGCAACGTTACCCCTGATTCTAGGCGTTTTGCGGCAGCTTTGCTGTGACCGGTGCCTCCGGGCGCGTAGGTTTCCCGGCCAGATACTGTTGACGGAAATAACGAAAATGCTGGTTCAAACCTTCAGATGCGGCGGCATCGCCGGCCTGCTGCAACAGCGCCGCCGCCACTTCTGCCGTGCAGTGCTGCTCGGTGCGGCTGGCTTCACGCAACTGGTAATTGGAAGCGGCGGTCACATTGAGTGAGAATACCGGGAATGCGTTCAGATACGGGCTCTTGCGGAACATCTTGCTCGCCTCGGTCCAGGTGCCGTCGAGCATGATAAACAGCGGCGGTTTGCCACCGACAGGCAGTTCGCTGAACACCGGCCGCTCAGGCGCGGCGTAGGAGGCGGGGAAAACTACGTAAGGCTGGCGTTGCGGATCGTTAATCGCCTTCAGCAACTCGGGGTCGATCTCGGTACGCGACCAGAGGAACGCTTGGGTATCCGGCAGGATATCGGCTATCAGGCGGCCGGTATTGCTGGGTTTCAACGGCTCCGCGCCAAACATGATCAAACAGAAACGGCTGGCGGCCGGCTGCGGCTGGATGGTGTCGCACAGGCAGTTTTTATGGGGCAGCAGGCAGCCCTGACAACGCGGTATGCGATTACCGCGCGCCAGAAAAGGGCGGGTAGAGCGTTCCAGACGAAATTGGCGCAGGCGGAGTACGGCGTTGTCAGTCATAAATATCCTGGGGAAAAACCGCTATTGTAGCGCAGAAAAAAGCCCGGCGGGAGCGCACGGGCCTGTTCGAATTGCGCCAGTGTCGCCCGCAATGGGCAACACCGCCTATACTTTCTGCGTTAAACTAGCTCATTAAGCCAGTTATCGAACGGCGTTTTCGGCATCGCGCCGTTGAGCATGTCGACCATTTTGCCTTCACGGAACAGCATGATGGTCGGAATGCTGCGGATACGGAAGCGGGCGCTCAGTTCCGGTTCGGCTTCGGTGTTCACCTTCACGAAGCGTACTTTGCCGGCGCGTTCTTCGGCAACGTCCTCGAAGACGGGCGCAAAGTTGACGCAGGGGCCGCACCACGGTGCCCAGAAATCGACCACTACCGGCAGGTCATCCTGCAGCAATTGGTCCAGCGTGGCTGCGGTGGCGTTGATCACTTCGCCGTCAAATAGCGGGTGGCCGCAGCGGCCACATTTCGCGCCGTCCGTCACACGTTCTTCAGGTACGCGATTGGTGGCATTGCAAGCTGCACAGACTGTATTCATGTTTACCTCGGAGACTGGGAAAGCATTCCACGCCGCAGTCAGGTTGCGGAGTTGTTTCTTTAATGCTGGTTATTATCGGTAAAAACGGGGCATTGAACAAAGAGGTTTGTTCAATGGATACGATAGTTGTTAGCTTTTGGCGCAAGTAGGTGGCTTAGCACCCCAACATCAGGTAATCTTCGCGCCCTGCGCGTTGGTGGAGAAGACAATGAACGATTCATTTAGTGGCAAAAACGGTAAAGTTAAAGTGATGTACGTCCGCAGTGACGACGACAGCAGCAGCGACGACCGTAACAAGAATAAACGTCCGGCCGGCAAAGGCCGTCCGGCTGACGGTGCGCGCTCGGGCCGTACCGGTCAGGACAAGCCGCGTGGCAATAATGATCGCCGTGGCTCCGATTCTCGCCGCAGTGAAAGCGATCGTCCTAGCCGTCCGGCGCGTACTGAAGACCGTGGCGGTTATGATTCGCCGTGGAAAACCGTGTCACGAGCCCCGGAAGAAGAGCCGGCGTTCGATCACGGTGGCATCAGTGGCAAAAGCTTTATCGATCCAGAGCAGTTGCGCCGTCAGCGTGCGGAAGAGACCCGTGTCTACGGTGAGAATGCCTGTCAGGCGCTGTTCGCCAGCCGTCCGGACGCCATTGTCCGCGCCTGGTTCGTGCAGTCCGTTACGCCGCGTTTCCGTGAAGCGCTGCGCTGGATGGCGGCTAACCGCAAAGCCTACCACGTGGTCGATGAAGAAGAGCTGGCGAAAGCGTCAGGCACCGAACACCACGGCGGCGTGTGTTTCCTGATCAAAAAGCGCCAGGGTCTGGATGCGCAAACCTACCTGAAAGAAGCCCCGGCGAAAGATTGCGTGCTGGCGCTGGAAGAAGTGGGCAACCCGCACAACCTGGGCGCTATCGTCCGTTCTTGCGCTCACTTTGGCGTGAACGGCGTGCTGTTGCAGGATCCGGCGGTGCTGGAGTCCGGTGCGGCGGTGCGTACTGCTGAAGGCGGCGCGGAACACATCAAAGCGATTAACGCCGATGACTTCCTGTCGGTGCTGGATACCTTCCGCAAAGCGGGTTACACCATCGTCACCACCTCAAGCCACAAAGGCACTCCGTTGGCGCAGGCCAAGCTGCCGTCCAAAATGGTGCTGGTGCTGGGCCAGGAACGTGACGGTCTGAGCGACAGCGCGTGGCAGCAGGGGGATATGAGTGTGTCTATCGGCGGTACCGGCAAGGTGGAAAGCCTGAACGTATCGGTCGCGACCGGCATTTTGCTGGCCGATTGGTGGCGTCAGAATCAGGCGTAACGGTTAGAAACCCGGAACCTTTGAAGCCGCTGTGTTATGGGCGGCAACTTGCCATTCGCTGGGTATCATCGGGAATATAAAAAACGGGCGCCTCAGAAGGGCGCCCGTTTTGTTGGGTGAGATTCAGTGAGCGCCGCCGCCCCCGCCGCCGGAACTGAATGGCGGTTTCGCCACCCAGACCAACGCCAGCAGGATCAGGAACACCCACGCCGCCAGCCAGAAGATCTCGTTGGCAGAGATAATCAGCCCCTGCGCGGTGATCTCGTTGGCAATGTAGGCCGAGGCCTGCTGTTTGCTCATGCCAACCTGTTCCAGCTGTCGGTACATCTCCTGCGACTGCGGGTTGTAAGGGTTTACAAACTCCGCCAGTTGCGAGTGGTGCTGCGACTCGCGCTGGGTCCACAGCGTGGTGGTAATCGAGGTGCCGATTGAACCCGCCAGCGTACGGGTAAAGTTCGACAGGCTCGATGCCGCCGCCATGCGCTCCGGCGGCAGGCCGGACAGCGTAATGGTGATCAATGGCATAAAGAAGCAGGCGATGGCGAAGCCCTGGACAAACTGCGGCCATGCCGAAGCGCCAAAATCCATTCCCGGCTCAAATGTATAGGCGCGCCAATAGAAGCACACGGCATACATAATGAAGCTGAAGGTCACCAGCCGTCGCATATCCAGCCGATTGCCGAACTTACCGATAATCGGTGACAGCAACACAGGTAACAGCCCGATAGGTGCCGAAGCCAGGCCGGCCCAGGTGGCGGTATAGCCATAGACCTCCTGCAACAGCTGCGGCAACAGCACGATAGAGCCGAAGTACAGCATGTAGGCCAGACTGATGCACAAACAGCCGATGGTAAAGTTGCGCGATTTGAACAGCGACAAATCCACCACCGGGTGGTCATCCGTCAGCTCCCACACCACCAGGAACACCAGCGCCACCACGGCGACTACCGTCAGTACGATAATCTCCGTCGAGTTGAACCAGTCCAGCTCTTTACCCTGATCGAGCATTACCTGCAACGAACCGATCCCGACAATCAGCAACACCAGACCGACGGTGTCGATCGGTTTGATCTCGGTTTTGGTTTCTCTGCCTTTCAGCGTCGCCATCGCCACCAGGATCACGAACAGACCAATCGGAATGTTGATGAAGAAGATCCAGCCCCAGTGATAGTTGTCACTGATATACCCGCCGAGGATCGGCCCGAAGATCGGCGCCACGATCACAGTCATCGACCAGAGCGCCAGGGCCATCGATCGCTTGGCGGGGGGATAATTATTCAGCAACAGGCTTTGCGACAGGGGGATCAACGGCCCCGCCACCAATCCCTGGATCACGCGGAAGAAGATCAGCATGCCCAGGCTGTTGGAAATGCCGCACAGCCAGGAGGCGAGGGCGAACAGCGCGGTGGACCAGAGGAACAGGCGCACTTCACCGATGCGCTTGGCCAACCAGCCGGTGATCGGAATGGAGATGGCGTTCGCCACCCCAAACGAGGTGATCACCCAGGTTCCCTGCGAGTTGGAGGACCCGAGGTTACCGGCGATGGTCGGGATCGCCACGTTGGCGATGGTCGAGTCCAGTACCTGCATGAAGGTCGCCATGGCGAGCGCGACCGTCATCCAGGCTAACTGTGCGCCTTCAAGCGGTTTCTGTGCCAAGGTAGCCTCCTGCGCGCTTAGCCGGCATTCGCATGGATCACGTCGGCGATCATCTGATCAACCGGCGCCAGATTCAACGCCAGCGCGTTGGTCTGGTACAGCGGCTTGTCACGCACTACGTCAGACAGCACGCGGCCGTCCAGATTGGTGGTGTCCACTTTCACCTGCGTCGACAGACCAATGCGCAGCGGATGGTCGGCAATCTGTTTGGCATCCAGCTCAATACGCACCGGCAGACGCTGAACCACTTTGATCCAGTTACCGGTGGCGTTCTGTGCAGGCAACAGCGAGAACGCGCTGCCGGTGCCCATGTCGATGCCGACGACTTTGCCGGTGTACACCACGTCGTCGCCGTAAATGTCACTGACTACGGTTGCCGACTGGCCGATGCGCATATTGGCGATCTGGGTTTCTTTGAAGTTGGCGTCAACCCAGATGTGCTCGGCAGGAACCACCGCCATCAGCGGGGAACCGGCGGCGATTTGCGCGCCCACCTGTACGCTGCGACGGGAAACATAACCGGTGATCGGGCTGATGATTTTAGTCCGTTGCAACGCCAGCCAGGCGTCGCGCATCTGCGCGGCGGACTGCTGAATTGCCGGCTGTTTCTCCAGCGGAGTATCCAGCACCATCGCCTGATTGGCGTTGTATTGCTGTACCGCCACTTCCAACGCCGCTTTGGCGCTGTCGACGGCATCACGCGCATGTTGCAGTTCTTCGCGCCCGATGGCGTCGACGCTGCCCAACACCACGCGGCGTTTGAGATCGTTCTCCGCCTTGCTCAGGTCAGATTTGCGCAGGGCAATATTGGCCTGATACTGCTTGCTGTTGATGATCAACTGGTGGGTCTGGCGCACGCTGTTGGCCAGGCTGGTCTTGGCGCGCTCCAACGCCTGTTCGGCATCGGTCGGATCGAGCGTCAACAGGACATCGCCTTGTCTGACATAGTCGGTGTTATCGAAATTGACGCTGTTTACGCTGCCGTTCACCTGCGCCATGATCTGCACCTGGTTGCCGGATACATAGGCATCATCGGTTTCCTGATGATGACGCAGCACCAGGAACCAATACACTAAATAAGCCACCCCAATAACAATGAAAATAACCGTCAGCAACAGCAGCCAAAACTTGCGCTGCTTCTTTTTGCCGCTCGGCTGCTGCGGGTTTTGAGTCTCCGCGCTTGCGCTCATGGTGTTCTCCAAGCTCTCTATTTTATTATGCTTTTGAATCCGCTACGGCCGGGGCTTGATAGCCACCGCCCAATGCGCGGATCAGTCCTATCTTCGCCTGCAACAAATTGCTGCTGGCTGTCAGTTCCGCCTGTTGCTGCTGCAAGAGCTGCGTCTGGCTGGTCAACAGTTCGTCGCGCCCGATAATCCCTGCCTGGTATCGTGCGTTTGCGACTCGGTACACCTGCTGCATCGATTGGGACGCGGATGCCGCCTGCAGCTGCTGTTGCGCAGTACTTTGCTGGACGGTGATGGCATCGGCGGTTTCCTGCACGGCATTCAGGATGGTTTGGTTATAGGATTCCACCGCTTCGTCATACAGAGCGGACTCCTCACCCAGCTTGCTGCGCAGCGCACCGGCGTGGAAGATCGGCAGCGAAATCGCAGGCATCACGTTCCAGGCCTGGCTGGCCGCTTCAAACAGATTCGGGCTGGTGCCACTGGTATTGGTGGTGGTCAGACCGGCAAAGGCCGAAATGGTCAGGCTGGGGTAAAATTCTTTACGCGCGGCGCTGACGCGCTGGTTGTAGGATTCCACCAGTTGACGCTGGGCGGCGATGTCCGGGCGTTTGCCCAGCAGATCGGCGGTCAGTTCGCCTTTTGGCGCCATCAGCGTATTGGCGGGCAGCGCTACCGGATGCAGATTTTGCATGGCGCTCGGGCCTTGGCCGGCGAGGGCCGCCAACTGGTGTTTCAGCTGTTCAATCTGCGATTGCAACTGGAGGATCTGTTGCTTGGCGCTGTCGGCCTGCGCCTGGGTTTGTTGCGGAATATCAATGCCGGTGATGCCGGCTTTATACTGCCGCTGGCGTAGTTCCGTCAGGCTTTGGTTGTTGTCCACTTCCTGTTGCAGCAGTTTTTCCTGCGCGAAATTGCTCTGCAGCTGGTAATAGGAGGAAGCCACCGAGCTGGTCAACGTCAACGCAGCCTGTTCCTGCTCGGCACGGGCCGCATCGACCTGGGCCTTGGCGGCGTTGACCTGGTTGCGGTACTTGCCCCACCAGTCAAATTCATAGGCCAGATTCAGCCCCAGCGAGTTGGAGCTTTCGTAGATGGGTTTATGCGGATACCCCAGCCCCATATTGACGTTTTGCGGGACTTTCTGGCGATTGGTGCTGGCGTTCAGATCCAGGTTCGGGCCGTTGGCGGCATTGGCTTGGCCCATGACGCTCTGCGCTTCACGCACGCGGGCCGCGGCCTGGCGCAGCGTCGGCGAGCTTTGCAGCGTTCGGGTCATCAGGGCATCGAGCTGTGGATCGTTAAGCGCACGCCACCACTGCGGGCTGACGTTCAGCGAGCTGACCTTAGGTTGCGACAGCTGCAGGCTCTGCGAGTCCATCAGCGTGGATTGCGGGGCAATATTATCGGTAGATGCACACCCGGCCAGCAGTAATACCGCGAACAGCGGGGTGAATCTCCAGTTAAATGGGGATCGCATAAGTAAGTACCTGAACAGAAATTGTGAATTAGGATAACTGTTCTGTGATTTCCATTTGATCCAGACGTGCCAATAGTTTGCGCGTCAGCTTTTCAAGCTGTTGCTGTTCATCATTGTCCAGCGTGGACCACAGGAAATGCAGACATTTGTGCTGCGGTGGCAGCAGTTGACTGAGAAACTCTTCGCCCTGCGGCGTCATATGCAGATGCAGGCAGCGGCGGTCATGGTCGCTTTCACGACGCTCAATCCAGCCGCGTTTTTCCAGCTCATCGGCAATGCGCGTAGCATTGGTGCGCGAAGAACCCAGTGCAGAGCTTAGCTCAGAAGGCTGAATGCTGTGATTTTCCTGAGCATCCAGGGTAATCAGCGCCATAAACAATGTTTCGTTAATCCCTTGTGCCTTGAGCATTTTATTGCGATTTTCCAGCAGTTTACCTTGCATGTGCATACACAGCCGGGTCAGCAGAATTTCCTGATAAGGAAAATCCTTCTGACGTTTTGCGCGAAAATTAAGCATTTGTTCAATGGGAGTAAACGAGCTTTCCATAATTTAGGGCCTCATTAATTTCGTTCGAGATAGTAACGATAGTGATTAATAATGTAAATGTTCAGCAGAGTGAATAATTTAGCTATTCGTGTCATTTGTCAGCTTTTTGTAAACGACCTATGCCCGAAAAAAGCTTCCGTGTGATGTGGCGCACGAAATTACAGGTTACTTCGGCTGAAAACCATAAGTAATTTTAATGTTATACCAAGGATTGCCGTACTGATTTGTATGGGAAAAATGATGCTTTTGCTGCGATAAAGCCTAGATCCAGCGCGATAAAACCGGCCAGCACTTGCCACGACCTGATCGGTTGATGCGAGCCTACGGAGGCGGTAATCGCAGACTGGTTGGCGGCCACAGAGATTAAGCAAGAAAAGAAAAGGTTCTCGGGCGGGGAGGATCCCGGCTTGACGGCGCTCAGACCAAAAGCAAAGGCCACTGGCATAGAACCGATGACGATCGGCAAACTGTCGACGATGCCGTTGATGAAAGGCGTTCTGCCGCTGAGGGCATTGTCGTTTTCTGCAGTTTGGCTTGGCATTTTGTATTCTGATCGCAGGGTATATAGGACATCAATAGTTCATGCCCAGAACATTACCAGAGAGTGAGTAACGTTTATACCCTGCGACGCTAATAAATTCCCAATATGATTATTCGCGTGCTAATCAGATTGCTGCCGGTCCCTGCGGGTCATGACGCTTGCCGCGCCACCAGATCAGCAGATTCAGCACGCATAAAACGCCTCCCGTGGCGGCGACACCAGACCACCCTGCGTGCTGATAGGCCGAGGCGGATAACAGAGAACCGAGCGCACCGCCGATAAAATAGCTGGTCATATAGCCGGCGGTCAGGCGGTTACGCGCTTCCGGCATAATGCGGTACATCACGCTCTGATTGGTGACGTGCACGGCCTGTACCGCAAGATCGAGGATCAGAATGCCGACGATCAGCGCCCACAGCGATTGCGTAGCGAAAGCGATGGGTATCCACGACAGCAGCAGCAGCACCAGGCCCAGAGTCGTGGTTAAACCGGCTTTACCCTTGTCCGCCAGATGCCCGGCGCGGGAGGCGGCCAGCGCACCGGCGGCGCCCACCAGGCCGAACAGGCCTATTACCCCTTCGGAATAACCAAAAGGCGGCGCCGCCAGCAGGAAGGCCATCGAAGTCCACAGCACGCTGAAATTGGCGAATGACAGCGCGCCAATCGCGGCGCGGGTACGCAGCAGCGGCGTGCCGTAAAACAGGGTGAAGATTGATTTCAGCAACTGAGGGTAATTCAGGCCGGAATGCAGTTTGTAACGCGGCAGTGCGCGCCACAGGATCAGTGCCATCAGGATCATCAGCCCGCTGGCTACCCAGTAAATGGTACGCCAGCCGCCGATCGACGCCAGCGCCCCGGCCACGGTGCGCGCCAGCAAGATGCCGAGCAGCAGGCCGCTCATGATGATGCCGACGGTTTTGCCGCGCTTTTCCGGATGCGACAGGGTTGCGGCCAGCGGGACCAGAATTTGCGCCACCACCGAGAACAATCCGGTAAGCGCGGTACCGAGGATCATCATCGGCAAGGTGGTTGAACTGGCGGTGATCAACATGCCGCCTGCTGCCAGCAGCGTCATGAAGACGATTAATCCGCGCCGTTCAAACATGTCGCCGAGCGGGACCAGCAGCAGCAAGCCAACGGCGTAACCCGATTGCGCGGCGGTGACGATAAAACCGGCCTGATTGACCGACAGCTCAAAGTGCTTGGCAATGGTTTCCAGCAACGGCTGCGCATAATAATTACTGGCGACGGCCAGGCCGGTGGCGATGGCGATCAGGACAATCAGCGCCGGGCTGAGGCCCGGATGGGGATTTTGTTGGTTCATGAGGGCTTAGTCACAAGAAGAAGTGATGCGAAGTATCGGGCAGGACAGCACATGAAACCAATGTATAATTTTCATTTGATTAATCTCCTTTTGCGATAGATGCCATGAACCTGAAACAGATCCGCTTTGCACTGGCGGTAGCCGAAGAGCAGAGTTTTACCCGTGCGGCGCAACGCTGCCACACGGTGCAGTCGGCACTCAGCCATCAGATCGCCAAACTGGAGGAAGAGCTGGGCTGCGCATTGTTTGAGCGCACCTCGCGCCGGGTCAGGCTGACCAGCGCCGGACAGGCGTTTATTCTGCCCGCGCAGCGGCTGTTGGCGGCCAAACAATCGCTGGTGGAAGAGGTGGTGGCGGCCAACGGGACGATTTCCGGTACCTTGACCATCGGGACCATCTCCACCATAAACGCGATTGATCTGACCGAAAAACTGAGCAAGTTTCATCGCCACTATCCGGCGGTTAACATCAGGCTGTATGTGGGCATGAGTGAGGAACTGCTTGAGGATGTCCGCCAACAGAAGACCGACGTGGCGTTTGTCGGGATCTGGCCGGGAGATATCGATATGCTGCCGGTATCCCATCGTCAGTTGACCGATGAGCCCCTGGTGGCGCTGGTGGCGGCGCAGCACCCCTTAGCCAGCCGCCAGCGGGTCAATCTGCAAACCCTGTCGGAAGTGCCGCTGGTGGATTTTTACAGCGGTACCGGCGCCCGGCGCCAGACCGACCGCGCGTTTCAGGCGGCGGGCATCAAGCGGCATATCAGTTTTGAAATCGATCATATCGAATGGCTGGAGAATCTGGTGCAGCGGGGGTTGGCGGCGGGCATTGTGCCGATCTCGACGGCGCAGCGTCTGAGCGCGCTGGTGTCTATCCCGATTGAAGATGGCCCACGGCGGCAGGTGTATTGCGTATGGCCGCAGCAGCTATCGAGGACCGCCGAACGCTTTTTGCAGTTCAGCGGGATTGAACTGACGCAATAGAGGGCGCAGTGGCCTGCGCCCGCAGGGGGTTATTTCTTCGCGGCTTCCGCGGCGGTTTTCACCCAACCGTCGAAGGTTGCCTGGTGCGCCTTGATCCAGCCGTTAACATGGTTTTGGATATCGGCGTCGGACGCCTGACCTTCATGCATACGCAGATTCTGCGCATTCACGTCGGCAATCGGCAGCTTCATAATGGCGAACAATTTGGCGGCCGCCGGGTTGGCTTCGGCCCACTTTTTGTTGGCGGCGATACGCATGGTGTTCACCGGGAAACCATAGTTGGCACCGTTCGGCAGCTTGGTATCCACATTTTTCTGCTCGCCCGGCAAGGAAGAGAACGGCACCTGCAGCCAGACCACGTCGCGCCCCGGCACCAACACGTCGCTTACCCAGTACGGTGTCCAGGTGTAGTAGAGTATCGGTTTGCCTTCTTTGTAGCGGGTAATGGTATCGGCGATCATCGCCGCGTAGTTGCCCTGGTTGTGCTCGACGGTTTTGCTCAGGCCATAGGCCTTGATATGGTGGTTAATCACCGCCTCGCAACCCCAACCCGGCGTACAGCCGGTCAGATCCGCCTTGCCGTCGCGGTTGGTGTCAAACAACTTGGCGATCTTGGGATCTTTCAATTGCTCTACGTTGGTGATGTGGTATTTATCGGCGGTTTTCTTGTCGATCAGGTAACCCTGTGCCGCACCGTTGACGTACACCCCTTCGCGGTAGAATTTGGCGTCGCCGCCTGCAGCCTTGTACTGATCGGCGTGCAGCGGATCCCAGTTCACCGCGAGGAAGGTGGCGTCGCCGGAGGCGATGGAGGTGTAGGCGACGTTATAATCCACTTCGCGGGTGTCTTTGACGTCATACCCGAGCTTTTCCAGCGCCTTGCTGACCAACTGCGTCTGGAAGGTTTCTTCAGAAATGGTGCTCTGTAGCGGCTGTACCGTTACGCCTTTTCCCGGTAAGTCAGCGGCGAAAACCGCCTGCGAGCCAATCAGTGTCGTAAGGGCAACCGCCCAGATTCCTGTGGTGCGCATAGTTTTTCCTCTGTTTTTGATGTTGTGGTGCTATAACCCGCCGAGGCCGAACGCCACAGCGGGAAAATATCCTCAGGCCTTTTTAATGAACGGGCGAGTAAGCAGCCCGATCGGGCCGTGAGCGTACCAACGGCCCATGCCTTTGCTGCGGCGATCGCGCCCCAGCGACTGGGTGAGACGATCGAGAATTATCGCCAGGATCACGATGCCGACACCGCCCACTGCGGCCAGCCCCATATCCAGCCGGCCGATGCCGCGCAGCACCATTTGGCCCAGACCGCCGACGGCGATCATCGAGGCGATAACCACCATCGACAGCGCCAGCATCAGGGTTTGGTTAACGCCTGCCATAATGGTCGGCATCGCCAGTGGCAACTGCACTTTGAACAGAAGCTGGCGCGGGCTGGAGCCGAAGGATTCGGCCGCCTCTATCAGATCTTCCGGCACCTGTTTGATGCCGAGAATGGTCAGACGCACGATCGGCGGTAGCGCGAAGATTATGGTTACCACTACCCCCGGCACGTTGCCGATACCGAACAGCATGACGATCGGCACCAGATAGACGAACGCCGGCGTGGTCTGCATGGCGTCGAGCAAGGGGCGTATGATCTTGGCGGCATGTTTGCTGCGCGCCAGCCAGATGCCAAGAGGCAATCCGATGACAATGCAAAAGAACAGGGCGGTCAGCACCAGCGCCAGCGTTACCATGGCCTGCGACCAGGCGCCGATCGCCCCTATCGCAATCAGCGATACCAGGGTCGCGGCACCCATGCTGAAGCTGGAGATCTGCCAGGCGATCAGTGAGAACACCAGAATGGCGATCGGTGCCGGCATGCCGAGCAGTAACTGCTGAAAGCCGCCGAGGATAAAGTCGACCGGCACGCGAATCCCCTGAAACAGCGGGCGGAAGTGCAGCACCAGCCAATCGATGCCTTGAGTCACCCAGGAGTCGAACGGCACCCAGGCCTTGTGGAACGGGTCGAGCAGGTTGAAATGCTCCGGCTGGGCCGGTGCGCTGTTGAGCCAGTCAGCACCCTGAGCGGCCTGGTTGGCCGCGTCGTGTGTTGCCGGTGGCGGTGCGCTGGACCAGGCATCGCCGGCGCCATCGGCAGGCACCGCAGAAGCGGCGGCATCCGTCGCCGGTGCGGCGCTGGGGTCGGCAGGTGCGGTGGCCCATGGATCCTGTGTTGTATCACTCATTCGCTGGGCCCTCTTTATCTAAGGCCTGCAGCAGCATGGCCTTGGAAATAATTCCGATATAGTTATTTTCTTCGCAGACCACCGGCACCGCGCAGGGTGCCTGGGCGACCAATGAAATCAGTTCGCTCAGCGGCATATCCGCCGGTACCGGGGCTGGCGCATCCAGCAGGGCGTCATCCAGCGTCTGGTTGGCGGCCAGCGCCTGTTTTAGCGAATCTACCGACACCACGCCGATAAATTTCTTTCCGCGTTCAACAACATAACCATAATCGCGGTCTTCATCGCGCAGCAGCTGCAACGCCGAGCGCGGACCAAAACCGGGGGTTTTACGAATCAGGGCCACCGGGCGGCGTTTGGCGATATCCTTCGCGCTGAACACGTGGCTGATATCCACGCCGCGGAAGAAGGTGCGGACATAATCGTTGGCCGGATTATTTAATATTTCCTCCGGCGTGCCGACCTGAATCACCTCGCCGCCTTGCATAATCGCAATGCGATCGCCAATACGCATCGCTTCATCCAAATCGTGGGAAATAAACACGATGGTACGCTGATGCCGGGCCTGTAATTTGACCAACTCATCTTGCATTTCGGTGCGGATTAAGGGGTCTAGCGCCGAGAAGGCTTCATCCATCAATAATATGTCCGGATTATTCGCCATGGCGCGGGCTAATCCCACGCGCTGACGCATCCCACCGGAAAGCTCATCGGGATAAGAGTGCGCATAATTCTCCAGGCCGACCTGTCGCAGGGCTTCCAGGGCTTTTTCCTGGCGCTCCTGTGGCGGTATTCCGGCTAATTCCATGCCGAAGGCGGTATTATTCAATACGTTCATATGCGGCATTAGAGCAAATGACTGGAACACCATGCTGATTTTATTTCGGCGCACGGTGCGCAGCGCGCTGTCGGATATTTTGGCGATATCCTCTCCGTCAATCAGCACCTCGCCGCGAGTGGGTTCTATCAGACGATTGAGAAGGCGTACCAGGGTGGATTTTCCCGAACCGGAAAGCCCCATGATGACAAATATCTCGCCTTCTTCAATGGCCAGAGAGGCGTCTTTTACGCCAAGTGATAATCCGGTTTTTTCAAGCAGTTGGTCTTTTGTCAGACCTTTCTCAATCAGTTTGAATGCTCGCTCCGGATGTTCGCCAAATATCTTATACAGGTTCTTTACTTCGAGTTTAATTGCCATGCAATTTGCTTTTTCCTCTGATGAATTATCAAACGATAAAAAATTTCCCAATAGAAAATAATAGTCGCCTATACCCTAACACAGTGACATTCTGAGACAACCCTCAATGTTCGCTAAATGGGATATTCAGGGTTTACATCAAGTTATCGATTGGTTATGGTATTTTGGCCCGTTCTCCATTATTACGGTCATTATTGGAGTTGATATTTATCTCTGGCGGGTTGATTTTTATCGGAAATAATATATTTGTGTTGTGGGTGTTATTCCATTTCCCGCACGCCGATTATGGCAATAAAAAACCCGACCAGAGGCCGGGTAAAAGTCATCAGTATTTCATCAGTATTCAACGACAGGTGCCGATATCGAGGGGGATATCGTCGCATGCAGTGTATCCCCCTTATATGACAGCCATATTGCAGCTTAAGCTTTGCGATACAGGCGGCGTGGATGGCCGATATTGCCGTACATCATCTCCACGCGCACGAATTGGTTGGCGACGCAGTATTCCAGGTAACGTCTGGCGGTGGTTTTGCTGATGCCGACCTGCTCGACGACGTCTTCCACCGCGTGCGCGATCTCCGCCCGGTTGATAAACAGCGCCTGCACCAGCTCCAGCGTATTGGCTTCGATGCCTTTGGCGCTCGGTTCGCTGGAAAACTGTTTGGATTGCAGGTTATACAGCGCGTCGACGCTGCTCTGGTCTATCACCTTAAAGCTGCGCTGGGTCTGCACAAACTGCATAAAACGCTCCAGCGAGTTACGCAACCGCTTGTAGGACACAGGTTTGATGATGTAATCGAAGGCGCCGTTGCGGATCGCCTGGCTACAGGTATGCATATCGCTGGCGGCGGTAATGAAGATCACCGAACACCCGGGGTTTTTCACCGCCGGCTCTTCCATCAGCTCAATGCCCTGGCCGTCCGGCAGAAAGTTATCCAGCAGGATCAGCCGCGGCTGATGCGAGTTGACTTTGGCCCTGGCTTCGGCCAGCGTGGCGGCATAAGCCACCACCCGCAGAGCAAAGTTCTGCTCGATGAACTCTGCGTGCAGCGTTGCCAACTGTGGCTCATCTTCCACGATCAAAACATCCAGTGCTTCGTGTTGCATAATCGGGTGCTCAAGACTGTTATAAGGTTTTTAGGTCTCTATCCGTCGTTTTTCAAACCTCGGCGTTGTTGCCTGCGGCCTGAAATTCATAGGGGATAAACAAGGAAAATATGGCGCCGTGCGGATCGTTGTCCGACACTTCTATGCTGCCGTGTGCCTGCGCCACGTGGCTGGCGACCAGATGCAGGCCGATGCCGTGGTCGCCTTTGTCGTCTTTGGTGGTGACGCCCTGTTCAAACAGCGTATCGCGCACCTCCGCAGCAATGCCGGTACCGCGATCGGCCACTTCAATCACCAGCTCATTGCTGCTGTCGCTGATATAGAGTTCTACCGCTTCGTGTGGCGCGTCGCAATGCAGCGTAGCCTCTACCGCATTATCCAGCAAATTACCGATGATCGACATCAGTTCGGTTTCATTCAGCGCCGCCGGGATCTGCCGCAACTGGCAGGCGGGATCAAAGCGCAGCTCGACGCCTTTTTCCTTTGCGCTGGAGTATTTGCCCAACAGCAGGCCACACAGCGCGGCCGAGCTGAAGCGCTGCGAGATAAAGTCGAGGATCTCTTGCGCGCCTTCCGACTGCGCCTCTACATAACGGATTGCCTCGTCGTAACGCTGCATATGCAGCAGCCCGGCGAGGGTGGCGGTCCAGTTCAGCTGTTCATGGCGCATGATGCGCAGGTTGTCGGCGTAGCGCTTTACCTGGCTTAGCTGGCTGCTCAGGGTATTGATGTCATTTTTGTCGCGGAAACTGATCACCCAGCCTTGCAGCACTTTCTCCTGCATAATACGTACCCGGCTGGCGATCACCCGCACGTGGTTGAAGCGGCAAACCTCATCGTGCGTGTCGTGCCCCAGTTGCGACGCGCCGAAGAAGTCCGGCTGCGACTGGATCACTTCGCCGATTTCACGGCCCATCAAGGTGCTGGCGGGTTGCCGCAGATCCAGCAGTTCACGCGCCGCGTGGTTGATGGTAATGATGCGCAGTTGGGGATCGACGGCAATTACGCCTTCGTAGATCGCTTCCAGCAGGGCCTTTTGCTGGCGCACCAGCAACGCAATTTCTTTGGGCTCAAGCCAGAACATTTGGCGTTTTAAATTTTTCGATAACAGCCAGGAAAAAATAAACAGGGCGATTAACAATAGCACAATGGAACCGACGATCTGCGTCAGGGTTCTGGCATTCAAATTATCGATATGTGACTTCAGGTAGCCAACCGAAACAATGCCGATGACGTGATTATTTTCATCCAGTATCGGCGCTTTGCTGCGCAATGAAATACCGATGCCGCCTTTGCGGAACGAAATAATGCTTTTCCCTTCCAACACTTCTTTATTATCGCCACCGACCATCGGGGTGCCGAAGCGATCGGCGTATTCGGAATGGTAAAGATGCCGGGCGTGATTGTCGCCGATGACAATATAACTGGCATCGCTGCTGGCGCGTATTTTCTTCATCAGCGCGGCGACTTGCTCAGGGTCGTTTTTTTCCACGGCGCTGACCAGGGAGGGGATCAGCGCTATCTCCCGCGCCTGCACCTGCGCCCGCGCGCCAAGATCACGGTGCAACTGGGCATCCAACTGATAGTAGGTGTAAGCGCCAATCAACGTCAGCAGTAGACAGGAGAAGGCGACCAGGCACAGGAACAGCTTGATTTGAAATGAGAGTTTTACGCGCATGGACGGGGGCACCGTGAGAGTTCCTGAGCGCTTACCCTATCATGAGTCGCGGCCAATGTAATATTGCGCCCGATCAAGTTGTGATCGCAGACACGGGATTATGCTTGCCGGGCATAGTTATTCAATGGCTGCGATAAAACGGATAAGTTTTAAATAAAAAATAACATTAACACCATTAAAACCATGACTGATTTTACATAACTACAATTAACGCCATAGAAACCATAACCACCATTAAAAACCCTTTTTTATTTTGAACAAAATCACAGCAGTTAAACCGTGCATTTCTCTATGATGGCTGAACAAACTAATAAGAGGCCAGATTATGAGCACAACAGATGATTCTTACCTCGTCGCCAAAGACAAAACGGCTGAAATACCGCTGAGAGAAAAATGGTGGCACATACTGGATAATTACAAAGTAGGGATTATTCCATTACCGTTCTTTATTCTGGCCGGCGTACTTATTTTACTGGATTGCCTGGAGGGGAAATTACCGAGCGATATCGTGGTGATGGTCGCCACGCTGGCTTTCTTTGGCTTTGCCTGCGGCGAGTTTGGTAAACGCCTGCCGCTGATCGGCAAAATGGGGGCGGCGGCGATCTGCGCCACCTTTATTCCTTCCGCATTGGTGCATTACGGTCTGCTGCCGGACGTGGTGGTGGAATCGACCACCAAATTCTATAAGTCGACCAATATTCTTTATCTCTATATCTGCTGCATTATCGTCGGCAGCATTATGAGCATGAACCGCCAGGTGTTGATTCAGGGTTTCCTGCGGATCTTCGCGCCCATGTTGTGCGGTGAGATTGTCGGCATGCTGGTGGGAATGGCGGTCGGCATGGCGCTTGGGCTTGAACCCTTCCAGATCTTCTTCTTCCTGATCCTGCCGATCATGGCCGGCGGCGTCGGCGAAGGCGCGATACCGCTGTCGATGGGGTACGCGGCGATCTTGCATATGGAGCAGGGCGTGGCGCTGGGCCGCATTCTGCCGATCGTCATGCTCGGTAGCCTGACCGCCATTATCCTTGCCGGCTTGCTCAACCAACTCGGCAAACGCTATCCGCACCTGACCGGTGAAGGTAGCCTGATGCCAAGCAAACAAGATGACAGCGGTATGTCCGCCGTGGATAAAATCAGCGGCAAGGTAGACGTCAGCACCCTTGCCTGCGGCGCGTTGTTGGCTATTTTGCTGTACATGGTGGGGATGTTGCTGCACCGCATGATTGGCCTGCCCGCACCGGTCGGCATGCTGTTTGCCGCAGTGGCGGTGAAGCTGGCGCATGGCGTGTCGCCACGCATTCAGGAAGGTTCGCAGGTGGTATATAAGTTCTTCCGCACCGCAGTGACCTACCCGATCCTGTTTGCCGTTGGCGTGGCAATTACCCCGTGGCAGGAGTTGGTGAACGCCTTCACCCTTCAGAACCTGGTGGTGATTGTCAGTACCGTCTGCGCGCTGGTGGCGACCGGCTTCTTCGTCGGCAAGAAAATTGGCATGCATCCCATTGATGTGGCGATTGTCTCCTGCTGCCAGAGCGGGCAGGGCGGCACCGGTGATGTCGCTATTCTTACCGCCGGCAACCGCATGTCGCTGATGCCGTTCGCCCAGATTGCCACCCGTATCGGCGGTGCGATTAACGTCTCGCTCTCCCTGCTGGTACTGGCGAAATTTTTCTCATAACAACTAATAAGACCTTAGCATTTCTTTGCCTTTCCCCGCCCCCGCGGGGATTTTTTTTGCCCGCTCAGCGGCCAAGGCCGAGCGGGCGGGGGATTACCGGCTACGCCGCCTGTTTGACGGCCGCGTCATACCAGGCGAAATAGCGTTCCACACCCTGGCGGCCGGATTCAATCAGCGCGCGCTTTTTGGCTTCGCTGATGGCGAAATCCAGCGTGCCGACCTCAAGGGTGTCTACGTAAACGGTTCGCTTCCAGTCGTCGCTGTCCAAATGCACCTTGGTCTGAATATCCAGCAGGGTGTTGACCACCGCCAGGGTGAAATCGCACAGATTATTGATGGCGGTTTTATTGACCGATTGGCCCGCCGCCTGTGCGATTTCGTTGGCGGAATCCAGACGAATACCCAGGGTTCGGGTATTGATCTGTTGTGTGGTGACATCGATATAGGGCGGCGATGCGGTGAAATCGTAATCGAACATCCGTACCGGATAGTTATCGATTGTACCGCCATCGATACACAGATCGCCCAGCTGATTGTTTTTAGCGACAAAGGCAAAGGGGAATGACATGGAGATCCGCAATCCATCGGCCACCTTCATGCGCGGCGTTGTTTGGTGGGAATACACCTCGCGCAGCCCGCTGTTTAAATTGGCGCCGATAAAGTAGAGGGATTTAAATCCTTTTGTTTCTTTCAATGCTTCAAATTTCTCAAAAGTAATATCCGCATTTCCGGTATATCGCTTGATAATATTACGCGACCAAGAATAAAAATAATCGCCAGGGGCAATGCCATATTGATTAAACAGGCGATGCGCATCGTAGATAGAGCCAAAAATACCGCCGTTATAATCGAGGAATTTCTTGAAATCCATGTCGGACAGAATTTTTGTGACTTCAGCTGCGCTGCAGCCCAGGCCCACCAGCAGTGCGGCGATGGCACCGGCCGAAGCCCCGGAGGTTTTTTTGATCTGCGGCGTAATGCCTTTGGCTTCCAGCAGATCCAAAACGCCACCATAAGCGATACCTTTTACGCCGCCGCCTTCAAACACCAGATTTTCAAATTGATATTTCATAATAACTCCTTACTCGTTGTTTGGATGAGTAAAGAAAATAATGGATTCGCGTTTTATTAAATATTGATCGAGGTTGTGTGGTTTATCAGACAAAAGTATTCAAATTAAATATAATTTTAAAAGTGATATAATTTAAATTTATTTATTGTGCAGGCGAGTCGGCGGTTTTGGGGTAATACTTACCGCTGTCTAATCACAACAAGGAGTCATCATGTTCTGGAAACGCTACCTGTTAGGTGCGGCATTGGCGGTTATGGCGCTGCAGGCTACGGCCGCCGCACCGCAGGTAAAAACGCCTTCACCGGGTTTTTACCGCATCATGCTGGGCAGTTATGAGGTCACTGTTTTGTCTGACGGCGTGATCCGTCTGCCGGTGGATAAACTGCTGCTCAACAGCACGCCGCAACAAATTGCCGCAGGCCTGGCTGAACATCATCAGAGCCTGCCGGTGGTTACCTCGGTCAATGCCTATCTGATCAACACCGGCAGCAAGCTGGTCATGATCGACGCCGGAGCCGGTAAGCTGGTGGGTGACGGTCTGGATCAACTGGTGACTCATCTTCGGGCGGCAGGCTACCAGCCGGAACAGATAGATGAAATTTATCTGACCCATATGCATCCGGATCATTTGGGCGGGCTGACGGAAAATGGCCGCGCGCGTTTCCCTAATGCCTTAGTGCGCGCCTCACAGCAGGATGCCGATTTTTGGCTGAGCGAAAGCCACCTGAAGCAGGCGAAGGCGCAAGAGAAGGCCACTTTTGAAAACGCGATGGCGGCGATCAAGCCCTATCAGGCCGCCGGGCATTTCAAACCCTTCAGCAACGACGGCGAGCTGTCGCCGGGCATTGCCGCGTTTGCCGCCCACGGCCATACGCCAGGTCACAGCGTTTATCAGGTGACCAGCCAGGGTAAAAAACTGTTGTTGATGGGCGATTTGATCCACGTGGCCGCAGTGCAGTTTGCCCATCCGCAGGTGGCGATCAGTTTCGACAGTGACGCCAAAGCGGCGGTCGAGCAACGACTGCGGGTGTTTGGCGACAGCGCCCGACAAAGTGAGCTGGTCGGAGCCGCGCATCTGTCGTTCCCTGGGCTGGGTTACCTGAACAAAGAGGGGGAAGGCTACAACTGGGTGCCGTTGGATTACGGCGCTTTGTAGCCCTCAGGCCGCCGAACAGGCGGCTTGTTATTGATTGTGTGCGGCAAAAACCTTGCTGAACCAGTCGATAAAGACCCTCACCCGTGGCGACAGTTGGCGGTTGCGCGGGTACAGCAGCGAAACCGGCATCGGTGTGGACGGGCATTGCGGCAGCAGCGGCAGCAGGCTGCCGTTGGTCAAATCGTCAAGCAGGTGATAACGCGGTACCTGAATAATGCCCAGCCCTATGCGCGCCGCCGCGACCAGGCTTTCCGCCGCGCTGACCGACACCGTACTGGGCAATGTCACCTGTTGCGGCAGGCCGTTGACGTTAAACTCCAGCGGCATCACCGCGCCGGTAGCCGAGGAGCGGAAACCGACCATGCGGTGCCCCTGAAGTTGATCAATGCTCAACGGCGTACCGAAGCGCCGCAGGTATTCCGGCGCGGCACAGGTGATTTCTTCCAGCTCCCCCAAGCGGCGCGCCGCCATATCGCTGTCTTTCAGCTTGCCGACGCGCACCACGCAGTCGATGCCTTCCCGTACCGGATCCACCAGTCTGTCGCCTTCGCTCATGTAAAATTCGATATCCGGGTACTGCGCCAGAAAATCGGGCAGGCCAGGCAGCAGAAAGTGCCGCGCCAGCGTGCCATGTACGTCGATGCGCAATAGCCCACGCGGCTTGGCACCGGCAAACGCCATCTCGGCATCTTCGATATCCGCCAGAATGATCAGGCAACGCTGATAGTAGGCTTCGCCATCCAGCGTCGGGCTGACATGGCGCGTGGTGCGCTGCAACAGTCGCACCTGCAACCGCGCCTCCAGTTGTTTGATGGCATCGGTCACCGTCGACCGCGGCAGGTTCATATCCTGTGCGGCTTGAGTAAAACTGCGCTGTTCCACCACGCGGGTGAACAGGCGCATGGCATCAATTCTGTCCATCGTCATTGTTCGTTTATTTCGGATAGTGATAACGAATTTTAGGTAATTATTCGCTGATGCGAAAGGTGCATGATCACTCCACGCCGGCAAGCCTGCCGACGCTTACTCGAAGAGGACTGAGAAGATGAACAACAGCAACCCGCAAATCGCCATTGTGACCGGGGCCTCTCGCGGCATTGGCGCCGCCATTGCCGAGCGCCTTGCCGCCGACGGCTTTACCGTAATCGTCAACTATTCGGGCAACCAGGCATTGGCGGATGAGCTGGTGCGTAAAATTGAACAAAACGGCGGCCGCGCGCTGAGCGCCAAAGCCGACGTCAGCGATGCGGCTGCCGTCGCCCAACTGTTTGACCGCGCCGAACAGGCTTTCGGCGGCGTCGATATCCTGGTGAATAACGCCGGAGTGATTGCTCTGGCGCCTGTGGCGGAAATGAGCGACGCCGACGCCGATCGCCTGATCGACATCAACCTGAAAGGCACCTTCAACACACTGCGCGAAGCGGCAAAGCGTTTGCGTGACAATGGGCGCATCATTAACTTTTCATCCAGCGTGGTGGGGTTATTGCAGCCGGGTTACGGTATGTATGCCGCCAGCAAAGCCGCCGTCGAAGCGCTGACCAGCGTATTGGCGAAAGAGCTGCGCGGCCGCAACATTACCGTCAATGCGATTGCGCCTGGGCCGACCGCCACCAGCTTGTTCCTGGATGGCAAAACTCCGGATCTGATCGAGCGTCTGGCGCAGATGGCGCCGCTGCAACGCCTGGGCCAACCGCAGGATATCGCCGCAGCAGTATCCTTCCTGGCCGGTGCCGACGGCAGTTGGGTCAACGGTCAAACCCTGCGCGCCAACGGCGGCATCATCTGATCCTGCGCAAAGTTCGCGGTTTCCCGTTGCCGGATCGGGTATCCTGTGGCGGGCAAATTTAGGAGGCGTTTTATGGCGGGGAACAATAACTCAGGGGACGACGGCGTTCGCTCGCCCTGCATCGCCCTTTGTCGGATCGATGCCGATAAGCAGTGGTGTCGGGGTTGTTGGCGCACGCTGGATGAAATCGCCGCCTGGCCAACCGCCAGCGACGAGGAGAAACGCGCCATCTGGCAACGCCTCCGGCTGCGCGCAGAGATGAATAAATAGACAAGGCTATTGAGTAACCCCTATTGATGTAGCACAATTGAGCTACATTCGCTCTGTCAGCGCTGAGGTTTATGACTATGCCAACCACCACCATTCGTCTACCTGAAGAACTTAAAGCTCGAGTCGCGGCCGTGGCTGAGCAAGCCGGTGTGACCTCGCATAACTTTATTCTGCAGGCGATTGCAGAGAAAACTCAGCGCGAAGAATTGCGTAGCGATTTTGAAGATGAAGCGGAAAAACGTTACTCCAGGATTATCGCTACCGGTGAGACCCTCTCTTGGAAGGAGATGCGTGGTTATCTGGAAAACTATGTGGCGGGGGATATTGCGGCCATCAAACCTTCGGTTAAAAAGTTGGGACGCGGATGACAAAAGTCGAGCTGGCGCCAGAGATCAGGGATGATATTGAGCGTATTCTCGTCCATTTGGCCTATTACGAGGTTGCAGATGCCGGACTGCGAATTCAGGAAATTATCCAGGCGATTGCGGTACTGGAACATAATCCGTTAATTGGCAGGCCGCTGAGTGCAGGAAAGCGCGAGTTGATCATAGGTCAGCAAAGCAGAGGATATTTGGCCCTCTACAAATACATTCCTGATATTGATACTGCATTTGTTCTGGCGATCCGTAGCCAGAAAGAACTGGGCTATGAATAGCGAGATACCGGCCCTCGCAGGCCGATATCGCGATAACCCCCTCAGAAATCCCAGTCTTCATCCTCGGTATTGACCGCTTTGCCAATCACGTAAGACGAACCTGAGCCGGAGAAGAAATCGTGGTTCTCATCGGCGTTTGGCGACAGCGCCGAGAGAATGGCCGGATTGACCTCCGCCATTGCCGGTGGAAACAGCGCTTCATAGCCCAGGTTCATCAGCGCCTTGTTGGCGTTGTAGTGCAGAAAGGTTTTCACGTCTTCCGTCCAGCCCACGCCGTCATACAGCTCCTCGGTATAGCGCACCTCGTTGTCGTACAGATCCTGCAGCAAATCGAAGGCGAAATTTTTCACCTGCTGGCGGCGCGTGGCGTCAACTTTCTCCAGCCCTTTCTGGAATTTATAGCCGATGTAATAACCGTGCACCGCTTCGTCGCGAATGATCAGGCGGATCAAATCGGCGGTGTTGGTCAGTTTGGCGCGGCTCGACCAGTACATCGGCAGATAAAAGCCCGAATAGAACAGGAAGGATTCCAGAAACACGCTGGCGACCTTCTTCAGCAGCGGATCGTCGCTGCGGTAGTGGGCCAGAATGATGTGGGCTTTTTTTTGCAGCGCGCGGTTCTCCTCGCTCCAACGGTAAGCATCGTCCACGTCCGGCGTTTGGCACAGGGTGGAGAAAATCGAACTGTAAGAGCGGGCGTGCACCGCCTCCATAAAGCCGATGTTCGAATAGACCGCCTCTTCGTGCGGCGTCAAAGCATCGGCGATCAGTGCCGGCGCGCCGACGGTATTCTGAATAGTGTCCAGCAGCGTCAGCCCGGTGAACACGCGGATGGTCAGCTGTTGTTCTTTCGGCGTCAGCGTGGCCCAGGAAGGGATGTCGTTAGACAGCGGCACCTTCTCCGGCAGCCAGAAGTTGGAGGTCAGACGGTTCCAGACTTCCAGATCCTTATCGTCTTCGATGCTATTCCAGTTGATGGCGCGCACCAGCGGCGCCGGTTTAACGATAGTCATAAGTTGCCTCACAGCGCACAGGACACGCAGCCCTGCACCTCGGTGCCTTCCAGCGCCATCTGGCGCAGGCGGATGTAGTAAATGGTTTTGATACCCTGGCGCCAGGCGTAAATCTGCGCCCGGTTGATATCGCGGGTGGTGGCGGTATCGCGGAAGAACAGCGTCAGCGACAGCCCCTGATCGACGTGCTGGCCGGCGGCGGCGTAGGTGTCGATAATCTTTTCCGGGCCAATGTCATAGGCATCCTGGTAATACTCCAGGTTGTCGTTGGTCATATAGGGTGCCGGATAGTACACGCGGCCAATTTTTCCCTCTTTGCGGATCTCGATGCGCGACACGATCGGGTGAATGCTGGAGGTCGAATTGTTGATGTAGGAAATAGATCCGGTCGGCGGCACCGCCTGCAGATTTTGGTTATACAACCCGTGCATCATCACCGACTGGCGCAGCGCCAGCCACTCTTCACGGCCTGGGATGGCGATATTGGCATCGGCGAACAGCGTGCGAACCCGTTCGGTCCGCGGCAGCCATTCCCGTTCGGTATATTTGGTGAAGTAGTCGCCGGAAGCGTAGGTGGAATGCTCGAAGCCTTCGAACGCGCTGCCGCGCTCGATCGCCAACCGGTTTGAGGAGCGGATGGCGTGGTAAGCCACGGTATAGAAATAGATATTGGTGAAGTCGATGCCTTCTTCCGAGCCGTAGAAGATACGCTCACGCGCCAGATAGCCGTGCAGGTTCATCTGGCCCAGGCCAATGGCGTGCGAGCTGCGGTTGCCTTCGGCGATCGACGGCACCGAGCGAATATCGCTCATGTCGGCCACGGCGGTCAGCGCGCGAATGGCGGTGTCGACCGCTTTGCCGAAGTCCGGTGCATCCATGGTTTTGGCGATGTTCAGCGAACCGAGGTTGCAGGAGATGTCCTTGCCTACCCGATCGTAGCTCAGGTCATCGTGATAAGTGCTGGCGCGATTAACCTGCAAAATCTCCGAGCACAGGTTGCTCATGTTGATGCGTCCGGCGATCGGGTTCTCGCGATTGACGGTATCTTCGAACATCATGTACGGGTAGCCGGATTCAAACTGAATCTCCGCCAGCACCTGGAAGAACTCGCGTGCATTGATGCGCGATTTGCGGATGCGCTTGTCATCCACCATCTCGCGGTATTTCTCGCTGACGCTGATTTCCGAAAACGGCACGCCGTACACCTGCTCAACGTCGTAAGGCGAGAACAGGTACATTTCTTCGTTATTTTTGGCCAGCTCGAAGGTGATATCCGGGATCACTACCCCCAGCGACAGCGTCTTGATGCGGATTTTCTCGTCGGCGTTTTCGCGCTTGGTATCGAGGAAACGCAGGATGTCGGGGTGGTGCGCATTGAGATACACCGCGCCGGCTCCCTGACGCGCACCCAACTGGTTGGCGTAGGAAAAGGCGTCCTCGAGCATTTTCATGATCGGGATGACGCCGGAAGACTGGTTTTCAATGCGCTTGATGGGGGCGCCCACTTCGCGAATGTTGGTCAGCAGAAACGCCACGCCGCCGCCGCGTTTCGACAATTGCAGCGCGGAATTCACCGCCCGACCGATCGACTCCATATTGTCTTCGATGCGTAACAGGAAGCAGGAAACCAGCTCGCCACGCTGCTGTTTGCCGCAGTTGAGGAAGGTTGGCGTCGCCGGCTGGAAACGGCCGGAAATCATCTCTTCCACCAGATCCTGCGCAAGCCGGGTATCCCCCGCTGCCAGCGTCAACGCCACCATGCATACGCGGTCTTCGTAACGTTCCAGATAACGTTTGCCGTCGAAGGTTTTCAGCGTATAGCTGGTGTAGTATTTGAAGGCGCCGAGGAAGGTCTCGAAGCGGAATTTTTTGGCGTAGGCCTGCTGAAACAGCTGTTTGATAAAGCTGAAGTCGTACTGCGCCAGCACCGCCTGCTCGTAATAGCCTTCCTCCACCAGATAGCGCAGCTTCTCTTCCAGATTGTGAAAGAACACGGTGTTCTGATTCACGTGCTGCAGGAAATAGTGCCGCGCCGCCAGCCGATCCTTATCGAACTGGATACGGCCTTCGGCATCATAAAGATTGAGCATCGCGTTGAGCGAATGGTAATCCAGCGCGCCGGAGGCGGGCCTGGTCAGTTCTGTCGTTGCCAAAATGCGGTTACTCCCTGTCGAACGTTTGCAACGTCTTGCGTGGTGCCGAGCAGCTCAAAGCGGTAAAGAAAAGGCACCTGACATTTCTTGGCGATGATGTCGCCGGCAATGCCGTACGCTGCGCCGAAGTTGGTATTCCCGGCGGCGATAACGCCGCGCAGGTATGAGCGATTCTGCGGATCGTTGAGAAAACGGATCACCTGGATCGGCACGGCCCCCACGGCGCTGCCGCCGCCATAGCTGGGCACAATCAGGATATAGGGTTCTTCCATCAGCAATTTGCTGCGGGCGCCGGCGATGGGAATGCGCATCGCCGGCAAGCCCAGTTTTTCAACGAACCTGTGGGTGTTCTCCGAACTGCTGGAGAAATAAACCAACGGGTGCATGGCGGGCCTCAGGACGCGAGGGCCAGGGCGCCAATCTTGTCGGGGCGGAAACCTGACCAGTGATCGTCACCGGCGATAATCACCGGAACCTGCTGATAACCCAGAGATTTAACATGGTTAAGCGCCTGTTGATCCTGAGTGAGGTCGATCACCTGATAGTCAATGCCTTGTCGATCAAAGGCGCGATAGGTGGCGTTGCACTGGACACAGTCCGGTTTACTGTAAATAATAATGCTCATGATTCGTATTTACCTTTTAAGGTGAAGGAAAGGCGGACAGGTCAGAAAACGGAGCATTGAACGGCGTTTCTGACGGCGTTATCCAGCGACAAATCATACCGACACCGGATAAGCTGAATACTATATGTTGATATTTTATTTATCAACCACGCTATATATGGTGTTTTGATGGTTTTTTCGCTAAGGCCGCAGTGGGGCTGGATCTGGGGGCGTGAAATTTATTTCGAGGGGCTTTCGGTAGGAGAGAACCCTCTCGCAAGGAGAGGGGACGTGCAGTCTGGTTACTGACGCATGCTGACGGCCAGGCGGTTAAAGGCGTTCATGATGCTGATGGCGAAGGTCAGATCGGCAATTTCTGCGTCGCTGAAGTGCGCCTGCAACGCTTCAAATGCGCTATCCGGTGCGCCGGTGGCTGCGATCAGGGTCACGGACTCCGCCCACTCCAGCGCCGCGCGTTCGCGCGCGCTGAATGCATTGCTGACGCGCCAGCCCGCCAGTTGGTCCAGTTTGTCGTTACTGATGCCGCTTTCGCGTAGTGCCTTGCCGTGCATCTCCAGGCAGAAGGCACAGCCGTTGATTTGGGAGACGCGCATAAACATCAGCTCGATAGTCGCCTTGTCCAGTGCGCCTTTCTCCAGCGCCATCAGCGCGCTTACCAGGCCTTTATAAGGGGCGGCAGAGAGTTCGGCGTATTTCAATCGTTGCTTAATCATGGTCAACCTCGTTTAGCGGATAGCAAAATCATGGGGGCTACTTTAGCGGCGACATGGACTATGCTATAGGGCCATAAAATGATTATTTAACCGGGCCATGATGCGCCAATTTCTTTCCTCCCTGCGGCTGGATAACCAGCTTGCCGAGCCGCTGTACCGGCAGATTTATCTGCGGATTAAAGACGCCATTGCGCAGGGGGCGCTGACGGCGGGCAGCCGGTTGCCTTCGGTGCGTGGATTGGCGAGCGATCTGGGCGTAGCGCGCGCCACCGTGGAAAGCGCCTATGCTCAGTTGATTGCCGAAGGTTTTTTGCAGAGCCGGGGGCAGGCGGGCACCTATGTTTCACCGCAGTTGCCTAACTTGCCGGTACGCGCCGCGCCGGTGGCGGAACCCTTGCCGGCGGTGGCGCCGAACTCGCTGCATCCGAACGGAATGATGCCGCCGTTTCAACTGGGGCTACCGGCGCTGGACGCCTTTCCGCGTGCGCTGTGGCAGCGGATCGTCGCCCGCGAGCTGCGCACCGGTACTACGGCTTCGTTGGCGCATCCACCCACCAATGGCCTGCCGGAACTGCGGGAGGCCATCGTCAATTATCTGCATCTTTCTCGGGGCATCAGCTGCCGGCCGGAGCAGGTCTTCGTGTGCGCCGGTTATCAGGCGTTGCTGGATCGGGTTATCGGCACCTTGTTAACGCCGGGTGATGACGTGTGGCTGGAGGATCCGGGGTATCCGGTGACGCTGCCGCTGTTTCGCGCAGCCGGCATGCGGCCAGTGGCGGTGCCGGTCGACGATCAGGGGATGGATATCGCCGCCGGTATTAGCGCCGCGCCAGGCGCACGCATGGCGGTGTTGACGCCGACGCATCAAAGCCCGCTGGGCGTGTCGCTCAGCCTGGCCAGGCGTGTGGCGCTGTTGGAATGGGCGCAGCAGCGCGCGGCGTGGATCCTTGAAGATGACTATGACAGTGAGGTCCGCTATCACGGTCGGCCGTTGCCGCCGCTGAAAAGCCTCGATCGCCAGGGACGGGTGCTGTACGCCGGCACCTTCAGCAAAACCCTGTTCCCTGCGTTGCGGATGGCTTATTTGGTGGTGCCTGCCGAACTGGTGGAGGCCTTTGGCCACAGCAGCAGGCTGCGGGGTTGCGGTTGCCCGCCGTTGATGCAAGCCGGCGTGGCGAACTTTATCAATCAGGGGCATTTTTACCGCCATTTGAAGCGAATGCGGCCTATCTACCGTCAGCGGCGTGAATGGTTGGCGCAGGCGATCGAACAACAGTTGAGCGAGCATCTTGCGGTGGCATCGCAGGCGGGCGGCATTCAGTTGTTGGCTCGCCTGACGGCGGCGTCGGGGCAGGATAAGCCTCTGGCGCAGCGTGGCTGGGAGGACGGCCTCTCGCTGCAGGCGTTGTCGGATTGGCAGATAACTCACCCTTCAGGAGAAGGCCTGTTAATGGGCTTTGCCAACTTCACGCAACGGACGGATGCGGAACGGGCGGTGGCCAGACTGGCCAGGTTATTCAACGGCGGAAATTAAACGGCCCACGGTTTCCCGTGGGCCAGACGCACATCTGTTTTATCTTTATGACTGCAAGGGGTGTTAACGCCGGGCCAGCAGAACGCCGAGGACGATGCCAACAGCGGCCCCGATCCCTACGCCCTGCCAAGGTTTGTCACGTACATAGCTGTCGGCTTGATCGACGGCGTCGCGTGCGTGTTGTGTCAGACTGTTGGAACCATTGAAGCGGGCACGGGCATCGCGTAATACGCCTTTTGCCTTGCTGTGCAGCTCTTTCAGCTCTTCTTTGGTCTTGTCACCGGATTCGCGTAGCACCTCATCCAGCGTGTCTGCCAGAAGGGTGACGTCCTGATCGATGTCGCGTTCTACTTTTTCAGATTTCCTAAACATTCGACTCTCCGTTTCGACACATGTCTATTAAGTGTAGACCATGTTTCAAACTGTGTTGGCGATCACGGAAAAAACCGCGGTTATGCTTTGTTTTCGTGACCGTTGGCCGCGTGATAACAGCTATCAACAACCGGCGGCAATAAAGTCGCCGTTGGCGCTGATCGGGATGACGGAGCTGAATAGCAGCAGAGCAAACAACACCAGCAGAACGCCGCCGACAATCATTGCCAACTGCGACGCCTGCGCCAGTCGTTTGCCCGTGAGGTTGCCGTTGGCGGCAATAAACTTTTCCCGTGCGTAATGAACGAGGGTTGCGAGGATCATGATCGACAACGCAGTCCCGAGCGCCATGCTCATGGCGGAAATCACTCCCCAGGTGAACATGCCGACAGCATTGGCAAAGACCAGGATCAGGATTGCGCCGCTGCACGGACGGATGCCTATCGAGAGGACAAGCCACAGCGCATTACGCCAGTCTCCGGTCATTTCCGCAGCCCCGGGCAGGTGCCGGTGGCCGCAGGCGCAATCGTCGGTATGGCCCTGGTGCTCTGCCGTCGTTGCCGGTTTTAGGCTGTTGATTATCAGCGGTTTACGCCGTTGCAGGCCGATAGCGCGCAGGATCACCACCAGTCCAAAAGCGGCGATAAACAGGGCGCTGCCTTTTTCCAGCCAGTAGCGGCTCAGGCTGAGGTCACCCATTGACAGGTTCAGCGATACCGCCAACACCAAGACGAACAGGATTGCCACAACGCCCTGCAGCAGGCTGCCGAACAGAGTGATCAGGCGGCTGGCGTTCAGCTGTCGACGGTGGGTTGCCAAATAGGTGGTAATCACGAATTTACCGTGGCCGGGGCCGACGGAATGCAGGAAACCGTAAATAAAGCTGCCCAGCGCCAGCATCACGCCGCCGCTGTACTGGTGATTGCGTTGCTGCAACAGATACAGCACCAGATAGCGATGCAGGTAGATCTGGGCATTGATACAGTATTGGACGAACTCCGCCCAGTGACGAGCAAACAAAGAGATCAGTGCCAGCAGGAGCAGCGTGCCGGCACCCAGACCGGCAAATTTTGCCGGCGTAATGTTCATCGATGTCGTTTTCATGGCAGGTTCTGCCTATAGAGAAGAGGAGCGTACCTACGCTCAGCATATACCTGTGTACGTTGTTCACAAGCCTTGTACATTTGGTTACGCGGCGAAACCAATCACTCACGGAAGCGGCCCATCGATTCCTCTAGTATCTGTTTCAACGGCCCAACAGGGCTTACCGAAAAAACACTCTGAGGATTTAAAGATGAAAAAAGTATTAGCCCTGATCGTTGCTGCTACCATGGGTCTGTCTTCTGTTGCTTTCGCTGCTGATACTGCAGCTGCTGCTCCAGCAACTACCACTCCGGCTGCAACCACCACCACTACTACCGCTGCGCCGGCCGCTGCTGCTGCTGAGAAAGCACCAGCTAAAGCAACGCATCACAAGAAAGCGAAGCACCACAAAAAAGCCCCAGCTCAGAAAGCTCAGGCCGCTAAAAAGCACCACAAAAAAGCCGCTGTTCAGAAAGCCCAGGCTGCCAAAAAGCACCACAAAGCCACCAAGCAAGCGCCAGCTCAGAAAGCCCAGGCTGCTAAAAAACACCACAAAGCGCCAGTGCAGAAAGCCCAGGCCGCTAAAAAACACCACAAAGCTGCCAAAAAAGCCGCTACTCCAGCCGCTTAATTGAGTGAAAAATGCGGGGCCTGAAGGCGCCGCATGATCCAGACAGTATTCAGACACCCGGTCCGCCGGGTGTTTTCTTTGAGGGCTATCTCATGATGATCAATCGCTATCTGTTTGAAGTGATTTTCAGCGCCGTCACCCTGTGCGGGCTGATCGTCGCCTGGGAACTGTTTCTGGCCGACGGTTTCCTGTGATTATTGTGCGAGGGGGGTCTCATGCAGATGCCGCCAGCCCAGGCCGCTTTGGGTCTGTTCAAATACGACCGTTGAGTTACGCAGCGTGGTTGCCTGTCCGGGCAGCGTTTGCCTTTCGCGATAACTGACTACCGCCCCCGTCGGCCATTCGGCCACCAACGTCATTTCTTCTATTGCGATTTCCAGGCCCGGTTTGGCAGCGCGATGCGCGCGGAAAAACGCGCACAATGCGGTGAAGTCCAACCTGCCGCCGTTTAGCGCAATCATGCTGAAGGCCGGATCAAAACGCGCCAGCAACGCTTGCTCGTCACCCGCTCCTTTTTCCAGCCAGTTTTCAATAGCGGCGTGAGCGTCGATCACTTCGGTAAAATATCGGTTCATGAGGTTTCCTGTTGAGCGTTGAGACGGCGCACGATGGCGCGATTAGCGATGCGCAGACACAGCAGCAGCGGGATCAGCGTGCTGGCGGCGGCAAGGTAAAAACAGCTTCGATAAGCGACAATTGGCGGAAAATGTTCAAGCAGCAGATTGAGCAACAGGCTGAGCAGCGCGACGCCCAGGCAAAAACTGAGTTGGCGATTGATATTCCACAGCGCGCTGGCGTCCGCCAACTGCTCATCGGCGATATGCAGGAAAGCGCTGCTTTGTGCGGTGCTGCTGCACAGGCTGCCGCCAAAACCCATCAGGGCAAAGGCGCTAATTTGCCATCCATGATCCCCGGCGTGGGCAATCTGCGACAGCGCCAGAATACCCAGCCCCTGCAACAGGCAGCCGGCAATAAATAGCGGCCGTGGGCCAAAGCGGTTGAATTTCCTGCCGGTCAGCGTGATGGCAAGGAATGAGGCCAGCGACCAGGGCAGCATCAGGCCGCCGACCTGCGCGGCGCGCATGCCCAGCTGATTTTGCAAATACAGCATGGCGACCAGGCTAACGCCGATGAACAGGCCGGGAATGCACTGATAAATCATCATCGAGGTACGCAGCAGCGGATCCTGTACCAGCCGCAGATTTAACAGCGGCTGGGCGATGCGCAGGCTGCGCCGCAGGTAATGAGCCAGCACCAGCGCGCCGCCGGCCAGTAACAGCAAGCCCTGCAACAGGTTGTCGGCCTCCCCCAATCGAGTCAGGCCAAGCAGGATCAGCGTCAGGGCGGCGCAGGCGCTGAGCAGCCCCTGGACGTCGAGCGGTTTGCGCTGCGGATCTGGGGCCTGGGCGCGCAGCCAAAGTGCGGCCAGCAGCAGCGCCAGGGCCGCCAGCGGCAGGTTGGCGAAAAATACCCAGCGCCAGTCGAGCCTATCGACAATCAGCCCGCCCAGCGCCGGTGACAGCGCGGGAGCCAGCAGACCGACCAGCATAATGGCGGCGGAAAGCCCGGCGCGTTCATGGCTGCGATACAGCTGATAAGTCAGCGTCTGGCCGATGGGGATCAGCAGCCCGCCGCCCATGCCCTGTATAACCCGCCAACCAATCAACTCGCCGATTGAACCGGCATAGCCCGCCGCTGCGGTCGCCAGCATGAACAGCGTCAGCGACAGCAAAAATACCCGCCGCCCGCCAATGCGCTGCGCCAGCCAGGCGCTGAGCGGGATCACCAGCGTCAGGCCGAGGATATAGCCGTTGCTGACCCAGGCCAGTTCGCCGACCGAGGCGTGCAGCGCATGGCCGATGGACGGATAGGCGACGTTGGCGATAAACATGTTGATCAGATCGACGAAAAATCCGAGCAGATAGACGATTGCGACTTTGATGCGATAGGGCATGGAGCCTCCGGTTGAAGGCTGGCAGTGTAGCGGTGACGAAAGTGCGGATAAATCGGCTGAGGACGATTACACTGTCAAAAATATTTTGACAATAAAGGGCGGCAGCATGCTTAACCTGCAACGGTTGGCTATTTTCGTGGCGGTGGTGGACGCCGGGAGTTTCACCGCTGCGGCGGTGACGCTCGGGCAAACCAAGGCGGTGGTGAGTTTCAATGTCAAACAGTTGGAGAGCGAACTGGGCGTGTCGCTGCTGGTGCGCAGCACCCGGCGGCTGGCGCTGACCGATGCCGGCGAGCGATTTTATCAGCGGTGTTTGCGGCTGTTGCAGGATGCGGAAAACGTGTTGGACGATGTACGCCGCGATCACCACGGATTGAGCGGCGTATTGCGCATCACCACCACACCGGAATACGGCGCTCAGGTGGTGGTGCCAGCGCTGGCGGCATTTTCACAGTTGCATCCGCGTTTGCGCATTCAGCACGTTTCTTCCTCTTACCATGCCGACTTGATTTCGGAACGGTTCGACGTGGCTATTCGGCTGGGGCAACTGGCGGACTCCAGCCACCGTGCCGCGCTAATCGACAGCTTTGCCATTTTGCCGGTCGCGGCGCCGGATTATCTGGCCCGCCACCCGGTCGGCTCGTTGACGCAACTGGCGCAGGCGCAGTGGATCGCCCACAGCCGCCTCAGTTCACCGCTGAGCTGGCAGGTGATCACCCCGCAGCGGCAGGCGGTGCTGTTCAAGGTTGAAGACGCCGCCACGCTGATGGGCGACAGCGCCGCCGCGCTGCTGGCGTTTGCCCTGCATGGCGCCGGGGTAGCGCTGTTGCCCGAATGGCTGGTACGACCGGCCATCGCCGAAGGCAAGCTGTGCGCGCTGTTGGCGGACCACCAGTTTCCCGCGCAGAGCATCTATGCGTTGTACCCAAATACTCGCCACGTGCCGGAAAAGGTGCGGGCGTTTATTGATTTCCTGCGTGAGCGGGTAGCCATGGGCGGATAAACGCCAGGATAGCTGCCAACGTTTGCCGGTGTACCGCTTCGCGCTGTTCGCCGGAAGCGGCGCACAGCATTTCACCGTCGCCTTCTTCCTCCAGAATTTGCCTCCCGTTGGGTCGGCAAAGCGGCAGGAAATCAAAATGATTGCCGCCGGTCAGCTTGAGCGCGCGGATCGGTTGCCGCCCGGCGTACGTGGCCAGCGCCGCGCCGCCAAGGCTTTGTTGCCGGTTGCCTGGCAAATAGCGTTGCGGCTCGACGATCAGCAGCGGTGCGCCGAGCCGATGCAGACTGGTCGGCAACAGGTAGGGTGCCATTCCGGGATCGAGGGCGACGGCAAAGCGGATGCGCGGGTCCCGGTAGTCGGCGTCAAACTGCCCGGCGGGGAGTTGGGCCAGTTCGACCTTTGCCTGAGTATAGAACTGGCAGTCAGGTGACTGAGGGCGTTGTCGACAACCGGCGATAAAATCGGCCAACCTGATCCTGCCGCCGAGGGCGGCAATGGCGCTGTAGCCGCCCTTGGAGTGGCCGATAACGCCGATCGCCTGACGATTGATTGACTGGCGCCAGCGGGGATCGTCGGTCATGGCGTCAATCAATGCGGAAATATCGCCGGTCTGTAGCCACAGTTGGGCGGAAAGCGCAGGAATTGAGTTGCCGGTGGTACTGCCTGGATGATTGGCCGCTACCACCACGGCACCCTGCTGAACCAGCGCTGCCGCCAGCCACGCCTGGCTCGCATTATTGCCGCCGCTGCCGTGGCTGATCACGATCAACGGGAAACGGCCCTTTGCCACCGGTGCATCCGGCTGGCTTTCGATGCCCGTAAACACCGGGTTTTCCCCGACCCACTGTGGTGCGCCGGCGGCTGAGGTCGGGTAATAAATACGGCTCGCCAACTGGCGTGTACCGGCCTGAAATACCTCATCGTGTGTGGCGACCCGGTAAGCGGCGGCGTTAGCCATTCCACACAGCAGCAACCACAGAAACAGCGCTCTTTTCATTTTTACTCCTCAAGATGTATGTCAATCCGCAGAAGGCTGGCATTTGCCGCTTAATCCGGCGACCTCGATCGCGATCCGGGTCGTTAAATAATTGTTTTGACAGGTTTAAGGTCCTACACTGCAGATCCCGAATAAAGACAACAAGATGTCGCCGATGCCGCTTATTCCTGTCACTTTTCTGTTTGGCCTGCTGTGTCTGGGGCTGCTGTACCGCCTTGGCCGGCCGCAGGCGCGGCGCTGGGTGTTTCAGCTGTTGTTGCTGTTATGCGCCTGGCAGAGCCTGTTGGTGGGGCTGCGTTACGGCTATGGACTGACGCAGTTCAACGGGCTGCAACCCTTCGGTGCGGTGGCGATACCGCCGCTGACCTATCTGGCATTTCTTGTCAGCACTCAGGGCAGGCTGAGGTGGCGTGAGCTATGGCACCTGACGCCGTTATGCCTGACGCTGCTGGCAAGCCTCTTGGCTCCGTTCTGGCTGGATATATTGATCGTCGCCACCGATCTCGGCTACGGCGTTGCCCTGTTGTACGCGCTGCGACGCGGCGAAAACGCGTTGCAACAGGTGCCGCTGGCGGAAAGCTGGCTCAGCTATCGGCTGTGGCGCGGGTTGGGGATGTTGCTGGTGGCGATAGCGGCGGCAGAAGGGGTGATTGTGCTCGATTTCGCTTATTTCGAGGGACGGCATGCCGCGATGCTGGCGACCTTCGACAACCTGCTGGTGGCGTTGAGCATTTGTTTGGTGCTGTCCCGCAGTCGACCTTCGGAAACCCCGACGGAAAGAGTGCCTGAGCCGCCTGACAGCGTCACGGAAGACGAAGAGCGGCTGGCGGAGTGGTTCGGTCTGGTGCAACACCGGCTGCGGCAGGATGATCTTTATCTGGAGCCTGAGCTGAATCTGGCCCGGCTGGCGCGCAAGGCAGGCTTACCGGCGCGGCGCGTTTCCCAGGCCATCAACCGGCATACGGGGATGAATGTGTCGCAGTATGTGAACCAACTGCGTATTCGCCAGGCAGCGCAGTGGCTGCTGGACGGCGACGATCCGGTGACGGATATCATGCAAAGGGCCGGGTTTACCACCAAATCGAATTTTAACCGTGAGTTTCTGCGTATCCAGGGCGTCAGCCCGAGCGAATGGCGCAGGCAGCAAAAGGTTAGTTAAATAATAATTCGTTATAACTCTCATATTTATGATCGGATCGCGCCCGGGTATGCTGAACGCTGTTGCTTACCCCGTTTTGATGCGAGCCCCCTCGATGACCGCAGTCAGCGCCAAAGAAAATACCTTCCAGCTTAACCGGCGGATCTTGTCCGTGGTGATGTTTACCTTCGTCTGCTACCTGACCATAGGTTTGCCGCTGGCGGTATTGCCGGGGTTTGTGCATAACCACCTCGGGTATAACTCGGTGCTGGCCGGGTTAATCATCAGCGCGCAGTACTTCGCAACGCTGTTCAGCCGGCCGCATGCCGGGCGTTATGCCGATCAACTCGGGCCGAAAAAGGTGGTGTTGTTCGGGTTGGCCTGTTGCGGCGTGAGCGGGGTGTTTTACGCAGTCGCCTTTTGGTGCGACGACCTGCCGCTGCTGAGCCTGACCCTGCTGTGCGTCGGCCGGGTGTTTCTCGGCGTAGGCGAAAGCTTTGCCAGCACCGGTTCCACGCTGTGGGGCATAGGTCGGGTGGGGCCGATGCACACCGCCCGGGTGATTTCGTGGAATGGGGTGGCCACCTACGGCGCGATGGCGGCCGGCGCGCCGCTCGGCGTTTATCTCAATCAGCTTTGGGGACTGGCCGGGGTGGCGGCGCTGATCGTGTTGGCGGTGGCGGTTTCGCTGTGGCTGGCGGGCGGTAAACCGAACGTGTCGATCTCCGCCGGCAAGCGCCTTGCCTTCAGCGCGGTGTTTGGCCGCATCTGGACCTACGGCCTGGGGTTGGCGCTGGGCACCGTGGGCTTTGGCGTGATCGCCACTTTTATTACCCTCTACTATGCTGATAAGGGCTGGAGCGGGGCGGCGTTCTCGCTGACGCTGTTCAGCTGCGCCTTTGTCGGAATCCGGCTAATCTTCAGCCACACCATTAACCGTCATGGTGGTTTGAAGGTTACGCTGGCGTCATTCCTGATTGAAATTGCGGGGCTGTTGCTCATTTGGCTGGCCAATGATCCGCTGATGGTGCAGGCCGGGGCGTTGCTGGCCGGTGCCGGTTTCTCGCTGGTATTTCCGGCGCTGGGGGTGGAGGCGGTGAAGCAGGTGCCGCAGCAGAATCAGGGCACCGCACTTGGCACTTACTCGGCGTTTCTCGATTTGGCGCTGGGGATCACCGGGCCGCTGGCCGGTTTGCTGATGAGCCGGATGGGCGTACCGTCGATCTACCTGGCGGCAGCCTTGATGGTATTCCTGGGAGCCTTGCTGACGCTGCGATTGTTGTTGCAGAACCGAGCAAATACCTAGTTAAGGATTATTCCTAAACCCACATCCATACCGAGAAATTTATTGTTTCATCTCATGATTACGGTAAGGTCGCTCAGCGGTCCAGAACGAGAGGAGAAATCGATGTATTTACGGCCGGATGAAGTGGCTAGAGTGTTGGAGAATACCGGCTTTGAACGTGATTATATCACCGATCAAGCCTATGGTTACCGCAAGGGTGAGCACTACGTGTATGTGAATCGCGAAGCGCGTATGGGCAGAACGGCGCTGGTTATCCACCCTGCGCTGAAAGAGAAAAGCGTGCATTTCGCCACGCCGACCTCGCCGATTCGCACCAGCGAGCAGTACCTTGAATTTCCCCTGGATTTAAGCGGCGATGCCCCGAGTGCGCGTTATGGCATTCCCCACGGCTTTAGCTCGCGTGATGCGCTTTCGCGCTATCTCTACAGCATGTTCCTGTAATCTATCCCCCGCCAGCGGGGGAGTATCTCACCCGTTGACGATCGCCTCGCGGTTAAAGCGCTCATTGTAGGCGCGGCGAAACTGCGCCAGTTCGAAGGCGTCAATATCCAGATCGGCAAAGTAAAACAGCGCGGCCTCGGTGTGCTCGGCATGCAGCTCCGGCGACAGCCCGGCGCGCAGCAGCGTTTCACGCCACAGGGCGATTTGCTCGTCGCTCGCCTGCTTGATAAAGGTCAGATAGATAAACAGCAGATAAGCCGCCTGGTGCATCTCTTCGGTGTAACCGTTGTTCAGCATGCGGATAAAGGTCTGGCTGTTGCGGCTGCCCATTTCCTGAATCATCGATTCAATCAGCATCGGTTTAACTTTCAGCAGGTGGGCCAGCGAGTCGATAGCTTTGCGGGTGTCTGAAGTCAGAATGCGGTAACCAATAATAAATACAACGATCAGGGCTGCGATGATGATCCAGGTCATTTATGATTTATTACACTCTCAGAGCGCCAGTATTTGGCAGGAGGCGCTGTGCTACAGCGCCCGGGGTCAACGCTGTTCGCCGCTGAAGTTGTCGGCTGCCCGCTGTTGATTGTGCAGGTGATGGTTGAAGGTGGCGGCGTCTTTGGCCAACGCATCCAGATGTGCGCCCAGCATTTTGATTTGCTTCACCAGCGCGTGCTGTTCCGGCACCGAGTTGGCGGTGCTCAGTTTGCGCACCAACTGCGCATTTTGCATATGTAGCGCCGCTTCGCGTTGTTTGGACTCTTCCAATAACTGTTGCAGAGCCTGATAGCTTTGCTGCCATTCACGGTGCTGCTTTTCGAAGCTGGCCTGCAACTCGCTCATCGCATTTTGAAACTGGATTTCCAGCTCGCGCATTCTCATGGTCTCTTCCTTTGCGGCACTCAATAATGGTTTGCAGTATAACGAAAACTGCACAGAACCTCACTCGTTGACGACGATTGCAGATAATTCTCGCAGCTTTACCCGGGGGGCATCTCTTGCGCAGCATGGCATGTCGAAGAGGGGAGAGTCAGGAAAACGGCCGGCAGCGTTGCCACCGGCCGTTGTCAGAAGAGCGTTACTTATTAAAGAATTTATAGTCCAGCGAATAACGCCCGGCACCGGTGACCGCCAACAGCAGCAGCCCGCCGATAATACTGATGTTTTTGAAGAAGTTTATTTCATTGCCCATCATTTCCATCCCGGTCATTTTCCAGAATGGATGGCCGATAAAAGCGGTGCCGAGCACATAAACGGCGAAAATAACCGCAATAGGGCGGGTAAATATGCCGAGAATAAGCGCAATGCCGAAAACAAACTCAACCACCACGGCGATAATCGCCGCCAAATACGGCATCGGGGTACCGTAACCCTCCATTGCGCTCACCGTTGCGCCAAAGCTGGTCAGCTTCATCCAGCCAAAAATGATAAACAGGACCATCAACAATATTCGGGATAGCAGAATAACACCGTCTTTTGAGCCGTCACCCATTTTGAACTCCTCAGCCACTGCGGAATTATGTTGTGTTACTGATTAAAGACTAGACTAACCCTAGGTTATTTCTAGTGACAGCAGGCCATTACGCATTTAAATATCAGGAGAAAGGCTGTGGAACTTAACATTCTGGAAGATGAGAAACGTTTCTATATAAACGATCGGCAGGGGAAAACCATCGCCGAGATATCTTTTGTGCCGAGCGGGGATAAATTAACCATCATCGATCACACCTGGGTGGATGAGGTATTGAAAGGCCAGGGTGTGGGGAAAAAGCTGGTGGCGCTGGTGGTGGCGAAAATGCGTGCGGAAAACCGTAAAATCATTCCGTTGTGCCCGTTCGCCAAACACGAATTCGACACCACGCCGGGCTATCAGGACATTCGCGCCTGAAAGTTTAGCGGGGCGCAGCAGCGCCCCGATCGTTCAGCATACGCCGAAATCACCGTCTTCATGATAGAGCGCCACATCGCTGGCCTGGACTTCCGCACGCTGCTCGGTGCCCAGTTCGTTCCAACTGCAAACCAGCGTGTCACCATCAATGGCCACCACGATCATCTTTGGGCCGCCGGTAGTGCGCTGTACAAAATCGCCGACAGTAAATGCCATTGTTTTCTCTCCGGTTCAAAGGGGTTAAAGCTTAAGTATAGTTGGCTGTTGGCAGGCTTTACGCAAGAAGGCGTCGCCAGGGGCGGAATATAAAACGTTGGGGGGAGGCGGCCTCCCCAAGCGTGGATGTGTTAAAGATGTACTGCGAAAGGGAATAATCAGGCGGGTTTATGGGCGGCCAGGATAAAGATCATCGGGCGTTCTTTTTCTTCATCGAGCGCCGGGTTCTCCGCGATTTGCTGCGCCGAAGGGCCCCATTCATTCAAATAGGTGATGACGAATCCCTTTTGCACCAGCAGGTTGATATAGCTGCCGAGCATACGGTGTTGCTTGATGACGCCTTCCGCCAGCCAGTTGGAGGTTCGCTGCCCTTCCTGCTGATAGCCGTTGACCGGCCAGGATTTTTGCCCGTGTTGATCGACCAGCCAGCCCTGATGCTGCGGCGCAGTATAAATCGGGTGCTCTGCGGTGAAGATAAACTGCCCACCCGCCGCCAGCGCCTGATAAACCGTGGCGAACAGCCGGGCCAGATCTTCGATATAGTGCAGCGTCAATGAACTGTAGGCCAGATCGCTGGATGCCGGCGGCAGTTGAAGCTGCTCCAGATCCTGCCGGCGGTATTCAATGCCGGCGTCGTGCGTCATCTCCCGCGCTTTGTTCAGCATTTTCTCGGAGAGGTCCATGCCAAGTACGCTCGCGGCACCTTGCTCGCGTGCGCTGCGGCAGAACCAACCGTAGCCGCAGCCGAGATCGACCACCTTCTTGCCGTGCAAATCCGGCAATATGCTGCGGATAGTCGGCCATTCCGGCGCGCCGTCCAGCCCGTTTACCGAACGACTGAGCTGGGCATAACCGTCGAAGAAGGCCTGATTGTCATAAATATTTTGCGTCATAACGGCTCCTGTTTGGGAAAAACACTGCCGAATCTTTGGGCAGTGTCGCCATGTTATCCGCACATCCGGCTGATTTCTATCATAAACGCCGTGCCAATCCCTTTCGCTTGCCGCATAATTTTAAGCCGGTTTAAGCAGGGAAAATAATCACAGGAACGGATATGAACATGATTTCGGTGCGTCAATCACCTGAGTTTGCGCAACAAGCGATTCGCTATTTCCAGCAACACTGGGCTTCACCAGACACCCTGATGATGTATGAAGATGCCATTACCCGCTGCATTGGCGCAGCCAATCCGCTGCCGCAGTGGTATTTGCTGATGGATAACCACGATATCCTGGGTTGTGCAGGGTTGATTACCAATGATTTTATCAGCCGCGGCGAGTTGTATCCCTGGTTGTGTGCGCTGTATGTGGAAGAAGCGCACCGTAGGCGGGGTTACGGTGCGTTGCTGATTAATCATGTGGCGGAAGAGGCTCGCAAATTTGGCTTCCCGCAACTGCATCTGTGCACCGATCTTGAGGGCTACTACGAAAAACAGGGTTTTGCTTTTAACGGATTGGGCTATCACCCTTGGGGCGAGGCTTCACGGGTGTATACGCGGGCGCTGTAAAGACCGCCGCAGCCAGGCCCGCCGTATCAATAAGACGAACCTGTCAAACGCAGCGTGAGGGGCATTGTCAGGCGAGGGCATCCAGCGCTTTAGCGATATCCTCCGTCCACGGCAAATCAGGCACCGCGAGGTTTTCGCGCAAATGACCGATGGAGGAGGTGCCCGGTATTAACAGAATATTGGGCGAACGATGATACAGCCACGCCAGCGCGGTTTGCAGAGGCGTGGCCCCAAGACGCACCGCGATATCTGATAACGCCGAGGATTGGAGCGGCGTAAAACCGCCGAGCGGGAAAAACGGCACATAAGCGATGCCTTCCTGGGCCAGGTGGTCAATCAGCGCATCGTCGCCGCGGTTTATCAGGTTGTAGTGGTTTTGCACACAAACAATGCTGCAAATCTTGCGCGCCTGCACCACCTGGGTCGGTGTCACATTACTCAGGCCTATATGTTTCACCCACCCCTGGCGTTGAAGCTCTGCGAGGATCGTCAGGGGTTCTTCTATCGAGCCTTCCGCCGGGCCATGAGTATCAAGCATGATCCTGAGATTGACCACGTCCAGCCTTTCAAGGCCCAGATTACGCAAGTTGTCATGCACCGCACTGGTCAGTTCTGCAGCGGAAAAGGCCGGTAGCCATGAGGCGTCCGCACCCCGGCGCGCGCCGATTTTGGTGACAAGGGTCAGATCGTCCGGATAGGGCGCCAGCGCTTCACGAATCAATTGGTTAGTGATATGCGGGCCGTAAAAGTCGCTGGTGTCGATATGGTTAACCCCCAGCGCAACCGCTTCCCGCAGTACCGCCAGGGCGGCATCAGGATCCTTCGGTGGCCCGAACACGCCGGGGCCGGCCAACTGCATGGCGCCGTAGCCTAGCCGCTTGACGCTTCGATCGCCAAGGGGAAATGTGTGATGTTTGTCGTTAATGGACATAACCTGTCTCCTGTTGGGATAGCCAGCGGGGCTGCCGCATTTATTTATAATAGGCGCAGCTCACCCCTGTGATAAGTAGTGAGGCAGTGGACGGGGTGTACGGGGAAACGAACAATGAAAACCGATCTAGAAGACCTGCATGCTTTTCTCGCCGTCGCGCGCTCGGGGGGATTTCGTGAAGGTGCGCGAACGTTGGGCCGGAGCGCGTCCGGGGTCAGCGACGCCATCCGGCGCTTGGAAAAGCAGCTTGGCGTGCGGCTGTTTAACCGTACGACGCGCAGCGTAACGCCAACCGCCGCCGGTTACGGTTTGCTGGAAAGGCTGGGGCCAGCGCTCGCCGAGGTGCAGGGCGCGCTCGATGTGGTGAATGGTTTTCGCGATAAACCCGCCGGAATGCTTAAGCTGAATGTCCCGGTCAGTGCGGCGCGTCTGGTGCTGCCGGCGTTGATTCCTGCCTTTCTCGCCGCTTATCCGGATATCAAGGTTGAAGTACAGACGGAAGAAAGCTTTGTCGATGTGCTGGCCGCCGGCTGCGATGCCGGTATCCGCTATGAAGAGCGGCTGGAAAAAGACATGATTGCCGTGCCTATTGGCCCCCGGGTACAGCGCTTTGCCGCGGGCGCATCTGCGGATTACCTTGATCGGCGTGGGCGGCCTGCACATCCGCATGATCTGTTTACGCACGCTTGTATCAAGGGGCGTTTCCCCAGCGGCAAAAGTTACCCCTGGGAGTTTGCAAAGGACGGGGAGAATGTCTCACTTCACCCTGAGGGGCCGCTGACGGTGCAGGCCGGTGGTGCCACGGACCTGGCCATCGCGGCGGCGGTGGCCGGCGTGGGGATTGTCTATCTGTTTGAGGATTGGCTGAAACCTTACCTGGTCAAGGATCGCCTGGAGCCGGTGCTCGAACCCTGGTGGCCGCAGTTTTCCGGCCCGTTTCTCTATTATTCCGACCGGCGGTTTATCCCCTCGCCGCTGCGCGCTTTTATCGATTTTATTAAGCAAGGGGCGGGTTGAGAGCGGGGGACGGGTTTGCCAGTATCACCGGGGACCTATTTGGGCTGGGGGAATCTGAATGACTTTATTAGGGTGTTGTAATCATTTATGAAAATTGATTTCAGACTATACCTGAACGTATAACAATGCAGGAAAGTGGCACTGATTTAGAAGGTGATTCTAGGATCCGGCATCAGTAGTTAACGTTTTTGTTCCCATGCTTCTCTGATGTACTGAATGTTAGGTTTGAAGCGTGACATGTGGCGGATACCTACCACAGGCACATCGAGTTGCTTAAACCTTGCCGTAAAGCAGAAGGTGGAGTAATAGCGGTCTCGGCTTATGTACTCGGGTTCATCGCCATTGCCAAATGTCTTTAATAGCAAACGAGCTGCTGAGTGAGAGTTCATCCCGTTACTGTAAGCAATAATTAGCTCAGGTTTGCATAGGGGGACGGTAATTTCTTCAAAGAAACCCATCGATTTTTCAATCAGTCGATCCAAGCTGCCAATCCCGCTCTCCTGAGCATCTTTTTTGAGTGACAGCGCATCTTTAGAGCACATGAGCAATGCATTGGTATACAGGGTATCTCGCCAGCTAAAACCGAGTTGTTCAGGGATATTTTGCAAGCGGGTTGCCAGATGTTTGATTCCCCATTTGCCTTCGGTGCCTGCTTGCACGTTAGAAAAGCTTGGCGCGTTAAAATCCCCGATAATTGACTCAGCATTTGTAACATGTTGATCGGCAGAAGAACCGTTAAACCCAACCACAATGAGGCGTTTTCTTTCCGGTGGTGCGGCTAGTAATTCGAAGGAACAGTCATAAGGGCGACCGGGTAGCTTGCTCAAGCTATACCGATCTAATCCTGCCAAAAGCATTTTTTTTGTCGTTTCCATCAGCCGATTATCCCTTAAATGAGTCTGTTTTCGGATCTGCCCCAAGCTAGATCGAATTCAGCATTTTGCTCAAAAAAAGCTTTATAGAAAAACTTTTCGCTCACTGTGAACACTCAGCCCTTCTTCAACAAAACATCCATCAGCGAGGTAAATACAGCGCTTGTGGAAAAAGCATATTCTGTTTTGCGCTCCTCACCTTTGATGTCTTTAAATCTGATAACGGCGGCCTCTGGGGACAGGGCTTCCAGTTCTTCAAACTGCTTTGCGTACCCTTTGCCCAAAAAATGTTTCTGCCTGGTCTCGAAATCAGGTGATGAGGTATTGAGAGCAAAAATTTGATCCCCTCTCACGAAAAAGCTGTAAACCACCATGGCATTGCCCTTACTTCGGTGTGCTGCTAAGACGACACGCTGCGGGCATCTCTGATGCTTATAAATCAGCGCGTCACTGTAACCAATAAACTAGCGGGCAACCTTACACTTGGCAAGGGTAATATGGGGTTATTGCGTGAGACGGCTAAGGATATAACGGCAGTTATTTCTATTTTATTTTAAAACAGATGATTAAACGTGGTTGTGAGGCGATGCGGAGCTAAGCATAGGGGCATGGGTGACCGAACGACATTTATAGCATATGCCTAAAATCAGCAAATCTCGCCCTGGCCGTTGCACGGCCGCATCTCGAGAGCGCGCCATTCCTTGACGAGCAGCCGGCGACTCCGAAGGTAGCGTTCGGCAAGAACTTCCGCGCTCGTGATATCGTCCACGCCGATCACCCGGAACTGTTCATCCAGCTCGCACCAGGCCGCGATAAACCGCTTGGCTTCGATAAAGCCCAGCATGATCGGCCATATTACCTGCTCATCTTCCGGTGCGTGTTCGAGAGACAGCTTGATGCGCAGCTTACGCTGTTCGCGCAGCGCTCGACGGACTTCGCTCAGATCAAGATGTGTCGAACCTTTCAGCGAATGACCTACATAGATAGTGTCATCGTCGAAGGCTGAACGCATGTCGGGTGGAAGGACTGCATTGATTTTGGCCAGCGCGTTTGTCACCGCAAGGGCTAACCTGGCGTCGGTCTGACGGCTGACCCACTGGGCACCGGTCACGAGCGCCAGGATCTCTTCTTCGGTAAAAGACATTGGGGGCAGGAGAGATCCTGGCCGCAGGATGTAGCCGACGCCTGCCTCTCCGTCGATGTCGGCTCCCATGCCTTGCAGTGTGGCAACGTCGCGGCGGATGGTTCGCAGGGACACGCCCAACTCATGCGCAAGTGCCTGGCCCGACACCGTTCTACGGTGCCGGCGGAGCACTTGCATCAGGTCGAACAATCGATGACTTCTGGCCATGCTTACTCCATCGCCACAATGCCTTTACCGCCGAGCTTGCGGCCCTTTTCAAGCTCGGTGATCAGTTTAATCGCCCTCTCCAGAGCAACGGTTTCGCCAATCGCTATTTGGAGCTTGCCCTCTTTAGCGGCACTGGCAAGCTTTTCCAGGATGTCGGCTCGCGGCGAACCAATGACAGGCTTCAACCGGCGATCGAAGACGGCCCGAATGAACTTGCCCAGGCCGGGGTTGAGATCAAGAAACACGCCCCCGCGGCGTAGCATAGCCACGCCGGCGGATAGGGTCATTGTCGCAGCAGTGTCGTATACCACATCGAAGCGCGTGGTTATTGACGACAAATCCGTTGCGCGATAGTCGTAGACCGTCTCTACGCCAAGAGATTTAGCGCGCTCCATGTCTCGGGAGCTGCAACTTCCGGAAACGACTGCACCGAAAAGCCGTGCGATCTGCACGGATGCTTCACCCACCGCTCCGGCACAGCCATTAATGAAGACGTGCTGACCCGCTTGCAGCTTGGCCTTGTCGATCAGTCCGTTCCATGCGGTCACGCCCGGCGTACCCAGACAGGCAGCATCCTCGAAGGAGATACTCTCGGGCTTCCTGGTCAGGAAGTTTTCTTTCGTTATCACTGACTGGCCAAGCGCACCGCTTTCCTTGAAACGAGCGAGGCCGAAGACGGCGTCGCCGACCCTAAAGCGCGAGACACCTGGGCCTATGGAGGTGACGATACCGGAAAAATCCATTCCCATTGCGCGGGGAAAGTTTCTGCCGGTGACGATCTTCATCAGTCCGCTGCGCAGCTTCCAGTCGATGGGGTTGATTGCCGCGAACCTGACTCGCACGGCCACTTCATCGTTACCGGGGGCGGGTAATTCAAACTCATCGACCCGCATCAACTCCGGGCCACCATAACTGTCGTACTGAATACGTTTCATTTGTTTCACCAAGGTTTGAGCGGTTCTGCTCGAGATAGGGTGCAAATCCTTCTAAAAGACAGGAGGAGATGAGTGCGATGTGGATGCCTCTTCTGCTTGCGAAAACATCCTATAACGCCGTGAGGACAGTTTCTGGCACCATTCATCGGGCTCTTTTTGCACCGCTAATCCAGGGCGCTCTATCCTTATCGGGTGCGTAGCACTTCACCGACCACGGGGGCTGCCGAAAAGGCATTTGGCCAGCCGGCATAGAAAGCGCAATGGGTGACGATTTCACCCGCTTCCTCGGCGGTCAATCCATTATCCATGGCCCGGTTAAGGTGGTAACCGATTTGCGCGCTCTGCCCCGATGCTATCAGCGCGCTTACCGTCACCAGACTCCTGTCCCGGGGCTTAAGCGCCGGTCTCTGCCAAAGATCGAGAAAGAGAGGGGAGGTGGTGAATTTGGCCAGCCCGGGAGAAATTGGCGCGACATTTTTTTCCACCGTTTCTGAACGCTGCCGTTCAGCATCCTGATTAAGCGGCAGAAGTGCAGGAGAGACTTCGGCTAACTGTTCTGCCGTGACGCCATATTTCTGAAAAACACCTTTAGTTGCCGCGATAGCCGACATCGCGCTTGGCCACCCGGAATAGAACGCAAGGTGCGTGATAATCTCCGATACTTCGGCCGGCGTGACGCCACTGTCGAGCGCAACCCCGACATAATGCTTTAGCTCGGTGGGCTGGTTCCTGGCAATCAGAATAGCCAGGGTAACGATGCTGCGGTCACGTTGCGAAAGCTCATCACGTTTCCAGAGGTCGTCCGTAATGGCTTCGCTACCGAAGCGGGCCAGTGCCGGAGAAACGGATTGGATATCGGCAACTGAAAGGCCCGATGGATTAATTTTTAACATGGCTTCACCTCTTTTTTCTTCTGCATCCGCGAAATCTGCAAGCACAAGCGACATCACTGCAGCGGCAATCACCTCTTTCATTGCAAACCTCATCTAATCGACTGACGCTCAGGTGCTAATCATCAAACTGCAGGGTACCTTTATTTCTGAGAAAAACGGGCACGACAGGGATTGATTCCTTCCCGGTTGTCATTTCTGAGGTTTGCTCTATATACCCCCGGAAGTGCGGCGTCTGCCGGTGCCGTTGATAATCAGCTTCGCTGGCGTAAATTTCATAGAAGTACCAGCGATTTTCATTTTTCGCATCGGTTGCGGCATACATAGCCAGCACGCCACTTTCAAGCTTCAGGGAGTCAGACATTTCCGCGATGACGATATTTTTGAAGGCCTGTTGGTGCTCGGGTTTTACATCGACAATAACCAGGTTATTTATCGTTCTCTCGTTTTGTACTATTCGCTTGTCGCCAAGAAATTGCGGAGTGACATCTATTTTGCTTTTTTTATCTGTGATTTCAGGAGCACGCTTAATAAATGCCTGGTACTGCTCTGAATCTAAGTGTTTTTTATAGGCCTCCTTTCCGGCGTAGATTTCAATCATGTACGCCTGATTGAGATCATCCTTGCGTTTGAGCGAGTACATTGCCAGGGTGCCACTTTCAGACTCAACGGAAGAGGAAATGGTACTTCTGGCGACTTCATCATACTGCCGGCTTTTCCCCGCTTTGATGCCCAGCTCGAAAATATTCATAACGGTTTTATCCAGAGGGGATGAACCGGTCGCAAATGCGGGGCTAGCAACCAGCAGGCACAGTGTCATGGTTATGATATTTTTCACGGGAAGCCTTTATTTTATACAGCCAGTTTCAATTCTGGGGATAAGGATCTCAACAACGCGATCAGTCGTGAGGCATGCTCTTTGGCCATGATTTTCTGTTGCGCTATTTTATTTTCATCCCTGTCGGCATAACTGATGCCACAGGTATACACCGGCATTTGCAAATCCAGATTGCAAAGTCTGGCGGTGGTTTCAAACTGGGCAAGGTAATTTTCAAGGCTATGGCCAAAAAATCCTTCCGATGAATAGAGTGCTTGCGGTGCGCCGGTGGTAAACGAAAGAATAAGTTTTTTACCGCCCAGTTTTGCGGTTGAACCATGCGCGAACCCGTGGACAAAAACCTCATCCAGCCATAATTTCATTACGCCCGGAAGTGAATACCAGGAGAATGGAAATTGCCAGACGATCACATCTGCCTTCAGAAGGCTTTCCTGCTCGGCTTTTACATTGATTTTGTTGTCCGGATAGAGCCAGTCCAGGCGGCGAATTTCAACTTCTGGCAATGCCAAGGTTATTTCATCCAGAATAGTCGCGTTACCCATTGACTCGTTAAGATTCGGATGTCCGGAAATAATCAGGATATTTTTCATTTTCAATAGATTAGAAGTTAATTGTTTACCAGGTCACCAGTATAGAATGACCGTATTCTGTTTTTTAGGGGATTAATAGTTCAATCACTTTTAGTCAAAAGCTAATAATCACCCTGATTGACTCAAGGCTTCCGCAAAGCCTTTTTCATCAAGACGTTAATCCGAATAACCGCTCCGCATTGCGGAAGGCTATCGCTTCTTTCGCCTCTTCAGGAACAGGCAAACTCTGGATAAATGCCTTCACGCCATCCAGCGTCTGGTAGGGATAATCAACAGAAAAAAGGATCCGCTCGGCTCCCAACAGCGCATAGATAAACTGAAAATGCGGCAGCGTCAGCATTCCTGATGGCGTCACATACACCTGCTCGCGAAAGGTCTGCGTAATGGTGCGTCGTAATCCCGTAGCGGCCTGAGGGAGGCTATCGTCCAGACGCTGTAACCAGAATGGCAGCATCTCTCCCCAGTGGCCGCTGATGACCTGCAGGTTCGGATATTTATCAAAGGCTCCGGACAGGATTAACCGCAGCAGATGGATGCCCGCTTCGTGATGCCAGCCCCAACCAAACATCGATAGCCTGGCGGTAACTTCATCACTGAAGCCGCTGTAATAAGCTTGTTGTACGCTGCGAACGGGAAGCCCCGGGTGGAGATAGAGCGGGACGCCAAGAGCGTTAAAGCGGGCCAGCAGTCCGTCGTAATCCGGATGGTCGAGAAAGTGGATCGATGGCCTGCCGTTGAGCAGAGCGCCTTTAAAACCCAACTCTTTAACCGCTCGCTCAAGTTCTTTTTCTGCCGAATCGGGCTGAGCCCATGGAAGCGTGGCGAATGCGGCAAAGCGGTCTGGATGAGCGTTAACCGCGTTAGCGAGGCGGTCGTTAGCCGCGCGGTTCAAATCCACCCCCTCAGCAGCCGATATCAGGTGTGGAAATCCGCCAACCGAAAGCACCTGCATGGTGATACCGGCTTCGTCCATATCGTCCAGACGCCCACGACCTATGTCTGCGCCCTTAACGTTGATCAGGTCGTTTTTTTCAATTTGGGGGCGGCTTCGGTCGGGAAGATTGCCGTCAGTAATCGTTTTGCCCCAGTCGCTCAGAAACGGCGCCTGCGCAAGTGCAGCCGGCATGGATGCCATAACCAGCGCTTTATCCAGAGTATGTTCTTCAAGGCAAATGATTTTCATCGCTTTTGATTTCCGCTCAGTGTGTTGACATAGGGGAACAGCCGCAGAACAAGGGAGAATGCTTGAAATGGCGATGCCTGCCAGAACGCGGAGTCCCGTCGTGAGGACATTGCGACGCCCAGCCGAACACACTGATTCCAACACTGCACTCTCTAGATTGACTGGTGCAACGCGCCCACCAATGCCACGCCAACGCCGTGCGCTGAGGCAGGATTCTGACCGGTGATCAGGCGACCATCCGTCACCACGTTCTCAGACCAGTTGGGTGCTTCATGATGAAGTGCGCCGTGCTCCCGCAGGGCGGTTTCCAACAAATAGGGGACCACCGCCGTTCCCTGAACTTCGTCTTCTTCTTTATTGGTGAAGGCCGCCAGGTTCTTCCCTTTCACCAGGTATTCACCGTTGCTGAGTTTCGCGTCAACCAGCGCGGCTGGGCCATGGCAGACTGCCGACACTATCCCGCCGTTTTCGTATACCTCTCTGATAATGCGCTGCGCGTCCGGGTTATCACGGTAGTCCCACATTGTGCCGTGCCCGCCTGCAAAAAAGACCGCGGAATAATCGGCCCCGTTCAGCTCAGATAAAGGCGGCGTGGTGGCGAGGCGATGCTGGAAATCGGTCTCGTTCCAGAACCAGGCGTTAACGGGATCGCTGAGATCGAAACCGTCAATCGGTGGTTGGCCCCCACGAATGCTGGCGATCACCGTTGGGATCCCCGCATCTTCCAGCACTTTCAGGGGATGAGTGAGCTCAGCCATGAAAAAACCGGTAGGCACACCGGAAACGCCTTTTATCGGATGGCTGGTGACGGCGCACAGCACGGGTTTGCGATCTGATTTCATTTCATCGCTTCCTCTGACTGATTTTTGAACTCTCCGGCAAACAGGTGTTCCCAATTGGCAAATGATCCCAAGGGGATGCATTCGAAGGTAAGCAGACCGGCTTTTGCCAGCGGAAAATCGGCCATCACCATCCGGGCTTTTTCCACCGAATCACATTCAAGAAAAATCGCTACGCCGGGCCGATCCTGTCGAAAATAAATATCCCGGATGCTGCCGGATTTATATAAACCCCAGGTATGCAACACTTCTGAAGTCAGATGCGGAGCGTATTTTTCCAGCGAGGCGCCGGAAGCGGGAATATCCAAACACAAAATGCGCATTTCAGTCTCCTGAACTTAACGACGAAGGGGGAACTGAAAAAAGTATAAGCTCGCGATTTTGATAAGATTAGGCCCTTATTGACTTAAGGATATTTAGCCTGTAGTTAATAATCGGTGGGCCATTTGCTTCAGGATGACGTGATGAATAACGTGATTTACAACCAGATACGCATCTTTCAGAGCATTGCCCGGGAAGGCAATATTTCGGCTGCGGCCAGGAAGCTCGAGATTACGCCTCCCTCCGTCAGTAAGGCGCTTAAGCTGCTTGAACAACACATAGGTCACCCTCTTTTTGTCCGTACGACAAGGCGCATTGAACTGACGGAAGCTGGGCAACAGCTGTTGGAGCAAACCGTAGCGGCAGTGGACTCGCTTGAAAAGTCGCTGGAAAACATCCGCGACCAGAACCAGGAACCCTCCGGCCTGGTCAGGATTACGCTCTCCCGCTTTGCTTACCTGCTCATACTCAAACCGGCTATGGCGGCCTTTTGCCGGCAATATCCCGGCATTAAACTTGAAGTTTCGGTTTACGACGGCACCGTCAATATTATTGATGAGCGCTTTGATCTGGGGATACGCTTTGGCGATATTCTTGAAGGCGGAGTGGTGGCTCGCCAGTTGATGAAGCCGTTTAGGGAAGGGCTGTATGCGTCATCGGCCTATCTGGAGGCGTTCGGTACGCCCACTACGCCGGCAGAGCTCCATCAGCACAACCTTATCGGCTATCGATTCATCACCAATAACCGTATCCTTCCGCTGATTCTGGATCACAAAGGCGAGCAGCTAACCGTTGAGATGCCGGGCCAGTTAATCAGCAACGATATTGAGGTTATGGCCGATGGAATACGGAACGGGCTGGGTATCGGAAGGTTGTTCGAGCCCATTCACAGCTTGCAGCCCGACAAAGAGAAATTTATTCCCGTGATGGAGAATTACTGGAAAACCTACCCAGCCGTTTATCTCTATTATCCGAAAAATGCGGGCAAGACCAAAAGAGTGAAGACGTTGATTGATTTTTTAATTGAAAGAAAAGCCGTTTAAATGAATATCGCTCCTGTAAACCTCATACATGAGCGACACTCTTTATGCCTTGGTTTTTATCAAACTGACTGTTTGTAAAGGGATTAGGTCTCTCACGAAGAAAGACACTGGAGTGGGAAGCTACGAGGTGGAAGGCCTATGGCGCACAAGGTTCCGCAACGTATATCCATAAATCCCAGGTTGAACGGGATACGACAGACACAAAAAAGCCCGCAACTCAGTTGCGGGCTTTCTCGCTATTATCGCCGGATCTATCTGGTATCACCGGTGACCTATTTGGTGGAGCTGGGGGGATTTGAACCCCCGTCCGGAATTACTACACCGTCGGCACTACATGCTTAGTCCAATCATTACATTCGCCGGTCAGCTGCGGATGGACACGCCACTAACAAACTAGCCTGATTGGGTTTAACGCTTCAGCCCCAGGCAGGACATCCACGCGATCTCTTTTGGGTTTGACCTCTCTTGATCCCCGTCCTAAGAGCGGAGGCTAGGGAGAGAGGGAATCTTCAGTTTCTTAGGCTGATTAAGCTGCTAAAGCAGCAGATTCGAATTGCGAGTCGTTTGCAATTATTTTTTTTGCGGCTTTTTACGAGGCCAACCGCCCCTCGGCATGCTCCTAAGGCCTCACAATCCCGTCGAATCCAGAATCAGCCCCAAGTAACTTTGTTCAGTATACCAGAAGTTTAACCCGTTAAGCCAGAGGCTTATCGGTTGGCATGCTTCATGATACGGGATTTCGCCGTCTGCCATTCACGATCTTTGATGTCATCGCGTTTATCGTGTTCTTTCTTGCCTTTGGCTACGCCGATCTTGATCTTGGCCCAGGCATTTTTCCAATACATGGACAAGGCAACCACGGTGTAGCCGTCGCGGTTTACGCGGCCGAGCAGTGAGTCCAGCTCACGTTTTTTCAGCAGCAATTTACGGGTACGTGTCGGATCGCATACCACATGCGACGAAGCTACGTTGAGCGGTGAGACGGTGGCCCCAAACAGATAGGCTTCACCATCGCGGAAGGTCACGTAGCTGTCGCTAATGTTGGCTTTGCCGGCACGCAGCGATTTTACTTCCCACCCTTGCAGCGACAGGCCCGCCTCGAACTCTTCTTCAATGAAGTATTCGAAACGCGCTCGCTTGTTCTGCGCAATGGTGGCTGAACCGGGTTTGTGTGCTTTTTTCTTTGTCATAGTTTGTTCATTATACTGGATGATTCGACGAAAGAAATCCTTTACCGCTCAGCACCTGCGCAATTTTTCGCATTTTTGGCCCTCGCGTTGCATAGCAGATTTTTTGTTTGGCGATAGATAAATGGTATTATCTGTATGTTTTGTGTCTCACAGGAAATGATATGCCCCAGATCAGTCGGTCTGCGTTAGTGCCGTTCAGCGCCGAGCAGATGTATCAGTTGGTTAACGATGTTCACTCTTACCCCGATTTTCTGCCAGGTTGCACCGGCAGCCGGGTGATTGACGCGTCCAACAATCAAATGACCGCCGCGGTTGACGTTGCCAAAGCCGGTATCAGCAAAACCTTCACTACGCGCAACACGCTGCAGGATAACCAGAGCATCAATATGCAACTGGTTGATGGCCCGTTCCGCAAGCTGATGGGGGGATGGCAGTTTACGCCGCTGAGCCCGGAAGCCTGTAAGGTTGAGCTGCACCTGGATTTTGAATTTACCAACAAACTGATCGAGCTGGCGTTCGGCAAGGTGTTCAAAGAGCTGGCCGGTAACATGGTGCAGGCCTTCACCCAGCGGGCGAAAGAGGTTTACAGTGTCTGATATTCGGGTGGAGGTGGTTTACGCCTTGCCGGAGCGTCAGTATCTGCGCAAGGTTACGCTGGCGGAAGGCAGCAGCGTTGAGCAGGCCATCATGGCCTCCGGCTTGCTGGAACTGCGTGGTGACATTGACTTGCAAAGCAATAAAGTGGGCATCTACAGCCGCCCGGCCAAGCTGGGTGATGTGCTAAACGATGGCGACCGGGTAGAAATTTATCGCCCCCTGATTGCAGACCCTAAAGAACTGCGTCGGCAACGGGCAGAGAAAGCAAAAAAATAAGGCGCTGAATGCGCCTTATTTTTTATCAGAATTTTATCTTCCGAGTTGCAGCCTATTACTGTCATGAAGAACCTGAATCGCCCCTCACGGGCCGGACGATAGCTCCTGCGCTGATTACTTGGTCAGCGCCGGTTTGTTCTGAATATCGGTCAACACGCCCGCGCTATCAAAGGTCAGCGTCAGGGTTTGCTGGGTGATATCTTCATGGCCAGGTTGCTGGCGGAATACATAGAACCACGTCTGAGTACCGAACGGATCCTGTAACATTGGGGTACCCAATGTATAAGCGACCTGTTGCTGGGTCATACCTTTTTGGATTTTGGCCACGTCGGTCGACGTCAGGTAGTTCCCTTGGTTGATGTCAGGCCGGTAAACCACCTTCTCAAAAGTAGAACAGCCTGCAGTCAGCATCACAAGAACCACAGCGGCAGCAGCCAGCGTTTTACAGCGCATAGTAATCACATTCCTTTAGGGCATAGGATGCCGATGATAATAGACCTTGCAGCAGTTGGAAACCTTTATACCCTTCATCTTTCAAGTTGCTGCTGCGATTGCTTCGCTCTCGCACCTCAGTCTCTTAGCTGACTAAGCGGCCGAGGGATGGGGCGGTTGTCGCCTTACCGCACCTTGAAATCTGTCGGGTAAACAGCGCCAAAGTCAGACCTCGGAAAAGTGAAAAAGTTGAGCTTTTTTATGCGGCCAGCAGTTCTTTCGCGTTTGCCAATGTGTTGCGGGTGACTTCGCTGCCGCCAAGAAGGCGCGCCAGCTCCTGCAAACGGGCACGTTTATCCAACGGCGACATCTGCGTTTCGGTTTCCGTGCCGTCGGTCTGCTTGCTGACAAACAGATGCTGATGCCCGCACCCCGCGACCTGCGGCAAGTGGGTGACGCACATTACTTGTGTAGACTCCCCGAGCTGGCGAAGCAGGCGGCCCACGATGGCGGCGGTCGGGCCACTGATACCCACGTCCACTTCGTCGAAAATCAGCGCCGGGGTTTCCATCTTGCGGGCGGTGATGACCTGAATCGCCAGCGCGATGCGTGACAATTCGCCGCCGGACGCCACTTTAGCCAGCGCCTGCAGCGGTTGCCCCGGGTTGGTGGACACGCAGAACTCGGTGCGGCTTGCCCCTTCGGCGCTCAAATATTGGGGCTCGAAGCGCACATCGATGTTGAATTTGCCGTGTGGCATAGAGAGCGCCTGCATGCTGTCGGTAATCAGCGTGGTCAGTTCGGCGGCGTAATGCTGGCGTTTCTGGTGCAATTGTTCCGCCAGAACCAGCGCCTGCTGATGGTGCAGGGCGACCGCTTCGTTAAGGTGCTGGTGGTCGCTTTCCTGTTGCGACAGCGATTGTTGCTCATCGAGCAACTGCTGGTGTAGCTGCGGCAGTTCTTCTGGCGCTACGTGATGTTTGCGCGCCAGGTTGATTTGCCGCGACAGGCGCTGTTCCAGTTCATGCAGGCGGTTGGGATCGAGATCCATGCGATCGGCATAGTGGCGCAGTTCATCGCTGGCCTCGCTGATCTGGATTGAGGCTTCTTCCAGCATGTTCAGCAGTTCGCCGAGTTTTTCATCCATGCCGACCAGCTCGACCAGCAGGTGTTTGGCGGTGTAGAGCTGGCTGAGCATGTTGTGTTCTTCGTCATCGGCCAGCAATTGCAGCGTTTGCTGGCTAAGGGTCAGCAACTGGCCGCTGTTGGCCAGGCGCTTGTATTCCGCGTCTGTTTGTTCAAATTCACCGGCCTGCGGGGCGAACTCATTCAGCTCTTTCAACTGATATTGCAGCAGCTGTTTGCGTGCGTCGCGCTCAAGGGACTGTTGTTGGTGATGAGCCAGTTCGCGGCAGCTTTGGTGCCAGCGCTGGTAAGCTTGTTGCATTTGCGCCAGCAGAGCGGGTTCGTCTGCATAGGCGTCCAGCAGTTGCTTTTGATGCTCGGGTTTGAGCAACAGCTGGTGAGCATGTTGGCCGTGGATTTGAATCAGGCATTGGCCAAGTTCGCGCAGTTGCGAAAGCGGCACGGCGGTGCCATTGATAAAGCCGCGCGAGCGGCCGTCTGCGTTGATCACCCGGCGCAGCAAGCACTCATTGCTGTCGTCCAGCTGGTTCTGCTCAAGCCATTGGCGGGCGGAAGGGGTATCCGCCAGAGAGAAGCGCGCACAGATATCGGCACGGGCGGCCCCCAGGCGCACCACATTGCCGTCGGCACGGTTGCCGAGGCACAGGCCCAGCGCGTCGATGGCGATGGATTTGCCGGCGCCGGTTTCACCGGTAATCGCCGTCATACCCGGTTGAAAATCAATCTCCAACTCACGAACGATAGCAAAATTGCTGATGGTCAATTGCGCCAGCATGGGAACCTTCCTGTGTATAAACACATAACTGTAGTTTCATACAGTATAAACTGGTTTTATATACAGTAAAGTAGCTGGCGACGTTTTTAGAACAATTTTTTTGACCAGCCGAGCTTTGTGCTTAACGTATTGAAATAGCTGTAGTCCTTTGGATGAATAAGATTCAAATGGAAATCACTGCGGCGTATCAATACCTCTTCGCCTTCCTGGATAGGCAGCGCGATCTGGCTGTCGCAGCTGATTTCCAGATCGCTGCCGATCTGCGAAAACTTCAGCCGAATGGTGCTGTTGCCGTTGATCACCAGCGGGCGGGCGGAAAGGGTGTGCGGGAACATCGGCACCAGCGCAATGGCCTCCAGCGAAGGCGTCAGGATCGGCCCGCCGGCGGAGAGCGAGTAGGCGGTCGACCCGGTCGGCGTGGCGATAATCAGCCCGTCGGAACGCTGCGAGAAGGCGAAACGATCGTCGATGTACACTTCGAACTCGATCATTTGCGCCACTTTGCCGGGGTGCAGCACCACTTCGTTGATGGCGGTGCTGATGCGGCACTGCTGGTTCTCTTTGTGCACGATGGTTTCCAGCAGGAAGCGCTGTTCATCGATGTATTCGCCTTCCAGCACGTCGGCCAATTGCTGCAGGGCGTTGTCGGGGTCGAGATCGGTCAAAAATCCGAGATTGCCGCGGTTTACGCCGATCACTTTAATATCGTAACGCGCCAACACGCGCGCTGCGCCGAGCATATTGCCGTCGCCGCCGACCACCACGGCCAGGTCGGCTTTCTGGCCAATGTCTGCCAGGCTGCCGGTCACGACGTCTTTCAGGCCCAAATCCTGGGCTATCTGCCGTTCAAGCATCACCGAGTAGCCTCGGGCGACCAACCAGTGAAACAACATCTCATGCGTTGCCAGCGCTGAAGGGTGGCGCGGGTGACCCACAATGCCAATACAGGCGAATTTCTTATTCATTGCTGTGATTTTCCTCACCGGGACGAGTTTATGCCCCACATTGTGACCGGTTGACTTGAAACCCCGGTTTTGATCCCCATAATAAGCCAAGTTGCGAGATTAATGCTAAAACGCGGAGATATTCATGAGTAGTAAAGAACAGAAGACGCCAAACGAGCAAGTCTCGGAAGAAATGGACCAGCAGGAAGTTTTGCCGGAAGTGGCTGAGGGCGTCGATCTGCGGGATGCGCGCATTGCCGAGCTGGAAACTCAGCTGGCAGAATCCCAGCAGCATGAACGCGACAGCCTGCTACGCGCCAAAGCGGAAATGGAAAACGTTCGCCGCCGTACCGAGCTGGATATCGAGAAAGCGCACAAATTTGCGCTGGAGAAGTTCGCGGGCGACTTGCTGCCGGTGATTGATAACCTGGAGCGCGCGCTGGATCTGGCGGATAAAAGCAATCCGGAACTGACGGCAATGATCGAAGGCATCGAACTGACGCTGAAATCCTTGCAAGACGCAGTGAGCAAGTACGGTATCGAAATCGTCGGCGACATCAACGTGCCGTTCAACCCGGACGTGCACCAGGCGATGAGCCTGATGGAGTCTGCCGATCACCAGCCGAACCACGTAATGATGGTGATGCAGAAAGGCTATACGCTGAATGGCCGCCTGCTGCGCCCGGCGATGGTTGCGGTTTCCAAAGCCAAGGCTTAAGCGGAATTAAGTAAGGAAAAGGCACCTGCGGGTGCCTTTTTTGCGTCTGGACTTTGTCTGAGTTATGCCTGCGGCAGTTGCGGCAGCCAATCGATAGGTTTCAGCCCCTGCTGTTCCAGCAGTTGGTTGGCCTGCGAGAAATGGCGGCAGCCGAGGAAGCCGCGGTGGGCCGAGAGCGGCGAAGGGTGCGGCGCTTTCAGCACGTGGTGGCGCTTCCTGTCGATAATGTTGCCTTTCTTCTGGGCATGCGAGCCCCACAGCAGAAACACCACGCCTTCGCGGTTGTCGTTCAGTGCGGCGATCACTCTATCCGTAAAGGTTTCCCAACCCAGTTTGGCGTGGGAATGCGCCTGGCCGCGTTCAACGGTCAATACCGTGTTCAGCAGCAGTACGCCCTGTTCTGCCCAGCTTTGCAGGCAGCCGTGGCTTGGTCGCTCAAACCCCGGGATATCCGTCGCCAATTCTTTATACATATTTACCAGCGAAGGCGGAGCCGGCACGCCGGGAAGCACCGAGAAAGACAGACCGTGGGCTTGATTCGGGCCGTGATAAGGATCCTGGCCGAGGATCACCACTTTCACGTCTGCCAGTTCGGTGTAGCGGAAGGCGTTGAACACGTCTTTCTGTGGTGGATAAATGGTCTTACCGGCCTGACGTTCAGCGGCAACAAAGGCAAGCGTTTCATGAAAATAGGGTTGCTCTTTTTCCTTGCCGATGACGTCATGCCAGGTGAGAGGGGTGGACATAAACGCTCTCCTTTGTTTTCGTTAACAATTCACTAGCCCTAGCTTACCGTTTACCTTCACGCAGTGAAACCCGCTTTTGCCGTTGGACTACCTATCTTGGTACAAGGATTTTTTAAAATTTACAAAAATAATTGTTTTCGGCGGTATGGGGAAAATTGACATAAAACAGAAACTTGCCCCTTAACTATGTATGGGTAACCCATAAGAATTGATTTTAATCAAAGAATTGCTCCGACCAGGCTGGTATACAGAACAATAAGACAACAATGGTTTTACCAAATGGCCGAAACCAACATTGAATTTTCTCACGAAAGAGAATTTTTCGTCCTTGTACGGAGGCAACAAAATGATTACTGGTATTCAAATCACTAAAGCGAACGACCAGGCGCTGGTGAACTCTTTCTGGCTGCTGGATGATGAAACGTCAGAAGCCCGCTGCGTTTGCGCTAAAGCCAACTATGTAGAAGATCAGGTTGTGCCGGTCAACGATCTGGGCCAAATCGAGTACCGTGAAGTGCCGCTGGAAATGCAGCCAACCGTGCGCGTAGAGGGTGGCCAACACCTGAACGTGAACGTACTGCGCCGCGAGACGCTGGAAGATGCGGTCAAGCACCCGGAAAAATACCCGCAGCTGACCATTCGCGTGTCCGGTTATGCAGTACGCTTCAACTCGCTGACGCCAGAACAGCAACGTGACGTGATCGCACGTACCTTTACTGCCAGCCTGTAATTCCCTGCGCAGTCACTGAGGGAGCTTCGGCTCCCTTTTTTATTGCTCGCCGGCCAGTAAAGTGAATCCGGATCACATTCCTCGCAAAGATAATCGTCTGCATTACAGAACTGCTCCGACCTGCCGATAGCTACTTTGGCACCCGTATTGGGTGCGGCATTGATAAGCCTATCGACAAGGAGTCGGCATGAGTATGTCTTTGAGTTTTACCTCTGCGGTTAACCCTGCGACCATTCAATCCCCTGTAGCGCGTGCGGCACTGCAACCGGTGAGTTCATCGGAGCCCGTCGAATCACCGGCGGCCGGGGCCGCTGCGACCACGCTTTCATCGAATAACCTGAATACCCGGAACCTGCTGAACGCGCTGGTGAGCGATATGTCGGCTGCCGCGCCGGCCGCCACGCCCCAAGGGGTAACGCGCGGCCAGCAGCCACAACAGGGAGATTATACGCTCGCGTTACTGGCTAAAGACGTTTACAGCCTGAACGGCCAGGGTGTGGAAGGATTCAACCGCCTGAGCGATAGCGCGCTGCTCGGCGCGGGTATTGATCCCGCCAGCCTGCATGATGCGGCGTCGGGTTTTCAGGCCGGTATTTATAGCGACAACCAACAGTATGTCCTGGCCTTTGCCGGCACCAATGACATGCGCGATTGGCTGAGCAATGTGCGGCAGGCGACCGGTTACGATGATGTGCAGTACAATCAGGCTGTCGCGGTAGCTAAAGGCGCCAGGGCGGCGTTTGGCGATGCGCTGGTGATTGCCGGTCATTCTCTCGGCGGCGGGCTGGCGGCAACGGCGGCGCTGGCGACCGGTACTGTGGCGGTCACTTTCAATGCGGCGGGCGTCTCCGACTATACATTAAACCGTATGGGCATCGATCCGACGGCGGCTAAGCAGGATGCGCAAGCCGGCGGTATTCGCCGCTACAGCGAACAATACGACATGCTGACCGGGACGCAGGAATCCACTTCGCTGATCCCGGATGCCATCGGGCATAAAATTACCCTGGCCAATAACGATACCCTGAGCGGCATTGACGACTGGCGACCGAGTAAACATGTGGATCGCAGCTTGACCGCACACGGCATTGATAAGGTCATCAGTTCGATGGCGGAGCAAAAGCCGTGGGAGATGAAGGCCAATGCCTGAAAGGCGTCGGGTTAGGCAGACGTTGATTATCGTCGTGCTGGCGCTGATAGTGGTCGCCGGCTTGCTGATTATGGCTAAGGAACAACAGATGAATCAGTCTATTTCCCCGTTCGCCGGGCGCGGCAATCAGGCGCTGGCGCAGGCGGTGATGCGCGGTGATACGCAGGGCATTGCCGAACAGGCAACACGGCCGCGTTTGAGTGAGCAGGGCGATCGCCAGGTCACGCTGCTTCAATGGGCGATTCTCTCGCAGCAACCGCAAAGCCTAAGTTCGCTGCTGGAGCTGGGGGCTGATGTCGCCGTGCCGGGGCTGGAGGGGAACAGCGTGCTGCATACCGCCGCAACGGTGCGGGATCCGCAGTATTTGCGGCTGCTGCTGGCGCATGGCGTGCCGGTTAACCTGCGCAATGCGGTGACCGGCGCGACGCCGCTGTCCGCTGCGGTACTTGCGGGGCGTGAGGAGCAATTACGGTTGCTGCTGGCAGCCGGGGCGGATACCACGTTGAGCGATAGATTGGGGGATGCGCCCTTGCACGCGGCGGCGAAAATCAATGCGCCGCAGTTGGCGTTGATGTTGCTGCAGGCGGGAGCGGACGGCAAAGCCCGTAACCGGCAAGGCCAGACCTTCCAGTTCTATTTCTCACTGACGCCTGCACACCTGCAGAGCGAAGAGATGCGCGATCGTTATCGGCAACTGGATGTCTGGTTGAAAGCCCATCACCAGGCGACGCATTACGCATCGCCGTAATGGGGACATAAAAAAACGCCTTCAGGTGAGTGAAGGCGTTTTTTATTCACCGCGGCAGCATTATTTAGCGCCGTTGCTCTCAGGCTTGGCCTTTGGCTGGCGACGTTTGCCCACGTTTTTCGCATCGCGATGACGTACTTTCACCTTGGCTTTTTCTTTGTTCTTTTCTTTGTCTTCCGCACGCTTGGCCAGCACCTTCTTCGAAGGTTTGCCGTTGCTCTTTTCGCTTGGCACTTTGGTTGACGGACGCAGCTCGTCGATCACCCGCGCTTTCAGCGGTTCGTTCAGGTAACGGCCGACTTTGCCCAACAGCAGGTGATCGTGCGCCTCAACCAGCGAAATCGCGGTACCTTTGCGCCCGGCACGGCCGGTGCGGCCGATGCGGTGCAGATAGGTGTCCGCAGTACGCGGCATGTCGAAGTTGAACACGTGGGTGATATCCAGGATATCCAGACCACGGGCAGCGACGTCGGTGGCGACCAGCACGTTGACGCGGCCGTCCATCATGCGTTTTACCGCTTCGTTGCGCTTGGCCTGCACCATTTCGCCTTCGAGATAGCAGGTGTTGATGCCAGCCTCGCGCAACCAGGCCGCCAGCTCGTGCACGCGCTCGCGTTTACGCACGAAGATCACGGACTTCAGCACGTCCGGCTGTTGCAGCAAATGCACCAGAATGGCGGTTTTGTGCTGCACGTCGTCGGCACGGTAGTACCACTGCAGGATCTTTTTGCGTTCGCGGCGTGAAGGGTCAGCTTCAATTTCCACCGGCTCTTTCAGAATGCGCTCGGCGAATTCGCGGATGGCATCGCCTTCCAGCGTCGCGGAGAACAGCAGGGTCTGGTTGCGCCAGCGGGTTTCGGCGGAAATGGTTTCGATATCCTGCGCGAAGCCCATGTCCAGCATGCGGTCGGCTTCATCGAGGATCAGCGTTTCTACCGCGCGGCAGTCGAAGTTTTCTTCTTTGATGTATTGCAGCAGACGACCGGTGGTGGCGACCACCACGTCCTGGTTTTCGCTGAAGACTTCCGCGTGGTTCATATAGGCGACGCCGCCGGTGATGGTGGCGATATCCAGCGAAGTATGGGCAGCCAGTTCACGTGCCTGGTCGGCTACCTGCATCGCCAGTTCGCGCGTCGGGGTGAGGATCAGTACGCGCGGTGGGCCGGACTTCTTGCGTGGAAAGTCCAGCAGATGCTGCAATACCGGCAGCAAAAATGCGGCGGTCTTGCCGGTGCCGGTTGGCGCCGAACCCAATACGTCGCGCCCATCCATCGCAGGTGGGATAGCCTCGGCTTGAATGGCGGTCGGGCGTTCGTAGCCTTTATCGCTCAGGGCTTTTATCAGGCGTTCATCGAGATCGAGTTCGGAAAAATTGGTTGCTGTCATGGTCTACCTCTACTTGGGGCGCCGATTATAGACGGGTTGGCCGCGTTCTTCACCTATTTAAGCGGAAAGCAGCTCTTTTCCCACAAATCAGATTGCCTTATGCTACGCCAGTTTTGTATCCAGGTGGTTATTGTGAGCAATCAATCGAAAGCAAATTTTACCCCGCGTCGCGGCGGTTTTACCTTCAAACAATTTTTTGTCGCTCACGATCGTTGCGCAATGAAAGTGGGCACCGACGGCGTGCTGCTCGGCGCCTGGGCACCGCTGGCGCAGGCGCGGCGGGTGCTGGATATCGGCAGCGGCAGCGGGCTTATTGCTCTGATGCTGGCGCAAAGATCGGCCGATAACGTACTGATCGATGCGGTGGAGTTGGACGAAGCCGCCGCCGAACAAGCGCGTGACAACGTGCTGGCATCCCCGTGGCCGCAGCGCATTCGGGTGCATGCGCAGGATATTCACCATTTTGCCCTGCATCATGCGGGTGAGTATGACCTGATCGTCAGCAACCCGCCGTATTTCGAGCCGGCGGTCGCCTGCCGCGATCAGGCGCGCCACAATGCGCGCTATACCGAAACCCTGACTCACGATGCCTTGCTGGCAAGCGCTGAGCGGCTGATCGCCGAGCGGGGCGCTTTTTGCGTGGTGCTGCCGCATGATATTGGTGAGGCATTTGAAAGTAATGCGCACCGGCGTGGCTGGCATACTGCACAGCGATTGAACGTCAGCGACCGTGCCGATACGCCGCTGCACCGGGTGTTGTTGGTGCTGACGCGTCAGCCGGTCGAAGAAAAAACAGAGCAAAGCCTGGCGATTAAACAGGCCGACGGCAGTTACACCGATGATTTCCGTCGCCTGATTACCGATTTTTATCTTTTTTACTGAAACCGCCAAGGCGTCGGCGTCCTGGCGGTTTCAATCACGGCTGCAGGATGGTCGGCAGCGCTTCCGGCAACATATCCGGATAGTCCAGCGTATAGTGCAGCCCGCGGCTTTCTTTGCGTTCCATGGCGCTGCGAACGATCAGTTCCGCCACCTGCACCAGGTTACGCAGCTCCAGCAGATTGTTGGAAATACGGAAGTTGGCGTAGTACTCATCGATTTCAGCTTGCAGCGTATTGATACGGCGCAGCGCGCGCTCCAGCCGTTTAGTGGTGCGCACGATCCCGACATAGTCCCACATGAATAGCCGCAGCTCATGCCAGTTGTGCTGAATCACCACCCGCTCGTCCGCATCGTCTACACGGCTTTCATCCCATTGCGGCAACTGTTTCGCCAGCTTGATAAACGGCAGGCGCAGTTTGATGTCCTCCGCTGCCGACCAGCCGTAGACCAGGCATTCCAGCAGCGAGTTGGACGCCATGCGGTTGGCGCCGTGCAAGCCGGTGTAACTGACTTCGCCAATGGCGTAAAGCCCGTCCAGATCGGTACGACCGTGCTGATCGACCATGACGCCGCCGCAGGTGTAATGCGCGGCGGGCACGATAGGGATCGGTTGTTTTGTCAGATCGAAGCCCAGCGTCAGCAGTTTCTCATGGATCATCGGGAAGTGCTGGGTAATGAATTCAGCCGGTTTATGGCTGATATCCAGATACATGCAGTCCGCACCCAGGCGCTTCATTTCGTGGTCGATGGCGCGCGCTACAATGTCGCGCGGGGCCAGTTCGCCCCGCGGGTCAAAATCGGGCATAAAGCGGCTGCCGTCCGGCCGTTTCAGATAGGCGCCTTCACCGCGCAGCGCTTCGGTCAGCAGGAAATTGCGCGCCTGCGGGTGGAACAGACAGGTCGGGTGGAACTGGTTAAATTCGAGGTTGGCGACCCGACAGCCGGCGCGCCAGGCCATGGCGATGCCATCCCCGGACGAGATGTCCGGATTGGTGGTGTACTGATACACCTTGGCTGCCCCGCCAGTGGCCAGCACTACCGTTTTGGCGCGGTAGGTTTCCACCTGCTCGAGCTCGCGGTTCCAGACATAGGCGCCGACCACGCGGCGGGTGCCCGGCAGGCCGATTTTGTTCGAGGTGATCAGATCGACCGCGTTACGGCGCTCCATCACGCAAATATTAGGGTGGGCGCTTGCTTTCCCTACCAGGGTGGTCTCTACTTCTTTACCTGTAGCATCGGCGGCATGCAGGATACGGCGGTGGCTGTGTCCCCCCTCACGCGTCAGGTGGTAATGTTCCTCGCCCTGAGCATTGACTTCGGTGTCGAACAAGACGCCCTGATCGATAAGCCATTGCACGCAGTGGCGCGCATTGCCGGCGATAAACTCAACGGCGTCCTTGTCGCACAGGCCGGCTCCGGCAATCAAAGTGTCATCAACGTGTGAGGCAATGCTGTCCGTCTCATCGAAAACCGCGGCGATCCCGCCTTGGGCATAAAATGTGGCGCCTTCGTTGAGCGGCCCCTTGCTGAGTACGGTAACCTTGCAATGCTGCGCGAGGCGCAGCGCCAGTGACAAACCCGCAGCACCGCTGCCGACGATCAAGACATCGCTAACATGTTCAGATGATGGTTGCATAACGTATGATGTGTGCAGAAGAAGAGTGAAATTCATGTTAGCCTAATTGTCCGGGCAAAAGCCACGGATTGGATGACATCAACAGAAAAAACAATGGCGATACGGAACTTCGAGTTCCGTATGAACTCCAAGCGAGTGCTTGCTCAGGAAAAGAATGTATGGCTGGCAGTACAATTTTACGCGTGGAGACGGATTTGGGGAGAATTTACCTCGGATGAGCGAGCAGTTAACGGATCAAGTTCTGGTTGAGCGGGTCCAAAAAGGCGATCAGAAATCGTTTAACTTACTGGTAGTGCGTTACCAGCATAAGGTTGCGAGCCTGGTTTCCCGATATGTACCGCAGGGCGATGTGCCCGATGTGGTGCAGGAGTCGTTCATTAAAGCCTATCGCGCACTGGAATCGTTCCGTGGGGATAGCGCTTTCTATACCTGGTTGTATCGAATTGCCGTGAACACGGCAAAGAATTATCTGGTTGCTCAGGGGCGTCGTCCGCCGTCCAGCGATGTGGATGCCAACGACGCTGAAAATTACGAAAGTGCGGGAGCACTGAAAGAAATTTCGAACCCTGAGAACTTAATGTTGTCAGAAGAGCTGAGACAGATAGTTTTCCGTACCATTGAGTCTCTCCCCGAGGATCTTCGCATGGCGATTACCCTCCGGGAGCTGGATGGTCTAAGCTACGAAGAGATAGCTGCCATCATGGATTGCCCGGTAGGAACCGTACGCTCGCGTATTTTCCGCGCCAGGGAGGCTATCGATAATAAAGTTCAACCGCTGATTCAACGTTAGCAATGGCGGACACAGGAAGGGTACTTAGGCATGCAGAAAGAAAAGCTTTCCGCTCTGATGGATGGAGAATCGCTCGACACTGAGCTGCTGAGCTCATTGTCAAATGACAGAGCGCTTCAACAAACCTGGCAGAGCTATCACCTGATACGCGACACACTACGGGGTGATATCGGACAAGTAATGCATCTCGATATCGCAGATCGTGTTGCTGCTGCACTTGAGAAAGAACCTGCACGTCTGGTTCCTTCCGCAGTGCCGGAGTCTCAGCCGCAACCGCACACCTGGCAGAAAATGCCGTTCTGGGACAAAGTGCGCCCCTGGGCCAGCCAGATCACTCAGATTGGCATGGCCGCCTGTGTTTCGCTGGCGGTGATTGTAGGCGTACAGCAATACAATCAACCGGCAGCGCAGCCTGGCGCAGCTGAATCACCGGCGTTCAACACCCTGCCGATCATGGGACAGGCGTCACCGGTTAGCCTCGGCGTACCGGCAGACAGTTTCTCCACCGGCAGCGGGCAACAGCAGCAGGTGCAGGAACAGCGCAAACGTATTAACGCCATGCTGCAGGATTATGAATTGCAACGTCGTTTGCATTCCGATCAGCTGCAGCTTGAGCAAAGCAACCCACAACAGGCTGCCGTTCAGGTTCCCGGAACCCAGTCTTTAGGAATGCAACAGCAGTAATGAAGCAACTTTGGTTCTCCGTCTGTCTATTGACGGGCAGCCTGCTCTACTCAAGCATCGCCCCGGCGCAGCCCACTGCGTCCGGGGCGTTGTTACAACAGATGAGCAGTGCCAGCCGTTCACTCAATTACGAACTCGCCTATATCAGCATCAGCAAGCAGGGGATTGAGTCGCTGCGTTACCGCCATGCGGTAATCGACAAGCAGCCACTGGGTCAACTTTTGCATATGGATGGGCCGCGCCGCGAAGTATTGCAGCGCGGTGAGGGCATCAGCTATTTTGAGCCAGGTCTGGAGCCCTTTACGCTGTCTGGCGATCATATCGTCGATGCGTTGCCGGCTATCGTCTACGCCGATTTTGACCGCCTGGCGAAATATTACGATTTCATCTCTGTCGGCAGCACCCGAATCTCCGATCGCCCCTGCGAGGTGATCCGTGTGGTTGCGCGTGATGGTTCGCGCTACAGCTATATCGTCTGGATGGATGTGGATACCAAGCTGCCGCTGCGGGTGGATTTACTCGATCGTGATGGCGAAACGCTGGAGCAATATCGGGTGATTTCGTTTGTGGTGGGGCCGGAAGTGCAAGGCGTGATGCAGGGGCTGATCAAGGCTAATCTGCCGCCTTTGCTGTCGCTTCCTGCGGTAGACAACGTCAAACTGGGCTGGAGCACCGGCTGGTTGCCGGCCGGCGTGGATGAAGTGGCGCGTAATCGCCGTAAATTGCCGAACGTGACCGAACCCGTCGAGACGCGGCTATACAGCGATGGTCTGTTCAGTTTCTCGGTCAACGTCAGCCCGGCGGGCAGCGGTGCCGGTCAACAGTATTATCGCCAAGGGCGGCGTACTATTCAGACTGAAGTGCGTAACGGCAACGAGATCACCATCGTTGGCGAACTGCCGCCGGCGACGGCCAAGCGTATCGCTGACAGTATTTCCTTCAAGGTGTCACCACAATGATGAAAGAGTGGGCCACGGTGGTTTCGTGGCAACAGGGCGTGGCGCTGCTGCGCTGCGAACCCAAAGCCGGCTGCGGCAGTTGCAATGCCCGTTCGGGCTGTGGCGCGCGCGCGTTGAACGAACTGGTACCGGAAACCGAACATCAGTTGCAGGTGCGCATCGAGCAGCCGCTTGAGCCGGGGCAACGGGTTGAAGTGGGTATCGCCGAGGGCAGCCTGCTGCGTTCGGCTATGCTGGTCTATCTGACGCCGTTGCTGGGCATGATGTTAGGCGGGAGTCTGCTGCAATACTGGCTGGGCACCGATGCCTCCGCGGCGCTCGGCGCGCTGCTTGGCGGCGGCGCGGCCTTTATGTTGGCGCGTAGCCTGGCGCACCGCCTCGGCGAGCAGGCTAATTACCAACCCATAGTTCTGCAAATCGGTTTGCCGCCTGGGGCCATGCGCCTGCAGACGGACACTGAACCCCTGCGCTAAAACTGCTGCCGCGTCATCGCCGTATTATGATAGGCGGGGATGCGGTTGTAGATCATATGCTCCAGCAGCGCCATAAACAGATCGGCGCTGAGCAGCGAAAAATACCCGACCGTAAACAGCGCTTTGCCCTGATTATCCAGCAGGCGGATGATGCTGCGCTGCGTGTTGTTCTCCAGCGTGCGGATCTGCTCAATCGGAATACTCCCCTGCGGCGTGATCAGCGCCGTAGCGCTCAGCCGCAGCGTTTGGGGCGTTTGCTTCTTGCGCTTGCCTGGCAGTAAATGGTTCAGCCAGAGGGCACTGCAGCTCAGATAGCTAAAAGATAGCACTTCCCCCTGATAAAGCGCATTCAGCGCCTGTGGTCCACGCTGTTGGATTTGTTGGCTGATAATGACATCGGCCAGCCGCCAGGAATGGGACAGATTGCTGAACACTGTGCACCAGGGGTGTTCGGCAGAAGTACGAAATGCCATCACGTTGCACAGCCCGCCAAACAAGCGCCCACCGCGAAAACGATAAATATCGCCAATTTTTTCAAAGGGGATAAACCGTTCTTTGTGGTTATGGTCATTAATCACCCGAACGCCGTGCTCATACAGACGATAAGTCAGCGTTGGCCGCAGACAGTGGCGCAGCGCCAACAGACTGCCGCCGAGTAAAATAGTGGCTGCGCCGGTTTGCAGCAAGGTCAGTACCGCATTTTCATCCATGTTGCTCAGCAGCGGCAGCAACAGCAGCACCGCCCCGACAGTTAACAGCAGCGCTGCCGCTGCCAGAATGCCCCAATTGACCTTGGAAAAATCGTGCCGGCTCAGCATTTGCCCTTTATCGATCATTACGCACCTTCCAATCAACGTACAGAGATATGCTGGTGAACTCCGGTGGGCATGCCGATGTAGTGCCCTGAATAATATTTTGTCGCGGAGTTCTGTCCCATTTCTATAGGAGGCTCCGAAGAGCGTATATGGGTATTTTCCGAAAGCCGGAGGGGCGGAATGCAATTCTAAGATGTTGATCCCAATATTATTTATTCAAGATTTAGGAAGGGGTTTATTGCGTTATCGGCGGTTATGTATTAGCGCCGAAGATGAAGGTATGCGCGGCACATGATTTCCGTTGATTCGGTGGTGCAGGCAGTGGTTTTTCATTCGTCGGCTTTTGTTAACATCTTCTTTCACAACCTGGAGCGCCGTGTAACACTAAAGTGCGCATAATAGAATGCCTTCACTGCACCGATCGCTAGGTTTTCAGTGTTGTGGCATGTAGAATGCAGCGATTCAGGCGGAAGACGGCCGAACCCATTCACTGTCGCTTTAGGTCCATACGGGTTTCTATAGGCGAGTAATTCAGAAATACCAAGGCAGAAAAACTTTTATAATGAAGCATATACGAAATTTCTCCATTATTGCCCATATTGACCACGGTAAGTCGACGCTGTCCGACCGTATTATCCAAATTTGCGGTGGCTTGAGCGAACGCGAAATGGCTGCGCAGGTGCTTGATTCTATGGATCTTGAGCGCGAACGTGGCATTACCATCAAAGCGCAGAGCGTAACGCTGGACTACAAGGCGACAGACGGTCAAACCTATCAACTCAACTTTATCGACACTCCAGGGCACGTTGACTTCTCCTACGAAGTTTCTCGTTCGCTGGCTGCCTGCGAAGGCGCGCTGCTGGTGGTGGATGCCGGACAGGGCGTAGAAGCTCAGACGCTGGCCAACTGTTACACCGCGCTGGATATGGATCTGGAAGTGGTGCCGGTACTGAACAAAATTGACCTGCCGGCCGCCGATCCCGATCGCGCCGCGCAGGAAATTGAAGACATCGTTGGCATCGACGCCACCGATGCGGTGCGCTGCTCGGCCAAAACCGGCGTCGGCGTGCCGGAAGTTCTCGAACGCCTGGTGCGCGACATCCCACCGCCGGAAGGCGATCCTGAGGCGCCGTTGCAGGCCTTGATCATCGACTCCTGGTTCGACAACTATCTGGGCGTAGTTTCCCTGGTGCGTGTCAAGAACGGCACGATGCGCAAGGGCGACAAGATCAAGGTTATGAGCACCGGCCAGACTTATAACGCCGATCGCCTCGGGATCTTTACCCCGAAACGTGTCGATCGCGATGTGCTGAACTGCGGTGAAGTAGGCTGGCTGGTTTGCGCCATTAAAGACATCTTGGGCGCGCCGGTGGGCGATACCCTGACGTTGGCTCGTCAACCGGCAGACAAAGCGCTGCCAGGTTTCAAAAAAGTGAAGCCGCAGGTTTACGCAGGCCTGTTCCCGATCAGCTCGGACGATTATGAAGCCTTCCGCGACGCGTTGGGCAAACTGAGCCTGAACGACGCTTCCCTGTTCTATGAGCCAGAGAGCTCCACCGCGCTGGGCTTCGGCTTCCGCTGTGGTTTCCTCGGCCTGCTGCACATGGAGATCATCCAGGAGCGTCTGGAGCGTGAATACGATCTGGAGCTGATTACCACCGCCCCAACGGTAGTTTATGAAGTTGAAACCACCGGCAAAGAAACCATTTACGTCGACAGCCCGTCCAAGCTGCCGCCGTTGAACAATATCATGGAGTTGCGCGAGCCGATCGCCGAGTGTCACATGCTGATGCCGCAGGAGTTCCTGGGCAACGTAATCACGCTGTGTATCGAAAAACGCGGTGTACAGACCAACATGGTCTACCACGGCAACCAGGTCGCGCTGACCTACGAAATCCCGATGGCGGAAGTGGTGCTCGACTTCTTCGACCGTTTGAAATCCACCTCTCGCGGCTACGCGTCGTTGGATTACAACTTCAAACGCTTCCAGACGTCCGACATGGTGCGTGTCGACGTGCTGATCAACAACGAGCGCGTGGATGCGCTGGCGTTGATCACCCACCGCGACAACTCGCAGTACCGTGGTCGTGAACTGGTGGAGAAGATGAAAGAGCTTATTCCGCGTCAGCAATTCGATATCGCCATTCAGGCCGCGATCGGCACCCATATCATCGCGCGTTCTACGGTGAAGCAGTTGCGTAAAAACGTTCTGGCTAAATGCTATGGCGGTGACGTCAGCCGTAAGAAGAAGCTGTTGCAGAAACAGAAGGACGGTAAGAAACGCATGAAGCAGGTCGGTAACGTTGAGTTGCCGCAAGAAGCGTTCCTGGCCATTCTGCACGTGGGCAAAGACAGCAAGTAACCGCGATAAGGTCGCGTAATTAGGGAGTTTGCATGGCGAATATGTTTGCCTTGATCCTGGCCATAGCCACATTGGTTACCGGGATCATCTGGGCTTTTGAGCGCTTCAAATGGGCGCCGGCCCGCCGGCAGAAGATTGCGGCGGTGAATGCACAGGCTACGGGCGCCGTAGACGATAAAACGCTGGCGAAAGTGGCGAAGCAGCCAGGTTGGATCGAAACCGGCGCGTCGGTTTTCCCGGTATTGCTGCTGGTGTTTGTGGTGCGTTCGTTTATTTACGAACCTTTCCAGATCCCATCAGGTTCAATGATGCCGACGTTGTTGATTGGCGATTTTATTCTGGTGGAGAAATATGCCTACGGCATTAAAGATCCAATTACCCAGACCACGCTAATTGAAACCGGTCATCCGAAGCGCGGCGATATTGCGGTATTTAAATATCCGCTGGATCCGAAGTTGGATTATATCAAGCGCGTTGTCGGTCTGCCGGGTGACCGGGTGACTTACGATCCGGTTAATAAACGCGTGACCGTTCAGCCATCCTGTAATAACGGCCAGTCTTGCGAGACCGCACTGGCGGTGACATACAACGATGCGCAACCAAGCGATTTTGTACAGATGTTCAGCCGCAGCGGCATGGGCGAAGCCAGCAACGGTTTCTACCAGATCCCATTGAGCGATAACGTGCCGCAGGGCGGTATTCGCCTGCGCGAGCGCCAGGAAACGCTGGGCACTGTCTCTCACCATATTCTGACCGTGCCGGGCACGCAGGATCAGGTGGGCGCTTACTACCAGCAGCCGGGTAAGCAACTGGCGGAATGGGTTGTGCCGGCGGGGCATTACTTCATGATGGGTGATAACCGGGACAACAGCGCCGACAGCCGTTATTGGGGCTTCGTACCGGAGAAAAACCTGGTGGGTAAAGCCACGGCTATCTGGATGAGTTTTGAAAAGCAGGAAGGTGAATGGCCAACCGGCGTAAGGTTTAGCCGTATTGGTGGAATTCATTAATCACGCGTTTATAAACGCAGCATTATATTTCCACTCGTTGTAGAATACCTCCTCGAGCGATAAAAAGTTGGCTCCCTGTTGGGAGCCACTGCAAACGAAACAGCTTTGGATTGGCTTTCGGCGAAGCAGGCCTGTTCCGTATGCTGCAAGTTTTTGACGCATTCTTGATCTATTGGTAACTCATGAACCCCATCGTAATAAACAGGCTGCAGCGGAAGCTGGGCTACACTTTTCAACAGCAGGAGCTCTTACTGCAAGCGTTGACTCACCGTAGCGCCAGCAGTAAACACAATGAACGTCTTGAGTTTCTGGGTGACTCTATTCTTAGTTTTGTCATCGCCAATGCGCTCTACCATCGTTTTCCTCGCGTAGACGAGGGCGATATGAGCCGCATGCGTGCCACGCTGGTGCGCGGCAATACGCTGGCAGAGATGGCGCGCGAGTTCGACCTGGGTGAATGTCTGCGCCTCGGGCCGGGTGAGTTGAAAAGTGGTGGATTCCGCCGCGAATCAATCCTGGCGGATACGGTGGAGGCATTAATTGGCGGCGTGTTCCTGGATAGCGATATCCAAAACGTCGAACGACTGATTTTGGACTGGTATCGTAGCCGGTTGGACGAGATCAGCCCCGGTGATAAGCAGAAAGACCCGAAAACCCGCTTGCAGGAGTTTTTACAAGGTCGTCATCTGCCGTTGCCTTCTTATCTGGTGGTGCAGGTTCGCGGTGAGGCGCACGATCAGGAGTTTACTATCCACTGCCAGGTGAGTGGTTTGAGCGAACCTGTAGTGGGTACCGGCTCAAGCCGCCGTAAAGCCGAACAGGCAGCAGCGGAACAAGCGTTGAAAAAGCTGGAGCTTGAATGAGCGAAGAAAAACAATACTGTGGTTTTATTGCGATAGTCGGTCGTCCCAACGTGGGCAAATCCACGTTGCTCAACCAACTGCTGGGGCAAAAGGTCTCCATCACCTCGCGTAAACCGCAGACGACCCGTCACCGCATTATGGGTATCGACACCGATGGCGCCTATCAGGCTATCTACGTCGACACCCCGGGTCTGCATATCGAAGAAAAACGCGCCATCAACCGTTTGATGAACCGCGCGGCCAGCAGCTCAATCGGCGACGTAGAGCTGGTGATCTTCGTAGTAGAAGGCACTAACTGGACTGCCGACGATGAAATGGTGGTCAACAAGCTGCGCAGTCTGAAATGCCCGGTCCTGCTGGCGATCAACAAGGTCGACAACGTTACCGACAAATCCAAGCTGTTGCCGCACATTGCGTTCTTGAGCCAGCAGATGAATTTCCTCGACGTGGTGCCAATTTCTGCCGAAAAAGGCATGAATGTGGACACTATCGCCGCTATCGCGCGCAAGTTGCTACCGGAAGCGGAACACCACTTCCCGGACGATTACATCACCGACCGCTCCCAGCGCTTTATGGCGTCGGAAATCATCCGTGAAAAGCTGATGCGTTTCCTGGGTGAAGAGCTGCCTTACTCGGTTACGGTCGAGATCGAACAGTTTGTGCCGAACGAGCGCGGTGGTTACAACGTGCACGGGTTGATTCTGGTCGAGCGCGAAGGCCAGAAGAAAATGGTCATCGGCAACAAAGGCTCGAAGATCAAAACGATCGGTATCGAAGCTCGCCACGACATGGAACAGATGTTTGAAACCAAAGTGCATCTGGAACTGTGGGTGAAAGTGAAATCGGGCTGGGCGGACGACGAACGTGCGCTGCGTAGCCTGGGCTATACCGACGACCTGAAGTAACTTCTCCAATGGACGGCTGGGAGCGCGCTTTCGTCCTGCATGGGCGACCGTACAGTGAAACCAGCCTGATGCTGGACATGTTCACGGAAGGTCATGGGCGGGTGCGCTTGCTGGCAAAAGGCGCGCGCAGCCGCCGCTCCAATCTAAAGGGTTGTCTGCAACCCTTTACTCCCCTGCTAGTGCGCTGGGGCGGCCGTGGCGAAGTGAAAACGCTGCGTAACGCCGAAGCGGTTTCTCTCGGTTTACCTCTCAGCGGCATGATGCTGTACAGCGGCCTGTACGTGAACGAACTGTTGTCGCGGGTGCTGGAGCAGGAAGCCAACTACTCGGTATTATTCTTCGACTATCTGCAATGTCTGCAGGCGCTGGCGGCGGAAGATATTTCCCCGGAGCAGGCGCTTCGTGAGTTTGAGCTCGCACTGCTGAATCACCTGGGCTATGGCCTTGATTTCCTGCACTGCGCCGGCAGCGGCCAGCCGGTGGACGATGGCATGACCTACCGTTACCGCGAGGAAAAAGGCTTTATCGCCAGCCTGGTGGTGGACCATTACAGCTTTACCGGCCGCGAGCTGCGTGCGCTGGCAGAGCGTCAGTTCCCCGATGCGCAAACCTTGCGTGCCGCCAAACGCTTCACCCGCATGGCGCTGAAACCCTACCTGGGCGGCAAACCGCTGAAGAGCCGCGAACTGTTTCGTCAGTTCGTCCGCAAGCAGCCGGATACGCCGGTCGACGACGCCTGACCTTTTCCCCTTTTGCGGCCCTGCGCCCGCGTGTAAACTGCTGGCACTGAAAATCGTTTTTAGAGGGTTGTCATGGCTGATTTGCTGCTGGGCGTTAATATCGATCACATCGCCACGTTACGTAACGCGCGCGGAACCCAATATCCGGATCCGGTTCAGGCGGCATTTATCGCCGAACAGGCGGGGGCTGACGGGATTACCGTGCACCTGCGTGAAGACCGCCGCCACATCACCGATCGCGACGTGCGTATTCTGCGTCAAACCATCCAGACGCGCATGAATCTTGAAATGGCCGTGACCGACGAAATGTTGGATATCGCCATTGAATTGAAGCCGCAGTTTTGTTGCCTGGTGCCGGAAAAACGTGAAGAGGTCACCACCGAGGGTGGGCTGGACGTTGCCGGGCAACAGGACAAAATGGCCGTGGCGGTGGAGCGCCTGGCGCAGGCCGGCATTCTGGTGTCGTTGTTTATCGACCCGGATCATCGCCAGATTGATGCGGCGGTGGCGGTTGGCGCACCCTATATTGAAATCCATACCGGCGCCTATGCCGAAGCCACAGGCGAGCTGGCGGTGAAGGCCGAGCTGCATCGTATTGCGGTCGCGGCTACCTATGCCGCCGGCAAGGGCCTGAAGGTCAATGCCGGTCATGGCCTGACTTACCATAATGTTCAACCGATAGCTGCGTTGCCAGAGATGTATGAACTGAATATCGGGCACGCCATTATCGGCCAGGCAGTCATGAGTGGGTTGCCGGCAGCGGTTGCCGACATGAAATTGCTGATGCGGGAAGCGCGTCGCTAATGGCCGTACTGGGGCTGGGTACCGACATCGTTGAGATGGCGCGCATCGAAGCCGTGGTGGAGCGCAGCGGCGATCGCCTGGCACGCCGTGTGCTGAGCGCGGCCGAGTGGGAGGTGTATCAGCAGCATCAGCAGCCGGTACGTTTTCTCGCCAAGCGCTTCGCGGTGAAAGAAGCGGCCGCCAAGGCTTTCGGTACCGGCATCCGCAACGGGCTGGCATTTAATCAGTTTGAAGTGTTCAATGACGGTCTCGGCAAGCCGAACATTCGCCTGCATGCTCGCGCAGCCGAGCTGGCGCAGGAGATGGGCATAACCGCCATCCACGTCTCGCTGGCGGATGAACGCCGTTATGCCTGTGCTACGGTAATTATTGAAGGCTAAGGTGGTATCGGCCGTAAAACAAAAGGGCGCCTGTCGGCGCCCTGAGGTTGATGACAAAGTTGTCTTTGAGTTCGAGATACCCGGGCCTAGCGCACCGAGGGGCGCTCCGACGGCCAAGGCCGTTACGACCCCTTCGGCACGCTCTCCCTAATAACGGGTTTTGTCAGCCGTCTGAGGGCGCCTGTTGGCGCCCTTGTCGATCGGAAGGTGGCGGTTACAGCCGATCGGCGTGATGCAGCATCACAAACTTGTCCCACAGCTGTTCGTTGCTTTCACTGTGCTGCGGGTTAACGATAATGGTGTTATCGATCGGGCATACCTGCTGGCAGGTTGGGATATCGTAATGGCCAACGCACTCGGTGCAGCGATCGGTGTCGATCTGGTAGATATCCTCCCCCATCGAAATGGCCTGATTCGGGCATTCCGGCTCGCACATATCGCAGTTGATGCATTTGCGTGTGATTAGCAGGGCCATGGTTTATCTCTCATCATTAATAGGGGTATTTTGCGCAGCGCGGATTATAACGTCTAAACCAGTTTTTTCACTAACTGTTCGCTGTGTTTGATACGGTCGCGGGCATGATCGAGATCGTGCTGAATCAAGGCCATAAACAGCAGGTCGGTGAGGGCGAACTGAGCGGTGCTGGAGGAAATGGCGGCGCTGCGGGTGTTGGGTTCCTCTGCGATGGTATACAGGCAGTGATCGGCGCGTTGCTGCAGCCCGTTCGGCGAGAAACTGGTCAGCGCCAGCACCTTGGCCCCGGCCAGGCGGGCTTCCTCCGCCGCCAGGTTGATTTCCCGCCGTTCCCCGCTGAATGAGATCGCCAGCAGCAAATCCCGCTTGTCCAGTGCCTGTACTGCCGCCAGTTGGACGTGCATATCCGGCTCTGCTATCGCCATCACGCCAATTTTCAGCAGCTTGTAGGAGAAATCCTTGGCGACCAACCCGGAAGCGCCGATCCCCACCAAAATGATCCTTCGCGCCTGACGCAGCATATCCAGCGCCTGATGCAGACGCTCTTCGCTATTGATATCCAGCGTGGCGCGCAACGCGGACTGCTTTTCCACCAACAGCTTTTCGCCGACCGTTTTCAGCGCATCGCTGCTGAGGATCCGGTTATGCACGGTGACCGCCGGCTCGGCCTGCGGCTGGGCCAGGGTTTCGCTCAGCGCCAGCTTCAATGCAGGAAAGCCTTTGTAGCCCATCTTCTGAGCAAATTTCACCACGCTCGATTGACTGACTCCCGCCAACTGGGCCAGCTTTTGCGAGCTGAGATGGCGCGCCTGCTGAGCATTATGCAGCAGGAAATCCGCCAGTTTGCGGTCGTTTTGAGCCAGCGTCGGATACATCTGACGAATGCGAAGAAGGGTACTCATAAGGTTGTGTCCCATAATTGATCGTGGCACCGTCGCAGACCCAAAAGTCCGTAATCAAGGCGGAGGGTGCAAAGCATAGCGGACCTAGTTTAAGCCCGACAACACAGAGTGCGGGCTTTTGGGGCGCGACCCGAAGGGCTGGGGCCATTTGAACGCGCATCGGTGTTACGAGCCGCTTATTTGGCCCACCAAACCTCACGACTCGTTCCTGGTTGCGCGCTCACATGACCGCCAGCGGTGCTCACGTGCAACTATGGGGCGCAACCCGTATTTCCCTGGAAACCAGCGGGTATTCTGCCACGCCGGCGGCGAAAACGCGCAGTGAAAATTTTTTGTGAGCTCGTCTTTAAAATAGCAAATAGTGCTCGCTTTAATGAATAAAATATTCAAATAATGTTTTTATGTTTGGAATTAAAAATTCAAAGGTAAACAAATGAACCTAGGCGCATTGGTATCTGAAACCCGTAACCCAGCCACCATGGGGCTGGATGAAATGTCGACGCTGGAGATGGTGAGCTGCTTTAACCGGGAAGACCGCAAGGTGCCGGAAGCGATTGAAAAAGTGCTCCCGGCCATCGCGGAGGCGGTAGATCTGGCGGCGGCGGCGTTGAAGGCCGGCGGCCGGTTGATTTATCTGGGGGCGGGTACCAGCGGCCGTCTTGGCGTGCTTGACGCCTCCGAATGCCCGCCCACCTTCGGCGTGCCGCATGGCAGGGTCGTTGGGCTGATAGCCGGCGGGCCGGGCGCGCTGCTGAAGGCGGTAGAAGGCGCAGAAGATGATGCAGCCCTGGGTGAGGCCGATTTGCAAGCGCTGACGCTGACGGCCACCGACATGGTGGTGGGGCTGGCGGCATCCGGGCGTACGCCTTATGTGATCGGTGCCTTGCGCTACGCGCGTCGGTTGGGGTGCCCGACGGCGGCGATTTCCTGTAATCCGGATTCACCCATCGCCCACGAAGCGCAGGTGGCGATTTCACCGGTAGTGGGACCGGAGGCGTTGACCGGCTCGACGCGCATGAAATCCGGCACCGCGCAAAAACTGGTGTTGAACATGCTGTCGACCGGCGCGATGGTCAAACTGGGCAAGGTATATCAGAACCTGATGGTGGACGTGAAAGCCACTAACGTAAAACTGGTGGATCGCGCCTGCCGCATCGTCGTGGAAGCCACCGGCGCCGAACGCAGCCAGGCTGAGGCGGCGCTGACGCAGACCGGTTTTGAAGTCAAACCGGCGATTCTGATGATTCTGGCCGGTATTGGCGCTGAAGAAGCGCAGCGTCGCTTGCAGCAGCACGACGGCTATTTGCGTGCGGCATTGACGCGTTAAACCACACTTGGGGCGGGCGATGGACAAAACAACGGCACTGGCAACACAGATACTGGCGGGGGTTGGCGGCGAGGGGAATATCCTCAGGCTGGAGAACTGCATGACGCGGGTTCGCGTCGAGGTCAGCGACGAACTGCGCCTGGATTTACCGGCGCTCAAGCAGTTGCCGGGCGTTAAGGGCTATATCAAGCAGGGCGATCAGCATCAGTTTATTGTCGGTCCGGGCGCCGCCGCCAAGGTGGTGGACGCAATGCGTTCGCTGCTCAAGGGTGCTCCCGCCGCGTTGGCGGGCGGTGATGATATCGCTCGTACCAAGGCGCAGGCCAAGCAGAAATACGCAGCCCCGATGAGCGGCGCACTGAAAAAGCTGGCCGATGTCTTTATCCCGCTGATACCGGCGTTCATCGCTTCGGGTCTGATTACCGGCATCATCAACTTGCTGAAGCGGCCCGACATCGCCGGCGAGCTGGCGGTCAACTACCCCAACGTGCTCGGGCTGCTGGCGATTTTCGGCAGCGCGGTATTCGCCATCATGAACATTTTGGTGGGGGTCAACGCCGCCCGGGTGTTTGGCGGTTCGCAGGCGATGGGCGGCGTAATGGCCGGCATTCTCTCCAGCCCGGCGCTGGCGCAGATTACGCTGTTCGGCGAGGCGCTGCAACCGGGGCGCGGCGGGGTGATTGCGGTGCTGCTGGTGGTGGCGCTGATGTGTTGGGTGGAAAAACGTCTGCGCAACCTGCTGCCGGAGTCTATCGAGCTTATCCTTAATCCGCTGTTGACCACGTTGGTGACCGCATCGCTGGCGATTATGATTTTGCAACCGCTCGGCGGTTATATATCGGACGCCATCGCTCACGGCGCCAATCTGGCGATCGACAAAGGCGGGTTGCTGGTGGGCGCGGTACTGTCCGGGTTGTTCCTGCCGCTGGTGCTGTCCGGTCTGCATCAGGGATTGGTGCCGATACATGTCGAACTGGTGCAGGCGCACGGCTCCAACCCGCTGCTGCCGATCCTGGCGATGGCGGGAGTGGGGCAAGTGGGGGCTGCATTGGCGGTATTAATGAAAACCCGCAACGCGCGCCTGAAAAAGGTGATCAAAGGGGCGCTGCCGGTCGGTATTCTCGGCATTGGCGAACCGCTGATTTTCGGTGTGACTTTGCCGCTGGGCAAGCCTTTTATTGCCGCCTGCCTCGGCGGCGCGGTGGGGGGCGCGCTGATCAGCTACTGGAAAGTGGCGACGGTGATTACCTTCGGTATTTCAGGTTTGCCTTTGGCGCTGACCATTGTCCCGGGTAAGGTGATGTTGTATCTGGCCGGTATGGTGATTACGATTGTGGCTGGATTTATTTTCACCTGGATAATGGGATTCAACGATCCTGAGGAGTAACGTTTGAGCGAGAAACAGAACCAGGAGGCCGTGGAAGGCCGCCGCGTGGTGTTCTTTGATCTGGACGGTACGCTGCATCAGGAAGACATGTTTGGCAGTTTCTTGCGTTTCTTGCTGCGTCACCTGCCGCTTAATCTGCTGTTGGTGGTGCCGCTGTTGCCGGTGGTCGGGCTGGCGATGTTGATGATGGGGCGCGCTGCGCGCTGGCCGATGAGCGTCTTGCTGTGGTCGATCACCTTTGGCCGTTCGGAGGCCAGGTTAAAGGCGCTGGAACAGCAGTTCGTCAGCTATTTCCGCAATAAGGTGACCGCGTTTCCGGTGGTGCAAATGCGTCTGCGTCAGTACCTCGATGTGCACGATGCGCAGGTGTGGCTGATCACCGGTTCTCCGGAACGGCTGGTGGAGCAGGTTTATCGGGACTCCGCTTTCCTGTCGCGGGTGCGCCTGGTCGGCAGCCGCATTGTGCGCAGTTACGGCGGCTGGGTGTTGACTATGCGCTGTCTTGGCGTCCAGAAAGTGATGCAACTGGAGCAGCGTCTCGGCGCGCCGCTCAGGTTGTACAGCGGGTACAGTGACAGCAAGCAGGATAATCCGCTACTGTATTTCTGCGAGCACCGTTGGCGGGTCAGCAAGCTGGGTGAGTTGCAGCAGTTGGAGTAAGCAAAGGGCGGATTTCCGCCCTTTGCCGTTTTATATCCCCTCGGGTTTTCCAATTGCAGCGTGAAAGACGGCAGCTATAACGCCTTAATCATCGGTCAGATCGTGCGGCTTGCGTCCCAACTGCCATATTTTCTCCGCATAGTGCCCCAGCGCCCACAGGCTCAGACCGAGCACCACAAAGAAAATCGCCTTGGGTATGCTGTCCCAGAAAAACTCGAAGAAGCGGGTATAAAGGTTGATGCACAGGAAGGTCAGACCGAATCCGCGCAGCATGGCGTCATCGCGTTTCAGCCCCAGCCAGATGACCACTGCGGCGGCGATGCCGAACAGCAGGCTCCAGTGGAACAGTTCGATCTGGCGCACGCTATACCAGCTGTCAAGATCGCCGTAATTGCCGAAGATCGACAGCAGCCACAGGGCGATAAACAAATACAGCAGCCCCATCGCCAGCGAAACCCGCTCCAGCCCACGCCGTGCCAGCAGCGGTTGCAGCAGCAATGCTGCGGCGATCAGGGCTGCGCCGAAGGCGATAAAGCGAATCGGGAAGCTCATGCCCAGCCAGTAAGCGCCCCAGCCGGACAGGTAACCGGTTTCGGCGCCGAAGGCGTTGCCGAGCGACAGTAGGGCAAACCACCAGACCAACCCGGAGCGGCTGAACCAGCCAATCACGCCGTAAAGCAGAGCGGCGAACATCAACAGCAATGAAACCCGGCCACTGCCGTTGTCCAGCCAGACGCCCATTTGCCACAGTGCGCAGGCGGTGAAGAGCACGGCAATGAACAGCGCGGCCTCATTACCGTAGCGTTTTTCCGGATGACGGCGACGACGGCGCAAGGCCCAGGTGTAGGCCAGCGCGGCCAGTATGCCGGCCATCGCCATGCGAACCGGGGCATCGAAGCGGAACAAGCCGCTCAGCCAGTCCAACAGATCGCTGTCGGCGAACAGGCTGGTGATGGCAATGACCAGCGAGGCCAGTGCGGCGAGAAACGCATAACGCGCCAGCCGCCGCCAGTCGAAAGGCTGTACTTCCACATGCTGCAACAACAGCTCTTGCTGTTGCACCGTCAGCGCGCCTTCGCCGACCCAGCCGTTCAGGGCTTTGCGTACCACGGCGGCGTTCTTCTTGCTGAATTTCATGTTTCTTATCCCTGATAACATCGCTATTCGTTCAGTATATACCCGTTGCATTTCAAGCCGCAGCGCTCGGCTTCGCACCCGGCCGGCAGGGTCGAATATATTCACCCCGGTTAACGCGGGCGCAGCATGCAGCGCACCTACTGTGTATAATGCCCGCCGCAAAAGCGCACGAGGAATTATGCGATGACTGAATATAACGATGAATACTGGATGCGTCAGGCGTTGCTGCTTGCCCAGCGTGCTCAGGAAGAGGGCGAGGTGCCGGTGGGTGCGCTGCTGGTGCTGGACAATCAGGTGATTGGCGAAGGCTGGAACCGGCCGATTGGCCGCCACGATCCCACCGCGCATGCGGAGATCATGGCGCTGCGGCAGGGCGGAGCGGTGTTACAGAATTATCGCCTGTTGAACGCCACGTTGTATGTCACCCTGGAGCCGTGCGTGATGTGCGCCGGCGCAATGGTTCACAGCCGCATTCGTCGGCTGGTGTACGGCGCGGCCGATGTGAAAACCGGTGCGGCAGGGTCGCTGGTGGATATTTTGCGCCATCCCGGCATGAACCATCAGGTGGAGATCGCTTCAGGCGTGCTGGCGGACGAATGCGCCGCGACGCTGAGCAACTTTTTCCGCCTGCGCCGCGAGCAGAAAAAAGCGCTGAAGCTGGCGCAACGTGCGGCGGATAAGCCGGAGTAATTAGTGGTTAAGCGCCAGTTCCGGCATAACGACCGGATAGCCTTTCCCCAGCGCTTCCTGTTCGGCCGCTTCCTGCGCCGCCTTCCTCTCTTTTTCTTGCAGATAGCCGACCAGGCTGACCTGATAGCGGCGAATGTTTTCCACGTAGTTATAAGCTTCGCGTCCGCGCGCATAGCCGTAGGTCAACTGCGGGTAATAACGTTTTTGGCTGAGCATCGGCAGGCGCTGTTTGACGTCCACCCAACTGTCCGGGTTGCCTTTTTGCATTTTGGTCAGCTTGCGGGCGTCGAGCATATGGCCCCAGCCCATGTTGTACGCCGCCAGCGAGAACCAGATGCGTTCGTCTTCCGGCACGCTGTCGGGCACCTTGGCCATTAACCTCTGCAGGTAAAGTGCGCCGCCCTGAATGCTTTCCTCGGGATCCAGACGATCGTTGACCCCCAGGCCGTCGGCGGTGGCCCGCGTCAGCATCATCAGGCCGCGCACGCCGGTGGGCGAGGTTGCCTGCGGGTTCCAGTGCGATTCCTGATAGGCGATGGCCGCCAGCAATTTCCAGTCGATCTCATTGGCGTATTTTTCAAACAGCGAACGGAAGGTCGGCAGCACCGAGTCGATGGCCGACAGGAAGGTTCTGGTATCGACGTAATCGAAACTGCCGACGTGGCCGAGATACTTCTCTTCCAGCCGCGCCAGCGTGCCGTCGTCCACCATCTGGCTATAGAAATCCAGCATCGCCGCATACAGGCTATCGTCGTTGCCGCGCTTCAGATACCAGGTGACCGGCTCTTCATCGGTGACGTCGAACGCAACCGCCAGTTGCGGGTGGATGCGCTGAAGCAGGGCGATAGTCACAGAGTCGCCCAAGGTATAGTCCAGTTTGCCGTCGGCCACCTGCTCCAGCAGCTCTTTTGAAGTCAGATCGCTGGAGGCTTCCCAACTGAGGTCCGGGAATTTACTTTGCTTAAGCTGTTTCAGCGTGCTGACGTGCGCGGAACCGGAAGCGACCGCCAGCTTGCCTTTAATATCGGCAAAGGTTTTTGGCCGTGGGGTGCCCAGACGATAGACCAACTGCTGGGAAACGGAATAATAGGCCGGGCCGGTGCGTGCGCGGCTGAGGCGATCCTGGTTGTAGATCAGGCCGGCGGCCAGCAGATCGGCGTCGTCATCGTCCAGATCGTCAAACAGGTCATTGATATTGTTGTGCGGGATCACCACCAGCTTCACGCCCAGGTAATTGGCGAAGCGTTTCGCCAGCTCGTAGTCGAGCCCACCCGGCCCCTGCTTGGTGGTGAAATAGGTTAGCGGCGTGTTCAGCGTACTGATACGCAGCTCGCCACGGGATTTGATCTCTTCGAGCTGCCCACCCTGTCCGCCGCGCCAGGTAATATTGGGCCACAGGGCGAGCGCCAGAAGCAAGGTAACAACACCGATGAGAATGTAGTTTATTTTTAGGCGTTTCAAATAGTTATCCAGTGGTGGTACGGGTGCGCCGGTGACCGATGGTCAGTCTTTTCTTATGGTTAAATCACCAGTGCGGGAGCATTTTGCGCAACAAAACGCCAGCGTGCAACTTTATTGACACGTTATGACAATTCGAGGGGGCGAACAGCTTTTATCAATAATAGCTGCGCAAACGGTTTCGTCGGCGGCGTAGATTCTCTATAATGGCGCGCGTTTTCCCCTGTTGCGCCCAAAGAAGTGCTGAAGTCAGTTGCTTCGAAGACGAGAGAACTTTGATTATGGAAATACTGCGTGGTTCGCCCGCTTTGTCGGCTTTTCGTATTACCAAACTGCTGTCCCGCTGTCAGGACGCTCAACTTCCGGTCAGTGATATCTACGCCGAATACGTCCACTTTGCCGATGTTAATGCACCGCTGAGTGCCGAAGAACATGGCAAGCTCACGCGCCTGCTCAAGTACGGCCCCTCTCTCGCCGAACATGCCCCTGAAGGCCGCCTGCTGTTGGTGACGCCGCGTCCGGGTACCATTTCCCCCTGGTCTTCCAAAGCCAGCGATATCGCCCACAACTGCGGTTTGAAGCAAGTGGTGCGGCTGGAGCGCGGCCTGGCGTTTTACGTCAAGGCGCCGACGCTGACCGAAGCGCAGTGGCAACAGCTTGCCGCGTTGCTGCACGATCGCATGATGGAAACGGTATTCGGCGAACTGCAGCAGGCAGAACAGCTTTTTGCTCAGCATCAGCCGGCGCCGTACCAGGCGGTGGACGTGCTGGGCGAAGGCCGCAGCGCGCTGGAACAGGCCAACCTCAAGCTGGGGCTGGCGCTGGCGCAGGATGAAATCGACTATCTGCTGAATGCCTTTACCGGTCTGGGGCGCAACCCGACGGATATCGAACTCTATATGTTCGCGCAGGCCAACTCCGAGCACTGCCGCCACAAGATTTTCAACGCCGACTGGATCATCGACGGCGAACAGCAACCTAAGTCGCTGTTCAAAATGATCAAAAACACCTTCGAGCAGACGCCGGATTACGTACTCTCTGCTTATAAAGACAATGCGGCGGTCATGGAAGGCTCTCAGGTTGGCCGTTTCTTTGCTGCGCCGGAAAACGGCCAGTATGACTACCATCAGGAAGACGCGCATATGCTGATGAAGGTGGAAACCCATAACCACCCGACGGCGATCTCCCCATGGCCGGGTGCCGCTACCGGTTCCGGCGGCGAGATCCGCGACGAAGGCGCCACCGGTCGCGGGGCCAAGCCCAAGGCGGGTCTGGTGGGCTTCTCGGTTTCCAACCTGCGTATTCCCGGTTTCGAACAGCCGTGGGAACAGGACTTCGGCAAACCGGATCGCATCGTGACCGCACTGGATATCATGACCGAAGGCCCATTAGGCGGCGCGGCGTTCAACAACGAATTCGGTCGTCCTGCGCTGGTCGGCTACTTCCGTACCTATGAAGAGCAGGTCAACAGCCACAACGGCGTCGAACTGCGCGGCTACCACAAGCCCATCATGCTGGCTGGCGGTATCGGCAACATCCGCGCCGATCACGTGCAGAAGGGCGAAATCACCGTGGGCGCCAAGCTGGTGGTGCTCGGCGGGCCGGCGATGAATATCGGCCTGGGCGGCGGTGCGGCTTCTTCCATGGCATCCGGTCAGTCCGATGCCGATCTGGATTTCGCCTCGGTACAACGCGACAACCCGGAAATGGAACGCCGCTGCCAGGAAGTGATCGACCGCTGCTGGCAGTTGGGCGAACAAAACCCGATTCTGTTTATCCACGACGTAGGCGCCGGCGGCTTGTCTAACGCCATGCCGGAACTGGTCAGCGACGGTGGCCGCGGTGGCCGTTTCGAACTGCGCGACATCCTTAACGACGAGCCGGGCATGAGCCCGCTGGAAGTGTGGTGCAACGAATCGCAGGAACGCTATGTGATGGCGATTGCGCCGGCGCAGATGGCGCAGTTTGACGAAATTTGCCGCCGTGAGCGTGCACCTTATGCGGTGATCGGCGAAGCCACCGAAGAACTGCATTTGACGCTGAACGACAACCATTTCGACAATCAACCGATCGACATGCCGCTGGACGTGCTGCTGGGCAAAACGCCGAAAATGACGCGTGACGTGACCAGTCTGCAGGTCAAGGGCGAGCCGATCCAACGTGCGAACATCACCCTGGAGGATGCGGTAAAACGCGTTCTGCATTTGCCGGCGGTGGCAGAGAAAACCTTCCTGATCACTATCGGCGACCGCACCGTAACCGGCATGGTGGCGCGCGACCAGATGGTTGGCCCGTGGCAGATCCCGGTAGCCGACTGCGCGGTGACCACCGCCAGCCTGGACAGTTACTACGGTGAAGCGATGTCGATCGGCGAACGTGCGCCGGTTGCCTTGCTGGACTTCGCCGCTTCCGGCCGCCTGGCGGTAGGGGAAGCGCTGACCAACCTGGCCGCGACCGAAATCGGTTCGCTCAAGCGCGTGAAGCTTTCCGCTAACTGGATGGCGGCAGCCGGTCACCCGGGTGAAGACGCCGGCCTGTATGCAGCGGTGAAAGCGGTAGGCGAAGAGCTTTGCCCGGCGCTGGGTATCACCATTCCGGTGGGCAAAGACTCGATGTCGATGAAAACCCGCTGGCAGGAAGGCGAAGAGCAGCGCGAAATGACGTCGCCGCTGTCGCTGGTGATCACCGGCTTTGCCCGCGTGGAAGACGTTCGCCACACAGTGACGCCGCAGTTGCGTACCGATAAGGGCGAGAGTGCGCTGTTGCTGATCGACTTGGGCAACGGCCACAACGCACTGGGCGCAACCGCATTGGCGCAGGTTTACCGCCAACTGGGCGACAAGCCGGCCGACGTGCGCAATGTAGAACAGCTGGCAGGCTTCTTCAACGCTATGCAGCAACTGGTGGCCGATCGCGCGCTGCTGGCATACCACGACCGTTCCGACGGTGGTCTGCTGGTCACGCTGGCGGAAATGGCGTTTGCCGGTCACTGCGGCGTGAACGTGGATATCAAAGGGCTGGGCGACGATGCGCTGGCAGCGTTGTTCAACGAAGAGCTGGGGGCGGTGATTCAGGTCACGGCCGACCGGCTTGAAGCGGTGCAACAGGTCTTTGCTCAACACGGCCTGACGGACAATGTGCATCACATCGGCAGCGTGGAGGCCGGCGATCGCTTTGTCATTACTCAGGGCGACAAAGCGCTGTACAGCCAAAGCCGCGCGACCTTGCGCACCTGGTGGGCGGAAACCACCTGGCAGATGCAACGCCTGCGCGATAACCCGGAATGCGCCGATCAGGAGCACCAGGCCAAGCAGGACGACCGCGACCCGGGCCTGAACGTCAAGCTGACCTTTGCGCCGGAAGAAGACATTGCCGCGCCTTACATCGCCAAGGGCGCACGCCCTAAAGTGGCGGTGCTGCGCGAGCAGGGCGTCAACTCCCACGTTGAGATGGCGGCAGCCTTCCACCGCGCCGGCTTCGATGCGGTAGACGTTCATATGAGCGATCTGCTGGAAGGGCGTCGCGATCTGCAAGACTTCCATACGTTGGTTGCCTGTGGCGGTTTCTCATACGGCGACGTACTGGGTGCCGGCGAAGGCTGGGCGAAATCGATTCTGTTTAACGACCGCGTTCGTGACGAATTCGAATCCTTCTTCCACCGTCCGCAAACCCTGGCATTGGGTGTGTGCAACGGTTGCCAGATGATGTCTAACCTGCGCGATCTGATCCCGGGTGCCGAACACTGGCCACGTTTCGTACGCAACCTGTCGGATCGTTTTGAAGCGCGTTTCAGCCTGGTGGAAGTGGCGGCCAGCCCGTCGCTGTTCATGCAGGGCATGACCGGTTCACGCATGCCGATCGCCGTATCCCACGGTGAAGGGCACGTTGAAGTGCGCGATGCAGCGCATCTGGCGGCGTTGGAAAGCAGTGGTCTGGTGGCATTGCGCTTTGTGGACAATGCCGGTCAGGTAACGGAAACCTATCCAGCTAACCCTAACGGTTCGCCAAACGGCATCACCGCAGTGACCAGCAGCAACGGCCGTGCGACGGTGATGATGCCGCACCCGGAACGTGTATTCCGTACCGTGAGCAACTCATGGCATCCGGAAGAGTGGGGCGAAGACAGCCCGTGGATGCGCATGTTCCGCAACGCCCGCAAGCAATTGGGCTAAGCGGTTACTACGCGGTAACGAAAGGGGCGCAAGAGATTGCGTCCCTTTTTACGTATTGCGCCGGTGCCGGTTTGCCGTTGTCTGCATTTTGCGACAGAGAACCTTTTTCATGTCTCTAAAAAGAGACACTTAACTCATTGATTTATAATGGTGAAAAATTAATTGGCTTAAGTTGTCGGTTTTTGGCGACAGGGTGATGTTTTTTTAATCGACCCATGGCAGGTTAATTTGAGCTTATAGACTGTTTTTTTTATTTATTTATTAATATATTCAATGTGTTAATAAATATCTTGAAAAATTGGCACGTAAAGTGCATTATTCTCCCCAGTTGCTCATTCAACTTTTTATGACGGCCCCGTATTTAGACGGAAGTTTGCCTCATAAGCCTCCGAATGATGCCAAAGAAATGGTGCCTATCGTCCAACCAAACCGATAACAGACGCGTAAGCGGCTTTATCAAGCATCGGGCGACACGTGGAGTGAGGCACCGCCTGTATCCAACTGTGATGAGTGTTCATCAATCCCGGATACTTATGGATGCTATTCGTCCTGTTCGATGCCAGCCTTGTGCTACATCACCCTGGGGACGAGATTCAAGGGCATCCACAATTTCTTACGATGGGGCAGTTTTGCCCCAGCGTCAATTCTCGAAGCAGCGCTTACGCCCACATCAGGCCTGTATCGCCATTGATATCCTTAAATGCCAAGGCTACCCAAAAAATCTTTTTACTCATGCTTTGCCGCGGGTTTCATTGGCCTTGGTTTGTACTGTTATTTGGCGAGCGGAATTTTTATCTTTTAACGACAGCACCGAGCCTGATGGCCGGTGCTTTTTTTTTGCGTTTAATCCCCCGTTATAGGCTGCCTTGGCAGGATAATCGCCCGCCGGGCTTTTTTCTCACCGGTGACTCGGTTAGCATCGAAGCAGATGAGAGACAATGAGATGATTTCGTTGAAAAGATGGCGTTTATTCCCCCGCTCGCTGCGTCAGCTGGTCCTGATGGCATTTCTGCTGGTGCTGCTGCCGCTGCTGGTACTGGCTTATCAGGCTTATCAAAGCCTGGATCATCTCAGCGCGCAGGCGGCGGATATCAACCGCACCACGCTGGTGGATGCGCGGCGCAGCGAGGCGATGACCAGCGTGGCGCTGGAGATGGAGCGCAGCTACCGTCAGTATTGCGTACTGGTCGATCCCACCCTGGAGCGGCTGTACCAAAATCAACGTAAGCAGTATTCGCAGATGCTGGACGCCCATGCGCCGATCCTGCCGGATGAACGCTATTATCAAACGTTGCGCAGCCTGCTGACCCAGCTCGCTGCGATTAAATGCCAGAGCAGCGGGCCGGACAAACAGGCATCGACGCTGCTGGAGTCTTTCTCGCGTTCCAACGCCGAGATGGTGCAAGCTACGCGCGCCGTAGTGTTCTCGCGCGGCCAGCAGTTGCAGCAGGCGATTGCCGAACGCGGCCAGTTTTTCGGCTGGCAGGCGCTGATGCTGTTTCTGGTCAGCGTGTTGCTGGTGGTGCTCTTCACCCGCATGATTATCGGCCCGGTGAAAGCGGTGGAGCGCATGATCAACCGTCTGGGGGAGGGGCGAGCGCTGGGCAGCACCGAGTCGTTTAAAGGCCCGCGTGAGCTGCGTTCGTTGGCGCAACGCATCATCTGGCTGAGTGAGCGCCTGGCGTGGCTGGAGTCGCAGCGGCATGAGTTCCTGCGCCATATCTCGCATGAATTGAAGACGCCGTTGGCCAGCATGCGCGAGGGGACGGAACTGTTGGCAGACGAAGTGGCCGGCCCGCTGACCTCCGATCAGAAAGAAGTCGTGACTATTCTCGATAACAGCAGCCGCCACCTGCAACTGCTGATAGAGCAGTTGCTGGATTACAACCGTAAACTGGCCGATGGCCCGGCGGAGCATGAGAATGTTGAGCTGCGTGATATGGTCGAGTTGGTGGTCGCCGCGCACAGTTTGCCGGCCAGGGCGAAAATGATCCGTACCGAGATCACATTGGATGCGGAAATCTGCTGGGCAGAGCCTACGCTTTTAATGCGCGTGCTGGATAATCTCTACTCCAATGCGGTGCACTACGGCAAGGAATCCGGTAACATTTGGATTCGCAGCCGTCAGGTTGGGCAACGGGTGCAGATTGATGTCGCCAACAGCGGCACGCCAATCCCCGAGGCCGAGCAAACCATGATTTTTGAGCCTTTTTTCCAGGGTAGCCACCAGCGAAAAGGGGCGGTAAAAGGAAGCGGTCTGGGGTTGAGCATCGCTCAGGATTGTATCCGCCGGATGCGCGGTGAATTGCAGCTGGTCGAAGTCGCCGGCGCAGACGTCTGCTTCCGCATTGAATTGCCATTAACCGCCGAGAATGAATAAATAATGTACACATGGTCTAAACGCCTTCGTCTATTGCAGACCGAACGTTCACCGCGTGCCACGCAGAGCGCGCCACTCGGCAAGCGTCGTCTTTCCTTTTTAGGCAGCGTTCTTTGCGTGCCGTTTTTGCTGGCAGGCTGCGTCGATCGTGCGGTCAGCAGCGGCCTGAGTCAGCAGCAGCAAGAAGCGATCCCGGACACCAAAGTGGTGGATTACCGCATCGCAGCCTGCGATACCCTGTGGCAGCTCGACGACAAAGACGCGTTGAATAATTCACTTTACTGGCTGCGCGCGATGGATTGCGCCGATCGCGTAGGATCGACCCAGGCGCGCTCGCTGGCGAAAACCCTGCCTGGCGACAGCTGGGACGGTATTTTCAAGCAAAGTATTCTGTTGGGCAGCGCTGAGCCGACGTCGGGCGAACGCCGCCAGATGGTCGATCGTCTGAACAGTTACCGCCTGGCGTTCCCAAGCTCCTTGCGCCCGTTGTTGCAACTGTGGCGCCAGCAGCAGGTTCTGCAGATCACCTTGTTCGACGAAAAGGCGCGCTATCAGCACCTGCAGGAAAGTTCGGACAGCCAGATAGATGCGCTGCGCCAGGGCCAGATCCGCTTGCAGGCCCAGTTACAGGATACTTCGCGCAAACTGGAGAATCTGACCGATATCGAACGTCAGCTCTCCTCGCGCAAGCAGTTACAGGGCGAAATCCCGGATAACGGCGCGACACAGCAAAAAACCGACGCCGCAGATAAAAATGCCGCGTCGGCCAAGGCCGCAGAGCCGGAAGCCGAACCGGAAAAGGGCACCGCCCTGCCGGTGGACCCGGAAGATACCTACGCGCCGCCCCCCGCTAACAAGGAGTCTCACGCGCGATGACAGCACGCAAACCGGCCAATCTGTTATTGGTTGACGACGATCCCAGCTTGCTCAAGCTGCTGGGTATGCGCCTGACCAGCGAAGGTTTTCATGTCACCACCGCCGAAAGCGGCCAGGAAGCGCTGCGCCTGTTGGGGCGCGAACAGATTGATCTGGTGATCAGCGATCTGCGGATGGACGAAATGGACGGCATGGCGCTGTTTGCCGAAATTCAAAAGCACCAGCCTGGCATGCCGGTCATCATCCTTACCGCCCATGGTTCGATCCCGGATGCGGTAGCCGCCACCCAGCAGGGCGTGTTCAGCTTCCTCACCAAACCGGTGGATCGCGATGCGCTGTACAAGGCCATAGATGAAGCGCTGTCGCTTTCGCTGCCGGCCGGTGACGACAGCTGGCGCGAAGATATCGTCACCCGCAGCCCGATTATGCTGCGCCTGCTGGAGCAGGCGAAAATGGTGGCGCAGTCCGACGTCAGCGTGCTGATCAATGGCCACAGCGGCACCGGTAAAGAAGTGTTGGCCCAGGCGATCCACGGTGCCAGCCCGCGCGGCAAAAAGGCGTTTATCGCCATTAACTGCGGCGCCTTGCCGGAACAACTGCTGGAGTCTGAGCTGTTCGGTCACGCCAAAGGGGCGTTTACCGGTGCGGTCAGCAGCCGTGAAGGGCTGTTCCAGGCGGCTGCGGGCGGCACGCTGTTCCTCGATGAGATCGGCGATATGCCGTTGTCGTTGCAGGTCAAACTGCTGCGCGTGCTGCAGGAGCGCAAGGTGCGCCCGCTGGGCAGCAACCGCGATCTGGACATCGACGTGCGCATTATTTCCGCCACCCACCGTGACCTGCAAAAGGCGATGGCGAAAAACGAGTTCCGCGAAGATCTCTACCGCCTGAACGTGGTGAACCTGAAGATCCCTGCGCTGAATGAACGGGCTGAAGATATTCCGCTGTTGGCCAACCATCTGCTGCGTGAATCCGCCAAGCGTCACAAGCCGTTTGTCCGCAGCTTCTCTTCCGACGCCATGAAGCGCCTGATGACCGCCACCTGGCCGGGCAACGTGCGCCAACTGGTGAACGTGATCGAGCAGTGCGTGGCGCTGACGTCTGCGCCGGTGATCAGCGAAGCGCTGGTGGAGCAGGCGCTGGAAGGGGAAAATACCGCGTTGCCGACCTTCGTCGAGGCGCGCAATCAGTTTGAATTGCACTATCTGCGCAAGCTGTTGCAGATCACCAAGGGTAACGTAACCCAGGCCGCACGCATGGCGGGCCGCAACCGTACCGAGTTTTATAAATTGCTGTCGCGCCACGAGCTGGACGCCAACGATTTTAAAGAATGATATTTTCCGCCATGGCCTGCGCGCGCAGGTTCTCAACAAACGTGGCGGAATGATTTACACTCCGTTCTCTTTGTCGTGGCATGACCGGGCGTAGAGAACCATGGAACGTATTAAGCAGGATCCTAAACAATGAGCAGATCACTTTCCATCGCATTGGCCCAGCTGAATTTGCTGGTCGGTGACATTGAAGGCAACACCGAACGCATGTTGCAAACCGTGCAAGAGCAGCAGAAGGCGGGAGCCGATCTGGTCATGTTCACCGAGCTGGCGCTGTCCGGTTACCCGCCGGAAGACCTGCTGTATCGCGACGATTTCTACCAACGTTGCGACGCGCAGCTTCATCGCCTGCAGCAGGCGTCCACCGATGTGGCGATCCTGGTCGGCCACCCGTGGCGCGAAGGCGACAAGCTATATAACGCGTTGTCGCTGTTCTCTGAAGGGCAACTGTTGGCGCGCTATTTCAAGCAACAGCTGCCGAACTACGGCGTCTTCGATGAGAAACGCTATTTCCACGCCGGCAACGAAACCTGCGTGGTGAACCTGAAAGGCTACCGTCTGGGCCTGCTGATTTGCGAAGACCTGTGGTTCCCGGAGCCGGTCGATGCCGCCAAGGCCGCCGGCGCCGAAATGATTTTGTCGATCAACGCCTCGCCGTACAATCGCGAGAAGCCGTATATTCGCAAGACGCTGATGGCCGGCCATTGCCAGCGCACCCATCTGCCGCTGGTGTATCTGAACCAGATCGGCGGGCAGGATGAATTGATTTTTGACGGTTGCTCGAAGGTGTTCGACGCGGCCGGCAACATGACCCACCGCCTGGCGGCGTTTGCCGAGCAGGTGACGCTGTTGAGGTTCAACGAACTGGACGTGGTGCCAATGACCGCACCGGCCGCCGAGTTGCCGCAGCTGGCGCAGGTTTATGAAGCGCTGGTGCTGGCGGTGCGCGATTACGTGACCAAAAACGGCTTCAAGGGCGCGGTGTTGGGGCTGTCCGGCGGTATCGACTCGGCGCTGACGCTGGCGATTGCCGTTGATGCCCTGGGTAAAGACAAGGTGCAGGCGCTGATGATGCCGTTCCGCTACACCGCGGATATCAGCATCGCCGACGCCAAGGAAGAGGCTGAAATCCTCGGCGTCGAGTTCGATATCGTCTCCATCGAACCGATGTTCGACGCCTTTATGGGCCAGCTGACGCCGATGTTCGCCGGTACCGAACGCGACACTACCGAAGAAAACCTGCAGGCGCGCTGCCGCGGAGTGGTGCTGATGGCGCTGTCCAACAAGCGCCGCAGCATCGTGCTGACCACCGGTAACAAAAGCGAGATGGCCGTGGGCTACGCCACGCTGTATGGTGATATGGCCGGTGGCTTTGACGTACTGAAAGACGTGCCGAAAACGCTGGTGTTCAAACTGTCCGAATACCGCAATACCGTCTCCTACGTGATCCCGCAGCGCGTTATCGATCGTCCGCCGTCCGCCGAGCTGGCACCGGATCAGGTCGATCAGGACAGCCTGCCGCCGTACGACATTCTGGATGCGATTCTGGAAGGTTACGTCGAACGCGATAAGTCGGTTGCCGATCTGGTGGCCGAAGGCTTCGACGAGGCGATCGTGCGCAAGGTTATCCGCCTGGTGGATATCAACGAATACAAGCGGCGTCAGGCCGCCGTCGGGCCGCGTATTACCGCCCGCAATTTCGGCAAAGACCGCCGCTACCCAATCACATCCGGCTTTGGCCGCAAAAATTGGTAATTAAGGAAAGAAGATGAAAAAAATTGACGCGATTATCAAGCCGTTCAAACTGGATGACGTCCGCGAGGCCTTGGCCGAAGTCGGCATTACCGGTATGACCGTGACCGAAGTGAAAGGCTTTGGTCGCCAGAAAGGCCACACCGAGCTGTACCGTGGCGCGGAGTACATGGTCGATTTTCTGCCGAAGGTGAAAATTGAGATTGTCGTGGCCGACGATATCGTCGACACCTGCGTGGAAACCATCATGCAGACTGCGCAAACCGGTAAAATCGGCGACGGTAAAATCTTCGTCTTCGACGTGGCGCGCGTGGTGCGTATTCGTACCGGCGAACAGGACGAAGAAGCGATTTAATGCGATCCTCTACCGAGCACCGCAGGCTTGAGCCTGGCCGGTGCTCGGCTTCTTACCCCCGCTAAAAACATCCCAAGGCTTTATCTCTCAGTCATTTCCGCCATAAGCATTCTAAAAAAGCGAAGGCTATCGCGTTTTTGATAGTTTTTTCGATCGCTTTCCTCACGGGATCTACACTCAACTCAACTGTCTTGATTAAGGCGATCCCCCATGAATGTCAAGTTGCGACCAGGCGGCAAGGGCGCGCCTCCCCAGGATCTTTCTCACGTAAGTGGTTGTAAGCGTATGCAGACAACAACGCAACGGCTTGAAAGGTGATGGGGATGATGACGCTGCGCCAAATCCGCCACTTTATCGCCGTGGCGGAAACCGGTTCGATCTCCGCCGCCGCCCAGGCGGTGTTCGTTTCACAGTCTTCGCTGACGCTGGCCATCCAGCAATTGGAAACCGACATTGGCGTGCGGCTGTTTGATCGCCACGCCAAGGGCATGAACCTGACGCATCAGGGCCATCAGTTCCTGCGCCAGTCTTACCTGATCCTCGCCACGGTGGATAACGCCAAGCGCAGCCTGCAACTCGGCACCGAAAGCCTGACCGGCAAACTGACCATTGGCGTCACCAGCCTGGTGGCGGGCTACTTTTTGGTGGAACTGCTGAAGCGGTTTAAATCGGCCTATCCCAACGTCACCATTCAGGTGATAGAAGATGAACGTCCCTATATTGAGCACCTGCTGGTGAGCGGGGAGATCGATATCGGTGTGCTGATCTTGTCGAATATCGAAGACCGCGATGCGCTGCAAACCGAAGTGCTGATGCATTCACCGTATCGCCTGTGGTTGCCACCGCTGCATCCGTTGCTGGAGCACGAAAGCATCAGCCTGGCAGACGTGGCAAAGCAACCGCTGATCCAGCTTAACGCCGACGAAATGGACGTGCATGCGCGGCGCATTTGGGCGCGCGCCGGGCTGAAGCCGGAGATCGCCATGAAAACCGCCTCGACCGAAGCGGTGCGCAGCCTGGTGGCGGCGGGGATGGGGGTTTCCATCCAGCCGGACATGGCGTATCGCGCCTGGTCGCTGGAAGGCAATATGATTGAGGCGCGCAAGCTGGCGGATCTGCTGGAGCCACTGGATATCGGCCTGGCGTGGCGGCGGGGCAGCGCGCGGCCGGAACTGGTCACGCCGTTTCTCACCATCGCGCGTGAGAATGGCAATATGCATGCCGCCGGCCTGAAGCATTCGATTTAATCGAACGCGGCCTTCAGTATTTAGAATTTGTTGGCTGCCTGATGCTCGCATAGTCTGATTAAAACTAACTTATTCACATTTGGTTAACGTTTTCGTCACTCAGGGGCAGCAGGCAATGACAGATGTGCATTTCCTTACAGGCTTGACCTGTCAGCAATTTATTAACGGTGAGTCGGTCGAAGGCGAAGGCCAGCAAGAGTGCATCGTTAATCCCGCCAATGGCGAAACGCTGGTTTCGATTACCGAGGCTTCATCGGCGCAGGTCGGCAGCGCGGTCAAGGCTGCACAACAGGCTTTTGGTCAATGGTCGCGTACCACCCCGGCTTACCGAGCTTCTATTTTGTTACGCATCGCCGACGCCATCGAGCGGCAGGCCGAGTATTTGGCCGGGTTGGAAGCGCTTAACTGCGGCAAGCCGCTGCACCAGGCGCGCAGTGACGATCTCCCGGCAGCCATCGACGTTTTCCGCTTTTTTGCCGGCGCAGTACGTACCCAGCAGGGGCAGCTAGCCGGCGAATATATCGAAGGGCACACCTCAATGATCCGCCGCGATCCGATCGGCGTGGTGGCCTCGATTGCGCCGTGGAATTATCCGTTGATGATGGCGGCATGGAAAATCGCCCCGGCGCTGGCCGCGGGCAACACCGTGGTATTCAAACCTTCCGAACATACCCCGTTGAGCATTTTGGCGCTGGTGCCTGCATTGCAGGAGATCCTGCCGCCGGGGGTGCTGAACGTTCTGTACGGCGGCGGGGAGGGCGTCGGCAGCCATTTGGTCGGCCACCCGCAGGTTCGGCTGGTATCGGTGACCGGCGACATCGTGACCGGGCAAAAAATTCTGCAGGCGGCGGCAAAAAGCGTCAAACGCACGCATCTGGAACTGGGCGGTAAAGCGCCGGTGATTGTCTGTGACGATGCCGATCTCGACGAGGTGGTCAGCAGCATCCGCACCTACGGCTATTACAACGCCGGCCAGGATTGCACCGCCGCCTGTCGTATCTACGCGCAGGCGGGGATTTACCCGAAGCTGGTGGACGCGTTGGGTGAGGCTGTAGCCAGCCTGCGCTTTGCCCGCAAGCGCGATGAAGACAACGAAATCGGCCCGCTGATCAGCAGCCGTCAGCGCGATCGCGTCGCTAGTTTTGTCGAGCGGGCGCTTAGCCAGCCGCATATCGAATTGATCACCGGTGCCGCCGCGCACTCCGGCCCGGGGTTTTACTACCAGCCAACGCTGCTGGCCGGTTGCCTGCAAAGCGATGAGATCGTTCAGCGCGAAGTGTTTGGCCCGGTCGTGAGCGTAACCCGCTTTGACCATCTGGAGCAGGCGGTCAACTGGGCCAACGATTCCGAATACGGGCTGGCCTCATCGGTATGGACGCAGAATATCGACAAGGCGCTGCATATCGCAGCCCATCTGCAATACGGCAGCACCTGGATCAACACCCATTTCACCCTGGCGAGCGAGATGCCGCACGGCGGCCTGAAGCGTTCCGGCTATGGTAAGGATCTTTCCAGCGATTCGCTGCAGGATTACAGCGTTGTAAGACACGTAATGGCGAAATTCAAAGCCAGCTTCTAGCGGTTTCATAAAGCAAAAAACCGCGGCAGCCGTTCCCTGCCGCACACAGATACGCAACACAGGGGTAATTACGATGGGAAAAACTACCGCAGTCACCACCACGCTCTCCGCGCTCTGTATCACCGTGCTTTGCGGCTTGGCCCAGGCGGCCGAGTTGCCGCAGGCGCTCGGTAAAGGCGAAGGACGGCTGGATATCATCGCCTGGCCCGGTTACATCGAGCGCGGCCAGTCCGACAAAAACTATGACTGGGTCACCCAGTTTGAGAAACAAACCAGTTGCGCGGTGAATGTGAAAACCGCCGCAACCTCCGACGAAATGGTCAGCCTGATGGCCAAGGGCGGTTACGATCTGGTCACCGCGTCCGGCGACGCCTCACTGCGATTGATCTTCGGTAAGCGGGTACAACCGATCAATACCGCGCTGATCCCCAACTGGAAAAGCATCGACCCGCGCCTGCTGAACGGCGCCTGGTACACCGTGGACGGCAAAACTTACGGCACGCCGTATCAGTGGGGGCCAAACCTGCTGATGTACAACACCAAAACCTTCCCGACACCGCCGGACAGCTGGGGCGTGGTGTTCCAGCAACAGAACTTGCCGGACGGCAAAACCAATCAGGGCCGGGTGCAAGCTTACGACGGGCCGATTTATATCGCCGATGCGGCGCTGTTCCTGAAGGCCACTCAGCCGCAACTTGGCATCAGCGATCCGTATCAGCTTAATGAAGAGCAGTATCAGGCGGCGTTGAAGCTGTTGCGTACTCAACACGCGTTGATCCACCGCTACTGGCACGATACTTCGGTACAGATGAGCGATTTCAAAAATGAAGGCGTGGTCGCTTCCAGCGCCTGGCCATATCAGGCCAACGCCCTGAAAGGCGAGGGCCAGCCGATCGCCACGGTCTTCCCTAAAGAAGGGGTTACCGGCTGGGCGGATACCACCATGCTGCATGCCGACGCCAAACACCCGAATTGCGCCTATCAGTGGATGAACTGGTCGCTGGAGCCGAAGGTGCAGGGCGACGTGGCCGCCTGGTTCGGTTCAGTGCCGGCCTCCCCGGCGGGCTGCAAGGCCAGCGCGCTGCTGGGCGAGAAGGGCTGTGAAACCAACGGGTTTAATCAGTTCGACAAGATCGCCTTCTGGAAAACGCCGCAGGCGCAGGGCGGCAAGTTCGTGCCGTACAGCCGCTGGACTCAGGACTATATCGCCATCATGGGTGGCCGCTAACGAACGGGGGCGCAGCTCGCTGCGCCCAAACAGCATCAGTGTGGAGCGTACATCATGACCATTGCCGTGCAATTTATCGATGTTTCGCGGACCTTCGGCGATGTTCGCGCCGTAGACCGGGTGTCTATCGAGATCCAGGACGGAGAATTTTTCTCCATGCTCGGGCCTTCCGGCTCGGGGAAAACCACCTGCCTGCGGCTGATCGCCGGTTTTGAGCAACTGAGCGCCGGCTCGATCCGCATACACGGGCAAGAAGCCGCCAACCTGCCGCCCTATCAGCGTGACGTGAATACCGTGTTCCAGGATTACGCGCTGTTCCCGCACATGTCGGTGCTGGAAAACGTCGCTTACGGGTTGATGGTCAAAGGCGTCGCCAAACGCGAACGGCTGGCGCGTGCGCAGGAGGCGCTGGACAGTGTGGCGTTGGGGTTTGTGGCCGAACGCAAACCGGCGCACCTTTCGGGTGGCCAGCGGCAGCGCGTTGCGTTGGCCCGAGCCTTGGTCAACCGGCCACGGGTGTTGTTGCTGGATGAACCGCTCGGCGCGCTGGATCTCAAACTGCGTGAACAGATGCAGGGCGAACTGAAAAAGTTGCAGCGCCAGTTGGGCATTACCTTTATTTTCGTCACCCACGATCAGAGCGAAGCGCTGTCGATGTCCGATCGCGTGGCGGTGTTCAACAATGGCCGAATCGAGCAGGTCGATGCGCCGCGTGAGCTGTATATGCGGCCGAGGACACCGTTCGTCGCCGAGTTTGTCGGCACCTCCAACGTGGTGCGCAGCGAACTGGCGCAGCGGTTGCTTGGCCAGACCGCCACCTTCTCGATTCGCCCGGAGCATATCCGCCTGGCGGATCAGGCCGGTGCGGCACCGGATGAAATCCAGGTGCAGGGCAGGTTGCAGGAGATCCATTATCAGGGCGCGGCAACGCGTTATGAAATCGCGCTGAGCAGCGGCGAAAAACTGCTGGTCAGCCAGGCAAATCCCCAGTGGCATGCCGGCGGGCAGCAGCGTTTGATCGGGCAGCCGGTCACCGCCTGCTGGTCGCGTGAGGCGATGGTGCCGCTGCTGGAGGAGAGGTGAGATGGATATGAGCATCGACTTTCCCGCGCCGCGCCGCGGTACTCTGCGCGCTCTGTCGACCTGGTTCTATCGCCGCCCGACGCTGTATCTTTTGCTGCTGTTGGTGCCGCCGCTGCTGTGGTTTGGCGCGGTGTATCTCGGTTCGCTGTTGACGCTGCTGTGGCAAGGGTTCTACACCTTCGACGACTTCACCATGACGGTGACGCCGGATCTGACCTTCGACAACCTGCGGGCGCTGTTCAACCCGGCCAACTACGACATCATCCTGCGTACCCTGACGATGGCGGTGCTGGTGTCGCTGGCCAGCGCGGTGCTGGCGTTCCCGATTGCCTATTATATGGCGCGCTACACCAGCGGCCGCGTCAAAGCGTTCTTCTACATTGCGGTGATGATGCCGATGTGGGCCAGTTATATCGTCAAGGCCTATGCCTGGACGCTGCTGTTGGCTAAAGACGGCGTAGCTCAGTGGTTCCTGCAACACCTCGGGTTGGAACCGGTACTGGCGGCAATCCTGAGCGTGCCGGGCGTAGGGGGCAACACTCTGTCGACCTCCGGGCTGGGGCGTTTTCTGGTGTTCGTGTATATCTGGCTGCCGTTCATGATTTTGCCGATCCAGGCTGCGCTGGAGCGTTTGCCGCCTTCGCTGTTGCACGCCTCGGCGGATCTGGGCGCGCGCCCGGCGCAGACTTTCCGTTACGTGATCCTGCCGCTGGCGGTGCCGGGCATTGCTGCCGGGTCGATATTCACTTTCTCGCTGACGCTGGGGGACTTCATCGTGCCGCAGTTGGTGGGGCCGCCGGGTTACTTTATCGGCAGCATGGTGTACGCCCAACAGGGGGCGATCGGGAATATGCCGATGGCGGCGGCCTTTACCCTGGTGCCGATCGTACTGATCGCGATTTATCTTTCCATTGTGAAACGTCTGGGGCCTTCGATGCACTCTGAACGCGCGCCGTTAGGGCTGAAGTTGGCCGCCTGGGGCGGTTTGATCTTCCTGCATTTCCCGCTGGCGATTATCGCCATCTATGCCTTCAACACCGAGGATGCTGCGTTCAGCTTCCCGCCAAAGGGGTTTACGCTGCATTGGTTCAGCGTGGCCGCCGGCAGGCAGGATATCCTCGATGCGATGCTGCTTTCGGCGCAAATAGCCGCGCTGGCGACCGCCGTGGCGCTGGTGCTGGGCACCCTGGCGGCAGCGGCGCTGTATCGGCGTGATTTCTTCGGCAAGGACAGCATTTCGCTGCTGCTGCTGTTGCCGATCGCGCTGCCGGGCATCGTCACCGGTCTGGCGCTGCTGGCGGCGTTCAAGGCGCTGAATATCGAGCCGGGGGTGCTGACCATCGTCATCGGTCATGCCACCTTCTGCGTGGTGATCGTGTTCAATAACGTGATTGCCCGTTTCCGCCGCACCTCTTACAGCCTGATCGAGGCGTCCATGGATTTGGGCGCCGACGGTTGGCAAACCTTCCGTTACGTGATTTTACCCAACCTGGGGTCGGCGCTGCTGGCCGGCGGCATGCTGGCGTTCGCGCTGTCGTTTGACGAAATCATTGTCACCACCTTCACCGCCGGACATGAGCGCACGTTGCCGCTGTGGTTGCTAAACCAGCTAGGCCGACCGCGCGACGTGCCGATCACCAACGTGGTGGCGTTATCGGTGATGTTGCTGACCATGATCCCGATTTTGGGCGCCTATTACCTGACTAAAGGCGGCGAAAGCGTCGCCGGCAGCGGCAAATAATTTCCTAACCAGACATCTTACAAAAGGATAACCCTATGCAAAGCCAACTGCTGATTAACGGTCAACTGGTTACCGGCCAGGGGACGTCGCTGCCGGTGTATAACCCGGCGACCGGAGAGGTGATCTTGCAGGTAGCGCAAGCCAGCCTGGAGCAGGTGGATCAGGCGGTGCTGGCGGCCGACGCCGCCTTTGCCGAATGGGGGCAGACCACGCCGAAAGAGCGTGCCGACTGCCTGCTGAAGCTGGCAAATCTGATCGATAGCCACGCGGAAACCTTTGCCCGGCTGGAATCGCTCAACTGCGGCAAACCTTATCACTGCGTGCTGAACGACGAACTGCCGGCAGTGGCCGACGTATTCCGCTTCTTCGCCGGTGCCAGCCGCTGCCTGAGCGGGCTGGCGGCCGGCGAGTATCTGGCCGGGCATACCTCGATGATCCGCCGCGATCCCCTGGGCGTGGTGGCCTCGATTGCACCCTGGAACTACCCGCTGATGATGGCGGCGTGGAAGTTGGCCCCGGCGCTGGCGGCGGGCAATTGCGTGGTGATTAAACCGTCGGAACAGACCCCGCTGACCACCTTTAAGCTGGCCGAACTGGCCGCCGGGCTGTTCCCGCCGGGCGTGCTTAACGTGCTGTTCGGCCAGGGGGCCGGGGTCGGCGATCGGCTGACCGGCCATGACAAGGTACGAATGGTGTCGCTCACCGGTTCGATTGCTACCGGGGAACACATTATCGCGCATACCGCGCCGGGCATTAAGCGCACCCATATGGAGCTGGGGGGCAAGGCGCCGGTGCTGGTGTTTGATGATGCCGACCTGCAACAGGTGGTAGAAGGCATCCGCAGTTTTGGTTTTTACAACGCCGGCCAGGACTGCACCGCCGCCTGCCGCATTTATGCCCAGAAAGGCATTTACCCCGAACTGGTGAAGCGGCTGGGCGAGGCGGTCGCCAGCCTGAAAATAGGGCCGCCGGAGGACGAAAGCAGCGAGCTTGGCCCGCTAATCACCGCCCAGCATCTGGAGCGGGTGGCGGGATTTGTCGAGCGGGCGAAGGCGTTGCCGCATGTGCAGGTGGTGACCGGCGGTGAGCGAGTTAGCGGCCCCGGCTACTATTTCCAGCCGACGCTGCTGGCCGGTACGCAGCAGGACGATGAAATCGTGCAGCGGGAGGTGTTCGGCCCGGTAGTCACTATCACCGAGTTTGACGATGAGGCGCAGGTGCTGGCCTGGGCCAATGAGTCCAACTACGGGCTGGCATCGTCGTTGTGGACCCGTGACGTGGGCCGTGCGCATCGGTTGAGCGCCCGCCTGCAATACGGCTGCACCTGGGTGAATACCCATTTCATGCTGGTGAGCGAAATGCCGCACGGCGGCCAGAAGCTGTCGGGCTACGGCAAAGATATGTCGATGTACGGGTTGGAGGACTACACCGCGATCCGGCATGTGATGTTTAAACATTGATTTTACTGTGTTTACCCGCACAATAGCGCACCTTCAGGCCGGTGTTGACCGGTCTGATTGATAATAAGAATTGAAAGGAAGCTAATATGGGAATCACCCGACGCGATTTTCTCAACGGGGTGGCGATCACCATCGCCGCCGGGCTGACGCCGCTGCAAATTCTGCGCGCGTCCCCGCAAACCGCCAATCAAACCCTGTATTATCCGCCAGCGCTGACCGGGCTGCGCGGTAACCATCCGGGCTCGTTCGAGCACGCGCACCAACTGGGGCGCGACGGCAAGGCATTCGATTTCGGCAGCGTACCCGCTATGGAAGAGTTTGACCTGATCGTGGTCGGTGCGGGCATCAGCGGGCTGGCCGCCGCCTGCTTCTGGCAGCAGATGAAGGGCACACAGCAGCGTATTTTGCTGATCGACAACCACGATGACTTTGGCGGCCACGCCAAGCGTAATGAATTCAGCAGCGAAAACGGCACTATTCTCGGCTATGGCGGCAGTGAGTCGCTGCAATCACCACGCTCGAACTTCAGCTCGGTGGCGATGGGGCTGCTGCAAAAACTCGGCGTCAGCATCGACAACCTGGAAAAGGCGTTCGATAAAACCTTCTACCCGGATCTGAACCTGAGCCGCGGCGTCTATTTCGATCGTAAAAACTTCGGCGTCGACAAAGTGGTAAATGGCGATCCGGGGCGTATGGTGGCGGATGATATTCCGCGTGATCGGCTTAATGGCCGCTCCTACGAAGCCTTTATCGGCGATTTCCCGCTGCCGGAAAGTGACCGACAGGCGCTGATCGCGCTGCACACGGTGGACAAGGATTATCTGCCGGACCTGACTCAGGAACAAAAGAGCGAATGGCTCGACAAGCACAGTTATACCCAGTTCCTGCGTGAAAAGGTCGGTCTGAGCGAAATGGCTATCCGTTATTTCCAGCAGACCACCAGCGATTTCCAGGCGGTGGGTATCGACGCCACTTCGTGCAGCGATGCGCGCATCTGCGATCTGCCTGGCCTGAACGGCATGAATTTGCCGCCGCTGGATGAGGAGTCGCAGGCGGATCTCGACGATCCTTACGTGTTCCACTTCCCGGATGGCAACGCCACGCTGGCTCGCCTGATGGTGCGTCATCTGATCCCGGCGGTGGCGCCGGGCGGCAAGGATATGAACGACATCGTGCTGGCGAAGTTCGACTACAGCCGGCTCGATCGGCCGGAATCGCCGGTAAAACTGCGCCTGAACAGTACCGGCTTGCACGCGGCGAACGTCGGCGACAAGGTTGAAGTGACCTATATGACCGGCGAGAAAATGACCAAGGTGCGCGCCGGGCAGGTGGTGATGGCCGGTTACAACATGATGATCCCGTATCTGGTGCCGGAAATGTCGCATGAGCAGCAAGAGGCGCTGAAGCAGAATGTGAAATCACCGCTGGTGTACAGCAAAGTGGTGATCCGCAACTGGCAGCCGTTTATCAAGCTGGGTGTGCATGAAGTGTATTCGCCGACCGCGCCTTATTGCCGCGTGAAGCTGGATTATCCGGTAAGCATGGGCGGTTATGAACATCCTCGCGACCCGAATCAGCCGATTGGCCTGCATATGGTGTATGTGCCGACGCTGGCGGGCAGCGGGCTGAGCCCCCGCGAACAGTCGCGCAAAGGCCGCGCCTTGCTGCTGGGCACACCGTTTGAGGTGCATGAGCAGATGATCCGCGAACAGTTGCAGGGCATGCTGGGTTCCGCCGGTTTCGACCATCAGCGCGATATTCAGGCGATCACCGTTAACCGCTGGTCGCACGGCTATTCCTACTTCCTCAATGGGCTGTTTGATGATGAAGAGGAGGCGAAAAAAATCATTGAGACGGCGCGTAAGCCGATAGGCAAGATTGTCATAGCCAACTCGGATTCGGACTGGAGCCCGTACGCCAACTCGGCAATCGATCAGGCATGGCGCGCGGTCAATGAACTGGCCTTCGGCCAGGCGGCCGTCAAGGAGGGAGCATGAGTCTACGTTCATGGTATCTGCTGACCTTGCTGGCGGCGGGCGGTTCGGCTCAGGCGATGTCGGCCGGGGAATACGTGGCCAAGGCCGGTGACTGCACCGCCTGCCATACCGCGCCGGGCGGCGCCTTGCTGGCCGGCGGCATGAAGTTCCCGACGCCGCTGGGCGCTATTTACGCCACCAATATCACGCCGGATAAGCAGCACGGCATCGGTGCCTATTCTTTTGACGAGTTTGACCGCGCCATGCGCCAGGGCATCGCCAAAGATGGCCATCGCCTGTATCCGGCGATGCCCTATACCTCTTACGCCAAGATGAATGCGGCGGATATGCGCGCGCTGTACGATTATCTGATGCAGGAAGTGCCGGCGCAGAACGCCGCCAACCGCGCCAGCGATATCAGTTGGCCGTTGTCGATGCGTTGGCCGCTGGCGGTTTGGAATCAGCTGTTCCATGACGATGCCCAATATCGGCCGGACAGCGGGCAGAGCGCCGAGTGGAACCGCGGTGCTTATCTGGTGCAGGGCGCGGGCCACTGCGGCAGTTGCCATACGCCGCGCGGCTGGGCAATGCAGGAAAAAGGGCTGGACAGCAAGGAACCGGCCTTCCTGAGCGGGGCCGAGCTGGACGGTTGGTTCGCGTCTAACCTGCGCGGTATGCCGCAGGAAGAGGTGGCGGCACTGTTGAAAACCGGCCGCAGCCGACATGCTGCGGTGGCCGGGCCGATGAGCGAGGTGGTCACCCACAGTACGCAGTATCTTACCGATGGCGACCTGAACGCCATTGCCACTTATCTGCACAGCCTGGCGGCGGAAAAACCTCCGGCAGAGAAAGCCGTTGCCCCGGTGGCCGGCAGTCAACAGGCCGGGCAGCGCACCTATGCAATGTACTGTTCAACCTGCCACGGCAATAAAGGCGAGGGCAGCGATAACACCATTCCGGCATTGGCAGGCAACGCGACGGTGACGGCGGACAATCCGCTGACGGCGCTGCGAGTCTTGCTGGAAGGGGCGCAAACGCCGATCACTCAACAGGCTACCGCGATCGCCATGCCAGGTTACGGCTGGGCATTGAATGACCGGCAGGCGGCCGATCTGATGAGTTACTTACGCGGAAGTTGGGGCAATCAGGCTGGGGCGGTAACGGCGCAGCAGGTGCAGGAAGCGCGTAAGCTGGCGGAGAAATAACGGTGGGGCGCGGTGCTGTTCATAGACCGCGCCCCTTTTGATTACAGTACTTTATGCGGGCCGAAGCATTCATAATGGATGTGTTCGGCGCTCACGCCCATTTCCAGCAGTTGTTTGCCGACATGCTGCATAAACGGCACCGGACCGCAGAAGTAGTAATGCATCTGTGGATCGTCGAGCGTTTCGCGCAGTGCGCTGAGGTCCATCAACCCGCGGCTCTGATAATCGCGGCCTTCCACGTCGTCGGTGCCCGGCTCGCGGTACCAGACGTGACTGCTCAGGTTTGGCATGCGGCCGGCGATATCAGCCACTTCATCTGCGAAGGCGTGAACGCTGCCGTTTTCCGCTGCGTGCAACCAGCGCACGTTCGCCTGATGTTGGCTGTCGTGCAGGGCATTGAGCATACCGAGCATGGGCGTTTGGCCTACGCCGGCGGAGATCAGGGCTACCGGAGTGGTTGGCTGCACGTCAAGGAAGAAATCCCCGTGCGGCGGAGCAAGGTAAATCACGTCGCCCTCTTTGGCCTGCTGATGCAGGAAGTTCGAAACCTTACCTTGATCTTCACGCTTCACCGCGATGCGGTAGTATTCGCCGTTAGGCGCGGTGGTCAGTGAGTATTGGCGGATTTCCTGATTTTCCATGCTGTCGTGATTGATATAGACCGCCAGATATTGCCCCGGCTTGAAGTCAATCACGCGGCCACCGTCCACCGGCGCCAGCACGAAGCTGCAAATCACGTCGCTTTGCGGCTGCTTTTTGACAATGCGGAAAGCGCGCCGCTCGCGCCAGCCGCCATTCGCGTTTTCACTTTCCTGATAAATCTGGCCTTCACGCTGGATGAATACGTTCGCCAATACGCCGTAGGCCTTGCCCCAGGCATCCAGTACTTCCTGGCCTGGGCTGAACATTTCGTCCAGCGTCGCCAGCAGGTGGCCGCCGACAATTTGATACTGCTCCGGCTGGATATTCAGGCTGGTGTGCTTTTGGGCAATACGCTCTACCGCCGGCAGCAACGCCGCCAGATTTTCGATATTGGCGGCATAGGCGCAGATCGCATCGAACAACGCCTGGCGTTGATCGCCGTTGCGCTGGTTATTCATGTTGAAAACATCTTTCAACTCAGGATTGTGTTCGAACATGCGATCGTAGAAATGGGCGGTCAGTTTAGGCCCGGTCGCGGCCAGCAAGGGGATTGTGGATTTTACGGTGGCGATGGTTTGGCTATCCAGCATGGTAGCGCTCCTTTGGCTTCAATTATTGGTACATTTAAAAAGTTGCATATTAAATGCATCTTTATGTTTGCGCAAATACTAGCGATTTCAGCCGGGGCTGTAAATACCCTTATTTTTGTTGCGGCGTTGTTAAGCGTCGATCTCGCTCACAGAACATGAAAAAACCGCATCCTCAGCATGAGTAAAAGTCCGTTGCCGGATGGCGTGATATATAGGATCAAAGCCTTGCAGCGCCTTATGCCAATCGTTTGCGTAAAAACCTCTGTCAAGACCTATCCTCGGTAGGGGAAAACAGTTTACACTGTTGCCCAGAACCCAACCGGGTAGTTATTTGGTGATTTTTTAGTTAGCCGATTTAAGTCAGGAGATGCCGGATGTTAAAGCGTGAAATGAACATTGCTGATTACGATGCCGAACTGTGGCGTGCAATGGAGCAAGAAGTCGTGCGTCAGGAAGAGCACATTGAACTGATTGCGTCTGAGAACTACACCAGCCCGCGCGTAATGCAGGCTCAGGGTTCCCAGTTGACCAACAAATACGCTGAAGGCTATCCGGGCAAGCGTTATTACGGCGGCTGCGAATATGTGGATATCGTTGAGCAACTGGCCATCGACCGTGCTAAAGAGCTGTTTGGCGCAGATTATGCCAACGTTCAGCCGCACTCCGGCTCCCAGGCTAACTTCGCCGTCTACACCGCGCTGCTGCAGCCGGGCGACACCATTCTGGGCATGAACCTGGCGCACGGTGGCCACCTGACCCACGGTTCGCCGGTCAACCTGTCCGGCAAGCTGTACAACGTGGTGCCTTACGGCATCAACGACAAAGGCGAAATCGACTACGACGATCTGGCCAAGCAAGCGCAGACCCACAAACCAAAAATGATCATCGGCGGCTTCTCGGCCTTCTCCGGTCTGGTTGACTGGGCAAAAATGCGTGAAATCGCCGACAGCATCGGCGCTTACCTGTTCGTTGATATGGCGCACGTTGCGGGCCTGATCGCCGCCGGCGTTTATCCGAACCCGGTTCCGCACGCGCACATCGTTACCACCACCACCCACAAAACCCTGGCGGGCCCGCGTGGCGGCCTGATCCTGGCGAAGGGCGGTGATGAAGATCTGTACAAGAAGCTGAACTCCGCCGTATTCCCTGGCGGCCAGGGCGGCCCGCTGATGCACGTGATCGCCGGTAAAGCGGTGGCGCTGAAAGAAGCGATGGAGCCTGAATTCAAGGTTTACCAGCAGCAAGTTGCCGATAACGCCAAAGCGATGGTGAAGGTGTTCCTGGAGCGCGGCTACAAAGTGGTTTCCGGCGGTACTCATAACCACCTGTTCCTGCTGGACCTGGTTGACAAAAACCTGACCGGTAAAGAAGCTGACGCCGCCCTGGGCCGCGCCAACATCACCGTGAACAAAAACAGCGTGCCAAACGATCCTAAGAGCCCGTTCGTTACCTCTGGCATTCGTATCGGTACGCCGGCTGTGACCCGTCGCGGCTTCAAAACCGCTGAAGTGACTGAGTTGGCCGGTTGGATCTGCGACGTGCTGGACAACATCAACGATGAAGCCACCATCGAACGCACCAAGAAGAAAGTGCTGGATATCTGCGCCCGCCTGCCGGTCTACGCATAATTCTGCTTTCTCTTTAAAAACCCGCTTCGGCGGGTTTTTTTATGCCTGTTACCGGCAAACTGTGAACTGCTTGGCACTCTATCCCCTTGATCGTGGATGAATGTTGCTCGTGAGTGTGAGCTCTGTCAAAGTATCGCCTACACACCGGAGGGATCATGGTTCTGCAATCAACGCGTTGGCTTGCTCTCAGTTATTTCACCTACTTCTTTTCTTATGGCATCTTCTTACCGTTTTGGGGCGTTTGGCTGAAAGGCGAAGGCATAGCGCCTGAAACCATAGGTCTGTTGCTCGGTGCCGGTTTGGTGGCGCGTTTCCTCGGCAGTTTGCTGATTGCTCCCCAGGTTAAAGATCCTTCCCATCTGGTGACGGCACTTCGCCTGCTGGCGTTGCTGACGTTGGCCTTCGCCGTCGGTTTTTGTTTCGGCAACGGCTGGGGTTGGCTGATGCTGGTGATTGCCGGCTTCAACCTGTTCTTCTCGCCGTTGGTACCGCTGACCGACGCGTTGGCCGCCACCTGGCAAAAACAAATCACCATGGACTACGGTCGAGTCAGGCTGTGGGGATCGCTGGCGTTCGTGATCGGTTCTGCGCTGACTGGGCAAATGGTGTCGGTTTGGGGCCATAACGCCATTCTCTATAGCCTGATCGCCAGCGTGCTGGCGATGCTGCTGGGCATGATGCTGAGACCGAGCGTGATGCCGCAGGGGGAGACGCGTACCCAAAGCGGGCCAGACCGCTCACTGCGCGAAATGCTCAAGGAAGGGCCGGTCTGGCGTTTCCTGTTGTGCGTCACGTTGTTGCAGGGGGCGCATGCCGGCTATTACAGCTTTGGCTCTATCTACTGGCAGGAAGCCGGTTACTCGGCTTCGACGATTGGTTATCTGTGGTCGCTGGGCGTGGTGGCGGAAGTCATTATTTTCGCCAGCAGCAATGTCCTGTTCCGCCGCTGGAATGCGCGCAATCTGCTGTTGCTTTCTGCCTGCTGCGGGGTGCTGCGCTGGAGCCTGATGGCTTACAGCACCGAACTGGGTTGGCTGCTGGTGATCCAGATCCTGCATTGCGGCACCTTTACCGTTTGCCATCTGGCGGCGATGCGTTTTATCGCTGCACGCAAAGGGCCGGAGGTGATCCGGTTGCAGGCGATTTACTCGGCGCTGGCGATGGGGGGCGGCATTGCGATTATGACGGTGATTGCCGGCTTCCTGTTTGAACATCTGCAGGGCGGGGTATTCTGGGTAATGGCGGCGGTGGCGTTGCCGGCGCTGTTTATCCGCCCGCCGGCCGTTGCGGTCAGCGGCAACCGTTAAGTCGTTTCCAGCAGCGCGCGGATGGCTTTGCGCTGCTGGCGTTCTAACGGCAATTCGGTATAAATCAGCGGCGGTTGCGGTTCACTGTGTACCGCCGCATAAGGGCTGATCACCAGCGTGATACCCTGCGGCGCGCCGGAGCGCAGGTAATCGCGCAGCGGCAGATACTTGATATTTAATGGCAACAGCGTTAATTCACGGATCTGATATTCCACTTCCTCTTCCAACTGCGGGTTGTCCAGCGTCAATAACAACACCTGTTTTTCCTGCAGCGCATTACCCTGCATCAGCCAGGCGCCGAAACTGATGGCCACCAACCCCGCTTCCTCGCTGGAAAAACGAATTTCATATTCCTGTTCGAGCGGTGCCAGCGCTTCCTTGGTGGTGCGCATCAGGCGCGGGTACATGCGTAACACTTCCTCGAGCAGCATATTGTCAATGCCGATGTCAAAACGACAGCGCTCGACCGCAGGCGCCAGATGGGCGAATAGCTGGCTGATCAAATCCTCTTTACTGCTGAAGGTCATGCCGGAAATCTGCTGGAAGCGCTCGACCATGTTTTCAATCGCTCTCATTAAGCGCAGATCTTCCTCCGAGTCGTTGCTGTGGTAGCTGTGGTTTTTCAGCATGGTGAACATCAGCACCAGAAAATCGCTTTCGCTGGTCTCGGGTTGCAGGGCGAAAAGCTGATTCAGCGATTGATGAAGCAAGCTGGCCGCCTGATGCTCTGGTTTCTGATGCAGCCAGGCGCGCTGGGTGGCGGTGAATAGCGGGTGCCGCTGGCGCTGGGTTTCCCAGGCGCAGTAACACAGATAATACTGCAGAAATTGGCGATCGCGCTGATCGAGGGGCCGGTTGAGCATCGGTTCACAACTGCTGATGTAACTTTCCAACTGCGGCGACGGATCGGCGTTTACCGCCAAAGCCTGATGCAGCCAGGGGGCAAAATGCTGGTCGACAAACTCCGGGCTGCAGCGCAGGGCTCTGCGCAACCAGTGGAGCAGGCAGAGGCGTTGGTTGAGCGCGCTTCCCTTGAGCCGGTAGCCTTCGTCGGAATTGCCGACGAGCTCCAGATGGTGGAAACGCTGGATTTCACTGGCAACCTCGGCTATATCTTGCCGGGCAGTAGGGTGGTCGACGCCGTTGATTTGGCTGATAGTCTCCAGTTGTACTGCGGGCACCGGCGCATACAGCATCAGTAACAGATGGCAGCGCCGTTGTTGACCGGAGAGCTCAGGCACAGGGTCAGTGTCCAGGCTCATATCACCTTCTGGTGCGTAACGTTTAAATTATGAATAAGCATAGCAAAAGGCTATGCGGCGGCGGGGCTGCGGCGCCCGGTTTTATTTCGGCTTACCACTTTCGTCACAATTATTGTGCCGATTAACGGCGGTTGAAGGTTGGTTGATGTTACTTTATAACAATAATGAGTATCGTTTGATGATGAAGTTACGTTTTATTGTGGCCGGTTTTTTCGCGTTATTCAGCGCCGGCGTCGTCGCACACCCGCACAGCTTTATTGATATGAACACCACCTTTGTGGCGAAAGATCAAAAACTGGTCGGCTTGAAAATGGTTTGGGTAATGGATGAAATCACCTCGGCGGATCTGCTGTACGATGCGCAGAACGCGAAAAGCGACTCGGAAGTGTGGAAAAAGCTGGCGGCGGAAGTGATGGCCAACGTGCTAGGTCAGCACTACTTCACCGACGTATATCGCGACGGCAAGCCGGTGAAATACCTGAATCTGCCGACCGAATACCATTTGTCGCGCCAGGGGCACCAGGCGGTGCTGGAGTTTGTGCTGCCGCTGGCCGAGCCGCAGCCGCTGGCAGGCAAGCCGTTTGAAATCTCCACCTACGATCCCACTTATTTTGTCGATATGACTTACAAAGACCAAACGGCGCTGCATCTGCCGCCGGAAATGGCGCCGCAGTGCAAGTTCAGCCTGATGACGCCGAAGCCGGATTCCTCCTTGCAGGCTTACGCATTGTCCCTCGATAAGAACGATGCACCCAGCGAAGATATGGCGCTGGGGCAACAGTTCGCGCAGCGGGTCACTTTGCAATGTCAATAAACCTTAGCCAGAACGCCGCGCGTAAGCGGCACTGGGCCTTCAGCCTGTGGCCGCTGCTGCTGTTTGCGCTGTTGCTGGCGTTGGCCGCGCAGGTGGCGTGGCACTATTGGCCGCAACTGCTGATGCAAAGCGTGGTGTGGCAGAAGGGGCTGCATCAACAACTGGCCGGCCTGTTGCAGCAGGTAAAAGCCGCCCCCCAGCAGGCCGGGCTGGCGTTGATGCTGTTTAGCCTGAGCTATGGCGTGCTGCATGCACTTGGCCCCGGTCACGGCAAGGTAGTGATTGCCACTTATCTGGCCACCCACCCGGCGCGGCTGAAAAGCAGCCTGAAACTGACCTTTGCCGCCTCGCTGGTTCAAGGGCTGGTGGCTATCGCGTTGGTGACGCTGATGCTGGTGGTACTGCAATTATCCTCCCGCCAACTGCATCAGAGCAGTTTCTGGTTGGAGAAGGGCAGTTTTATTTTGGTCATGCTGCTTGGGGTGCTGCTGAGCTGGCGGGCGCTGAAACGCCTGTATTACGCGGTGAAAGCGCTGCGCCCATCACCGGCGCTGCGAATCAACAGCCTGCAACCTTTGCCGGCGGATCACGTTCACAGCGAGCATTGTGGTTGCGGGCATCGCCATTTGCCGAGCGACAGCGAATTGCAGGCGGGCAGTGACTGGCGCACGCAAACTGCCATCGTGCTGGCGATGGGCATGCGCCCCTGCTCGGGGGCGATACTGGTGCTGCTGTTTTCCAAGGTGATTGGCGTTTTCGCCTGGGGCGTGGTTTCGGCGTTGGCGATGGCGTTTGGCACGTCGCTGACCATTTCATTGTTGGCCTTGCTGGTGCATTACAGCCGCCGGTTGGCGGTGCGCCTCAGCCGTTCGCGCGCACCGGCCGCCTGGAGCGCCGTTGCCTGGGGATCGCTGGCATTGGCCGGTGGCTTGATTCTGCTGTTCGCCGGACTGCTGCTGTATGCCAGCGCTCAGCCGGAGTTCGGTGGTGGTATCCGGCCTTTCTCCCGCTGACCGGCATAAAAAAAGCGCTGCAATAAATTGCAGCGCTTTTTCTTTATTCATTCACTCACTTCGCGATATTAACGCTTCAGCGCTTCGCTCAGTTCTTCACGCATGGTAGAAAGCATGGCTTTCACTACGCGCGGGTTGCCTGCAACCACGTTGCCGGAGCTGAAGTGGTTATGGCCGCCAACAAAGTCGGTCACCAGGCCGCCAGACTCGCGCACCAGCAGTTCGCCGGCAGCAAAGTCCCACGGCTTCAGGCCAATCTCGAAGAAACCGTCAACGCGGCCGGCGGCCACATAGGCCAGGTCCAGCGCGGCGGAGCCGGTACGACGGAAGTCTGCACACTGAGTGAACAGTTTGCCAACCACGTTGATGTAAGGGGTTGCGTGCTGTTTAACCTTGAACGGGAAGCCGGTTGCCAGGATGGTGCCATCCAGATCTTTGGCATTGGTGCCGCGCAGGCGATAGCCGTTGAGCTGTGCGCCTTGGCCGCGGGTAGCGGTAAAGAGTTCGTTGCGCATTGGATCGTAAACCACAGCCACTTCTGTACGGCCTTTGATGCGTACGGCGATGGAAACGGAGAAGTGTGGGAAACGTTTAATGAAGTTTGAGGTGCCATCCAGTGGATCGATCACCCATTGTACATCCTGATCTTCGCCGACCAGCTCACCGCGTTCTTCGGTAACAATAGTATGTTGCGGATAAGACTTGCGGATCACGTCGATGATCAGATGCTCTGCATCGCGATCGACGTTAGTGACAAAGTCATTGGTCCCTTTCTGGCTCGCTTCTACAGCGTCCGGGGTTTCGTAGTTTTTGGCAATCAGGTTACCGGCCTTGCGCGCAGCGCGCACGGCGATAGTCAGCATCGGATGCATGGGTATCTTCCAACTAGGATGTTAAAGAACAGGAAACGGCGCGAAGTATAGCAGCTGTTCGGCAAAATGCCTACGGCTGTGTTAAGATGCTGTGATTTTCCGCTACGCTCAGAGTTTGTATGCTGCACAACATCCGCATTGTTCTGGTAGAAACCTCCCATACCGGTAACATGGGCTCGACCGCACGAGCCATGAAAACCATGGGGTTAACCAACCTTTATCTGGTTAACCCGCTGATAAAACCCGATTCGCAGGCGATTGCCCTGGCCGCAGGCGCCAGCGACGTGATCGGCAACGCCACTATCGTTGACACCCTTGATGACGCTATCGCCGGCTGTAGCCTGGTGGTCGGTACCAGCGCGCGTTCGCGCACTTTGCCGTGGCCGATGCTGGAACCGCGCGAATGCGGCGTACGCGCCGTGCACGAAGGCGAGCACGCGCCGGTTGCGCTGGTGTTCGGTCGCGAACGCGTTGGCCTGACCAACGATGAACTGCAAAAGTGCCATTATCACGTCGCTATTCCCGCCAACCCGGATTACAGCTCGTTGAACCTGGCGATGGCGGTGCAAATCCTGGCTTATGAAGTGCGCGTGGCTTATCTCGATCGCCAGCAAGTGGGGGCGCCGCAGTTGGAAGAAACGCCTTATCCTCTGGTGGACGATCTCGAACGTTTCTATCAGCACCTGGAACAAACGCTGCAGCACAGCGGCTTTATCCGCCCGGCACATCCGGGGCAGGTAATGAGCAGATTGCGCCGTTTATTCACCCGAGCGCGGCCGGAAGCTCAGGAGCTGAATATCTTGCGTGGCATGCTGACGTCGATAGAGAAACAGGATAAACATCAAGGTAATTAATTTGATGTGGCGTAACGGCCGGTAATAATAGTATTAGTTATCCAATGGTTATAACATGCATTTTATATGCTTTTGGTCTGGCTAAGGCCAAAATGTGCTAATACTTGAGTAAATTAGTAGGTTAAATAGTTGACTGATTTACTCGGGAATGTCAGAATTTCGGCCATGTTTCACCAACAGGTAACCATTTAGCTATGAGACTGACATCCAAAGGCCGTTATGCCGTAACCGCTATGCTTGACGTGGCATTGCACTCCCAGGAAGGGCCCGTTCCTCTGGCGGATATTTCTGAGCGCCAAGGGATTTCGCTCTCTTATCTGGAACAATTATTCTCCCGTCTGCGTAAAAATGGCCTGGTGGCCAGCGTGCGTGGGCCGGGCGGTGGTTATCTGCTGGGAAAAGAGGCAAGTGAGATCGCCGTTGGCGCTGTTATCACTGCCGTCGATGAATCGGTAGATGCAACCCGTTGCCAGGGTAAAGAAGGCTGTCAGGGTGGCGATCGCTGTCTGACTCATACCCTGTGGCGCGATCTGAGCGAGCGCATCAGCGGGTTCCTGAACAACATTACGCTGGCAGAACTGGTGAACAACCAGGAAGTGCTGGTGGTGGCGGACCGTCAGAACAATGATACCCGTCGCACGGCCAACGGTCGTCCGCAAGAAACTATCAACGTTAATCTGCGCGCATAAGCAGCTGGCGATATTTTTTTAGTTTTTGGAAGTGATGTACGGAGCACAAGAGCAATGAAATTACCGATTTATCTCGATTACTCAGCAACGACGCCGGTTGACCCGCGCGTTGCCGAGAAAATGATGCAGTTTTTGACCCTGGACGGGACTTTCGGTAACCCGGCTTCCCGTTCCCACCGCTTTGGGTGGCAGGCGGAAGAAGCGGTAGATATCGCCCGTAACCAAATTGCTGAACTGGTTGGCGCTGACCCGCGTGAAATCGTGTTCACTTCCGGAGCGACCGAATCCGACAACCTGGCGATTAAAGGTGCGGCCAATTTCTATCAAAAGAAAGGCAAGCACATCATCACCAGCAAAACCGAACACAAAGCCGTGCTGGACACCTGTCGTCAGCTCGAGCGTGAAGGGTTTGAAGTGACCTACCTGGCGCCGCAGAGCAACGGAATTATCAGTCTGCAGGATCTCGAAGCCGCCATGCGTGAAGACACCATTCTGGTATCGATCATGCACGTGAACAATGAAATCGGCGTGGTGCAGGATATCGAAGCTATCGGCGAAATGTGCCGTGCGCGCGGTATCATTTACCACGTTGACGCTACCCAGAGCGTGGGCAAATTGCCTATCGATCTGAGCAAGCTGAAAGTCGATCTGATGTCGTTCTCCGGCCACAAAATCTATGGCCCGAAAGGCATTGGCGCGCTGTACGTGCGCCGTAAACCGCGTATTCGCATCGAAGCCCAGGTCCACGGCGGCGGTCACGAGCGCGGTATGCGTTCCGGCACCCTGCCAGTGCACCAGATCGCCGGTATGGGCGAAGCCTACCGTATCGCCAAAGAAGAAATGGCGACGGAAATGGCGCGCCTGCGTACGCTGCGCGATCGTCTGTGGAACGGCGTGAAAGATATGGAAGAAGTGTATCTGAACGGCGATCTGGAACACGGCGTTCCGAACATTCTCAACGTCAGCTTCAACTACGTTGAGGGCGAATCGCTGATCATGGCGCTGAAAGACCTGGCCGTCTCTTCAGGTTCCGCCTGTACCTCCGCTAGCCTTGAACCCTCCTACGTGCTGCGCGCGCTGGGGATGACCGACGAGTTGGCGCATAGCTCGATCCGTTTCTCTCTGGGGCGTTTTACCACGGAAGAAGAGATCGATTACACCATTCAACTGGTGCGTAAATCCATCGGCCGCCTGCGCGACCTGTCTCCGCTGTGGGACATGTTCAAACAGGGCGTGGATATCAACAGCATCGAATGGGCACATCATTAATTCTCAGGATTCAGGAGCAAGGTCATGGCTTACAGCGAAAAAGTAATCGATCATTATGAAAACCCACGTAACGTGGGCTCGTTTGACAACGAAGATCCAACCGTCGGTAGCGGCATGGTGGGTGCACCGGCCTGTGGCGACGTGATGAAACTGCAGATCAAAGTCAACAATGAAGGCATCATCGAAGACGCCCGCTTCAAGACTTACGGCTGCGGTTCCGCCATCGCCTCCAGTTCGCTGGTGACCGAATGGATGAAAGGCAAGTCTCTTGATCAGGCCGAAGCGATCAAAAACACTCAGATCGCCGAAGAACTGGAATTGCCGCCGGTTAAAATTCACTGCTCTATTCTGGCTGAAGATGCCATCAAAGCAGCGATCGCCGACTACAAGAGCAAGCACAGCGCCAAGTAGTTTTTGTGTAGGGGCGCTGTATATTGCGCCTGCGTTGATCGGGGCGAAGATATTCGCCCCCTACACCGGTTTGCTCCCCAACACCGGTTTTGCAAGAGGTTGGGGATATTGAGTGTGAGGTTGTGATGTCAATTACCATGAGCGACAGCGCTGCGCAGCGTGTTCAGGCTTTTATGAATAACCGCGGCAAAGGTCTGGGTTTGCGTCTGGGGGTAAGAACCTCCGGCTGCTCCGGGATGGCTTATGTGCTGGAATTTGTTGACGAAATGAACGATGACGACATCGTTTTTGAAAACAAAGGCGTCAAGGTGATCATCGACGGCAAGAGCCTGGTCTACCTTGACGGCACCGAGCTTGATTTCGTTAAGGAAGGCCTGAACGAAGGCTTCAAGTTCAACAACCCCAATGTCTCGAGCGAGTGCGGCTGCGGCGAAAGCTTCAACGTCTGACAGCCCATCGTGCTCCCCCGCGTGCTGCGGGGGAACTCCATCCGATAACGCCCAGAGCACGCTATGGATTATTTTACTTTATTCGGGCTGCCAGTTCGCTATTCCGTGGACGGCGGCCTGCTTGCCTCTCGCTATCAGGATTTGCAGCGCCAATTCCATCCCGATCGCAATGCCCTCCAGCCAGAACGCGAACGCCTGATGGCGTTGCAGCAGGCGGCGACCATTAATGAAGCCTACCAAGCGCTGAAGCACCCATTAAAACGCGCGGAGTATATGCTATCTTTGCACGGTTTTGATTTGGGTAATGAGCAGCACACTGTGCGCGATACCGCGTTCCTGATGGAACAGTTGGAACTGCGTGAAGAGCTCGATGCCATTGAACGCAAAGCGGATGCAGAAAGCCTGCTGGCCGATTTTGGCGCGCGGGTGAACGAGACGGTCAAACAGCGCAGCGCGCTGATGGTACAGCAGTTGGATAGCCAGCAGTGGTCCGAAGCCGCCGACACCGTGCGTAAGCTGCGCTTTTTGGACAAACTCCAGCAACAGGTTGAACAACTCGAAGAAAAACTGCTGGGTTTTGAGTAATACATTCTGATTGTGGAAGCTTCAATATGGCCTTATTACAAATTAGCGAGCCTGGCCTCAGCGCCGCACCGCACCAGCGCCGTCTGGCTGCCGGTATTGATTTAGGCACCACCAATTCTCTGGTCGCCACGGTACGCAGTGGGCAGGCGGAAACCCTGGCCGACGCGCAGGGGCGCGATTTATTGCCTTCGGTGGTGCACTATCAGACTGACGGGTTGCGCGTAGGTTGGGAAGCGCGCCAGCAAGCGGCGCAGGATCCGGCCAATACCATCAGCTCGATCAAACGCATGATGGGCCGCTCGCTGGCCGACGTTCAGCAGCGTTACCCGAACCTGCCGTACCAATTCCAGCCCAGCGATAACGGCCTGCCGATGATTGTCACCGCCGCCGGTCTGGTTAATCCGGTAGGCGTTTCCGCCGACATCCTCAGGGCACTTTCCGCTCGCGCGCAAACGGCGTTGGAAGGGGAGCTCGACGGTGTCGTGATCACCGTTCCCGCTTATTTTGACGATGCACAGCGCCAGGGCACCAAAGACGCTGCGCGTCTGGCCGGCCTGCACGTGCTGCGCCTGCTGAACGAACCGACCGCCGCGGCGATTGCCTATGGTCTGGATTCTGGTCAGGAAGGCACCATTGCGGTTTATGATCTGGGCGGAGGAACCTTCGATATTTCCATTCTGCGCCTGAGCCGTGGGGTGTTTGAAGTGCTGGCTACCGGCGGGGATTCTGCGCTGGGCGGTGATGACTTTGACCACCTGCTGGCCGACTGGTTGCGCGAGCAGGCCGGCGTGGCCGATCGCAGCGATCACGGTGTCCAGCGCCAGTTGTTGGATGCGGCTATCGCCGCCAAAATTGCGTTGAGCGATGCCGACAGCGTCAGCATCGACGTGGCCAACTGGCAAGGCGAAGTGACCCGCGCGCAGTTCGATGCGCTGATTGCTCCGCTGGTTAAACGCACCCTTATGGCTTGCCGCCGTGCTCTAAAAGACGCGGGCGTCAGCGCGGAAGAGGTGCTTGAAGTGGTGATGGTAGGCGGCTCCACTCGCGTGCCGCTGGTGCGTGAGCAGGTGGGGGCGTTCTTTGGCCGCACGCCGCTGACGTCTATCGATCCGGACAAAGTGGTCGCCATCGGCGCGGCGATCCAGGCCGATATCCTGGTGGGTAACAAGCCGGACAGCGACATGCTTTTGCTGGACGTGATCCCGCTGTCGCTCGGGCTGGAAACCATGGGCGGTCTGGTCGAGAAAGTGATCCCGCGCAACACCACCATTCCGGTGGCGCGCGCGCAGGAATTCACCACCTTTAAAGACGGCCAGAGCGCGATGATGATCCACGTGTTGCAGGGTGAACGTGAGCTGGTGCAGGATTGCCGCTCGCTGGCGCGTTTTTCGTTGCGCGGTTTACCGCCAATGCCTGCCGGGGGCGCACATATTCGCGTCACCTTCCAGGTGGACGCGGACGGCCTGCTGAGCGTCACGGCGATGGAGAAATCCACCGGCGTTGAGGCTTCGATCCAGGTGAAGCCATCTTATGGCCTGTCCGACGGCGAGATCGCCGACATGATCAAAGACTCGATGGCCAATGCGCACAGCGACGTCGGCGCGCGCATGCTGGCGGAACAGCGGGTAGAGGCATCGCGGGTGCTGGAAAGCCTGCAGGGCGCCCTGGCCAGCGATGCCGCCTTGCTGAGCGAAGCTGAAAGTACGGCGATCGCCGCTGCGGTGGAAGGCCTGCAACAGGCGACGCAGGGCACCGATCCTGCCGCCATTGAAGCCGCAATTAAAACATTAGATGCACAAACGCAAGATTTTGCCGCGCGCCGTATGGATGCTTCCATTCGCCGCGCGCTGGCTGGCCATTCTGTGGATGAGGTTTAATCATGCCTAAAATTGTTTTCCTGCCCCATCAAGATCTGTGCCCGGAGGGGGCAGTACTGGAAGCCGAGCAAGGCGAATCGATCCTTAACGTTGCCCTGCGCAACGGGATTGAAATCGAACACGCCTGCGAGAAATCCTGCGCCTGTACCACTTGCCACTGCATCGTGCGCGAAGGCTTTGATTCGCTTGAAGAGAGCAGCGAGCTGGAAGACGACATGCTGGACAAGGCCTGGGGTCTGGAGCCGGAAAGCCGCCTGAGCTGCCAGGCGCTGGTCGCCGATGAAGACCTGGTGGTAGAAATGCCGCGTTATACCGTTAACCATGCGCGTGAGCATTAATTGCTAGTCGCGGCGCAGAGCTGGAGATCATAATGGGACTGAAGTGGACCGACAGCCGTGAAATCGGCGAAGCCCTGTACGACCAATACCCGGATACCGATCCGAAAACCGTACGCTTTACCGACATGCATCAGTGGATTTGCGATCTCGAAGAGTTCGACGACGATCCTCAGGCTTCCAACGAAAAAATACTGGAAGCGATTCTGCTGGTCTGGTTAGATGAAGCGGAGTAAATAGCGTAACGGGCTGCCTTGGGCGGCCCGTTTATTTTGTATCCGACAAGATTAATAAAAGAATAATCCGGAGTGAGAAGGCTATGACAACTGAAATTATGCTGGTAACGCTGTCGCACCAACCTGCGGACGCTCGCTGGGGCGAGAAAGCGTTGCTGAGCACCAATGCGGAAGGGATGACCATTCACCTGACCGGCAACGACAAGCTGGGCAGCGTTCAGCGCGCCGCGCGTAAAATCGACGGTCAGGGCATCAAAAAAGTGAAGCTGGCCGGTGAAGGCTGGGATCTGGAAAACAGCTGGGCATTCTGGCAGGGGTTCCGTGGGCCGAAAGGCAAACGCAGCGTCGAGTGGGCAGAACTGCCGGAAGCCGACCGTAAAGAGCTGGAACAGCGCCTGAAGATTGTTGACTGGGTGCGCGACACCATCAATATGCCGGCAGAAGATCTGGGGCCGGAGCAACTGGCCACCCGCGCCGTCGATCTGCTGTGTGATGTCGGCTGCGATGCCGTCAGTTACCGCATCACCAAGGGTGAGGATCTGCGCGAGCAAAACTACGCCGGCCTTCACACCGTGGGCCGCGGTTCCGACCGTTCCCCCGTGCTGCTGGCGTTGGATTTCAACCCGACCGGCAACCCGGATGCGCCGGTATTCGCTTGCCTGGTGGGGAAAGGCATCACTTTTGACACCGGCGGCTACAGCCTGAAACAAAGTGCCTTTATGGACTCGATGAAGTCCGACATGGGCGGTGCAGCCACCATTACCGGCGCACTGGCGCTGGCTGTCGCTCGCGGCCTGAAGCAGCGCGTTAAGCTGTTCCTGTGCTGTGCCGACAACATGGTCAGCGGCAATGCCTTCAAACTGGGCGACATCATCCGCTATCGCAACGGCAAAACCGTTGAGGTGATGAATACCGATGCGGAAGGGCGTTTGGTGCTGGCTGATGGCCTGATTGACGCGTCCGAGCAAAACCCCGAGCTGATTATCGACTGCGCCACCCTGACCGGCGCGGCGAAAACGGCGGTAGGTAACGATTACCATGCGCTGTTCAGCTTTGACGATGCGCTGGCGCAGGAACTGTTGACCAGCGCGGCTGCGGAGCAAGAACCTTTCTGGCGCCTGCCGCTGGCCGAGTTCCACCGCAGCCAATTGCCGTCCAATTTTGCCGAGCTGAACAACGTGGCCGGCCCGGCTTACACCGCCGGCGCCAGCACCGCGGCCGCCTTCCTGTCGCATTTCGTGAAAAACTATCAGCAAGGCTGGTTGCACATCGACTGTTCCGCGACCTACCGCAAAGGCGCGGTCGATCAGTGGTCTGCCGGCGCGACCGGTCTGGGCGTGCGGACTCTGGCCAATCTGCTGCTGAGCAAAGCCAAATAATTGAAAGCCCGCAGCGGCGGGCGGTAGAATATGGTTTATCCTCGGGGCCCAGCATGCTGGGCCCCGTTATTTAATTGCTGGAGTTTGCCATGAGTTCCCATCATCACGATGCCGCCCCGGGCGAGAACGAGCTTGAACGTCTGCTGAAGCTGGCGGTGACGGAGCCGGCCCATCGCCCGGCGTTTTTCCGCGAGTTGCTCGATGCCACGGTATTGATTCTCGGCGACAGCGATCAGGTGCAGCAGGACGGCGACATTACGCTGAATGCCGATACTCCGGTGAATATCCAGCACTGGGAAAAACAGGACGGCGGCAGCATCATTCCGTTCTTCTCCTCGCTGGAGGCGTTGCAGAAAGCCGTCGAAGATGAACAGCCGTTTATCGCCATGCCGGCGCGGGTATTGTTCGAGATTACCGAAGGCGCGGATCTGTTCCTTAATCCGAAAGCCGAGTACGGCAAAGAGTTCTACCCCGAGGAAGTCGCGATGCTGCTGGCTACCGGCGGTGTAGCCAAGCCTGCGGAACGCTATGTCGACAAGGATACCCAGATCCTGCTGGGCCAGCCGGAGGAATATCCGTCGGCGATGGTGGATGCGTTGACCACGCTGTTCAGCCAGCGCAAACCGGTACGCCGCGCGTTTCTGGCGCTGATGCATGATCAGGCGGTGGATGAAAAGCCTAACCTGCTGGTGGGGCTGGAAGTGGATGGCGATCAAGGCGATATCGAAGCCTTGATCAACGAAGCCGGCAGCGTGGCCAGCGAAACGGCACCCAACGACGAACCGGTGGATTTTTGTCTGGTGTCGGAAAAAGAGCGTGGGGTCAGCCATTATCTGATCACCCATACTCAACCTTTCTATCAGCGCCGCTGGGGCAGCTGGTTGCGTAACATCATTCCTTCCACTGACAAAACGCAGTAACCCTTCTTTTGCTACCGTGCGGCGCGCAGCCCGCCGGTAGCGCTCGGTTTTCTATCTATCATGTTGTTTTAAAAACAAATAATGCTAATGGTGACCAGTAACGTTACGCAGTGTGATCGGCGTAACAGTTCTTTGCATAGCGCTTCGCCATTACGCTCGACACAGATTGAAATGTTTCACGGCTTGGGGAGCAGCGCTGCTATTATTCATCCATATCCGGATATTGCGCCGACGAGCCGCGCAAAGGCTGCCAGGGAGTTAAACGATGAAACCATGCCGTTCAGGGGCATTCGCGTCAGGCAAGAAATTTTGTCAGGGGATCGCATTGGCGGGGGGCTTGCTGCTGCTGGCCGCCTGTGATGATGGCGGTCAAAAAACAGCCGTGGCGCAAGCCGATGGGGCGACGAGCAGCGCCACCCAGGCGAAACGGCCGGATGCCGCCGCACTGGCGGTGCTGGCGAAACGCGACGCAGGCAAGCCGCTGGCGTTGCTGGATGCTTCCGAACTGCAACTCGATGGCGCCAGCGCTATGGTGCTGACGTTTTCTTTGCCGCTGGATCCGAATCAGGATTTCGCCGCGCGGGTGCACCTGGTCGACAGCGTCAGCGGTAAAATCGACGGTGCCTGGGAGCTGTCGGATAACCTGATGGAGCTGCGGCTGCGTCATCTGCAACCCAACCGCAAGCTGGTGCTGACCGTTGAAGGCGGCCTGAAAGCGGTCAACGGCGCCGAACTGGGCCAACAACAGCAACAAACCCTCGCCACCCGCGATATCAAACCCAGCGTCGGCTTTGCCGGCAAAGGCTCGCTGCTGCCGACCAAATTGGCGCAGGGGTTACCGGTGATGGCGCTGAACGTCGACAACGTGGACGTTAACTTCTTTCGGGTGAAGGCCGATGCCTTACCGGCGTTCCTGGCCAACTGGGAATATCGCAACGCGCTTTCCAGCTGGGAGTCGGAGGAGCTGTTGAAAATGGCCGACCTGGTCTACAGCGGCCGTTTCGATCTCAACCCGCAACGCAATACCCGCGAACGCCTGCTGTTGCCACTGAACGGCATAGAGGCATTGCAGCAGCCCGGCGTTTATTTGGCGGTGATGCAGCAGGCCGGTCATTACGGTTACACCAATCCGGCGACCTTGTTCACTCTCAGCGATATCGGCGTTTCGCTGCACAGCTACCACGATCGTCTGGATATCTTTACCCAGGGGTTGGAAGGCGGCGCGGCGCTAAGCGCGGTTGAGCTGCGCCTGCTGGATGAAAAAGGCCAAACCCTGGCCCAGGGCACGACCGATAAGCAAGGGCACGCTCAACTGGCGAAAAACAGCAAGGCGCGCTTGTTGCTGGCTACCCAACAGGGCCAAACCAGCATGATAGATCTCTCGACGCCGGCGCTGGATCTGGCCGAGTTTGATATCGCTGGGCCGGAAGGCTACAGCAAACAGTTCTTCGCCTTTGGCCCGCGCGATCTGTACCGGCCGGGTGAAACGCTGATCGTCAACGCTTTGCTGCGCGATGCCGACGGCAAGCCGCTGCCGGCCCAACCGGTGAAGGTGGATATCGTCAAGCCGGACGATCAGGTGGCACGTAGCTTTGTCTGGCAGCCGCAGGACGGCTTGTATCAATACCAATATCAAATCCCCGAGGGCGGGCCGACCGGCAACTGGTCGCTGCGCTTTAATCTGGGGGACAACCAGCCGCGGCTTTACGGCTTCAAGGTTGAGGATTTCCTGCCGGAGCGCATGGCGCTCGACATCACCGCACAGAAAACCCCGCTGCAACCCGACGCGCAACTGGTGTTTGACGTCACTGGCCGCTATCTGTACGGTGCGCCGGCTTCCGGCAATCGCCTGCAAGGACAGGTGTTCCTGCGGCCCCAGCGTGAGGCGGTCAGCAGCCTGCCGGGTTATGAATTTGGCTCGGTGACGGAAGAAAGCCTGTCGCGCAATATGGACGAGTTCGATCAGGCGCTGGACAGTGCGGGCAAGGCGCAGGTGGCGGTAGACAGCAGTTGGGCCGAGGTGAAATCCCCGTTGAAAGCGATCCTGCAGGCCAGCCTGCTGGAGTCCGGCGGCCGCCCGGTAACGCGTCGCGCCGAACAGGCGATCTGGCCTGCCGATGCGCTGCCCGGCATTCGGCCGCTGTTCAACAAACAACAGATTTATGACTACCGCAGCGACAGCTATCAGGCTCAACCGGTCGTGGATGAAAACACCCAGGCCGGCTTTGATATCGTTTACGCCAATGCCGCCGGGGAGAAGCTGGCGGCCAGCGGGCTGAAGGCCCGGCTGGTGCGTGAGCGCCGCGACTATTACTGGCAATGGTCGGAAGGGGAAGGCTGGCAGTCGCTGTATGACAAGAAAGATCTGCCGCTGGCGGAACAGACTTTGGATATTGCCGCCAACGGCAGCGCCAAGGTGAGTTTCCCGGTGGAATGGGGCGCGTATCGCATTGAAGTGGTGGATCCGCAGAGCAACCTGATCACCAGCCTGCGATTCTGGGCAGGTTACAGCTGGCAAGACAACACCAACGGCAGCGGCGCGGTGCGGCCGGACCAGGTGAAGCTGAAGCTGGACAAGCCGGCCTATAAGCCGGGCGAAAAAGTAAAACTGCATATTGAAGCGCCGGCCGCCGGCAAGGGGTATTTGCTGGTGGAATCCAGCGATGGCCCGTTGTGGTGGCAGGAACTGGAGGTGCCGGCCGGTGGTGCCGATGTCGAGGTGCCGATTAACCAGGAGTGGAAGCGCCACGATCTGTATCTCAGCGCGCTGGTGATCCGCCCTGGTGACAAACAGCAGCAATCGACGCCGAAGCGGGCGGTGGGTCTGTTGCATCTGCCGCTGGTGGATGAAGGGCGCAAGCTGGCGTTAACGCTGGAGGCGCCGCAGCGCATGCGACCGAATCAGACGCTGACGGTGAAGGTCAAGGCGGCCCATAGCGAGGGCAAACCGCCGCAGCAAATCAACGTACTGCTCTCCGCCGTGGACAGCGGCATTCTCAATATAACCGACTACGCGACGCCGGACCCGTATCAGGCATTCTTTGGCCGCAAGCGCTACAGCGCCGATCAGTACGATGTCTACGGTCAGTTGATTGAGGGGAAAGGGCGCCTGGCCAACCTGCGTTACGGCGGTGACGGCGACGAAGAAGATGCGTTGTCGCGCGGCGGTAAAAAACCTATTACCACGGTGACCATCGTGGCCCAACAGGCGCAGCCGGTTAAGCTGGACGCCAAGGGCGAGGGCGAGATCCAGATCGCCATTCCGGATTTCAACGGCGAACTGCGGCTGATGGCGCAAGCGTGGAGCGACGAAGACTTCGGCAAGGCGGAGGCCAAAACCCTGGTCGCCGCACCGGTGGTGGCAGAGCTGGCGACGCCGCGTTTCCTGGCCGGGGGCGACAGCACCCAGTTGGCATTGGACGTCAGCAATCTGTCCGGCCAGCCGCAGACGCTGACGGTGAAATTGGCCGCCAGCGGATTGGTGGCGCTGCAAGGTGCGGGCGAACAACAGGTCAGCCTGGCAAACGGCGAACGCACTACGCTGCAGATACCGGTGCAGGCGCTGGTAGGCTTTGGCCAGGGTGAGGTGGCGCTGAGTGTCAGCGGCCTGACGCTGCCGGGTGAAACGTTGAAAGATTATCAGCATACTTGGAAGATTGGCGTGCGGCCGGCTTACCCGGCGCAGACCCGCCAGTTCGCCAGCGTGATCCGCGCCGGTGAAAGCTGGAGCCTGCCGGCCGATGCCGCCGCCGGCCTGGTGCCGACAACCCTGGAGGGGCAATGGCTGTTAACCAGCAGACCGCCGATTAATCTGGCGCGTTATATCAGCGAGCTTTACGCCTATCCGTACGGTTGCCTGGAACAAACGACCAGCGGGCTTTATCCGTCGCTGTATACCAACCGGGCGCAACTGAGCGCATTGGGCATCAAAACCGGCAGTGATGAAAACCGCCGCAGCAGCATCGATGCCGGCATTGAGCACTTGCTCAGCATGCAGCGCTTTAACGGCGGCTTTGGCCTGTGGAACCGCGACAGCCAGGAAGAGTTCTGGTTGACCGCCTACGCCACAGACTTCCTGTTCCGCGCCAGCGAGCAGAATTACAGCGTTCCGGCCGATGCATTGACCGCGGCCAATAACCGCCTGCAGCGCTATTTACAGGACCGCAACCAGATCGACGTCGCCTATACCCCGTTCCCTGATCACACCCGCTTTGCGGTGCAGGCCTATGCCGGATTGGTGCTGGCGCGTCAACAGCAGGCGCCGCTTGGCGCACTGCGGCAGCTGTATGAACGCCGTGCCGACGCTCGCTCAGGCTTGCCGCTGGTGCAGCTTGGCGTCGCGCTGAAGCTGATGGGGGATATGCCGCGCGCCAATCAGGCGATCGAACAAGGGTTGGCGACACAACGCAACGCCAAGGATTATTGGCTGGAAGATTACGGCAGCCCGCTGCGTGACGATGCGATGATCCTGGCGCTGCTGACCGAAAATAATCTGCTGCCGGCGGTACGCGACCAGCGCTTGCTGTCGCTGTCCGAGCGGCTTAACGGCGAGCGTTATCTGTCCACGCAGGAGAGCAATGCCCTGTTCCTGGCGGCGCGTAACCTGATCGGCAGTGCCGAAACGCCGTGGCAGGCGCAAATGGCACAGGGCAAGACGCTGTCCGGCAGCCAGGCTCTGACGCAAAGCTTGTCCGCCGAGCAGGTGGTCGCGGGGCTGCAATTCACCAATACCGGCAGCGGTACGCTGTACAGCCGCGCCGATCTGGTCGGTTACCCTGAACAGGCGCCGCAGCCGCAGAGCAACGTGCTGAACATTCGCCGTGAATTCCTGGGATTGGACGGCAAACCTGTGGATCTGACCCAGTTGAAAAGCGGACAGCTGATTCTGGTGCATCTGGATGTCTGGGCCGATAACGCGGTGCCGGACGCGCTGGTCGTCGATCTGCTGCCGGCCGGTCTGGAGCTGGAAAACCAGAATCTGGGGGACAGCAGCGCCAGCCTGGGCGAAAGCGCCAGCAGCGTGACCGAACTGTTGCAGGACATGCAGCAGGCCGATATCAAGCACCAGGAGTTCCGCGACGATCGCTACGTGGCGGCGGTGAATATCGACGGCTACCGTCATACCACGCTGCTGTATCTGGCGCGGGCGGTGACGCCGGGCGCCTATCTGGTGCCGGCGCCGCAGGTTGAGTCGATGTATGTGCCTGCCTGGCGTGCGTTGGGCGCTACGCCGCCGCGACTTGAGATTGCCCGATGACCTACCCTGTCCCGCCCCGGAGGTTTAGCCGGTGGCGGGGCAAGGGAGCGATGTTTTCCTTATGACTCTCTTCCTCGCCCATTTGCGTCGCCGCGGGTTAATTTGGCTGCTGGTGATTTTACTGCCGCCCGCTTTGCTGTGGCTGGCGGACCGGCTGTGGCCGTTGCCGCTGAAAGATGCCGAGATGGCCCGAGTGGTGGTGGCGGAAGACGGCACGCCGCTGTGGCGCTATGCCGACGGCGACGGCGTGTGGCGTTATCCGGTGACGTTGCAGCAGGTGTCGCCCTATTATCTGCAAGCGTTGCTGACCTATGAGGACCGCTGGTTTTATCGGCACCCCGGTATCAACCCGTTGTCGCTGGCTCGCGCCGCCTGGCAGGACCTGCGCAATGGGCAGATTGTTTCCGGCGGCAGTACGCTGTCGATGCAGGTGGCGCGCCTTATCGATCCCCATCCGCGCACGCTGGCCGGCAAATTACGGCAGGTGTGGCGTACCGCACAGCTGGAATGGCATTTATCTAAGGATCAAATCCTCGAAATCTACCTTAACCGGGCGCCCTATGGCGGCACGTTGCAGGGGATTGGCGCGGCAAGCTGGACCTATCTGGGCAAACCGCCTTCGGCACTCACGCGTGGAGAAGCGGCCTTGCTGGCGGTATTGCCGCAAGCGCCAAGCCGTTTGCGGCCGGATCGTTATCCGGAACGGGCGCAGGCCGCACGGGACAAGGTGCTGGAGCGGCTGGCGCATTACCGCGTTTGGCCGGCGCGGCAGGTGAATGAAATTCGTCAGGAAGCCTTGTGGCTGGCGCCGCGTCAGGTGCCGCAGCTAGCGCCGTTGCTGGCACGGCGCATGACGCAGGGTAACCGCAGCCAGGTCGTAACGACCACGCTGGACGCCACGTTACAGCGACGGCTTGAAGAACTGGCTCGCGGCTGGAAGAGCCAACTGCCGGAAAAAACCTCGGTTGGCGTGCTGGTGGTCGATCACACCAACATGAAGGTGCGCGCCTACCTGGGTTCGTTGGATTTTAATGACAACGGCCGTTTTGGTCACGTTGATATGGTGGCGGCATGGCGTTCGCCGGGATCGACGCTCAAACCCTTTTTGTATGGGCTGGCGCTGGACGATGGGCTAATCCACGCTGAATCGCTGTTGCAGGATGTGCCGCGCCGCTTCGGCGATTACCGGCCCGGCAATTTTGATACCGGCTTTCACGGTCCGGTCAGCGCCAGCGAGGCACTGGCGCGCTCGCTCAATCTGCCGGCGGTGCAGTTGCTGGAGGCTTACGGTCCAAAACGTTTTGCCGCGAATTTACGCAACGTAGGCGTGGAGCTGCGGCTGCCGGCCCACGCCGAACCGAGCCTGGCGTTGATTCTGGGCGGAGCCGGCGCGCGGTTGGATCAGTTGGTCGCCGGGTTCAGCGCATTGGCCCGGCAAGGCAAAGTGGCACCGCTGCGTTTTACGCCTCGGCAAGGGCTTTACGATCGCCAGTTGCTGTCGCCGGGCGCAGCCTGGATTGTGCGGCGCATATTGGCGGGAGAAGCGCGCCCGTTACCGGATGACGTGCTGCCTGCCAGCGTGCCGCTGGCGTGGAAAACCGGTACCAGTTACGGCTACCGCGACGCCTGGGCAATTGGCGTTAACGCCCGTTACACGCTGGGCATATGGGTTGGGCGACCGGACGGCACGCCGGTGGCCGGGCAGTTCGGTTTCGCCACGGCGGTACCACTGCTGAACCAGGTCAATAATTTGCTGCTGACTTCTTTGCGCCAGCGCGGACAAGGGATCCCGACCGATCCGCGCCCGGCGAGCGTCAGCCGCGCGGAGATCTGCTGGCCTGGCGGGCAGCCGCTTGCCGCCGGGGACAGTAACTGCCGCCAGCGGCGCCTGAGCTGGATCCTCGACGGAACCCTGCCGCCGACGTTGTCTGCACCGGGCCAGGAAAGCGCGTTGGGTAGCCAACCCCTGGTGTGGCTGAACGCTCGCGGGCTGCGCGTGGCGGCGGATTGCCCGGGGGCGGTGGCGCATCGTTTGGCGCTGTGGCCAACGCCGCTGGAGCCGTGGTTGCCGCCGGCGGAACGCCGCGCCCAACGTTTGCCGGCCGTCGATCCGCTGTGCCCGCCTTTGCCACAGCAAGAGGCGCCGCCGCTGCTGATGCTGGGCATACGCGACGGCGCGATACTGCGTCGCCTGCCGGGTAAAAATGCGCTTGATTTGCGGGTTAGCGCCCAGGGAGGCAGCGGGCAGCGCTGGTGGTTCCTGAACGGCCAGTTGGTGGGGGAAGGGGAGTCGCTGTTGCAGACGTTGACGCAGCCGGGCCGCTACCAGCTCAGCCTGCTGGATGAGAGTGGCCAGGTGGCGCTACGCGGTTTTAGCCTCGACTAAGCCGGTTCTTCATCGTCGGCCCGCAGGGCGCACAGTGAAGAATGAAGATAATAATTTTTAATGAAATGTTGATTTTCCCGTAGGCAAGCGTTAACGGCGCACATATAATCTGCGCCACTTAAGAAGGCCGGCACGCGTTTAATTGCAGACCGGTCAGTTTTGGAAGCCATATAGAGGCCATCATGACCGTAGAACGTACCTTTTCCATTATCAAACCAAATGCTGTAGCCAATAACGACATCGGCGCAATCTACGCTCGTTTCGAGCGTGCCGGTTTCAAAATCATCGCATCCAAAATGCTGCGTCTGACTCGCGAACAAGCCGAAGGCTTCTACGCTGAGCACAAAGGCCGCCCATTCTTCGACGGTCTGGTTGAGTTCATGACTTCAGGCCCAATCGTGGTTCAGGTTCTGGAAGCTGAAAACGCAGTACAGCGCAACCGTGACATCATGGGCGCAACCAACCCGGACAACGCACTGGCAGGCACCCTGCGTGCAGACTACGCTGACAGCTTCACGGCCAACGCCGTGCACGGTTCTGACGCAGTAGAATCTGCCCAGCGCGAAATCGCTTACTTCTTCAACGAAAGCGAAATCTGCCCACGCTAATACCGGCTGTCTTTCAAGCCGCAGCATGTTGGCTGCAACTTGAAATCCATAAGGTATTCTGTGTTGTGGGTTGCAGAGGCTCGATGAGCATTCACCGGCTGAAACAATAAAAATGCCCTGAATGCCTTTCAGTCGTGGCAACCCGCTACTAAAATTTGTACAATGCCGCGCCCCTGATGAGTCGTCTTGTCAGGGGCGCGTTTTTCAGTGCGATTTAAACGCACACTTACTTTCCATTCTTTAGCGCCATAACGTGTAACAACGAGGCCAGAGATCATCATGTTAGAACCCATCACGTCCGAGCACATCGTGTCTGAAAATAATTCGCTGACTACTCAATCCGTTAACGCGGAAACCCCGGCTGCGGCCAAAATTAACCTGCTGGATTTGAACCGTCAGCAAATGCGTGAGTTCTTCGCCAAAATGGGCGAAAAACCTTTCCGCGCCGATCAGGTCATGAAGTGGATATACCACTATTGCTGCGATGATTTTGAGCAGATGACCGATATCAACAAGGTGCTGCGCAACAAACTGCAGAGCGTCGCCGAAATTCGCGCGCCGGAAGTGGCAGAAGAACAGCGTTCAGCCGACGGCACCATTAAATGGGCGATCACAGTAGGCGATCAGCAGGTCGAAACCGTGTTCATTCCGGACGGCGATCGCGCGACCCTGTGCGTGTCATCCCAGGTGGGTTGTGCGCTGGAGTGCAAATTCTGTTCGACCGCTCAGCAGGGCTTTAACCGCAACCTGCGCGTGTCGGAAATCATCGGCCAGGTGTGGCGCGCGGCGAAAATCATCGGCGCACTGAAAGTCACCGGCGAACGCCCGATCACCAACGTGGTGATGATGGGCATGGGGGAGCCGCTGCTCAACCTGAACAACGTCGTGCCGGCGATGGAAATCATGCTGGACGACTTCGGCTTCGGCTTGTCCAAACGCCGCGTTACCCTGTCTACTTCCGGCGTTGTGCCGGCGCTGGACAAATTGGGCGATATGATTGACGTTGCGCTGGCGATCTCGCTGCACGCGCCGAACGACAAGATCCGCGATGAAATCGTGCCGATCAACCGCAAATACAATATCGAGACCTTCCTGGCTGCGGTACGCCGCTACCTGGAGAAATCCAACGCCAATCAGGGCCGGGTTACGGTCGAGTACGTGATGCTGGATCATATCAACGACAGCACCGACGATGCGCACCAGCTGGCGGAGGTTCTGAAAGACACGCCATGCAAGATCAACCTGATCCCATGGAACCCGTTCCCGGGGGCGCCGTATGGCCGCAGCTCCAACAGCCGCGTGGATCGTTTTTCCAAAGTGTTGATGGAATACGGCTTTACGACTATTGTTCGTAAAACCCGTGGTGATGATATCGATGCCGCCTGCGGGCAATTGGCAGGTGAAGTGATCGACCGTACCAAGCGTACCCTGAAAAAGAAAATGGCCGGGGAACCTATCAACGTGCGTGCGGTCTGAATCCTATAGCATGATTTTTTTGTTATCTAACAGTCTGTTATGTGAATAGACACCAAGATGACATCAGATAAGGAAATGAATGCGGGCATGAAGCTGAATCTGTGGGGCATGGTGCTGGCGGCCGGTTTACTGGCCGGCTGTTCCGGTTCGTCACCGGAAAAAGACGCGCAACCTGAAGCGGGCCAGACGCGTTTGCAACTGGGGCTGGAATATCTTAAGCAGGGCGATTTGAACGCCGCGCGGCAGAATCTGGAAAAAGCGGCGGACGCTGCCCCACAGGATTACCGTACCCAATTGGGCATGGCGCTTTACGAGCAGCGGATTGGCGAAAATGGCGCGGCTGAACAACGTTATCAGCAGGCGCTCAAACTTGCGCCAAACAATGGCACCGTGCTGAATAATTACGGTGCGTTTCTCTGCAGTTTAGGGCAGTATGTACCGGCACAACAGCAGTTTAGCGCCGCGGCACTGGCACCGGATTATGGTCAGGTTGCCGACAGCCTGGAAAACGCAGGTTACTGTTTTCTCAAGGCCGGACAGAACGATGAAGCGCGCACCTTGTTAACGCGCGCCCTGAAGGTCGATCCGGACAAAGGCACTCCACTTTTGGTGGAGGCAGAAAAGCAATTTGGAGAAGGGAAGCGCGCTCAGTCGCAACTTTTATTGGATAGTTATCAACATGTTCTGCCGGCCAGTGCCGACAGCTTATGGTTACAGATTCGTTTCGCCGCGTTAGCAGGCCGCCAGGATAGCGTTCAACGCTATGGCAAGCAGCTAGCGCGAAGTTTTCCACAATCCAAACAGTACCAGCAGTTCTTAGCTAATGAATACTGAAGCCTCCCAAGATAAAACCGTATCCATGACGACAGGCCAACGTCTGCGTCAAGCCCGTGAAGAACTCGGGTTGAGTCAACAGGCCGTTGCAGAACGCCTGTGCCTCAAAATGTCTACCGTGCGCGACATAGAAGAAGACAATCTCTCCGCAGACCTTGCTTCGACCTTCGTGCGTGGTTATATCCGTTCCTACGCCAAGCTGGTGCGTTTGCCGGAAGATGAGCTGCTGCCGATGTTGGCCAAGCAGGCTCCGCTGAAGGTGGCAAAAGTCGCGCCCATGCAGAGCTTCTCGTTAGGCAAGCGTCGCAAAAAACGCGATGGCTGGCTGATGAGCTTCACCTGGCTGATTGTTTTCGTGGTAGTCGGTCTGACCGGCGCCTGGTGGTGGCAAAACCACAAGGCGCAGCAGGATGAGATCGCCACCATGGCCGATCAATCTTCCGCCCAGCTTTCGCAAAACAACAATGAAGGCCAATCCGTGCCGTTGACCGACAGCAATGCCGACAACAGCGCGCCTTTGGCTGACAATGGTTCAACGCCGGTAGATACCGGCGTTGCGCCTGCGCAACAGGCAGCACCGGCTCCGGCCGCAACCGGCAGTGAAACCGCGCAGCAACCTGCGGTGGTTTCGCCAAGCCAAGCTCCGCTCCCAGAGACCACGCCTGCGGCTCCGACGGCGCAAGCCCCGCTGCCGACCGGCGAAGCGGGCCTGGCTGCACCGGCCGAAGATCCTAACGCGCTGGTGATGAACTTCTCCTCCGACTGTTGGTTGCAGGTAAGCGACGCCAGCGGCAAGACGTTGTTCAGCGGCACCCAAAAGAGCGGCGGCAAGCTGAACCTGGCAGGCACCGCGCCGTATAAACTGACTATTGGCGCACCGGCCGCAGTACAGATTCAATATCAAGGTAAGCCGGTGGATTTAAGCCGGTTTGTTAAATCAAACCGTGTTGCTCGTCTGACCGTTGCCGCGCAGTAATTGCGCGGCCATTGTCTGAAGCCAGAGCAACAATGGAGAGTAAGTAATGCATAACCAAGCGCCCATCAACCGTCGAAAATCAACGCGAATTTACGTCGGCAAGGTGCCTATTGGTGATGGCGCGCCGATTGCCGTGCAGTCGATGACCAACACCCGTACCACCGATGTTGAAGCAACGGTTAATCAGATCAAAGCGCTGGAGCGCGTGGGCGTAGATATCGTCCGCGTTTCAGTTCCCACCATGGACGCCGCCGAGGCGTTCAAGCTGATCAAGCAGCAGGTTAACGTGCCGCTGGTCGCCGATATCCACTTCGATTACCGCATTGCGTTGCAGGTTGCCGAATACGGCGTGGATTGCCTGCGTATCAATCCGGGCAATATCGGCAACGAGTCGCGTATCCGCTCCGTCGTGGACTGCGCGCGCGATAAAAACATCCCGATTCGTATTGGGGTGAACGGCGGCTCGCTGGAAAAAGACATTCAGGAAAAATACGGCGAACCTACGCCGGAAGCGCTGCTTGAATCGGCGATGCGCCATGTTGATATCCTCGATCGCCTCAACTTCGATCAGTTCAAGGTCAGCGTCAAAGCCTCCGACGTATTCCTGGCGGTGCAATCTTATCGCCTGTTGGCCGCGCGTATCGATCAACCGCTGCATTTGGGCATCACCGAAGCCGGCGGCATGCGCAGCGGTTCGGTGAAATCGGCGATTGGCCTGGGGCTGCTGCTGTCGGAAGGCATCGGCGATACCCTGCGTATTTCGCTGGCGGCCGATCCGGTGGAAGAAGTGAAAGTCGGTTTCGATATTCTGAAATCGCTGCGCATTCGCGCGCGCGGCATTAACTTCATCGCCTGCCCGACCTGTTCGCGTCAGGAGTTTGACGTGATAGGTACGGTGAACGCGCTTGAACAACGCCTGGAAGACATCATCACGCCGATGGACATCTCGATTATCGGTTGTGTGGTCAACGGGCCGGGCGAAGCGCTGGTTTCCACGCTGGGCGTGACCGGTGGCCATAACAAGAGCGGTTTTTACGAAGACGGCGTGCGTCAGAAAGAGCGTTTTGACAACGAGCAGATGATTGACCAACTGGAGGCGAAGATTCGCGCCAAGGCGTCGATGATGGATGAAAGCAATCGCATCTCGGTCAATCTGCTGGAAAAATAAGCGTTATCGCTACATGGCGGGCTGATTAGCCCGCTTGTTTATGAACCCGGGAGGCAGAAAGCGGCACCCGCGTTGAATACGGGGCGGCAAAGTCCCTATAATCGGGTTCATTTTTATAGACAACGGACAGAGAAATCACGTGGCAAAGAACATTCAAGCCATTCGCGGCATGAACGACTACCTGCCGGAAGATACGGCATTATGGCAGCGTATTGAAGGCACACTGAAGCAGGTGCTGGGCAGCTACGGTTACAGCGAAATCCGGTTGCCGATTGTAGAGCAGACCCCGTTATTCAAACGCGCGATCGGCGAAGTGACCGACGTCGTGGAAAAAGAGATGTATACCTTCGAGGATCGCAACGGCGAAAGCCTGACGCTGCGTCCGGAAGGGACGGCTGGCTGCGTTCGCGCCGGCATCGAACATGGTCTGCTGTACAATCAGGAACAGCGTCTGTGGTACATCGGCCCGATGTTCCGCTATGAGCGTCCGCAAAAAGGCCGCTATCGCCAGTTCAATCAGTTGGGTGTGGAAGTGTTCGGCCTGCAAGGCCCGGACATCGACGCCGAACTGATCCTGCTGACCGCCCGCTGGTGGAAAGCGCTGGGCATTTCCGAGCACGTGAATCTGGAGCTGAATTCAATCGGTTCTCTGGAAGCGCGCGCCAACTACCGCGATGCCTTGGTGGCGTTCCTGGAACAGCATAAAGACACGCTGGACGAAGATTGCAAACGCCGCATGTACAGCAACCCGCTGCGCGTACTGGACTCCAAAAATCCGGAAGTTCAGGCCCTGCTGAACGACGCACCGCGCCTGTCCGAGTATCTGGATGAAGAATCCAAAGCCCACTTCGACGGCCTGTGTGAACTTTTGTCTCAGGCAGGTATCCCATATACCATCAATGAACGCCTGGTGCGCGGTCTGGACTATTACAACCGTACGGTATTCGAATGGGTGACCACCAGTCTGGGCGCTCAGGGTACGGTGTGTGCAGGCGGCCGTTACGATGGCTTGGTCGAGCAACTGGGCGGGCGTGCGACGCCGGCGGTCGGTTTCGCGATGGGCCTGGAGCGTCTGGTATTGCTGGTTCAGGAAGTTAATCCGGATTTCAAAGCCCCGGCGACCATTGACGTGTACGTTATCTCCTCCGGTGCAGGCGCCCAAAGCGCGGCGATGCAGTTGGCAGAAAACGTGCGCGATGCAGCACCACAGCTGAAATTAATGACCAACTACGGCGGCGGCAACTTTAAGAAACAGATCACCCGTGCGGACAAATGGGGCGCGCGCGTCGCTTTGATCCTCGGTGAGAACGAAGTCGCGGCACAGCAGGTGGTGGTTAAGGACCTGCGCAGTGGTGAACAAGAAACGCTGGCGCAAAGCGAAGTCGCAGTGCGTCTGGCAACGATGTTAGGTTAAGGAGAAGGACACCGTGGAAGTCTATACCACTGAAAACGAACAAGTCGACGCCGTGCGTCGGTTCTTTGCCGAAAACGGCAAAGCGCTGGCGGTGGGGGTGGTGCTCGGAATTGGTGCCCTGGTCGGCTGGCGTTTCTGGCAGAACCACCAAAACTCCAACATGATGGCTGCGTCCCAATCCTACCAGGAAGCCAGCGATCGTCTGGCTGCCGGTAAGCCGGACGACGTGTCCGCTGCGGAGGCGTTTGCCAAGGCCAACAGCAATAGCTATGGCGTACTGGCCTCGCTGGAGTTGGCGAAACACTTTGTCGAGCAGAATGATTTTGCCAAGGCAGAGCAACAGCTGGTGCTGGCTCAGGGCCAGACCAAAGACGATAACCTGTTGGCGATGGTTAGCCTGCGTCTGGCGCGTGTCCAGTTGCAGGAGAAAAAGCTGGATGAAGCGCTGAAAACGCTGGATGGCGTGAAAGGCGAAGGTTGGGCGGCGATGGCGCAAGATGCACGCGGTGACGCGTTGCTGGCCAAAGGCGACACCAAAGGTGCGCGTGAGGCTTACAGCAAAGGCATTGAGTCCAACGCTTCTCAGGCGCTGCAGGTTTTGCTGCGCATGAAATTGAATAACTTGTCCAGCTAAGGGGAATTCCCATGCAATTGCGTAAAACACTCTTGGTCGGACTGGTTTCCGTCGCCTTGCTGAGTGGTTGCTCGCTGTTTAACAGTGAAGAAGACGTGGTTACCATGTCGCCGCTGCCAAAAGTTGAAAATCAGTTCACGCCGAACAAGGCGTGGAGCACCTCGGTAGGTGACGGTATCGGTGAGTTTTATTCTCACCTGCGTCCCGCTTTCCAGGACAACACACTGTATGCTGCCGACCGTCACGGTATCGTGAAAGCGTTGGACGCCGACAGCGGTGACGAAAAGTGGAAGGTCGATCTTTCCGAGAAAACCGGCTTCTTCTCCAGCAACCTGCCGGCATTGCTGTCGGGCGGCCTGGCGGTCGCGGGCGATAAAGTTTACGTCGGCAGTGAAAAGGCGGTGGTTTACGCGCTGAATACCGCAGACGGTAAAGTGGCGTGGCAGACCAAGGTGGCCGGCGAAGCGATTTCTCGCCCGGTCATCAGCGACGGCATGGTGCTGATTCATACCTCCAACGGTTTGCTGCAGGCGCTGAACGAATCGGATGGCGCGGTGAAGTGGACGGTTAACCTGGACATGCCATCGCTGTCACTGCGCGGTGAGTCTGCTCCGGCCGTTGCCTTCGGCGCGGCGATTGTCGGCGGTGATAACGGCCGCGTCAGCGCAGTGCTGATGCAGCAGGGCCAGTTGATCTGGCAACAGCGTATTTCCCAGCCGAGCGGCGCGACCGAGATCGATCGCCTGAACGATGTGGACACGACACCGGTGATTGTTGAAGGCGTTGTCTACGCATTAGGTTACAATGGCAACCTGACGGCGTTGGATCTGCGTTCCGGCCAGATCATGTGGAAGCGTGAACTGGGTTCCGTGAACGACTTCATCGTGGACGCGGGCCGCATCTACCTGATCGATCAGAACGATCGCGTGGTAGCGCTGAGCACCGAAGGTGGCGTAACAGTGTGGACGCAAAGCGATCTGCTGCACCGCAACCTGACCCCGCCGGTGATGTATAATGGTTATCTGGTGACCGGTGATTCCGAAGGTTACCTGCACTGGATCAACACCACGGACGGCCGTTTTGTTGCCCAGCAGGAAGTGGATAGCTCCGGCTTCCTGTCTGCGCCGATGGTGGCTGGCGATAAGCTGGTTATTCAGGCCCGAGGCGGAAAAGTTTACGCTTTCACCCGCTAACGCTGCCGGTCATCGCACGGTTTGCAAACGGCTCCTGAGTGTTCAGGGGCCGTTTCGTATTTTTATAAGCTGCACTTCTGGTGTCTACCCATGGTGCAGTAACGCATTGATTATTAAGTAATGAGGCTTCACAATGATACCTGTCGTCGCGCTGGTTGGGCGCCCGAATGTGGGTAAATCCACCTTGTTTAACCGTTTAACACATACGCGCGATGCGCTGGTGGCGGATTTCCCCGGGCTAACGCGAGACCGCAAGTATGGTCGTGCCGAAGTTGAGGGTAATGAATTTATTATCGTCGATACCGGGGGCATCGACGGTACCGAAGACGGCGTGGAAACGCGTATGGCCGGCCAGTCGCTGTTGGCGATTGAAGAAGCGGACATCGTGCTGTTCATGGTCGACGCGCGTGCTGGCCTGATGCCGGCCGATCAGGGCATTGCCCAGCATCTGCGCAACCGTCAGAAAGCCACCTTCCTGGTCGCCAACAAAACCGACGGCATGGATCCGGACATGGCCACCGCCGATTTCTACTCGCTGGGCCTGGGTGACGTGCATGCGATTGCCGCTTCGCACGGCCGTGGCGTAGCGCAACTGATCGAGCACGTGCTGGTGCCGTTTGTCGGTGAAAAACCCGAAGAAGTCGAGCTGACCGAAGAAGAGGCGAACGCCGCTTACTGGGCTGAGCAGGAAGACGAAATCCCGGAGGATGAAGAGCCGGAAGACGACTTCAACCCGCAAGATTTGCCGATCAAGCTGGCGATCGTTGGCCGCCCTAACGTAGGTAAGTCCACACTGACTAACCGTATCCTCGGCGAGGAGCGTGTGGTGGTGTACGACATGCCGGGCACAACCCGCGACAGTATCTATATCCCGATGGTACGCGACGAGCGCGAATACGTGCTGATCGATACCGCCGGGGTGCGCAAACGCGGCAAGGTGACGGAAACCGTAGAAAAATTCTCGGTAATCAAAACCCTGCAGGCGATTGAAGACGCCAACGTAGTGCTGTTGGTGGTTGACGCGCGTGAAGGCATTTCCGATCAGGATCTCTCGCTGCTCGGCTTTATCCTCAATAGTGGGCGCTCACTGGTGATTGTGGTCAACAAGTGGGACGGCATGAGCGAAGAAGATCGCGAGCACGTGAAAGAGATGCTCGATCTGCGCCTGGGCTTTGTCGATTTCGCCCGCATTCACTTTATTTCAGCCCTGCATGGCAGCGGCGTTGGCAATCTGTTCGTATCGGTGCTGGAAGCCTACGAGTGTGCGACCCGTCGTGTGAACACCTCCATGCTGACCAAAATCATGCAGATGGCTGCCGAAGACCACCAGCCGCCGTTGGTGCGCGGCCGCCGCGTGAAGCTGAAATATGCTCACGCCGGGGGTTACAACCCACCGATCGTGGTGATCCACGGCAACCAGGTGAGCGATCTGGCCGACTCTTACAAACGCTATCTTATGAACTACTTCCGTCGTTCACTGAAGGTCATGGGTACGCCAATCCGCATCCAGTTCAAAGAGGGTGACAACCCGTTCGCCGGCAAACGCAACTTGCTGACGCCGAACCAGATGCGTAAACGTAAACGCCTGATGAGCCACCTGAAGAAAAGCAAGTAATCTTCAAAAAGAGCGCGGTAGCCATACCGCGCTCTTTTTTATTGCCCCGAAGTCGTTCTATTATCTGCATATTGTCGCCGTCAGTTGAAGGAACACCATGTCTTGGGAAACCTGGAGTTTTGCGTTCAGCGTCACCGTACCTAATTTGTTAATGATGCTGTTGGGCGTATTGTTGCGCCACTGGCGGCTGATGGACGATCGTTTTATTGATGGCGCCACCCGGTTGGTGTTCAATCTGGCGTTGCCCTGCCTGCTGTTCTTCAGCATCGCCACCAGTCATCCGCAACTGCTGGGTAACCTGCCGTTGGTCCTCTACGGGGCGATCGGCACCATCGCCACTTTCCTGCTGCTGGAGGTGGCGGCGGTCTGGCTGGTTAAGGAACCGCGTGAACGGGGCGTGTTCGTGCAGGGCGGGTTCCGCGCCAATACCGCCATTGTCGGGCTGGCGTACGCCATGACTGCGTATGGCGACGAAGGGGTGGCGCTGGGTTCGCTGTACCTGACGGTCACGGTGATCCTGTTTAACGTGCTGTCGGTGATTACCCTGACGCGCAGCTTGCAGGGCGGGCATGGCAAGAAGATCAGCCGTTTGTCGCTGCTGCGCAGTATTGTCACCAATCCGCTGATTATCGGCCTGGTGTGCGGGCTGCTGTTCGCGCAAACCGGCCTGGCAATCCCGCAGGTGATCCGGCAGACCGGCAGTTATATCTCCGGGTTGTCGCTGCCGCTGGCGTTGCTGTGCACCGGCGCAAGCCTGGATCTGCGCGCCATGTTCCGTTCGTCCAACGTTGCCGCGTTGTCATCTTCGGCCAAGCTGTTTCTGGTGCCTGTACTGATGACGCTGGGCGGCTGGCTGTGGGGCTTTCACGGTGCGGCGCTGGGGATTATCTTCCTGTTCTCAGCCACGCCGACCGCCTCGGGCAGCTATGTCATGACGCGCGCCATGGGCGGCAACGCCACGCTGGCGGCGAATATTATTGCCATCACCACCGTCGGTTCGTTTTTTACCACCGCGCTGGGGATCTACTTCTTGCGCTCGTGGGGCGTCATCTAATTCAGGTTCAGGAGTCAGTATGGAAGCGCACTGTCCGCAATGCGATCAAACGATGGAGTGGGTGAATGGTCACTACCATTGCGCCGCCTGCGAACGCGATTATCGGCAATTGGCCCATTGCCCGGACTGCGGGCAACCGTTGCAGGAGCTGAAGGCCTGCGGCGCGGTGGATTACCTGTGTCAGAACGGCCACGGGCTGGTATCCAAAAAGCGCGTGCTATTTGATTATCAGCCGTTGTAAGCGTTCACTCATCCACCTGACCGGTTTTCCACAAGTCCACCAGCGCCTGCGGCGCGCTGGTTTCCGGGATCAGCAAGACGATTTCGCTGCACAGATTCTGGCTGTAATAGCTGATTTGCACGCGAAAGTAGCGCTGGTCGCCGCAGCCGGGGGAACCCGGTTTTCCCTCTTCCTGCGCGTAGGGCAGCGTTTGATTCAATAACTGGCTCAGGCGTTGGCGTTGCTCCGGCGTAATATCGGCCAGCGCAATGCGCCGCTGGCCTGCCAGTTTGGGAATAAAGGCGAAGCCGCCTTCACGCGCCAGCTCAATGACCGTGTCCTGATTGAGCGACGGCAAGGGTTTCATTATTCCACCCCCACCTGATGCCAGGCTTGCTGCACTTTGTCCGCCACGGTGCGATCAAAACGTTGCTGTGCATGTTTTACCGTAGTACGGGCGAAGGTGGCGAAGTCGGCATCCTGCGGCAGCGCTTTGTCGCACAACGTGTCATACCAGACGTAGCCGGCTTTCTCCCAGGCGAAGCCGCCGAGTGCGGTGGCCGCCAGATAGAAGGCACGGTTGGGGATGCCTGAGTTGAGGTGCACGCCACCGTTATCCTCTTTGGTCTGAATGTAATCCTTCATGTCGGCCGGTTGCGGATCTTTACCCAGCAGCGGATCGTCGTAGGCGGTGCCGGGCGCAGACATCGAGCGCAGGCCCTTGCCGTTGATGCCCTTGGCCAGCAGGCCCGCACCTATCAACCAGTCGGCCTTATCGGCGGTTTGCCTAAGGTGGAACTGCTTGACCAAGGAACCGAAGACGTCAGACATAGACTCATTCAGCGCGCCGGCCTGTTGGAAGTAAATCAGCCCGGCTTCGCTTTCGGTTACGCCGTGCGCCAGTTCATGGCCGACGACATCGATAGCGATGGTAAAACGGTTGAAGATCTCGCCGTCACCGTCGCCGAATACCATCTGCTGGCCATTCCAGAAGGCATTCTGATACTCGTGGCCGTAGTGGACGCTGCCGGTCAGCGGCAGGCCTTTGTTGTCCAGCGAGTTGCGCTCAAACGCCTGCCAGAAGAAATCGTAGGTTACGCCGAGATAGTCATAGGCTTCGTCCACCGCCACGTCATGGTTGCTGGCCTGGCCCTCGTTGCGCACTTGCTTGCCGGGAAGCTGAGTGCCGTTTTGAGCGTCGTAGATATCGCGGATGACTTCGCCGCCGCTGGCGGTTTGCGCGCCGGGCGCACGCAGCGGCTTGTTGCCGAGCAGGCTTTGGACGTGGTTCAGGGTGTGCAATGCGCAGTCGCGCTGCGGTACGCTGCCGTGTTCAATAATCCTGCGAAGCATATAAGGGGGGATGACTGAACGTGCGGTCAGGGTCGGCATGGTGGCTCTCCTTAGGCAAAATTACCCTCAATAAGTCAATATTCCACCACTAAGTGTAGTTCAGACATCGTAAAGACGATGATCGTAGGTACTGACCGCCGGGCTGGTCTTGTGCGGGCTGATGCGCTTGACCGAGGCGCGTACCGCCAGTTTTCCGTGCAGCAGCAGGTTGCACGGCGGCGCGTCGGCGCGCAGCATCCGGCGTTGCAACAGTTGGATCGCCTCATGCCCCAGTTCGTCTCGCGGCACATGCACCGAGGTGAGCGGCACATCATGAATTTCCGCCAGATTGAAACCGTCAGTGCTCATGACCGAGATATCCGTCGGTACGTTTAGCCCCAGTTTGTTCAATGCCTTGACCGCACCGACCGCCATATAGTCGCCCCCGGCGAGAATAGCCGTCGGCAGTTGCGAACGCTGGCCGACCTGATTGATAAAGGTGGTCAACGCCTGCTCGGCTTCTTCGCTGCCGAAGCCGGAGGTGGTAACCAGATGGCGGCCTTCGTCAAAGGCGATGTTGTGCTGCGCATAGGCCTGCCTGATACCCGCCAGCCGCAGCTCCATGGTGTGTCGGCGCAGGCATTGCAGGTTCAGAATATGGCTGTGGCCCTGTTGGATCAGATAATTGGCGGAGAACTCGCCGATCAATTGATGATCGGGGGAGACGCTGTCCAGCCGCATCTGGCGATCGGTGCAGTTGATCAGCACGCAGGGCTTGTGCAGATCGGCGGCCAACTGGTGAATGTGCTCGTCGTCGATGCCGATAATCAGCGCCGCCTCGGTCTGCGGATCGCTCATTTTTTCCAGGAACAGCGCGCCGTCGCTGTGTTGCTCTTCGAGCCCGCAATAGCGGATGCGCACCTCATGTTCCGCCAGCGCGGCGGTGATCCCCTGGATCACCTTGTGATAAAAGATGTCGGTGCGCACGTCGAAGGCGCGCTGCGGGGCAAACACCATGACGTTGTTCAGCATCAGCCGGCCGTTGGACAGGCCTTGCAAGATGCCGTTCTGTTGGGCGCAGGCCAATACTTTGTGGCGCGCCTCGGCGCTGGTGTTGGACTTGCCCGCGAGTACGCGTGAAACGGTGCTGATCGACAGCCCTGTTTGGCGGGCGATTTCCTGTATTTTCAGCTTTCCGTTCATTCTGTGATCTCCTTCAAATTTGCCGGTGAAAATATTTTCACCGCGTTTTTTCAGCGTACTGTCTGGCTTGGGTCGCCATTATGGCGAGCTTTTAGGCTGCCTATGAAAGTTTTTGCAAAAAACCACGTTTCGCTCACGCTCCCGGCTGGCTAGTCTGCATTGGTACACCAATTTTATAGACTTATCAGTCCAATTTACCGGCTGAATTATAAATAAAATGAAAATAAATCATGTGGTTGTGAGCGTTGAGTGTGATTTTTCGTGATCGTCATCGCAAATTTTAGCAACCCATACCTTCGATACCAAAACGTGCCCTACCAAAAAGCGAGCTGTTTCACCGGGCAGCCGCCGTGGAGAGAAGACAGATGAGTGTTGAAATTAATCAGACGGTCGCGCACAGCGGCCGCCGCAAGTTTAAATCGCTGCGTTGGTGGATGCTGGCGCTGTTTCTGCTCGGCGTTACGGTCAACTACATCACCCGTAACTCGCTGGGTATCCTGGCGCCGGAGCTGAAAACCAGCCTGAACATGACCACCGAACAATATTCCTGGGTGGTGGCGTCATTCCAACTGGCCTATACGGTATTTCAGCCGATCTGCGGCTGGCTGATCGATGTTATCGGCCTGAAGATGGGCTTTTTGATCTGCGCCAGCATCTGGGCGGTGGTGTGTATGCTGCATGCTGGAGCGGGCACCTGGGTGCAGTTGGCTATTCTGCGCTTCTTTATGGGCGGGGCGGAAGCGGCGGCCACACCGGGCAACGCCAAGGCGATCTCCGACTGGTTCCCGAAAAAGGAACGGCCGATTGCCGCCGGCTGGGCGGGCGTAGGTTTTTCTATCGGTGCCATGCTGGCTCCGCCGATCATCGTCATCGCCCACATCTCTTTTGGCTGGCAGGGCGCCTTCTTGTTCTCCGGCGCGCTGGGGTTGATCTGGGTGGTACTGTGGTGGCTGTTCTACCACGAGCCGTTAAAGCACCCGAACCTGAGCCAAAAAGAGCTGGATCTGATCCGCGAAGATAACGAGCCGGTCTTGCCGAGGCTGCCGTTTTTAAAATCATTGGCAATCTTGTGTAAAAACAAAAAGTTCTACGGCATCGCCATCCCGGCCTTTCTCGCCGAACCGGCCTGGGCGGTGTTCAGCTTCTGGGTGCCGCTGTACCTGGCCACCGAACGCGGCATGGATTTAAAGCACATCGCCATGTTTGCCTGGCTGCCGTTTTTGGCGGCGGATATCGGCAGCGTCGCCAGCGGTTATCTCACCACCCTGTACCGCAAATGGTTCGGCTGCAGCCGCGTCAACTCGGTGGTCGCCAGCTCGGTTACCGGCGCCTTCATGATGGTTTCGCTGGCGTTCGTGGCGATCACCAAAGATCCCTATGTGGCGATCGCGTTGATCTCGATCGGCGGTTTCGGCCACCAGGTGATCTCCTGCATGCTCAGCGCGCTGGTGGTGGAGTCGTTCGATAAAAACCAGATGGCGACGGTCAACGGCATGCGCGGCTCCAGTGCCTGGATCGCCAGCTTCCTGTTTACGCTGCTGATCGGTGCGGTTTCCGACACCGTCGGTTTCAATCCGCTGTTTATCGCCATGGGCTTCTTCGATCTGATCGGCGCCCTGTTCCTGATTGCCTTGATCGCCGAGCGCGGCGGTAAAAAAACACTGAATAGCTAAGTTGGATACCTATGAAAACGTTAAAAAAATGGACGCTGGCAGGCGAATATGCCGATCGCATTGAGCTGTTGGTCGACGAGCGTCATCTGTTCTGCCTGTACGTGCTGGAAGACAACCTGTTCCGCGTGCTGATCAAACGCAACGGCGAGCTGGCGCTGGACCGCACCTGGAGCATTGCGCCGCAGGCCGACGTGCCCTGGGAAGGGCGCGATCGCCTGAGCGTCGCCGGTTTTAGCCTGCCGGGTTATCAACTGCAACAGCATGAGGATCGGCTGGTGGTGACCAGCGCCGCGCTGCGCGTTACCGTACATCAGCCGCTGTGGCTGGAGTGGGAGCACCGTAGCGCTGCCGGTGAATGGCGGCCGCTGGCGGCCGACCGGCCAACCAGCGCCTATCTGCTCAATCCGCAGGGTGACGGCGTGGCGCACTACCAGCGCCGCTTTGCCGGCGAGCGCTATTATGGCCTGGGCGAGAAGGCCGGCGATCTGGAGCGCAGCGGCCGCCGCTTTGAAATGCGCAATCTGGATGCGATGGGCTACAACGCCGCCAGCACCGATCCGCTGTACAAACATGTGCCCTTTACCATCACCCGCGGTGCAGAGGCCAGTTTCGGGCTGTTTTACGACAACCTGAGCAGCTGTTGGCTGGATTTGGGCAACGAGATCGACAACTACCATCTGGCCTACCGCCGTTATCAGGCCGAGGCGGGGGATCTCGATTATTACCTGTTCCTGGGGCCGCAGGTGCTGGACGTGACCAAAGCCTTTGTGCGCCTCACCGGCAAGACCCACTTCGGGCCGAAATGGAGCCTCGGGTACAGCGGTTCGACCATGCATTACACCGACGCGCCGGACGCCCAGCAGCAGTTGCAACAGTTCATCGCCTTGTGCAAGCAGCACGATATTCCCTGCGATTCGTTCCAGCTGTCTTCGGGTTACACCTCGATCGGCAACAAGCGCTACGTGTTCAACTGGAATTACGACAAGGTGCCAGAGCCGAAGCTACTGAGCCAGGCGTTCCACGCCGCCGGGCTGAAGCTGGCGGCCAACATCAAACCCTGCCTGTTGCAGGATCATCCGCAGTACCGACAGGCGGCGGAGCAGGGGCTGTTTATCCGCGATTCGGAAAGCGACCAGCCGGAACGTTCCAGTTTTTGGGACGACGAAGGTTCGCTCCTCGATTTCACCAATCCGGCGACGGTACGCTGGTGGCAGCAGGGCGTTACTCAGCAACTGCTGGAGATGGGCATAGATTCAACCTGGAACGACAACAACGAATACGAAGTGTGGGACGCGGAGGCGCGCTGCCAGGGTTTTGGCCGGCCGATCGCCATCAAGCATATCCGCCCGGTAATGCCGTTGCTGATGATGCGCGCGTCGATGGAAGCCCAGCAGCGCTTCGCGCCCGACCTGCGGCCGTACCTGATCTCCCGTTCCGGCTGTGCCGGCATGCAGCGCTACGTACAGACCTGGAGCGGTGACAACCGCACCAACTGGCAAACCCTGCGCTACAACATCCGCATGGGCTTGGGCATGAGCCTGTCGGGGTTGTATAACCTGGGGCACGACGTCGGCGGTTTTTCCGGCGACAAACCGGACGCCGAACTGCTGGTGCGCTGGGTGCAAAACGGCGTGATGCACCCGCGTTTCACCATTCACTCCTGGAATGACGACGCGACGGTTAACGAGCCGTGGATGTATCCGGCCGCCACGCCGGCCGTCCGCGAGGCGATCAACCTGCGCTATCGCCTGATGCCCTATTTCTACACCCTGCTGTGGCAGGCCAGCGCCGACGACGAGCCGATGCTGCGCCCGACCTTCCTCGATCACGAGCATGACGAACGCACGCTGAACGAGACCGATGACTTTATGATTGGCCGCGATTTGCTGGTGGCCAGCGTGGTGGAGCAGGGGCAGCGTGCGCGTTCGGTCTATCTGCCGGATAACGGCGAAGGCTGGTACTGCTTCCACAGCGGCCAGTGGTTCAGCGGTGGCCAGACGGTGGTGCTGGATGCGCCGCTGGAGCGTTTGCCGCTGTTGGTGCGCGCCGGGGCGGCGTTGCCGCTGTCATCACGCTTGGCGCACGTTGACGTTGCCGCCGACGATCGGCGCGAGTTGCAACTGTACCCGTTTAAAGGCTGTGGCAGCGCTTCTGGGCTGTTGTTCGAAGACGACGGGGAAAGTTATGGCTGGCAGCAGGGCAACGCGCTGTGGCTGCGCTGGGAGATGCACAGCGATAATCGGCGCGTCATGCTGAACGTTACCACCGAGGGGCAGTTCAAACCGGCATGGCGGACGCTGACGGTCAGCCTGCCTGCCGGAGAAACGCGGGAATTGTGGATCAACGGTGAGCCGGGCGAGAGTTTTACGCTGAAGTAACGTGAATAGCTATTCGGCCGCGTCAGCCGCGCGCTTTTTGCGCGGCTTCTTGGCCACAGTGATGGTTTTCACTTCGCTTTCCACCCAGCCATCCTGCAGGCGGGTTTTCAGCAGTTCGCCGACCTGCGCCTGTTTGGTGGTTTTCAGCAATTCGCCGCGCGGGGTTTGCGTCACGCTGTAGCCGCGCGCCAGCGTCGCCAACGGGCTGACCGCTTCGAGCTGGCTGCAGGCCACGCCGAAACGCTGGCGGTAAGCGTTGAGTTGGCGCTCCAGCGCCTGCTGCAAACGGTATTCCTGTTGCTGCACGCGTTGCTGGTAGCGATGAATGCGTGCCTGCGGCTGTACCTGCGCCAAACGCTGTTGCGCCCGATCGCTGCGGCGTGAAGACAGGCGCAACTGGTTTTGCATGCCGTCTTCCAACCGGCGTTGCAGCTTGAACAACAGCGTCTGCTGGCGCGCCAGGCGCAGGTGCGGATGCTGCTGTTGCAAGCGGTGGTTGATGCGGGTGAACTGCTGCTGACGCTGGGCCAGATAGTAATCCATCGCCATTTCCATCCGCTGCTGCTGGGATTGCAACTGACGCAGCAGCTCCAGCTGATTGCGGCTGACCAGTTCGGCGGCGGCGGAAGGGGTTGGCGCACGCAGATCGGCGACAAAGTCGGCAATGGTGACGTCGGTTTCATGGCCGACGGCGCTGACGATCGGAATGCGGCTGGCGAATATCGCCCGCGCTACGCGTTCGTCGTTAAAACTCCACAGGTCTTCCAGCGAGCCGCCGCCACGGCCGACGATCAGCACGTCGCATTCGTCGCGGCGGTTGGCCGTTTCGATGGCGCGCACGATCTGCAATGGCGCTTCCGCGCCCTGCACCGAGGTCGGGTAGATAACGATGGGCAGCGAAGGATCGCGCCGTTGCAGCACTTGCAGCACATCGTGCAGCGCCGCGCCGCTGGCGGAGGTGATCACCCCGACGCGTTTGGCCGGGCTGGGCAGCGGTTGCTTGAACTGTTGATCGAACAGGCCTTCGGCGCTCAGGCGCTGTTTCAGTTGCTCGAATTGCTGTTGCAGCAGGCCGTCGCCGGCGGGTTGCATGCTTTCGGCAATCAGCTGATAGTCGCCGCGCGGTTCATACAGCGTGATGCTGGCGCGAACCAACACTTGCTGGCCGTTTTGCGGGCGGAAGGTGGTGCGGCGGTTGCTGTTGCGGAACATTGCACAGCGCACCTGCGCGCGGTCGTCTTTCAGCGTGAAATACCAGTGGCCGGAAGCCGGTTGGGAGAAGTTGGAGATCTCGGCGGAGAGCCAAATCTGGCCCATTTCCATTTCCAGCAGCTGTCGAACCGTCTGATTCAGGCGGCTTACGGTAAAAATAGACGGCGAAACAGGTAGCGACATGTGACCTAGATCAAATTCCAAAACAACCACTTAATTGGTCGATACTACAGGGCTGAAAAAGGTAATCAAGAGTTTTTGTGAGAAAGTGCTGGAGGCAACCGATTACGCTCTGTATAATGCCGCGGCAATATTTTATCTTTTTCACAGCCCACTCTGGTGAGATATTGCCCATGCTACGTATCGCGAAAGAAGCACTAACGTTTGACGACGTTCTCCTGGTTCCAGCTCACTCTACGGTTCTGCCTAATACCGCTGAGCTCGGCACCCAATTGACCAAAACTATCCGCCTGAATATCCCTATGCTGTCCGCAGCCATGGATACCGTAACCGAAGCCGGCCTGGCCATTGCGCTGGCGCAGGAAGGCGGCCTGGGCTTCATTCACAAAAACATGTCCATCGAGCGTCAGGCTGAAGAAGTCCGCCGCGTGAAAAAACATGAAAGCGGCGTAGTTACCGACCCGCAAGCCGTAACCCCCTCCACCACGCTGAAAGAAGTGAAAGAACTGACCGCGCGTAACGGCTTTGCCGGCTACCCGGTAGTGACCGAAGAGAACGAACTGGTCGGTATCATCACCGGCCGTGACGTGCGCTTCGTGACCGATCTGAACCAACCTGTTACCGCCGTGATGACGCCGAAAGAGCGCCTGGTCACGGTGAAAGAGGGTGAAGCGCGTGAAGTCGTGCTGCAAAGAATGCACGAAAAACGCGTTGAGAAAGCGCTGGTGGTGGACGACAACTTCCATCTGCTGGGCATGATCACCGTAAAAGACTTCCAGAAGGCGGAGCGCAAGCCAAACGCCTGTAAGGACGAGCATGGCCGCCTGCGCGTTGGCGCTGCGGTTGGTGCCGGTGCCGGCAACGAAGAGCGCGTTGACGCGCTGGTCGCTGCAGGCGTTGACGTACTCCTGATCGACTCCTCTCACGGCCACTCCGAAGGTGTATTGCAGCGCATTCGCGAAACCCGCGCCAAATACCCGGATCTGCAGATCGTTGGCGGCAACGTCGCTACTGCCTCCGGCGCCAAAGCGCTGGCCGACGCCGGCGTGAGCGCGGTGAAAGTGGGTATCGGCCCTGGTTCCATCTGTACCACCCGCATCGTGACCGGCGTGGGCGTACCGCAGATCACCGCTATCGCCGACGCGGTTGAAGCGCTGGAAGGCACCGGTATCCCGGTTATCGCCGACGGCGGCATCCGCTTCTCCGGCGACATCGCCAAAGCCATCGCGGCCGGCGCATCCTGCGTAATGGTCGGCTCCATGCTGGCGGGCACCGAAGAATCGCCGGGCGAAATCGAGCTGTATCAGGGCCGTTCGTTCAAATCCTACCGTGGTATGGGCTCGTTGGGCGCCATGTCCAAAGGCACTTCCGACCGTTACTTCCAAACCGATAACGCCGCCGACAAACTGGTGCCGGAAGGTATCGAAGGCCGCGTGGCTTACAAAGGCATGCTGAAAGCGATCGTGCACCAGCAAATGGGCGGTCTGCGCTCCTGCATGGGCCTGACCGGCTGCGCCACCATCGACGATCTGCGCACCAAGGCTGAATTTGTGCGCATCAGCGGCGCCGGCATTCAGGAAAGCCACGTGCATGACGTGACCATCACCAAAGAGTCACCGAACTACCGCATGGGTTAATGCTTGACCCTCTCCTGCGGGAGAGGCCGGGGCGGGGGGCTTGGCTCCTCGCCCCGAAACCTTATTTTTCGCTCTTTTTCTCTGTTGCTGGAATTCGCCTCACATGACAAATAATATCCATAAGCATCGCATCCTTATTCTGGATTTTGGTTCGCAATACACTCAACTGGTAGCACGCCGCGTGCGCGAAATCGGCGTTTACTGCGAGCTGTGGGCCTGGGACGTTAGCGAAGAGCAAATCCGCGAATTCAATCCAAGCGGCATCATCCTTTCCGGCGGCCCGGAGAGCACCACCGAACATAACAGCCCGCGTGCGCCAGAATACGTGTTCACCGCCGGTGTGCCGGTACTGGGCGTATGCTACGGCATGCAGACCATGGCGATGCAGCTGGGCGGCCATGTGCAGGGTTCCAATGAGCGTGAGTTCGGCTATGCGCAGGTGGAAGTGACCACCGACAGCGCGCTGGTTCGCGGCATCGAAGACGCCCTCAGCTCCGCCGGTAAACCGCTGCTGGACGTGTGGATGAGCCACGGCGACAAAGTGACCGCCATCCCTTCCGACTTCGTGACCGTCGCCAGCACCGATACCTGCCCGTTCGCCATTATGGCCAACGAAGAAAAACGCTTCTACGGCGTGCAGTTCCACCCGGAAGTGACCCACACCCGCCAGGGCCAGCGCATGCTGGAGCGTTTCGTATTGGACATCTGCCAGTGTGAAGCTCTGTGGACGCCTGCGACCATCATCGAAGATGCGGTTGAGCGTATCCGCGAGCAAGTGGGCGAAGATCACGTGATCCTCGGCCTTTCCGGCGGCGTGGATTCTTCCGTTACCGCCATGCTGCTGCACCGCGCCATCGGCAAACGCCTGACCTGCGTGTTCGTGGACAACGGCCTGCTGCGCCTGAACGAAGCCGACCAGGTGCTGGAGATGTTCGGCGACCACTTCGGCCTGAACATCGTGCACGTCGCGGCGGAAAACCGCTTCTTGGACGCACTGGCCGGCGTTGACGAGCCGGAAGCCAAGCGCAAGATCATTGGCCGCGTATTCGTTGAAGTGTTCGACGAAGAAGCCTGCAAGCAAGACGAAGTGAAATGGCTGGCGCAAGGCACCATCTACCCGGACGTGATCGAATCCGCCGCTTCCGCCACCGGCAAAGCGCACGTGATCAAGTCGCACCACAACGTGGGCGGCCTGCCGAAAGAGATGAAGCTGGGCCTGGTCGAGCCGCTGAAAGAGCTGTTCAAAGACGAAGTGCGCAAAATCGGCCTGGAGCTGGGCCTGCCGTACGACATGCTGTACCGCCACCCGTTCCCGGGGCCAGGTCTGGGCGTGCGCGTGCTGGGCGAAGTGAAGAAAGAGTACTGCGACCTGCTGCGCCGCGCCGACGCCATCTTCATCGAAGAGCTGCATAAAGCCGACCTGTACAACAAGGTCAGTCAGGCATTCACCGTATTCCTGCCGGTGCGTTCGGTCGGCGTGATGGGCGACGGCCGTAAATACGACTGGGTTGTTTCACTGCGTGCAGTGGAAACCATCGACTTTATGACCGCGCATTGGGCGCACCTGCCGTACGATTTCCTCGGCCGCGTCTCCAACCGCATCATCAACGAAGTGGACGGCATTTCCCGCGTAGTTTATGACATCAGCGGCAAGCCACCGGCTACCATTGAGTGGGAATGATTTGACGTTCGACAGCAACTAGCGAATAACATAACCAAGCCCGCGTAAAAGCGGGCTTTTTTTGTCTTTTTTCCGGCATAGCCTGGCAATATTTGGCATCGCCAAGCACCCCGTGTTTATGGCGTGGTAGATGGTACGATCTGACCCATGATGCCATGTTCTACACTCGATACTAAGCTCCGTAACCTTAAGCCGAAGGACAAGCTCTACAAAGTGAATGACCGTGACGGCCTCTACGTAGCCATCACGCCTGCGGGGTCGATTTCATCCCGCTACAACTACTCGATCCACGGCAGGCAGGAGACCATCAAGCGAAGGCCATTGCTTAATCCCAGCATGCTGTCATGAATAAAGGAAATTCGACCATGAGTGAAGAGTGGATTCTCCAGACCAAGGAAACCCGCAGGGTATTTTCTAACGCGGCGTGGGTTCCTTTGAGGGCGTCAGTTGAGAGCAAGAAAGGGGATCTAAAAGAAGTAGGCTATGTCAGTGAATATTTCGGCTGTGGCTCTGTTGCATTCCCGTCAGAGCATCGCCAGTTAGTTGAGGAACGTCTTGGATGGAGCGACATAGGCATTGGGCACACAGTCGCGCCTTATGCATACGAAGATGGATATTATGCGTCCATTGACCAATATCAATACAACGATAAAGAGCCAATAGGTGTCAATCTAGTTTATGAACACCCGCAACCTGTTGTTGGTGGCAGAAAATGGATACTGAGCCCTGATTTGGTAGTCGCGCTGCACTTGGTCAAAGAGGGGGGCAACTGGGTCAGACCTGAAGAAAATTTCGTTGTGGTAGCTCGCGAGACTGTGAGTGAAGATGGCGAGCATCGTCAGATAGAAATAAAAAGAGAATTTTTACTCGACTATCTAGCGGCCAGAAATCTGTCGCTCCGCCTTGCATACTACCGACAGAGGGTAGAAAACGTCCCCGTATTTGAGGACAGCGCATATTCAAATTTGCAGCCTCACAATGAGGAAAGAGATAACGGTAAATTCACCCTAATCGTTCGCAAGCTTGATGACGTCTTTGGGGGAAGCTGGGCGATGTTTCGAGCCTGGCGAACGGACGTAGATGAGGGTGAAGACGCCCCTGTGATGGGCCCTGAGAATGACTCGAACACTGACCATGAAAGTTCAAAGGGGCATCGTGGAGGCTATAAAGGTGTACGGGTAGAGGGGGAGTTTTGGCGTGAGGAATGGATAGACCACCAATCAAAAAGCCTACGCGTTCGTGGAGATGCAGATCCGAACCTCCCGCAATTCATCGTGGAAACCGATGGAAAGCGAATGAGATCAGCAGAGCTTGATAACGAGGACATAGGCCGCTGGCTATGGTTTCGGGTCAGCGTCGTGAATGAGCTTCTCAATAGTCGAGGATTTAAGTTGGCGTGGTACACGGCTGAAACTGGAGCTATTAATTCCACATCAGGATATAAAACGCATTTCGGGATAAACAGTTCGGATCTTATCACCGTATATGCTTATGACATCGCACGACTCGCCCCATGGGAGCAGCATGTTTGGGCGGGGCATAATGTAGCTCCTGAAGGAAAGGTTTCAAGTGAGCTGCTGGACGCGCAGGTGAGGGCGAAACCGGCATCCACATATGCGGTTGAAGAAATGTTTTTTGGAAGCATGAGGCTTTTGGAAGACGGCTTCAGGCATAAATACGAAATATCGCTGTTCACCCATGATATTGATGATTCCGAAGTAGGGCAGCAAATATCCAGGTTTGCAAGCAAAGACAGAGCGTCCCTACTCAGGTTAGCCAAGGACATCATTCGCGTATTCTCGGACAGGCTCAACGTAACCGAGCTACGCAAGCTTTCTACACACCAAGAGAAAGCTAAGCTCGGGTCAAACAAGTTACTCCAAAGTATTTTGGCTGAGAAAATTGGAGACGACAAAGCCAAGAGAGTATTTTCTGAGATTGCCGGTGCTTATGATATGCGAGTGGGAGATGCACACCCTACTGGCTCAAAGATCACAGACGCGATCAAGCTCGCGGGCGTCGATGAAGAAGACTCGCCATTGCGGCAAGGAGAGCAACTCATTCACAACGTTGGGCGATCGATTTGGCACACAGGGAGACTCTTGTTCGGCGAGACTGATGAGTCGGACGAGTAGCAATGACTGCTTCTGGCCTGTTTCTGTCAGTCCTGACAAGCGGTACTGCCAGGAACGGACGGATTTTTAGTGGCCTGAGCAGGCTATTCTTAAGGCTGAGGGCATCCATGAACTAGGGGGGATTGATGAAAGACCGTAGTCACGACGAGGCAATGGCCGAGCTTTTCCAGGCCGATCCGTCTTATGCGGCGGAGCTGCTGGCGGAGCTTGTTCAGGATGGTAGCACGGATGAGTTGTCCACCTTGGAGAGGCAGCTATCGGTAGCGTTTGCCGCGAGAGAGGTTAATTCGACTTCTGGAATTTACTGTGCATGATATTTATCATGGTTTTCAGATTTTTATTTTATTAACCACTTGATTAATAATTATTTTATTTGTCTATTGATAATGGGGTGGGAGTGAGGGTTTCTTGTAAGATTTTGATTTTATTGTGAGAGTTTCATTCCAATAACTGTGTATTCCACATCATTAATGGCATTTTTCATGGTGTGCGAAGAGCGCGCTATGGGAAAAACGCCGATACCATGTTGGGGTATGTAATCCCAACATGGTATCGGGGATTAGAGAATGAAACGATAAGTCGCTAAGGCATTGGTTGTCTGAACTAATCCTTGCTGAAAATAGAATTTCCAGATAGCGATCGACGTCAATAGGTGGGTTCTTGAGTTGTGCCCGATGGCGCTGCGCAGCGGCTACCACCACTGCTGCATCAAGGTCAGATCCATGCATAAGTCTTGTTCTTATGCCATCTGACCACTTCAACATCTCGGGCAATCGCATGTGCGCAGCCCAGCATCATTGCATATTCATGGAACAACCTTTGATTGGAAAAGATTTCTTCAAAATCTTGGGTTCCGTCTGAATTTTCTACAACAATGGCAGCATGGGAAATGTCGTTGCCTTTGTCTTGCCCAATTTCTTCGGTAACGATAAGCATGTACCTGTTGGGCAAAGTTTTTACCCCGTCTATATCTTTTGCTTCATTTAGAAGTACGGATATTCTTTCTTGAAAGATGTGGGTTGCATAATGATGCGTTGTCAAATGCTGATGATCTCTTGACTGCCCAACCCACTTGACCCAAGCATCCCAATTCACTGGGATCGAGATAAAAATCTGCCTATCTGTTGCCTGTTTAGCTGCATCTGCTCTTCCCAGCTTCCAGTCCTCATGGTTTGTCCGAAGCCATTGCTCATTTGGTAGGTTCTCATGAAATGTTGTCCATTGCCCAAACGATAGATCGCCAAAAACCAATCCCACAGGAGGAGATGTCGTTATCCCTGTACTATTCAATCTCGGGCGGCCATTACGAAAGAATTCTGATTTCCCTCCGATTGGCGGCGCCGGTTTGACGTAAGTGACGTTATCAATGTCGAATTGGGTGTCTACCACCGGCCCCTTTACCTCCTGCTTCCCCGGAGCCTGTTGCATGAGAGCAGTCATGCTCCTATCAGCGAGGTCGTTCCAGGCACGGTGCAAATCGTCGGACTCTGGAAAATTCTTGTCCAGATTGATGGGCACGTACTCAAAGGGCCACAGGAAAAAGCTGTCAAAGGAATCGCTGTGGAAGTAGCAGCCCGAAACAATGACCCCATCAACCTCATTAGTGTCATTTCGTACCCGATGAGCGATCAATTTGAGTAATGCATCATGATCGAGCGCGGTGTAGCCGTTATTGATAAACCAAATAATTGAAGTCATCGTTTCTTCATGCTCAAGCCGAGATTGTTTGAGTTGTTTTCTGGCTTTGCTGATTGCCGTTTTTATTGGTCCTTCTAGAATTCGATCAAAATTTCTCTGCTCGGATGAAGGCAAAGAGCCACGATCCAGAACGACAACTGGTTTATCGGAATTAAGGGGGCGGAACAAAGCAGCAAGCTTGGCTTGTCTTTCTGGTTTTGCTAAACCCTCATCATCGAGCGCCTTTAACTCTATAACGCAGTTACCCAGCACATAGTCGGCTCCGAGTTGCTTTCGGCGATCAGCGTCCGGATGTGCTCGTTTCCCTCCAGCATTTTCAACAACCTGATCAATATCAGGCTCTGAAATCGGCCGCAGCCTGAAATGATCCATAAGTGGATTCGGCATTGTGTTTCTCCCCTGACGCTGCCCACAGATCCTTCTTTTAGCAATTATTGCCGTGTAAAGACCTGCAATCGATCGACCGTAGTATGTCGGCTATTTCGCCAAACCTATGAAGACAAGGTTGCGATCAATAAACCAACTCCAATGATAGCGAAGCTAGCAGCAGCCCAGCCTGTGATTTGTGCATATTGAGTCCAGCACTTACCAGCGTCTTTTTGGTATGAGGATTGAGCCGCAACGTATGCCTCCCACGATGTTGAGTTGCGCACGCTATCTGCTCGGCCATGGTGGTCTTGTGCTCGCTTTAAGTAAGCTGTTGAGCCAAGATGGAGCGTTATGGCAATAAAAAGAAGTCCAAGACTGAAGCAGAGGGTTCCAAGGAGCGTTGTACAGTTCCTAAAGGTTTTGTCGGTAGCCAGTAACGCTGCGCATCCTGCTAGTCCCGCTGTGTGAACGATTGCAATGTGCTTTAGTGTTTCTATTGCCCAGTTGACATGCAATTGCCATGCTTGGTTAGCGTACGATTGCCACGTCTCTGTTGCATTGTGTGTTGTCGTGGCAAAGTGAAGCAGGCTTATTTCAAAATCGGCTCTTGTAATTTTGGTTGTGAACGTTGCGGAGGCAAATGCGCACAACCAGACCGGGTCCATACCGTTTCGCACCGCATAGGCGTATGCAGCCATTTTGGCGGTTTCTGGTGAGTCAATGGCGTCGATTTGCTGGGCGCTGTTTTCTTGGTTTTCTTTGAACGTGTTCATTATGCTGATCTCGGTCAACAGAAGTCGTTAGAGAATAGCGCGATAAGTCGTCAGAGTCTTAGTTGTCTGAACCAATCCTTGCCGCAATAGGTTCTCCAGATAATGATCGACGTCAATAGGTGGGTTCTTGAGTTGCGTTCGCTGGTGCTGTGCCGCGGCTACCACCGCTGCTGCATCAAGGTCGAAGAGATTCCCCACAAACTCATCGGGATGTTGGGACTCCACTCCGTAGGAGTACCGGCTGATAGCCGAAAACCCGGAAGTCTCAAAAAGTGCGTGGAACTAAAACAGGTGTGCTTACAGTTCGTTCTAAATTTGAGGCTTTGTTCGGTGCTCTATATATCATACTGCCTGTGCGAGGGCAGGATTGTATAGAGTTAACGTAACCAATCAGCCTTCTATCCTTTACGCTTTCTTCGACATTTTCGAACGAATTGAACTGATGCCATGTATCCGATGAAATTAGTTTGCAAGCATTCACCGAACAGTACTAATAAATATTGACTCAGGCGCTTCCTGCCCAAGAAGCTTTTTTTCTCGTTCCTTGTTTCTGCCCTTGATTGCCGCCTTTCTGGCCCGGTGAAACACTGGGGCATAGTGTTTCCATCTACTGTTGAGTGGTGGTTGTGCGTTGGAACGTGCATCCATAGAGGTTTCAGCAATTATAAGACACTGCCAGAACACCTCTGTGGTTGGCGCGTCCCACATGTTATCAATCCATTTATTAGCCCATTGAGCTCTTTCATGCTCTGGCAGCGCACGTTTGGCAGCTTGGGCACAAACGCCTTTACCATCAATGTGTTTACCCATAATGTTAACGAATTCACTTGATTGGGACGAGTAACCTGCAATCGAAATCCCGTATGCTTGATCCAAGCTATCGCCGCTCAATATCAACTCTAGAATCAGAGAGTTAATAAAGGCATTGGCTCCAAAACGTTCTGCTGCGAGTACTTCTCGGGCTAGAATTGCATCATTTTCTGAACCCAGAAGCCTTTGACGCCATAATGTCTCCATTGGTTTAGACGCATTGCTTCCCCAGAGAGCTTGATGTTCAAGCGTAAGGCCATCCTCCAAGGCCAGAGTTACGAAACCTCGCGATGTTGAAGCCCGATTTAGCAATGTCACAGCTTGTTCAGGAGATTTCACTGAAATCAGATTCGCAACTGCTAAGGCCAAGTTTTTGAGCCAAACAAATTGGGCACTGTCTGCCTGAGCCAATATATTGACCAGTTCATCCAGTAATGTTGGTACTTCAACAACGAGATTACGGAGGGTGTCGATAGTGATTTCTTGAATCAAGAGTCTTGCATCTGTCTCCTGTAGTTCCTCGAAAAATGCCTCTGCCACAGCGTTTAGTCTGTTTTGTTTTGCGTCGAAATCATTATCGGTCTCCAGGACTTCTTCCAGGTTCTTATGCTTAGGGAAGCGTTCGTTGTCTTGAGCTGTCTCTTCGATTGATATGAGGGGGAATGGAATCGGCTCAGCTTTCGATAGTTTCAAGTCTACGAGTGGGGGGGAGATCTTGCTTGTAGCTACAATTCCTCCACGAAGTTTTTGCACAAAGCAGTCCACCAATGGCTTGGTAAACGCGGTGCCAAGCCTATCTGTCGATGCGAACCAAGTTTTTTGGCTGATCCGGTTCAAAAGGTCATCAATTGACACTTCGTTTCGAACAGATGCCTCGACCAACAACATCGAACCGAACCAGCTTTCATGGGTTTTTTCGGCTGCTGAAGTTGCATTCCAGTTACTGCAAGAGTGTGCTTGTCGGACGCTGTGCAGCTCTCTGTCAGTTGCCAACTCAAAAGCGAGGGCGCGCAGCTTTGAAGAGTCTCCTTGAGAACACTTCAATATCAGTTCTTCGAGTTCATTATTTATGTGTGTATGTCCATAAAACGCTGCCACTAGAGCACCATATGCTGCATCTTCATTATTTTTTTTGAATGCGTTTTGAACCGCCACTACTATTTCTTCTGTCGGTTGGGATTTGATACTGGGAATGACTGAAAGTAGGTAGTTTGGCCCGAGAGTCTTACTTGTCATGCACTCAAGTTGTTTACTTGCAGAAATCTGCGCGACAGCGTAGTAGAACGCGAACTTCCGGCAAGCCGATAGGTCCTGTTTCGGTAATGTATCAAAAGCATCGCTCATTTCCATTCTATTGATCACGTCCGTGGCCAATACAGTGGTGACCAAGGGAAGGTGATCTTGGCAGTTTAGAATGATCTGTCGAAGTGGAACGCCTGTTCTTGTAATTAAGCCAGTAAGGATTTCTCGAGTTTTCTCGACGGCAATGTCGGGTGCAAATCGGCAGGCAACTGGCAGAAATGCCCTGAAGCTGTGGTCTTCACTTCCAAGATTCATCGTCTGTAAAATTTTGTCGGGATCGATATCACGGAACCGCTGTATCCCTTCATCCACGTCTATCGGTCGTGTGGCGTCAAGGTTTGCCACTTCGACTTGACGCCATTTTTTTTGTGATGGCAGCTCTAAGTGATACCAATCTTTTCGCAGTTCTTCAGCCAGCATGCTAGCTTTCGCCGCGTCTTCCTCTTCACCGGTCGCATAGAGCATTCGAACAACTGTCCATTGACCACCAGGAGAGGTATCCTCCGCTCGTATTGGTTCTATTACCCTTAGGAAAGCGTTTCTGGTCTCTGCGCGTTCTACTCGGTTAAACGTCGTAAGTTGCTGAAATGCTTTTCGCGCAGAATGCGCACTCCTATCCAATGCAAGCGCCAAACCCATTGCGACAAAGCTATCGGCGAAGCCAACGAGAGAACGACCTGCTAGTAACCGAAGAGCCAGTGTAAACAATTGGTCAGGCTCGCTTGATACTTCAGTCATTCTTTGCAGGAGTTGTTTTTCAAAAGCGGATAGAGAAGACAACGCTTCTTCGATTTCAGATTTCTTTTCCTCGAGCTGTTTTTCGTATTCAGAATCACTTTGCCTGTGATAACGATTGGTCTGTTCAATTGGGTCCTTGTTATAACAGTGAAGCCAATGATGAATTGCAGTTTCCGCAGCTCGCCACCCTGTTTCAGAGAGTGCGACCTCAAACGCGGCGTGGACAAACCAATCGTGGTTGATTCGCTGGCCTTTTTCTAGACAAAAATCTTTTAGAGCATCAAAAAGTGCTTCAGGTTGATGCTTGACTATCTCAACGAATTCCTCGAAACGACGGTCCTCTAAATTTTGGAGATTGGCAAATGCATCCAGTAGAGCAGAGAATATTTTCTTATCAAACCGCATGTTGTCGAGAACACAGATAAGAAGAGATGCAAAGAGCACGTCAGCTGTTCGGTCCATAGCATGAATAGGATCTACGAGCTGAAGTATTCGTTCAGTTAAGTCTTTTTTTATCAAAAATGTTTGCCAAAGCTGGTCAACTAACGTGAAACCGAGTGCTAGAGTCAAACCTTCGTCACGTAGTTCATACTGACCTCCTGGCCCTGGGAGTGGTCGGAAGAACCTTGTCTCAATGACTGCGTTGGAATCCGCCTGAAAATTCTGCGGTGCTAGATGCGAAGACGCTTGCACTCGCTCCAGTACTTTTGTCGCATGTTCACTTAGACGGTTGGTCAAATCCATGAAGGTTTCATCTTCGTATTTCTCAAGCTGCGAAGCGCGAAGATGCTCCATCAGTAACCTATCAGTAGTCAAACCTTTCCATGCGGTGGCATTCTTATGCGGAAGGGTTGCGACAGCAACACTAAGTAATCTTGGATTTTGTAGTGTTTGAAGTGTTTGTTGATCGAGCCAACCAAGAGAAATTCCGTAGTATTTTAGAAGATTATTACGCTCTGCAGGCGACCACTCAGGAACCTCGATGATTGTCGGTTTGAATTCTAAACCATGGGGGATTGTTTTCCGCCAGAAGTGTGGTCTGACGGTCACGATCATCCTGCCTTCGATTTCTGCTAATCTGGATTGGATAGCGTTAAGTAGTCGGTCCCAACGAATATTTTGGCGTTGATTTAGACCATCAACAACGACTAACAACGAAGCCAGAGGTGGTGTGATTTTCCAAGCTTGGAAGCGGTGTCTCCATCTAAGTTTAAGTACCTCGTCGGCTACTTCACCGGTTTGCTTGATTAAAAGTTTGATTAAAAAATCATCAACCTCATCGATGGACACACCGTCAAATTGCTCGGCACTGACAAATAGCGCTAAGCCTTTTGCGTCAGAGCACAGTTGTGCGGAAAGCCATGATTTTCCGTGTCCTTCATCGCCCAACAGAATGACTTCTTTACCTGCATTAATCTCACCCTCGATGCGGCGTCGTAGTTCGTCACGCATTAATGGGGAACCCTGGCTCTTTCTAACCGCTAATCTTTGTCCGAGACGTTCACTAGACTGACGTTTGGATCGAAACGTTTGCTCTCGCCAGTCGATGTTCAAATCGACCGCTCGCTTTAACGCCAGTTTCGAAACATTGAGGTTCGACTTGAGTCTCTGAAGGTAGTTTTCAAACTCTGGATGATGTGAGATAGACGAGAATGCTGCTTCAAGATCACCTTTGGTTAACCTCTTCTGGTTTGTTTTCTCATGGTAATTCTCGACGATGAAATTGATGGCCGTATCATTTGCAGCAACCACTGAGATGGCGAGTAGGGGCAGAGGGGCGGCGGTCCAATCTAAAATGAGGGTAGAGACAGCATTTTTATCACCATCTTCCTGCATGGCCGCTGCAAGCTGTGTATTGATCTCGGTTGTCGCACCAAGAATCCACAAACGGTCAGAAGCAACGTTGTTGCGGGCTAAATCTACGATTTTGGTCAAGACTTCATTTCTATGAATGTCTCCTGAGTAACGTTTGGCTTCGAAACAAACTGAATCGCTCAACATTACAGCGTCGCCGTCCATCCCGCCTTGCAGCCCATTTGCGGCGAGGCGGAATGGGATACCAGTTAACTTTGTCAGTACAATACGAAGAAGCCCTTCAAATCCATCGATTCCCGTGGCTTTAATCGACAGAATTCCGATTCTAATCGTATCAAGACTCTCTTTGTATTTGCATGCTATAACTTTGTCCATGCGATCTCTCTCTTTTTACCCTGATGAGGTACCATGCCTTACTTGGAGTGTTTGTAGTCCAGCATCAGGTTACATAGACTCTGGACAGTACTGTGTTGTTCGGAAGCGATGCGGAGGTACTCAGAACAAATCAGAGCACCTAAATCTATCTATTTTATATTTGAGTCGTGGGCCTATGCGTCTAGAATAACGTTGCGGTTAATTAAACCAAATAAACCGACTCAGAATGCGTTTATTGGCAGTATTAACGACCGATTTCATGATGAATGCATAAACACCAGTTACGCAATGTTTCATGGAGAATAGCATCAATTGTTCTGCTCATCATATCTGCGCTGGCAGTCCTGAATCGCCTCCATATTCCCCAGCGTCCAGTTGAACAGTATCGAAAACGGCCCCTGCAAGGATTCGCCAAGCGGCGTCAGTGAATACTCGACGCCAAGCACCAGCCCATCCAACACCTTGCGTTTCACCATGCCGTTGCGTTCCAGCTTGCGCAGCGTTTGGGTCAGTACGCGTTGAGTGACGCCATCCAGGCGGCGCTTGATGGCGTTAAAACGCTGCGGCTCACGCAGCACCTCCAGCACCATCATTGACCATTTGTCGGCGATCTGGTCGAGAACGATGCGGCTCGGGCAGTCTGCGCGGTAGATCGGGTCAGTCTTGTCCATAGGTATTCTCCAGCATCCCTGGGATGCTTAAGGTGCGTAATTGACGCCAGGTATGCAAAGTATACCATTCGACGAACGGCGCGAAAATCCAGCACCGTTATCCCCAGGCAAAAAGGACATGGACATGACAGATACAGATTTCAGCAAGCTCAGGCTGTCTCACGCGCACGGTGTATTGACGGTCACTATCGATAATCCGCCGGTAAACGTGCTCGATGTGGCACTGATGTCGGAAATGAGTCGTTTATTGCTTTCGGTACGCGACGATCCGGATACGCGCGTGCTGGTTTTTCAGAGCGCGGATCCCGAGTTCTTCATTGCGCATGTTGATATGACCCTGATCGATGAGCCGCACGCCTTCGATGAACTGGCGCGCAACGCGCCGGAGGGGCTTAATCCGTTCCAGGCCTTTGGCGAATTGGTGCGCAACCAACCGCAGGTCACCATCGTTAAGCTGGCCGGGCTGGCGCGCGGCGGCGGCGCAGAATTCGTTGCGGCGGTCGACATGGCCTTCGCCGCAGAAGGGCGGGCGGGGCTTGCCCAGTGCGAAGCTCTGATGGGTATTACGCCCGGTGGCGGCGCGACCCAATATCTGACGAACCGCATGACGCGCGGCCGCGCGCTTGAAGTGATCTTGGGTGCCGATCTTATCGACGCGACAACCGCAGAGCGCTATGGCTGGATTAATCGCGCATTGCCCGCTGCCGAGCTTGATGCGTTCGTCGAGCGGCTAGCGCGCAACATCGCGGCATTGCCTGCGGGGGTTATCGCGGCGGCCAAGCAGGCGATGCCCGCGCCGGACCTGCGGGCGGGTTTTTGTCGCGAGCATGATGCCTGGGCGGGTTTGTTTGCCCGCCCGGCAGCGGAGCAGCTGATCCGCGGTGGGCTAAAGGCCGGCGCCCAGACTAAAGAGGGTGAGCGCAACCTCGAGTGCCTGCTGCGCGGGCTTGGCGTTTAAGGTGTTTTGGCGACGGGGCCGGGGGCCAGTCTGTGTTCGCTAACTACTCGCCCACTGGCTCAACAAAGCATGCAATTTCGCCGGCTCCAGCGGCTTTCTCAATACCAGGTAGCCTTCCTGCTCGGCCTCTTGCAGAACCGGCGAGTTGAATTCCCCGCTGACCATGGCGCCGCTGGTATCCGGCAGGCGCTCAAACAGCGCTTTCAAGATATCGAAGCCGCTCTCGCCGGAGCGGAGCCGTTGATCGCACAGCACGGCGAAAGGCGTGAAGCCTTCGTCGATAATCGCAAAAGCCTCCTCTGCGGAAGCGGCGCAGCGCACGGTAATGCCCCAGGTACTCATCAGGCTCGACCAGGCGGACGTCACCAGCGGATCGTCGTCCACCACCAGGCAGGCGCCGCGCAATGACTCATAGCGGGTTGGGGCGCCGGTGTTGGCGTAGTTGTTAACGCTTTCCGGCAGATGCTCTTCGCCGGCATACAGGGCAAAACGCATCCAGAAACGCGATCCTTTGCCTTCGATGGAGCGCATGCCGTATTTCACCTTCATCAATTTGGCGCAGCGCGCCACCACCGCCAGCCCCAATCCATGGCCGGCGCTGTCGATTTTCCACGCCAGTTCGGGGCGATAATAGGGGGAAAAGATTTTACCTTTCTCTTCGTCGGCGATACCGACGCCGGTGTCCCACACTTCGATCAGGCACTCCTCGCCCCGCGGGCGGATCGCTATCAATACGCCGCCTTCTTGCGTATAACGCAGCGCATTTTGTATCAGGTTGATCAGCGATTGTCGGATGAGCAATTGATCGCCCATCACGCAAATTCGCCGTTTGGGCCGCCATGTGCGCAATGATAATGCCCGGCTGTTGGCCTCTTCGCGGAACAGCGTAATCACGGAATCCAGTAGCTTTCCAATGTCCACATGGGTGGTCGCCGTACTGACGTTGCCGGACTCAATCTTGCTGAGATCGAGCAGCGAATTGAACATAAGATGCACCGATCGCACGCTTTGCTGCAGATCCAACAGCTGAGGGATCAGCGTGGCGTCGCGATTCTTATGGATGATCGCCTCGATCAGAAAACCCATCGCGTGTACCGGTTGGCGCAAATCATGGCTGGCGGTGGTCAGGAATTGATTTTTATCCAGCAAGGCTTGTTCCGCCTCTTCCTTGGCTTGCCGAAATTGTTCCGCAAGGCGCGAGCTTTTCTCTTCGAGCAGGGCTTGCTGAATAAAGAAGGCGTGCGAGGTCAATGCGTGCCGGTAAATGGCGAACCCATAAAGCAAATTGAGCATCAGCACGATCGGCATGACATCGTCTAATCGCCAGATAATACCGAGATTAAGCACGCCCCAGGAGGCGAAGAAAAAGCGCGTAAAGGTGCTGATGACCGGCGTCAGATGGGTTGCGTTGGCTGCGACGATGGCCGCGATACTGATGTTTAATAACAGGAAAAAATCGAAGCTGTTTTTTTCTGGGGCGATTAAATATAAGGATGAAATACCCAAGCCATGCACGAAGGCGACGTTATTAATGCGCGGCAGCCAACGGCTAATCACCGTGCTGGCGTTATTTTTCTGGGTATCATAGCGATAGCGGCGATGCCATAGTCTGATGGCCAATGCGCAGAGGAAATATATCAGTATCCAAGCAATAATCGGCGTGAGTTCTTTCCCCAACAAATAGAGCCAAATGGCGAAGGGAATACCGACAAAGGGCACGGCGGTAAAGCTGAAGACCAACCGCATGAAGGTATTGTCCAGCAGGCGGATCTGCGCGCGTGGGGAGATCTCATCATTTTGTAATGATTGAAGTAATTTCATTGCGAATGATCCTGCCTGCCATGCAGCAGGGTGATGGCCTCCACCCGGCTGTTTACGCCTATTTTTTTGAGAATGTTGCTAATGTGCTCTTTAACCGTGGGTTCGGAAATAGACAACTGCGAAGCTATTCGCTTATTGGGGAAACCGCGCATCATCATGATTAATACATCTATTTGCCGCGGGGTTAAATTGAATTTTTGCAGGTGGCGGTGAGCGCTGGTTACACATTCTTCATGCTCCAGAGGGAACCACTTTTTATTTTCCATTAGAGCGGAAACGGCTTCGGCGAATAATTCGGGTGGCTCGTTTTTAAGCACAAAGCCGTGCCCGCCGGCATCACGCACCTTTTGCCCTATTTCATTGTTCTCATCGCCGCTGACCACCAGAAAACGAATCTTCGAATACTGGTCTTTTAGCTCTTTGAGTAACTTCAACGCCGTCCCCTCGGACAACCAAAAGTCGATGACCATTAAGCGTGGAGCGCCATTTTCCAGAATATGGCGATAACAATGAGCTTCGTTGGTTACCACATAGGCATGTTTAAAACGACAATGCGTATTCAGGTAATTGGCGATGCCGCTTGCCACCAGCGGATGGTCATCGACAACCAGTGCATAATCCTGCTCCAAAGAGATCTCCTTTCGTGTAAACGTACCAGATTGGCTCCGATGACTCGTTATTATCAACCCTCCCTACTTTAGGAGGGTTTTTTAACTTAAGAAAGGGAAATATATTATTCGGGGATTTGGATAAGGTAAAACATAAAACCATTCAGCGATTGGATCTGTTTGGTTACAAAGGATAATTTATGAAAAAACCACTTATCGCTTTAGCCGTTACTTTACTGGTGGCCGGCTGTTCAACGTTGAAAACCGATCAGGCAATACCCTTGTTGCAGGCGGAAACGGCTAAAATGTTGGGCCTGGGCTCATCGGATGAAATAACTGTGACCAATGTCAATGGTGCTCAGCCCGATGCCCTGGGTGGGCAAAAACTTTCTTATCGCGCCACCACCGAGAAAGGCCGCATTTTCGACTGCTCCTCGCTGATGATGCCGGGTATTTTAGGTTCGGCTCCCTCGCTGAGCGCACCGACCTGTACTCCAGTCGTCACGCATAAATAATTCGCCTCAGGCGCGAGCCGGAGTTGGCAATCAGGACTGGTCCGCAGTCCCAATAATTTTGGCATCGGGGCATTGGCGCTGGGGGGCAATAAGCCGGCGTCTCGATGACAATCCCTCTGTACTCGCCCTCTGTACTCGCAAATAACGCGCCACGCATTCTCTAATGCATTGAGTTTTTCATATAAATAATAACTTTGATGGCATCAAGATAATTGGGCCGGAGAGAGAACATGAAAGATCAAACATCGCATCACTTAGCGGTAAGAAAACCGCTTTCCAAAGTTTACCTCGCACTTTTTTCCGCGCCATTGATATTGATTGGGCCCGCCGATATGGCGCGCGCCGATGATGCTATTTTTGATGGCGACTCCCGTATTACGGAACCTTTGAGTTACGCGGGCAATGTTTACGTCGGCCGTAACCAAGGCGGGAACCTGTTGATCGATGATGGTGAAGTCAACGCCTATAACATCAATATCGGCACCCGCGCCAATGGTCAAATTTATGAAAGTTCGGTCACTGTCAAAGGGCCGAACGCGGTATTGAACGCTATCAATGACCAATCCGTCATGCACGGCAATATTAATCTGGGGCTGGGCACATTGCGGGTTGAAGAAGGGGCGCTGGCCAGCGCGAAAGAGATCGTGGTTGGCTCCAGCCGTGGCTACGACAGCCATCTTGTCGCGACGGGCGCCGGTTCCAGAGTCGTCAGCAATTTTCTTAGCGTCGGCACCGATCTGGGGGCCCGATCCACGCTGTCGATTGAAGACGGCGCGGTGCTGAACACCACGTTCGATGCGCGCATCGGCAACGGTTCCGGGCCCGGCGAGACCGATAAGCTAAGCCCGAAAGCCACGGTTACGGGGGCGAATTCGCAGTGGAACGTCGGCCGCGCGCTCACGCTTTACGGCGATCTGGACGTGCTGAACGGCGGTGCGGTCAACGTCGGCAGCATCGAGGTGGCGGGCGTCTCCGGCGCGCGTAAAACCGCCGAACTCTACATCGCCGGCAATGGCTCGCGCGTTACCAGCGGGAGCAGCGTTAACGTCGGCGACTACGGCAACGGCGTGCTGTCGGTCGTTGACGGCGGCGAGTTTTCCGCCGGCGCAAACGAACTGCGGTTGGGCGATACCGGCTCCGGCTCGAACAGAGGCGCGCTGATCATCGGCAGCCGCGGCAATATGGACACCGGTACCGGGTTGACCGAACCCACGCTCGGCGCGGCGGGTGGCGCGGGTACCCTCGATGCCCAGACGGCGGTCAACCTGCGGGGCGGCTTGTTCGGCAGCTATGTTTACTTTAACCATACTTCCGACAACTACGATTTCCGCAACAAGATGATGGGGGAAGGCGATGTTATCAATACCGCCGGGCATACGACGCTGAGCGGCGACCTGACCCAGCTCAAGGCGAATGTGACCGCGCGGGGCGGCAAAATCATCATCGCCGGCGATATCAATACGCAGCCAGAAGACAGCCCTTTCGACGTGCAGACACTGAGCGCCGAGAACGGCGGCACCTTGATCCTCAACGCCACGGCCGGTTCTGACGTCAGCAATGGCCTGGGTTACAGCAGCGCCGCGTCGATCAAATCCGGCGGTACGCTGGGCGGCAACGGCACCTTGGGCCAGACCGAGATCCAGTCCGGCGGCCATATTTCCCCCGGCGACGGCAATATCGGCACGCTCACGCTGAAACGCTATCTGAATTTCCTCGGTGAATCTTTCTACGACGTCGATATCGCCGGTGACGGCAGCAGCGACAAGCTGGTCGTAGCGGGTAAAACCACCATCAGCGAGCAGGCCAAAGTGCAGGTTACCGCGCTGGATCCGCAAACCAGTTATAAGACAGGACAAAGCTATCGCATTCTAACCTCGGAGGGCGGGATTGACGGCCGCTTCGCCGAGGCTATCTCAAAATCTGCATTTTTGGACGTTGCGCTCAACCAGAGTACGAATGCCGTGGATCTGACGATTGCGCAAAAAGGCGGTAATCCAGGCGAGGGCGGTAATCCAGGCGAGGGCGGTAACCCAGGCGAAGGCGGTAACCCAGGAGAGGGCGGTAACCCAGGCGAAGGCGGCAATCCAGGCGAAGGCGGTAACCCAGGCGAAGGCGGTAACCCAGGTGAAGGCGGTAACCCAGGTGAAGGCGGTAACCCAGGTGAAGGCGGCAGCAAGCCCGGTATTTTCCAAACGGTGGCGCAAACCGGCAACCAGTGGAATACCTCCGGGGCATTGTCGACGTTGGCGCAGAGCGGCCCTTCACTGGCCTTATACAACTCCTTGCTGTTGTTGAACGCGCCGGAAGCCCGCGACGCATTCAATCAACTGTCCGGTGAAGTCTATCCCTCCATTCAGTCAAACCTGATCGCCGGCAGCACGCAGCTGTTCAATGTCCTGAATCAGCGTATGCTGCGCGCGTTTGATAATGATGCATTGCCCGTTCCACCGCTGGCGATGACGCTGGTTCAGCCGGCCAATGCCGAAAATAACGGCGTATGGGGGCAGACCTTCGGCTCCTGGACAAGAAACAGCGGTAACGACAATGTGGGGAAACTGGATGGTAACACCAGCGGTTTCCTGATCGGTGCCGATCGTAAACTCGCCGACCACAGTGTCCGCATTGGGGGATATTTTGGGTATAGCCGCGGCGATTACGATATTGATAGCCGCCGATCCAAGTCCGACAGCGACAATTACCACCTGGGTCTGTATGCCGCAGGGCAGCAGGATGCCTTCTCCTTGCGCGGTGCGCTGGGTTACACCTGGCATCGGCTTGAGAATGAGCGCAACGTTGATTTCGGCAATTTCTCCGATCGGCTCAAGGCGGACTATGACGCCGACTCGCTGCTGGCGTTCACCGAAGCGGGCTATCGTTTTGGTCAACCGGACGCGAACGTCGAGCCCTTTATCAATCTGAGCTACATCCGTCTGCACACCGATAACTTCCAGGAAAGGGGCGGCGCCGCCGCGCTGAGCGTCCGCAATGAAACGATGAATACGTTCTATTCGACATTGGGCGTGCGGGGTATCAAAGAGCTGCCGAAAAACGTCAGTCTTTACGGCTCACTGGGTTGGCAGCATGCCTACGGCGATAAAAATACCTCATCACGCATGGCATTTGCCGGCAGTGACGCTTTTGTCACCCAGGGGCAGGCGGTTGACGACAATCTGATGGTGGCTGATGTCGGGGTGAGCGTGAAGCTGTCGCGATCCACCACGCTGGCCGTCGGTTATCAGGGGCAATACGGTTCTGATACTCAGGTTAATGCGGTCAATGCCAACATCAAATGGTCATTCTGATGTGCTGAGGAATTAGGTTTCTGTCGTATCGAGATGTCGCCGGGCAACGAGGGATTGCCTGGCGATATCTCCGTTTCGGCGCTATTGTTCCGCAAGGAAAGGCTCTTCGGACGAAGAGTGCTCAATCAGCTTAAATAATTCGAGCCGTTCATCAGCGGTAAAATCCCGCCACTCGCCCAGCGCCAGCCCGGTGAGATCGACGTTCATGATGCGTACGCGCTCAAGCTTGGTGACCTCATAACCGAAATATTTGCACATGCGGCGAATCTGGCGGTTAAGCCCCTGAACCAGCGTGATGCGAAACACCTGCGAGGCTTCTTTCTCCACCAGGCATGGATGGGTCACTTTACCCAATATCGGCACACCCGCTCCCATACCCTGAATAAACGCATCGGTCAGCGGTTTGTTTACGGTGACCAGGTACTCTTTTTCGTGATTATTGCCGGCGCGGAGGATCTTGTTGACCAGTTCACCCTGATTGGTCAGAAAAATCAGCCCCTGTGAGGCCTTATCCAGGCGGCCGATAGGGAAGGTACGTTGGCTGTGGTTAACGAAATCGCCGATGTTATCCCGCTCGTGCTTGCCCATGCTGGTGAGGACGCCAACCGGCTTATTGAGCGCGATAAGCACCAGATCATCCGCATCACGCGGCGCGATCTGCCGATCGTTAACCCTCACCCTGTCCCCGGAAAATACCTGTGCGCCCACGGCGGCCAGCCTGTCGTTGATAAAAACGTTGCCCAGCTTGATGTGACGATCGGCATGGCGACGGGAACAGATGCCGCTGTCGCTAATGTACTTGTTAAGGCGAATGGATGATTGAGTCAGCATGGTTTCCCCGTAAAACGCGGACTATACCTTACGCAGGGGGCGTTGCAAGGCCGGGGCACGTTCACGTCGTTTTAAGCTCGGTCACACGCCAAGCAAGGTTATTCTCTTTGCCACGTACCTGAGCACGGCTTCACGTTGTTCTGCCGGAAACCATAAAGTGTCATATCTGACACTTTTGGTCTTTTATGCATGCCGATACTCTGATTTCAGGCGTACAAGGTTCAACGATGACCTTCCTCGGTAGGTTTGCCCGACAGTGGGAGCCATGGCGATGCTGATGCTCATTCCACCTTCACCACTCGGGTATTCAGCGGCGTAAGAGTCTGCCCGCCGTGGCCGGTCGGCGTCATGCGCGGGATAGGTTGGCCGCTGCCGCTTTCCACCAGATGCGAGTGCGCTTCGCCCGGTGCAAACAGATGATCTTCCCCCCACTGGCGCAGGCCGACGATCACCGGAAACAGGGCGCGGCCCTTGTCGGTGAGAATATATTCCTGATAGGCGCTGCCGTCCGAAGCGGGCGCTATTTCCAAAATGCCGTGCGCCACCAGCGTGCGCAGGCGGGTGGAGAGAATGTTCTTCGCCATTCCCAACCCCTTTTGAAACTCGCTGAAGCGGCGTATGCCGTCAAAGGCGTCGCGCACGATCAGCAGCGACCACCAATCGCCGATCACATCCAGCGTACGTGCCACCGGACACTGTGCATCTTCCAGGCTTTTACGTTTCATGACTCAGTTCCCTTCATGACATCTGGTTGCATTATAAAACCTCTACGCGTAAAGTTCATTGGGTTTAATAATAAAACCACTTTAAGGGTGAACGATGAGTGACAAAACGCTGGATCCGATCTGTCCACCGCAAAGCCGTGCGCTCAGCCGGCTACCCGTTTCGCTAGTGCTGCTGCTGGCCGGGGCCAGCGCTTTCAGCGTGGCTAACGTGTATTACGCCCAACCGTTGCTGGATGCGATCGCTCATGATTTCAACATCAGCCTGGCGTCGGTGGGGATGGTGATCACCGCCACCCAGCTTGGCTGTGCGCTGGCTCTGTTGCTGGTGGTGCCGCTGGGGGATCTGATTAATCGCCACCGGCTGCTGGCGGTACAGCAACTGTTGTTGATGGCCGCGCTGTGCGTGGTGGGATGGGCGCACAGCAGTGCGCTATTGCTGGTAGGTATGCTGCTGGTGGGGTTGCTTGGCACCGCCATGACTCAGGGTTTGGTCGCCTTTGCCGCCACGCTGGCGGCACCGCATGAACGCGGGCGGGTAGTGGGCGCGGCGCAAGGCGGGGTGGTGCTGGGTCTGTTGTTGGCGCGCACCTTGTCCGGCTCATTGGCGGATATTGGCGGCTGGCGGGCGGTCTATTTTTTCTCGGCTGCGGTGACGTTGATCCTGCTGCCGGTGTTATCGCGCCTGTTGCCAACACCGCGCACGCCGCCGCCGTCGCTCAGTTATCCGGCCTTGCTGCACTCGATGCTGGCTTTATTGCTGCGCGATCGCACGCTGCAAATTCGCGGCATGCTGGCACTGCTGATGTTTGGCGCGTTCAGTATCTTCTGGAGCGCGCTGGTGCTGCCGCTCAGCCAGGCACCGTTCAATTTTTCACATTCGGTGATTGGCGCCTTCGGTTTGGTCGGGGCGGTGGGTGCGCTGGCGGCGGTGCGTGCCGGGCATCTGGCGGATCGCGGGTTAGGGCAAGTGGCGAGCGGTGTCTGCCTGCTGTTGCTGGTGCTGGCCTGGCTGCCGCTCGGCATGCTGGGGTACGGTCTGGGGTGGCTGGTGGTCGGCATTGTGCTGCTCGATCTGGCCGGGCAGGCGATTCACGTGCTGAACCAGAGCATGATTTTTAGCGCGCACCCGCAGGCCCACAGCCGGTTGGTGGGCTGTTATATGCTGTTTTACGCCGTGGGCAGCGGGCTGGGTGCCTTTGCCAGCACCCATGTCTACGCCGTGGCGGGCTGGCCCGGCGTATGTTGGTTGGGAGCGGGCGTCAGCCTGGTCGCCTTGCTGTTCTGGTGGCTGACGCTGCGTGGCATGCCGGCCTCAGGCGCGGCGGTAGAGCAATGACAGCCGGAAACCCAGCGCGTCGCACAGCAATTGCGGTGCGGTAAAACCGCTTTCCGTCAGCAGCAATCGGGCGCGCTGTGCCGCTAGCGGATGCCAGTTGCTGCGGGTGCGTTCAATCACCTCACGCGCGCCATCGAGGGAATGCCCGGCGCTTTGCAGCCAATGCTGGTAGTGGCTGACCGGCAGGCCATCCGGCTGATAGTCGAACAGCAGCAGCGGCGCGCCTGGCGACAACCGTGCGGCCAACTGTTGCAGGAAGGCCAGCTTGGCGCCGTCATCGGCAATAAAGTGCAGCACCAGCGAACAAACGGCGGCGTCGTGCAGCCCTTGCGGCGCCTGATCCAACAGTTGCTGGTGGAAGGTGACCCGCGGTTCACAGCCTGCCATTTCCGCCTTGGTGCGTGCAGCCGCCAGCATGCCGGCGGAAGGTTCCACGGCGCTGAAAAGCCATTGCGGGCCGATGCCCGCCAACGCAATCAGTTCGTTGCCGGTGCCGCAACCAGCCAGCAGCAGCTGCGCCTGCGGCGGTAACGTCTGTGCCAGGGTGGCGGTCAGCAGCGACTGGGCGAACTGATAGCCGGGCACCAGCGTCAGAATACGGCGATCATAGTCCGCCGCAGCGGCGTCCGGGAAACGGGTATCCGTTTGATGTTGCATGTCCATTCCTTGAATAGCCTGTAAGAGGTAAACCGGAGGATAGTCTTTAACGCAAATGAAATCCATTCGCATTGTTGCATGGGCGCAGGGCAGTGCTGAAAGGTTCTCGGCTCACAGCTGCTGACTTGGTTGCCTCTTTCTCTTATCCCACTCATTTCGCCATTCTTACCTTTAGGGTTTGTCTGGCGCCTCACACAAACCTAACCGCATGCATTAGCCAAACCGATTTAGCAATATAGCGGCACGGCCACTCATCAGCCGCAGCGCGTCACATTTTGCCGCGCTCACCGCTCCTGCCGCCGTCGTTCCCGGCATGGGGGAGCTTACTTGCCAAGAGGAAATCATTATGACAAACGTAAATTACAAACCGACCATTTGGACCCGAGCAGAGGCGCTGAAAGTTAACGAAAAGGATCCGACCACCACGCAACCTTTGGTGAGCCCCGATTTTCCGGTAATGAGCGACAGCGTGTTCATCTGGGACACCATGCCGCTGCGCACCCTGGATGGCACCGTGGTCTCCGTCAACGGCTGGTCAGTGATTTTGACGCTGACCGCCGATCGCCATCCGCATGACCCGCAGTATATTGATGGCAATGGCAATTACGACATCAAGCGTGACTGGGAAGATCGCCACGGCCGTGCACGCATGTGTTACTGGTATTCCCGTACCGGCAAAGACTGGATCTTCGGCGGCCGGGTGATGGCGGAAGGGGTTTCACCGACGACGCGTGAATGGGCCGGTACCCCGATCTTGTTGAATAACGAAGGCGACATCGACCTGTATTACACCTGCGTGACGCCGGGTGCCACCATTGCCAAAGTGCGCGGCCGCATTGTGACGTCGGATGACGGCGTGCAACTGCAGGACTTCAACGAGGTGAAATCGTTGTTCGAGGCCGATGGGGTGTATTACCAGACCGAAGCGCAGAATGCCTACTGGAACTTCCGTGACCCAAGCCCGTTTATCGATCCGCAGGATGGCAAGCTGTATATGGTGTTCGAAGGCAACGTAGCCGGCGATCGCGGTTCGCATGTGGTTGGCCCGGATGAGTTGGGGCTGGTGCCGCCGGGCCATGAAGAGGTGGGCGGCGCACGTTTCCAGGTGGGCTGCATCGGCCTGGCGGTGGCGAAGGATCACAGCGGTGAAGAGTGGGAGATTTTGCCGCCGCTGGTCACGGCGGTGGGTGTCAACGATCAGACCGAACGTCCGCACTATGTGTTCCAGGACGGCAAGTATTACCTGTTCACCATCAGCCATAAATTCACCTATGCCGAAGGTCTGACCGGGCCGGATGGGGTGTACGGTTTCGTCAGCGATCGTCTGACCGGGCCTTACACGCCGATGAACGCCTCGGGTCTGGTACTGGGTAACCCGCCGGAACAGCCTTTCCAGACGTATTCGCATTGCGTGATGCCGAATGGTTTGGTGACGTCGTTTATCGACAGCGTGCCGACCGTCGGCGAGGATTACCGTATCGGCGGAACTGAGGCGCCAACGGTACGGATTGTGCTGGAAGGTGACCGTTCCTTTGTACGCGAGGTCTATGATTACGGTTATATCCCTGCGATGCAGGATATCGTTTTGCAAGGGTAGCCTGCGGCCAGTAGTCTGAGACGCTCCAGAGGCCTGACGATGTCAGGCCTTTTCAGGTTTGGCTCACGACGGGTGAGGCTATTTTTTAGGCGAGTGCAGCAGGTAGTATTCTTCGCCGCCGTCGTTGCCGGTGGTTATCTTTTGCCAGCCATGCTTATGGTAAAACGCCAGCGCCTTCTCGTTTTTCACCAGGCATTTCAGCGAGCCGGTGGCGGTAAAGGTTCGCTCCGCCGCTTGCAGCAGGGCCGTGCCGACGCCGCGTGGCGGGAGGTGAGGATCGACATACAGGTTGTGAATAAAGTTATCCTGGCGATAAATCGACACGAACCCCAGCAGTTTTCCCTGATCTTCCGCCACCCAGATATCCTCGCCCAGCGTCGAGCGGTCGAAATCCTCCAGCCGGTAATCTTCGGTATTGCGCCAGGTGAACGCCGCCTTGCGCGCAGCCAGATAAAGGGTGCGCAAGAACGGACGATCGGCTTCTCGGTATGGTCTTATTTGCATGGCAGCTCCTCTTTATTTTTTGACACTATAGCGCGATTGACCTCACCGGCAGCAACCCCAATAATGGCTTCCTTGACTCGGGGTGCCCCAAGGGGCTGAGATTTTACCCGTATTACCTGATCTGGATTATGCTCTCCTCAATAGAAATGGCTGTTTCGGATATCATGTACCATTCTGCGTACCCAGAACGATTTTAAGCCATTCAACGAGCAATTCTGGAGCCTGAAGCTGGGTACACAGATTCGATGAGTCAAACTCTGCGTTGCAGGTGAAATTAAATCTCCGCCTGATCGGGCAGTAAGTGTGAAACGAGAATGCTCCTTGAGAAGGCGTTGGCGAAATTTTTACAATGGTTACAGGGGCCTGCTTATAGGCCAACGATAAAAAATGTGCTGCGTCTCAATCCCGATAAATATTTTACTCCCCTCTCAAGCTATCAAAAAATAATTCAGCAGAATTACCAGACCGAAAACTTATGGCGTTAACGTAAAATCGGTCAAATTATTGATGTTCCTAAATTCGAAAGTCCTCCACTCGAAATCATTAGAGGATGTGAATTATGTTAGTTCATTTAATAGACACCTTTACAGATCATTCGGTATTACTAAACCTGTACTCAAATCACCGATCTGGCTTTTTATACTTATTATTGTAATTTTTATGGTTAATAATATTGTTTTGTCGATTGTTATAGTCAATTTTAGATGTGTGTTTGGCGGGATTAGATCTAAGCCTAACATTCTCAATCAAATAAAATCTGTAATTTATGCATTTATAATCATTTTATTTGAATAAGATCGCCGTAACATAGTGTTAATTGTTAAATCACTATGGATTAAATGACTTATTTTTGTTTGTTTTTTAGGTTAAAAATTCTATTTTTTCAGTTAAGTTTGTTTTTTTAACTATAAATTGTGGTTTTTAATAAGTGATTTATCCTTTCTTATTTTTAAGCAAGAAAATGCAGCCGTTTCCTTCGTGGGCCGCATTTTTTATGGGTTCTGTGCTGTTTGTTACTTTTTGTAAGTTAAAAAGGTGGGTATAAAGTTAATGCCATGTGATTGACAAGGTCTATCAATACAGATTTACTAATCAAACTTACAAAAGCTGAAGATTGGCTGAATCTTATTTACATAGTGACTGTAATAGCAACATAGGGAGCGTTCATGAGTGATAATTCTAAGGCTGTACCTGGGATGGTGAAGAATCAAATGAGCAGTTACAAAGAACGAACGACCATTTTTACGCTGGTATTACTTTCTGCTTTAGGGCCAGCTTCATTTCAGATTTTTTTGCCTTCTGTGCCTAATATCATTAAAGATCTATCGTCCACTCCAGGAGTTGCAAATCTGACAATTTCGCTCTCAATGTTGAGCTTTGCATTTTTTTCGCTCTTTTACGGAAGAATGGCTGACAGATTTGAAAATAAAAAACTACTGATTATTGGTATGCTTGTATTGATTGTGGGGAGCATTATCGGGTATTTTTCGAATAATATCGAAATGGTTATATTAGGCAGGGTTATTCAACCAGCGGGTGGGGCGGCAGGTGTCGTTGCAGCACGAGCAATGATTATGCGTTTATATCAAGGCGAGAAAGCAGCTAAAATAATGTCACGTCTAGTTGCTGCAATGATGACAGCTCCTTTAATTGGCGTGCCATTGGGGGGGGTGTTGACGGATAACTACGGATGGCGATCTAATTTTACCTTTATCGGTTTATTTGCCTGTGTCGCATTGATTTGCGTAGTGCTTATGGTACCGACTGTCAGAAATACTACCGAAAATAATGCTAACTTCAGCTTGCTACAAGCCTATAAAAAATTAATCAGCAATCATATTTTCTCAGGAAATGTATTCCAGTTTGGACTGTCCCAGTCTGCATTTATGATAATACTGGCTACCTCACCCATTGTGCTGACGACAACATTTGGCTTTACTGCAGCGGAATCCAGTATTGTGCTGTTGATTTGCTCACTCAGCGTCATTGCAGGCAATCTTTTGTCGGGCCGTTTGCCAGACTCTGTTCTGCTGGCACAGCGCCTGAAATGGGGTAGTCTACTCGGCGCTATATTTAGCTTTGCGGGTTTGGTTCTCACACTGATTGCGCCGCTTTCACTTTATGTGCTTGTTATTCCTGCGATGCTGTTTTGCTTCTTTTTCGGTGTAACGGCACCTGCTGCACAGACCAGTGCAATCGGCGCTAACCGTGAATTAGCGGGCACAGCCGCCGGGCTTTGCATGTTTATCAGCATGATCTTGGCCAGTATTGCGACGCAGTTTGCTGCAGAAGTGAATGATGGATCGCCGCATATCTTGATGGGGTCAGTAGCATGTCTTGCGGTAATTGCCTTCATACTGGCACTGAAAGGGTCAAAGCCAGAGTCTTTATTTAATAAGTAAGTAGATGATAATTATGAAAACTCAGTTTATTCGTGAGTGCCATTACTCGCCTGAAAATCGGCATAATCTAATCTGCTTTCCGCATGCTGGAGGTGGTACAGGTCGCTACCACCGCTGGGGGAGTGAGGTTGGGAAATACGCCAATGTTTATGCCCCGGTTATTGCGGGCCGGGAAGAGCGTTTTCCTGAGCGGGCAATGAACAGCGTCGAATCTGTTATTGATGATATTTATGCGAGGATCAGGCCAGCTTCAGCTGAAAAACTTTATGTGTGTGGCGTGAGTTATGGCGCACTGTTGGCGTACGAACTGGCTAATCGTTTCGAAAAACAGGGCATAGTTGTTGATGGTGTTTTTATTGCAAGCCAACGAGCACCCTATGTATGCAAAGAGATTATCGACTGGGAAAATATATCTGATAAAGCATTGGTTGATGCTTTAACGAGTCTCAGTGACAGAAGTAATGCTGAATTTTCGGATGATGAATACTTTTCTATTTTTGCCGATACAATAAGGCGTGATTTGTGTGCCAGTGACAATTTCCAACCAGCACAACCCAGAATTCTAAATGCGCCAATTTATATTAGTTATGGGAATTTAGATCCAGTGATACCCCGTAATTATATTGATTCTTGGGCGACGATGAGCCATGCGCCTATTAATGTGACTGAACATAATGCTGGCCATTTCCTGATGGATGAAGATCGGGATGTTTGGTTAAGTGATGTTGTGAAGGTTGTACGCGCTAATTATCTCTGATTATTCTGATTAATGAGGCAAGTGAACATGTCTGAATTCAATTCGGCAGTAGCCACGCTTTATGCCGGCACCGAAATAGCAATAATTGGAATGGCGGGGAAATTCCCGGGTGCGAAAGATATTAATGAATTCTGGGATAATTTATGTAATTCGAAAGAGGCTGTCACTTGGTTCGAAAAAACCGAAGATACGCGATTTGAAAATGATGACAACTTCATTCCTGCCGCATTTTTGGTCGATGATGTGGATGCCTTCGATGCGAAGTTTTTTTCAATATCAGCGCGTGAAGCTGATATTACCGATCCACAACAACGCTTGTTATTAGAGTGCGCCTGGCATGCACTCGAAGATGGCGGGTACGCCGGTTATGAGCCGCCTTGCCCTGTCGGGGTTTATGTTGCCTGCGGTCCCGCCAGCTATCTGACCCAGCAAGTGTTAGCGAACCGACAAATCAAGTCCCAGACCAGCCAGATGCAATTGCTGATTGGCAATGACAAAGACTATGCGGCTAACCGTATCTCCTACAAACTCAATCTGAAAGGACCTAGCGTGGTGGTCCAGTCAGCCTGTTCAGGGTCTTTGCTGGCAGTGCATCAGGCGGCGCAAAGCCTTCTGGCGGGAGAGTGTGATATGGCTTTGGCCGGTGGGTTTTCGCTGGAATTTCCACTCTCGCAAGGCTATATCCATCAGGAAGGCAGCATTCTCTCGCGTGACGGCCATTGCCGGCCTTTTAGCGATCGGGCCTCAGGCACGGTGAGGGGCAATGGTGGGGGAGTGGTCCTGCTGAAACGCCTGGAAGATGCAATGGCCGATGGAGACAGGATTTACGCGATTATCCGTGGATCGGCCACCAATAACGATGGTGCGCAGAAGGTTGGATACGCGGCGCCAAGTGTCGATGGGCAGGCGCAGGTGATCCGCATGGCGCATGCTGCGGCTGATGTGACACCTGACTCGATTGGCTATGTAGAAACCCACGGTACGGGCACCGCGATGGGTGATCCTATTGAAATCGCTGCGCTTAGTCAGGCTTTCTATCCGCATATTGAGGCCGACAGTTGTTTGTTGGGCGCGGTGAAGTCCAATATAGGCCACCTGGATGTGGGGGCCGGGATTGCGGGGCTAATCAAAACCGCCAGGATTGTACAGCAGGGTTTCGTTCCGGCGACACTCCATTTTGAACGCCCAAATCCCGGTATTGATTTTTCTCAAACGCCTTTTCGCGTCGTCAATGTGTCTCAGCCCTGGTATCGACCTGGCGTGCGGCGTGCGGGGGTAAGCGCATTCGGTATTGGTGGTTCCAACGTGCACGTTGTTCTTGAACAACCGCCCGTAGTACTCGAGGGACAAAACACGCATCAAGGCGATTATCTGGTTTTACCTTTAGCAGCGCAGAGCAAAACGGCACTGCAATCTTTATCTCGGCAATTAGCCGATTACCTCGGATCCCATCCTGATCTGTCCCTGCGCGATGTAGCCTATACCTTGCGGCGTCGCTATCAGGACTTCCCCTACCGGCAAGTGGTTATGGCACAGACGCTGGAGGAAGCCAGCAAACGATTGGGGGACGATCCGCAGCGTACTAAACAGATGGCGATGTGCAGCGAGAAGCCTGTCAGTTGGGTATTGATGTTCCCCGGCCAGGGGACGCATTTTGCCGGTATGGGGAGTAATTTTTATCAGCCTGGCAGCGTATTCGCTGAAACGTTCGACCAGCTCGCTGAGTTGTTTAACGATCATCTTCAGTTCGATCTGCGGACTGTGGTCTTTGATGAGCATGGGGCTGAACTGCTGGAACAGACTGCCGTCGCACAACCGGCGTTGTTCTCTGTCGCCTATGCGATGGCAAAACAGCTCATGGCGATGGGCGTTCAGCCTGATGCCTTTATTGGTCACAGTATTGGCGAGTATATCTGCGCGACACTGTCCGGCGTTATGTCGTTGCCTGAAGCTGCCAGGCTGGTTGCGGCACGCGGGCGTCTGATGCAGGCAATGGAGCCGGGTGACATGATGGCAGTGTCGCTGGATGAACAGCAGTTGATCCCGTGCCTGCCAGCAGATATCTCGGTGGCTGCAATTAATCGGCCGTCACTCTGTGTGGTCTCGGGGCCGCAGGAATCGGTCGCAAAACTGCGTCAGCAGCTCGAAAATGACGATATCAGCTGCCGCATGCTGGAAACCTCGCATGCGTTTCACTCATCGATGATGGAACCATGCCTGGAGGTTTATCGCGGCGTACTGGCAGATATCACGTTAGCTGCGCCGCAACAGCCCTTCATCTCTAACTTAACCGGTACGTGGATTACGACGGCACAGGCCACGGATCCTGAATACTGGGTACAACATCTACGGGGAACTGTACGTTTTGCTGATGGGATAAGGACACTCCTTGTCAATCCCTCTTATCACTTTATTGAATGTGGGCCTGGTACATCTCTTAACGGCGCAATAAAGGAAATCACGCGTGTCGAGCAGCGGGAGGGAATCAATGTCATTTCTGTTCTGCCTGCCACGTGGGTAATGCGGAACCCGAATGAAACCCTATTGGGTCTGAAGGCAGGGCTGTGGTGTTGCGGTTATGAAGAGTTTTCAGACGTTCTGACCACCGACGGTCAGCTACTTCCATTACCGGGATATCAGTTTGATCGCACGCGCCATTGGGTTGAAGCGACCTCGCTGGCGGATCAACGCGAAACCGTGAGTGATGAGAACTGTATACCCGACTCTCGTGCGGAACCCGCAACAAGAGCAGAGCGGTTACAGCAGCTGTGGTGTGATGCGCTGGGTATCGAAACGCTGGAGCCCACCGATAATTTCTTCTCACTCGGAGGGGACTCGATTTTGAGTATTCAGATCGCCAGCCGCGCTAAAGCGTATGGCTGCGTCTTCCCGCCGGGCATGATTTTAGATTTCCCTACATTCGACGCCTTCGTTAGCGAGGTAGACCAACGTATTCCTGAAAGCGCTGATGGTACATCAGCGTTGGTTGAGGATAATGAGGCAGCCGCAATAGCGGCCGCCTTGTTAAAGGCCCCGCAAGACGCGTTCGAACCGTTTCCGCTGACGGACATTCAGTATGCCTACTGGATTGCCCGCAATACAGGGAACCCGGAAAGGCGCATGGCTGCTCATGCTTATGAAGAGTTCGAATGCTATCAACTCGATGCAGCGCGCCTGGAGATGGCGCTAAACGCAATGATCAAGCGGCACAGTATGCTGCGCACGGTGTTCGATGATAATGGCATGCAGCGGACGCTGCCTGAAGTACCGCCATACCGCATTACCATCAACGACTACAGCAGCCGATCCCATCAGGAGGCCACGGATTACCTCAGTGCGTGGCGTGAGGGCAAATCCCATCAGGTGATGGATTATCGTCAATGGCCACTGTTTGATTTATCAATCTCGCATATGCCGGATAGCACATCGCGCCTGCATATCAGCTTCGACTTATTGATTCTGGATGCGTGGAGTATCACGTTGTTCTGGAGTGAGCTGGAAGCCTGCTATCAGGATGCCAGCTACCAGCCAGAGCGCTGTGATGTTGAATTTCGTGATTACGTCCTGGCTGAACAGCGTCTGGAAGCCAGTGGTGCATTTGCCACGGCAAAAGCTTACTGGCAGTCGCGGATCGCGGGTTTTCCTTCCGCCCCGGCGTTACCCTTAATTGCCGATCCCGATACGTTAGAGCAGCATCGTTTTGTTCGCAGAGAAACACGACTGCCAGCTGATGTATGGCATCAGATCAAAAAGAGTGCCAGTTGCCACGGTGTTACGGCATCAACCCTGTTACTCACTGCCTACTCGGAAGTGCTGGCCGTCTGGGCTGAATCGCCGCACTTCTGCCTGAATCTTCCGGCATTTAACCGGCTAGAGGTTGATCCCGGCATTTATAACGTGATGGGAGACTTTACTTCGGTACTGCTGTTTGAAGCCGATCTACGTGAAGAATCAACATTTATCGACCGCGCGCGCGCGATGCAAAAAAGGCTGTGGGATGATCTGGCAGCGCTGCAATATAACGGAATTAAAGTGCTGCGGGACATTGCAGAACAGCGCGAGCAGCGGGTGCTGATGCCTTATGTCTTTACCAGCCTGATTTTCCCTTCTGCGCAGGATAAACCGATCATTAGCCGTCTTGGCAAGCTGATCGACGGCATCTCACAGACGCCGCATGTCTGGCTGGATTGTCAGGTGTACGAAGCAGGCGGCGATCTGCTGATTAACTGGGATGTATTAGACGGTATTTTTGACCCCACGATGCTGGCAAATATGTTCGCTGATTACCGCACGCTGTTGCTGAAAATGGCGCACCACCCGGCACTCTGGCAAGACAACAGTTGGCGTGAGCAGTGGGCAGAGCGCTTTAACCGAGGCGTGGTGGCTGCATCGAACCAGACCGCATGCGAGGTCGTTCCTGCTTTATTGCATCAGGCTTTCCTGCGCTGGGCAGACGTGACGCCAGAAGCGCCCGCACTCATTGGGAATGACACCATCAGCTACGGTGAACTGGCTCGATTCACCTCCGCAGTGGCGGAACGGATCCAGAGCGCGGGCGCGGTTCCGTCATCGGCGGTGGCGATTGTGGCGGAGAAGAGCTGGCAGCAGGTTGCGGGCATCATGGCAATCTTGCGCGCGGGATGCACTTATGTGCCGTTAGATCCCTCGCTTCCAAAAGAACGCCTGCATACCTTACTCAACATGGCGGATATCCATATTGCCGTGGTTACTGAGGAGTGTGCAGCGGCCACCGAATGGCCTGAAGAGCTGCAGCAGATTGTGTTGTCTGATGCCTTATACCATCACGCGGCGACCTGTGCGGAGGTGGCGGTGTCACCGGATGCACTGGCCTATATCATCTTTACCTCCGGGACCACCGGAACCCCGAAGGGAGTGATGATCAGCCATGCCGCTGCGCATAACACGGTGTCAGATATCAACCGCCGTTATCAGCTAAATCGTAATGACCGGGTATTAGCCCTTTCCTCAGCGACTTTTGACCTGTCGGTATACGACATTTTTGGACCTCTCAGCGTCGGTGGTGCCGTGGTTATACCGGATGCCCGGTTGAGTAAAGATCCGGAACATTGGATCAGCCGTATTGAATGGTATCAAGTAACGCTATGGAATAGCGTTCCCGCACTGATGGAGCTGCTGGTGTCAGCGCTTGAATCCCATCGGAAAACACTACCCTCTGTGCGGCTGATCATGATGAGTGGCGACTGGATACCGGTTTCATTGCCTGCGCGTATTGAAAAAACTCTGCCAGAGGCGTTGCAAATCAGCCTTGGCGGCGCGACGGAAGCGTCGATTTGGTCAATCTTCCACCCCATTGTGCGCGAGGATTGTCAGCGGGCCAGCATTCCGTACGGCAAAGCGCTGGCTAACCAGAAGTTCTATGTCCTTGACCAGCAAATGCGCATCCGTCCAATAGGCGTTGTAGGAGAGTTGTATATTGGTGGTGACGGCCTTTCGTTGGGCTATCTTGGCAATCCGGCAGAAACGGCGAAACGCTTTATCAGCCACCCTCGTACCGGAGAGAAACTCTACCGCACCGGGGATATGGGGCGCTGGATGGCTGATGGCAGCATCGAATTTCTGGGCAGACTGGATAACCAGCTCAAAATAAATGGTTTCAGGGTCGAGACGGGTGAGATTGAGTCGATTGTGTTGAAATGCGATGGCGTGACAGGCTGCATCGTCGGCGCTCATCAGCACCAAGGAGCGAAGCTGTTGGTGGCCTGGGTCACCCTGAATGAAGATTGCCCGAATGGCGTTGCACGGCTGCGGCGGCATCTGGCCGAAAGACTGCCCGAATACATGGTGCCGAAATTGATCACGGTTGTTCCGGGCTTTGCATTAACCGCAAATGGAAAAGTCGATGTTAAGCAGCTACCTTCCCCTGTTCTGCTTGACTTGGCACCACAGCAGATTGCCGCGAAAAATGATACTGAAGCGCAGGTGGCGGGGCTGGTGCAGGCCATCATGCAATGCACGACGTTCAGCGTTGAGCAGGATCTGTTTACGTTGGGCATGGATTCTCGCCGACTGACCGAGTTGGTTACACTCATCCGGCATGAGATGTGCCCGTTGTTTCCGCTACGGGCCGCGTTCGAACACGCGAACGTGCGTGCTATCAGCCAGGTGGTTGAAGAGTATCAGCCTGCTGCTTGCTCCGATGAGACAAGTCAATCCGGTGTGCAAAAGGCAGAGCGACGTGATAGCTATCCGCTGTCTTCAGCGCAGCTACGCTTATGGTTCCACGATCAATGTTATCCAGGTAATACCACCTATAACTTGGTGGAGCCTTTTGCCCTTGAGGGGGAGCTGGATGTGGCGTTGTTCACCCAGGCGCTGACCGGGTTTATTCAGCAGCATCCGGTGTTGACCTGCGCGATCTCTGACGATGTCGCTGAGGCGTATATGGTGCTACGCCCGGAGGCTCAACCACTTATCCGCATGAGCGACTGTAGCGACGTTGCAGAAAACAAACGCCATTACTTTATCGGGCAGCATATTCAGCGCGAAGCGAACACCCCGCTTAAATTTAATGCGGGCGAGTTGTTCAAATTACATCTGCTGCGTTTTTCTCCGCGTGAACATGTGTTGATTGTGGTTGCACACCATATCATCTGGGATGGCTGGTCTACTGCCATCATGATCAAAGAAGTGAGTCAACGTTATCGTGCCTTGCTCAATGGTCAACCGCTGCACTTGCCGGCTGACGCGCTCAATTTCTTTGACGTTTGCTGCTGGGAACAAAGCCAGATTGCGACCGATGCGTTTGCCGCACAGCGTGAATATTGGTTGAAGCAACTGGGTGGTGCGCTACCCGTCCTGGCATTGCCGATCGTTACGGGTGAGCCGGCGACGGGGGGACAGCGCCATGTCTTCCATATCACAACACCGGTTGCCACGGCATTCACTGACCTGTGTTCTGCGCTGAGTGTTACGCCTTTCATGGGTTACATGTCGGTTTGGCAGTTGGTTCTGGGGTGGTGGTGCCATCAGGATGACATCATTGTCGGTACGCCTGCGGGCCACCGCGCGGATCCGGCATTGACCAATGTTATTGGTTTCATGGTCAACAGCCTGGCGATCCGCACTCATCTTGATCGTGAGCAGTCCTTTACTCAACTGGCACAGCAGGTACGTCTTACCTGCCTTGATGCTTACATCAATCAGGATATCCCCTTTGATCAGGTGGTGAGTCTTCTCCGTCCGCGTCGTTCCGATGCGGAATCATCACCTATTTATCGTTCCTGGTTCGTTTTGCACGATGTGCCGGTTCCTCAGTGGGATATCGATGGGATCGCGTCTCGCCTGCTGGATGCTGAATTCCTACTGGACGTCCATGACATCAAGCTGTCACTCGTCAGTAATAGTGCGGGAGTGGAGGGTGGGCTTGACTATCGTAACGGCCTTTTTGCTCAGGAAGATGTCGGGATGTTGTGTGATTGTTTCGTCGGTTTAGTGGCTCGGATTGTAACCAACACGGAAACGCCCCTCTGTCAGCTAATGCAGTGGCTGGACACTGAAAAAGCGCGACTCAAATACCAGCAGCACCCTGTTGACGCTCTCCCGTCATGGAGTTTCTCTAATAACCGTCGTCGAGTGAAGGAACTGTGATGAATAACCCTCCAAGCGTTGTCGGGCATTTCTGTCCGTCGGATTATGGATACAGCTTACACAACGCATTTTTTCGCCAGGCAATACGCACGCCAGCGGCAATTGCTCTTCGCGATGATGCCGGTGTGATGACCTACGCTGAGTTACGGGAGCAAGCCTGCGCTATTGCCTCCTCTTTGAGCAGTCATGGACTTATGCCGGAAACGGCGGTCGGGGTGTATTTACCCCGCGATCGCAATTTACCCGCTGCATTGATCGGCATTATGGCCGCCGGCTGCGCCTATTTGCCGCTTGACCCACGTTACCCGCAGCAGCGCATTGAGCAGTTAATCACGATAGGGCAGGTTCAGTGTGTCATTACCACGCGATTGCTGGCGGAGACATTGCCTGGTGATGTCACGGCCATTTGCATTGAAGATATTGCGCTGGTCGATCTGGACCATGTTCTGAATAACGACCCTGCGCAGTCAAACTCACTGGCTTACTTTATTTTTACTTCGGGTTCAACGGGGGTGCCAAAGGGAGTGATGATTGAGCATGGCAATGCACTGTCACTTCTTTACTGGGCGCATCATTTTTATTCGTCATCGCAGCTGGCAAGTGTCGCATTTACTACTTCGATCACCTTTGATCTCTCGGTGTTTGAAATCTTTGTGCCGCTGAGCGCGGGGGGAATGATCCACATCCTGGAAAATGGCTTATCGCTGCTTGACTGGAAGTGGCGCGACGTGCTGACGCTGCTGAATACAGTGCCTTCTGTGCTCAATGAAGTGGCGAAGCTGGGGCATTTACCACAGCAGCTTTCGGTGATTAACCTAGCCGGTGAACCGCTGCCTGCAAGCTTAGTGCTGATATTGCGCGCGCAGTGCCCCAATGCGCAGATTTTCAACTTATATGGACCTTCGGAAGATACGACCTATTCCACCGTAAGCGAGGTTTTGGCGAGCGATGACCAGCCTACCATTGGCCTTGCGATGCTGGGACGCCACTGCTATTTGCTGAATGAAAGTGGTAATGAGGTCGCGCACGGAGAGGTTGGAGAGATCTACGTGGCCGGGCCGGGTGTTGCACGCGGATATTACGGACGCCCCGACCTTGAGAGCGTATTTATGCCGGATAAACGGCAACCAGACAGCTATCGCATGTACCGTACCGGTGATTTTGGTCGCCAGCTTGCCGACGGGCGGATCTTGTGTCTGGGGCGACGTGACGATCAGGTGAAAATTCGTGGTCATCGCGTTGAAATCGGTGAAGTGGACGCAACAATGCGAAAGCATCCCGCGGTGGCAGAGGTTGCGGTGGTGGTGGTCGATTCACCCGCACGCGGAAAGTTTCTGCGCTGTGCGCTCGAACTGCACGACAGCACAAACCAAGCCGATATCGCCGCGTGGGCGAGCGCACGCTTGCCGGCGTTTATGATCCCCTCAGAGTGGCAGATCTTTGACAAGCTTCCGCGACTGCCAAACGGCAAAATTGATCGGGCTTACCTGCGTAAAGCTGCAACTGTCAGGGCACACTTAACCGACGATCAGCATCCTATGGGGCAGACTGAAGAAACCCTGGCACAGTGCTGGCGTCGTTTGTTAGAGCAGCCGACGATTGGCCGGCATGACAGCTTTTTTGCTCTGGGTGGGCATTCCCTGTTGTTCACCCGTTTGCAGTATCACATCCGTGAAATCTTCTCGGTCAGCATTAAGCTGGCAGCGTTGATGTCAGCGTCCACATTGGCTGAACAAGCCAAATTGATAGCTCAATCCGACGTGATAGACGATCGCGCCGGAAGCAGCGAAGAGCTGTCCTGCACACCTTCTCAGCGCAGAATGTGGACCTTGGAAAAGCTGCTGCCGGGATCACCGCGTTACAATATTGCAAACACCTTCCAACTGCAGGGCGAGCTGGATAACCAACGGCTGATTGCGGCGCTGACCGCAACGGCGGCACACCATGCCATGCTGCACACGGTATATGGTGAGTCCGACCGTGGCCTGCAACCTGTGCCACTGGCCGAACACCGCGTGAACGTGTTGCAGAAAAATTTGAGCCAGATGCCGCTGGTTCAGGCACTGGAGCAGGCCAACACTCTATCCAGCGCTTTCCAGCGACAGCCGTTTGAACTGAGTAGCAATGTACCCTTCGGTGTGCAAATTATCACTGTTGCTCCCACCTTGCACTTGGTGGATATCAAAACCCATCACATTGCGGCCGATGGATCGATGGAGCTGCTAGTGGAGGAGATCTCGTTCCGCTATAACCGCCCGCACGCCCCCATACAGAGCTGCCGAACGTATAATGACTACGCCCAATATTTGCTGACTCCGTCGCTGCAAATGGAGCAGGAAAAGTCGCTGCAATGGTGGCAAATGGCGCTCGCGAATCCACCAGAGCTTTTACGCTTACCTTTCGACAAACCGGCTAAACGAAGCACGACCGGTGTTGGGCAACTGCTAAGCATCACGGTGGATCAGGAGACGGTACGCTCTTTGTTGAAGCTGTGTCAGCAGCATCAGGGGTCGTTGTTCCACGGTCTGCTGGCCGTTACCTGGGCATTTCTGGGCAAACTGTCAGAAAGTGACGATGTGTTGCTGGCTTTGCCAGTACATACCCGTCCGTCGGAATACGCCAGAACGGTCGGAAATTTTGTTAATACTGCTATTGCGCGCGGACGGCCACATGCCGCTATGACCTTTGAACAGTTACTACAGGCCGCGAAAGAGAACACCCTTCAGCTGTTGCGGCATGCAGATGTGCCTTTTGAGTCAGTATTGAATGCGGTGAAAGGGTTACGTTCCGCTGAAGGCGTACCGTCCGTGAATGTCATGCTGTCACTGTTAGTATCTCCGGCACTTCTGGAGCTGGAGGGCTGCCAGACAACCTTCTTGCCTGTAGATCTTGGCACCAGCCGTTTTGACCTCGGCCTGTTTTTCCGTTACGACAATACCGGGCTGGTGCTAAACCTGGAATACGATACGCAGCGGTTTAGTGATGCTATGGCGAGGAGTTTGTCGCAGACCTGGACCGGATTTTGCGCGAATCTGACGGCAAATAGCAGAGCACCGCTGTCTCAGGTCGGTCTGTTATCTGAGGCGTCTCATCAGAAAATTGTGGAGGATTGGAACAACACGAAAACGGCTGTGGCGTTTGAAGGGCGCATCGACATGCTTTTCTCGCAACGCGTTGTCGGGCAACCCGACCACACCGCTCTGATTGCGGGTCAGGATGTGCTGAGCTATCAGCAGCTCGATCGGAGTGCGAACCAGCTGGCCTGGAGCCTGCGTGATGCTGGTGTGCCGGTGGGGGCTCATGTAGGGATTTTATGTGAACGCGGTGCGGCAATGGTTATTGCCGTACTGGCAGTGCTGAAGGCGGGATGTGTCTATGTGCCGATCGACCCGTCGACACCTGCAGAACGCTGTCGGCTTATGGCCACCGTTGCCAACTTTTCTGGCCTGATCAGTGATGACGCTTTGCGTAATAAAGCGCTGAGCATTCAGGCTGAAGTACCACTGACGCTGATCTGGGCGGACTCTGATGCACATCGCATGCAGTGTGACACGCCGCCGGACAATCCAGCTACGGCGGATGATCGTGCCTATATTATTTTTACCTCCGGTACCACGGGAATACCGAAAGCCGTCGCGGTGAAACACCGACCGGCGGTCAACCTGATTGACTGGGTTAATCGCAGGTTTGCGGTTTCTCCCGTGGATAAACTTCTGTTTGTCACATCGATCGCATTCGACCTTTCCGTTTATGACATGTTGGGCACGCTGGCAGCGGGTGCGACGCTGCGCGTAGCGAGCCGGGAAGAAATTCGTAACCCTGAACTACTGAGCCAGATTGTCAGCCGGGAAGCGATAACCTTCTGGAATTCGGCTCCGGTGATCCTCGATCAACTTATCCCTTATCTGGATGTAACAGGTAACCCGCATCTCCGGCTGGCATTTTTATCCGGTGACTGGATCCCGGTGTCGCTGCCGACCCGGCTGGCGGAAAAATGCCCTAAAGCAGAGCTGATCGCGCTGGGTGGCGCCACCGAAGCCGTTATTTGGTCCAACTTTTTCCCGACATCCGGCAATCAAAGAGAGCTGAGTAGCATTCCTTACGGCAAGCCAATTCAGAATGCACGCTACTACATTCTGGACCCGCATCAGTTGCCGGTACCGGTCGGGGTTGAGGGCGACTTATATATTGGTGGTGATGTGCTGGCCGAGGGTTACTACGGTGATGCACATCGCACAGCGGAGAAATTCTGTCGCGATCCTTTTGTCGCCGCCCCTTCAGCCAGAATGTATTTCACTGGAGATCGGGCGCGGTTCTTTGACGACGGTAATATTGAGTTCCTTGGGCGGCAGGACTCACAGGTCAAAATCAATGGCTATCGCATCGAAATCGATGAAATCGAAGCGGCGATCCTGAGATGTGAAGGCATTGTGGCGACGCACGTATCAAGAAAAGGTGAACGACACCATTACTGGCTTTGTGCCTACATTGTCGGTCAGGCAATGACTCAGCCAGATATTGCGCTGATTAAAGGAACGTTAAGTCAGAGTCTGCCTGAATATATGATTCCCGCTTTGTTTATTACGATTGATGAAATGCCGGTAACGGTAAATGGAAAACTTGATAAAAGTAAATTGCCGGAACCTAAGTTGAATGTAAAAGATACTGAGATGTCGTCGGAAAATGGAATGTGTATTGAGGAGAAAGTAAAAAACGTCTGGCGAATTGTTTTAAATAGAAATGAAATTAGTCTTACGGACAACTTTTTTGATGCAGGGGGAGACTCTGCCAGGCTTATCCAAACGCATCGGGCATTACAGGATGAAATAGGGTTTAATTTCCCAGTAATGAGTTTATTCCAGTACACCACAATTCGTTCGTTGGCTCAGTGGTTAAAAGGACATTCAGAAAAACAAGCTGCAACTCAGCTCGTGCCGACAGATAAAAACCTGACAGCCAGGCAACGCGTTATGCAACTGCAAAAGAATCGTAAAAACATTAATCGATAACCAAACTGTTCGAGGATCTTATGATGGAAACAGCTACAGTCGTTGAACGTTATCAGAATGACTTCGTTACGCTTGGCGTACACAAGGTTGCTCATCTGGATGAACCCCTGATGAATCATCTGATCCGTACTTACGAAATATTGTGCCGGATGTCGTGTGAGGAGCAGGTGTGCCTGGCCGGTCTTTTCCACGGCTGTTATGGCACACAGGGCCTGCATACGGATGAAATCGGTGATATTCCTGAAACCCAGCGCCAGATAGTGCGTAATTGCGCGGGTACTCAGGTTGAAAGCCTGGTTTATCATTTTTCGGTGATGAGCTATGAGTCGCTCAGTAAAAGCTTTCGCAACCTGTTGAAAGCCGATGGCATACCCGCATTAAAAGATCGCCGTAGCGGCGAAGCCATTACTGTTACTCGTGAATATTTCGAAAAACTGCTGACCTTAAAATTAGCGGATGTGCTTGCACATGCCCCCACGCACAAAAATCATACCTGCACCAATATTCCTGCCCAATACGGCGCATTCTGGGAAATGGTCGCAGAGTATTTTGGTGGCAATAAGATACGTGTCTGGAATGAGATAGTCAGCTAACTCAAATTCTTTGGAGGAAATAAAATGACATTAATGCCCGATAATACATGGGAGGGTTTCCCATTATCTTTCCAGCAGGACGCGTTTTGTGCTGAGCGCGTAAATGAAAAGCTCCGTACCCTGTGTTTGCGATTCGATATTAAAGGTGTGCTGGATAAGATTCTTCTTAATAAGGCGCTAAATAACATTGTTGAGAAAAATGAAATCCTTCGCACCCACTATCGAACACTGCAAAGTCAGAGTAAAAACCCACTGATGGTAATCAGTGAGACTGCCTTACTGCATCTCGATGAGATAGTTTTATTATTGGAAGCCGAAAGACAGTCAGTGATTGCAAGCGAAATGGCTGCTCTAGAAAGCGGTGAGGTTGTCAATCGTGATGATGCGATTAATGCGAGCTTACTCTCTTGGGAAGATCATCACACATTGCTGCTCAAGGTACCTGCGATAGGCTTTGATTGGCTATCCGGGAATTTGCTGATGCAGCAGGTTGCGGCTGAATATCATGCGTTGACCCAGCAAATGGCCGTGGGTGAAAACCATGTTGTGCAATATGTGGATTTTGCCCAGTGGCAGCGGGAAGAAGATCAGAAAAACCACGTTAATAAAGGTGATACCTACGCGCAGACACAGCTGGCAAACGCCACAGCATTGAACCTGCCGTTGGAGATGAAATCAGAGAGAACGGATTTTAGCCGTCATTCACTGTCGCTGAGCGTGGAGCAACAGTCGGGCCTGATGGCGGTTGCTGATCGGCTGGGGGTGGGGCAAAAAGCGGTGTTTCTGGCCTGCTGGACGGCGGGTCTGTGGCGACTTTGTGGCTCTCCTGATGCTGTCAGCATTCGCGTGAACATGCTCGGAAGGCCTTTTGCTGAATTGCAGCATTCACTCGGCCGTTATAGCGCGCCGGTCACGCTCAATCTGGCTCCGTTACCAACCCATGATTTTTCACAATTATTGACGCAATGTCAGGACGCTTTATCACGTTATGAACCGCTGGTGCAGGTACGTTCCAGTGGTCTTCATCAGATTAGCAAGAAAGTAAATGTTGCTTTTGATTTTGATGAAGCAGCAATGGCAATCAGCTTGGCAGAACTTAATTGGTGTAACCAGTCGCAGCCGCGCGTTGATTTTGATACCGATCTGATGTTGCAGGTACAGGTCGGTGAGGTATTGCGCTGCACGCTGAATGTGCGCAATGGCACTATTCCCGATGCCGGCATACAGGCGATTTCTCAAGCCTTTAATGCATCAGTCAATGCACTGTTGGCGAATGCGCGACAACCTCTCGGGCATTTCGCTCTGCTTAACACGGCTCAACAGCAACAGCTGTTGCGGAATACGGTTGCTCCTGTTGCACTGGCTGCCTCTGAACCCTGGACGCAGGTTTTTGCTCGACAAGCGCAGGAAACGCCCGATGCGCCGGCTTTACGTTTTAACGATCGTATCTGGAGTTATGGTTCGCTTGATGCGCTGACCAGCCAGATTGCCAATACGCTGGTCGCTAAAGGGGTTGTTCCCGGTTCCACGGTGGCTTTACGGCTGGAACGCAGTGATTACCTTTTAGCACTGATTATCGCCGTTAATAAAGCGGGGGCAGCCTATCTGCCGTTAGATATCATTATGCCTGAACAACGTGTTGCAACCTTGCTCCAGCAAACCACGCCAGTGTTATTGATTCAGGATGACGGCAGTGAAATCGATGTTATTGGCGAACAGGCTACACTTCGTCTGTCCGCCGTGCTGGAAGCCGCGACAGTGTATCCGTCGAGCGGGCCGGAGGTGACGATCCACCCCGATGCGCTTGCTTACATTCTTTACACCTCTGGCACCACGGGTAACCCTAAAGGGGTAAAAGTAACGCACCGCGCGCTCGCGCGCTACATTGATGGGGTTAAGACACGTATCGGTATTAAAGGTCCGTTAGTCTATCTTTCTGTCGGCCCATTGACCACGGATTTAGGTAACACGACGATTTTCCCGGCGTTAACCAGCGGTGGTTGCATCATCATGTCTCCGCACTCTAAAGCGGAAGAAGCCCAGGAACAAATCGCGTTTATGGAAATAACGCAATTTGATGTTTTGAAGATCACGCCTTCGCATTTAGCCTCGTTGTTTGCTCTGTGTCAGGAGCCGGCTCGCTTGATGCCAGAAAAAACGCTGGTGCTGGGCGGAGAAATGCTGAGCTGGGGGATGTGGCGTTTGTTCAATTCCTTCAGCCACGGCTGCAAGATTTTCAACCATTATGGCCCGACCGAAACCTGCGTGGGGGTGATTGCCGGCGTTGTCGAAACTGACGTGGATGTGGCACTGGCATCTACCGTTCCGTTGGGGCAGCCGTTAGGCCACGTGCGTGCTTACATTGTTGATGCGTATGGCCATTTGCTGCCGGATGGTGCGGTTGGTGAATTATATATCGGGGGGGAAAGCGTCAGCACCGGCTATGTGTTCGCGGAAGAGCGGGATGTCGCGCGCTTTATTGCGGATCCGTGGCATGACGAAGGTTGCGTATACCGCACCGGAGACAAGGTTCGCCGCTTGCCAAACGGACGGCTTGAGTTCTTGGGGCGCATCGATCGACAGTTGAAAATCCGTGGATTCCGGGTGGAGCCTGCCGAGATCGAAGCGATTTTGCGTCGTCATGCCGAAGTGCTGGATAGCTGCGTCATTGAACAGGGTGAGTCTGCCAGCGCATATCTGGTGGCTTATGTGGTGTTGCAGGACTGTTCGGTTGGTCTGCAACCTGCGCTGCGCGATTACCTCAGTACGCAATTGCCGGACTTTATGTTGCCGTCGTACGTCGTCGCGTTGTCTCGTTTCCCGCTCAACCATAACGGGAAAATTGATATTTCACTCCTTCCTCATCCCGAATCGCTGCATTCCGGCGATAACAGCCATTATGTGGCGCCGAAAAGTGACACAGAGAAAACAGTTGCCGGAATATTCGAATCGTTGCTTCAGGTCGCCTCAGTCGGCCAGCACGATGACTTTTTTGATATCGGTGGCCATTCACTGGTTGCAACAAGGCTGGTGGCTGCGATCCGTCAGCAGTTCACGATCCCTTTTAACCTGCGCTCTGTCTTTATGGATGCCACTGTTAGTGGACTGAGTGCGCAGATCGATACGGCGCTGGCACAAAATCAGGAGGTAAAATCATGTTAACCGAAACGCGATTTGGCGGTCGTCGCCAGGTAGTGAAAGTCTCATTGCATCAAGGCGTAACACTGGTGCCGTTGGTGGATGAAACACGGCGGGGAAAAATGGTCATACCCGATCGTAAAGACGTCTCTGCGCACGCTTGGGTGCTAGAACACCTGCAGCAGATGACCGAATGGCTGAACGCGCATGGCGCGCTGCTGTTACGAGGATTTAACGTAACCGATGCCGACGCTTTCCGTCAGGTGGTTGAGGCGACACAGGGCACGTTGCTGAACTACACCCACCGGTCAACGCCGCGTAAAAGCATCAGTGCGGGGATTTACAGCTCAACCGAATACCCGGCGGATCAGCATATTCCTCAGCACAACGAAATGTCCTACACGCAGAACTGGCCCACGCGTCTATTTTTCTACTGCGCGGTTAAACCGGGTGACGGGGGACAAACCCCTTTAGCAGACAGTAAAAGAATGTACCAATGCTTACCGGCAGATCTGATCGAGCGCTTTGACCGACATGGCGTTATGTATGTGCGTAACTATGGCCTGGGGCTTGATTTGAGCTGGCAGGATGTCTTCCAGACGGAGGAAGTCAGCGAAGTTGAACGCTATTGCACTGAAAATGGCATCCAGTTTGAGTGGCTGAGCGAGGGAAGGCTTCGTACGCGTCAGGTTTGTCAGGCTACGATACGCGATAAACACAGCGGTCAGGGGATCTGGTTTAACCAGGCCCACCTGTTTCATGTCAGTAGCCTCCCTCCGGAGACGGAGCGGGAATTACGTCTCGAGTTTTGTGAAATTGATCTGCCGCGTAACACGTTGTTTGGTGACGGAACTCCGATCCCAGCAGCGGATTTGGCCACCATTCGGGCGGCCTACCAGCAGGAGGAGTTAGTCTTCGACTGGGAAGAAGGGGACATTCTGATCGTTGATAACGAGACGATGTCACACGGGCGGCGACCTTTCAAAACTCCACGTTCCATTATGGTGGCAATGACATGATCGATTCAGGCAATTTTGAGGATGTAAAACGCGAGATTGAATATGCTTATCAGCATGCGCGTTTTTTCCGTAACCATATCGATGAGTCGGGCATCGTGCCCGATGCCATTGACTCAGTACAGGCGTTTAAGCGCCTGCCCGTCACGCGTAAGATGCATTACCGAAAAAATTATCCGTTTGGCGTATTGGCAGCGGGTTACACCCTGAACTCACCGCACGTCATGCGTTTTCAAAGTTCGGGGACGTCGGGCGAGCGGTTGAACAGCGCGATTTTCTCCTTTGATCTGGCGCGTCGGCAGGCTACCAGCCTGAGCGTAAATGAGAAGTTTAATTCGCTCTGGCTGCCCGGGAAAAAGCTCAAGCTGTGTCGTTATGCGCCGCCTAACTGTTCAGATGTCGAGTGTGGTATTGGCTTGAGTACAATGGAAGAACGCACGTTAGCAGATGGCACATTGGTCCTACCGGTGGCGCACGACCTGCTGGCGACCCCTCTGCGGATGATCAATCAAGCGCTGGATGAAATCGCGCTTTACAATCCGGACATTCTGGTGGTGGACCCCACACATCTGGCATTTTTGACGCGTCAGGCCGCGAAGCTGGGCAGGACTATCAGCAGCAGTAACAAATTGCACATCATCTGCGGTTACACGCAACTGACCCACGTGGCGCGGCGGCAAATCACCCAGTTTTTCGGTGACGATGTGCCGGTGGGCAACATGCTGGGCATGTCAGAGCTGGGTTATCTGGGCTTTGAATGCCACCACGGCAGCCTGCATCTCAACAACCAGGATTATTTCGTTGAGCTGCTGGCAAATGGGGAGGACGTACAGGAGAACCAGCCAGGAGAATTGGTCATTTCAACCATCGATGATGGACTCATCCCGCGTATTCGCTATGCCACTGGCGATCTCTATCGCTTTGTCGCAGGTTCTTGTACCTGCGGTAGTACCTTACCCCGCGTGGTGATCGAGGGGCGGGCAACGCAGAATCTGCTGGTGGGAAATAGGAGTATTTCGCCGACCGATTTAGATGCTGCTGTGGGTGATGCTCCGGGGATCGACCTCTACAAAATGGAGCAAAACCAGGCAGGGAAACTCACCTTCCGCTTTATCGCTAATGAGCAGTTTAATGCGTTAACCCTGGCTCGAATAAAGGATGTCGTCGGTACGTTGATTGGCACCGATGATATTGAATATCTATCGGTGGATTATATTCCCTGTGAGCGCAGTGGAAAATTCCAGTCCTGTATTTCTCAGTTTCATGAGGTAAAACCGTGAGCCATTCCCCGGTCTGTAAATCTGATTTCCCAGCCCTACAGCAAGAGATTGACGGCAATAGCATTATTTATCTCGATAATGCCGCCACTACGCTAAAGCCTCGCGCGGTTATTAAGGCGGTCAGTGATTTTTATACCTTTAATGGAGCCAATATACATCGCGGTAAGCATCGACTTTCCGATGAAGCATCGAATGATTATGAACATGCAAGGTTGGATATTTCTAACTATATTGGCGCGCAAGCCAATGAATTGGTCTTTACCGGAAATACTACGCATTCTCTGAATATCGTTGCGCATGGGCTGCAGCTCAGCAAGCAGGACATTGTCCTGGTCAATGAGGATGCTCACCATTCAAATATTCTTCCCTGGCGGCAAACAGCTGACGTGCGCTTTATTCGCACTACTGCGGAAGGGCGTCTCGATCTGGACCATTTTCGCGAGTTACTGTCGCTAAAACCAAGCGTTGTGGCATTAACTCACTGTTCAAATGTCACGGGGGCGGTGCATCCGATCGGGCTGATGGTGAAATTAATCAGGGCGTCCTCTGACGCTGTTATCGTCCTGGACGCTGCTCAGTCACTGCCGCATGAGCGCATTGATTTTCACCAGCTTGATGTCGACTTTGCGGCATTTTCCGCCCATAAAATGTATGGTCCAACAGGAGTGGGTCTTCTGTATGGAAAATATGCCTTACTGGAAAAATTGAAACCGCTGCAATACGGCGGTGGAACTGTGGATTGGGTTGATGCGAAAAAGCAGATAAATAGACGTGCGCCATACCACCTTGAAGCCGGCACACCCGCTATCGCTTCTGTATTAGGCACTGGGGCCGCTGTGCGTTACTTGCTGCAGTGTGATGAAAGCCTGAGAAGTGCTCATGACAGGGCATTGTCAGAGGCGATGTTGAAATCTATTGCAGAACGCCCATTCCTGTCGTTACTTGGACCGCACGATACAAAGGACCGGCATGCGATATTTTCCGTGAAGTTTGACAGCAGTATTCCGGCGGGGGAGTTGACTCGTTTGCTGAGTGATTCATGGGGCATCATGTGTCGCAGTGGCTATCTTTGCGCACAGCCCTTTGTAACTGAAAAAGCACAGGGTGAAGTTATTCGTATTTCTGCCTGTATTTATAATGAACTGTCAGAAATCGAAACGCTTTTTTCTGCTATTGATGAGCTGGCGACCTGCGTGGGTTTGGCTACAATTTAATTTACTTTAAGGTGAGCATATACATGCGTTTTTTTAATAATGATGAATATCTTGAAGTAGGTGAATCTACCTATATGTTTAATATTTTGAAGCAAGAGGCTCGCCAGGCTCTTGTAAAAAATCCACTTATCAACCAGGTTTTGTATAAGTCTATTCTTGCACACTCGGATTTTAATGCGTCTCTTGCGTGGTGTGTCGTGGACAAACTGAATAAGGATGAAGAGCGGTTTAGAGACTGGTATCTAATTGTCGTTGAAGTTTATAATAATAACCCTGAAATTATTAATCATGCGCTGTCTGATCTACATGCTTTCAGAGAAAGAGATCCCGCTTGTTATGGATACCTGCAGGTAATGCTTTTTTTTAAGGGGTTTATCGCCTTGCAATGCTATCGCGTGGCTCATGAGTTATATATTCAAGGAAAAAAAGAAACGGCGCTATTTATTCAGAGTCGCATGTCAGAAGTTTTATCAATTGATATCCATCCTGCAGCAAAAATTGGCTCGGGTATTATGTTTGACCACGCACATTGTCTTGTTATTGGTGAGACGGCAATTATTGGAAATAATGTTTCGCTATTTCACAGTATAACATTGGGTGGTACAGGAAAAGAACATGGTGATCGTCATCCTAAAATTGGGGATAACGTTACCATTGGTGCTGGGGCCAAAATATTGGGCAACATTAATATTGGGGATAATGCCAAGGTAGCTGCAGGATCAGTTGTTCTGGAATGCGTACTTGAGGGTAAAACCGTTGCAGGTGTTCCGGCTCGTATTGTAGATGGGCAATAAAGTCTATGGTGGTCAATAACTAACTGAGTCATCTATGTACCAAGGTTGCGAGCAAGGGTAATTACAAACGCTAGTGCCGACAAGGCCGCTCGATGGACGGCCTTATTAGCAATTTTTTTGCTATTTATTTTGTTGCATGGCCATCAGGAAAGTATTTAGTACTATATTTTTCATCCGGGCCTGTATAGTCTAACAGAATGATTTTTCTGGAAGATCTATATATAAAACCGTGACCAGAAACAACCAACGTTCATGCATTATGATATATAATGCCTTTAACCCTAATCCCGTTTCGGAACGCCGAATTAAATCGCCAATGAAATCTATTCGGATTCTATAATCAATGCGCGATTTTTTCTACCCGGCCTTTAAAAAATATAAAGGGTGTCTATTGTGCAGACCGGTAGATAACAATTCACGAGTGAGGTATTCAAACAACTAAGGTAATGGTCTTATCTCCATGGAAAGTGAAATAGCTGTAAAGTCGACAGCCTGCTACAGGGGGGCTTACAGAGTCAATTTATTTGATTTTAAAAGTAACTATGTGAAGTTTAATATATATTATTTCAAGTGTTAGAAATTTACGCCATTGAATGTTAAGCAAAATAATAAATACATTAAGATATAACTCTGAAATATTACACTGGCTCTTGGATCATAATCATGTTCTCTTGGTTGAGTTGAGGAAGATATCAAATGTAAACTCCCTTAACCAATAATTTGGCATTAGCTTTTAGAGGGTTTTATTTAGTGTCATAAGGTTTTTTTGGTTTATTTTAATGATAAAGTTAAATTTTTATGAGTTTAGCCTTTTATTATACTAATAATGTTCGATATTTCTTTTCGCATGGACAATCCATTGCTGGTTTTGGGTTAGGCCTAAAACCTGTCGAATATAACTGTACAACAATCTGGAGTATGGTGTGGTCAACAGATTAATTTATAGGGTATGATTATCTCTTAGTGGTTACAGTGAAAAGCTGAAAAAACTTAACACTTTCAAAGACTCGGGGTGCCCCAAGGGGCTGAGATTTTACCCGTATTACCTGATCTGGATTATGCCAGCGTAGGGAAGTCTCGGTGCCCCAGCCGGTACCCGCCTTCTTGAACGCCGGTTGGGAGGAATATGTTCGCTCGACCTGATGCTTTACCCGGCGCCCGCGCCGCGGCCTGTCTGACCCAATTCAAACAACAGCCCCCGCTGATTCACTGCCTGACCAACGAAGTGGTCCAGGAGCTGACGGCTAACGTATTGCTGGCGCTTGGCGCTTCCCCGGCGATGGTGGTGGAACCGACCGAAGCGGCGCAGTTCAGCCAGATGGCGAGTGCCCTGCTAATCAATATCGGTACTCTCAATGCCTCGCGTGCCGAATCCATGCTGGCGGCGGTAGAGGCCGCCAATTTGGCGGGAACGCCCTGGACGCTGGATCCGGTGGCGGTAGGCGGGTTGGCGTACCGCACCGCCTTTGCCCGTCGTTTGCTGGGCGAGAAGCCGGCGGCGATCCGTGGCAACGCGTCTGAAATTATGGCGCTGAGCGGCCGGCAGAGCGCCGGGCGCGGCGTAGACAGCACCGACGACTCGCTGGCGGCTTTGCCGGCGGCACGCGAACTGGCGCAGCTCAGCGGCGCGGTGGTGGCGGTAACCGGCGTGGTGGATTACATCACCGATGGCCGGCGCGACTGGGCGGTCGCCGGTGGCGATGCGCTGATGACGCGGGTGGTGGGCACCGGTTGCGCCCTGTCGGCGGTGGTGGCGGCATTTTGCAGCCTGCCGGGCGATCGGCTGGACAACGTCGCGACCGCTTGCCGGGTGATGTCGCTTTGCGGCGAGCGGGCCACGCACCGGGCTGCGGGGCCGGGCAGCTTTACCCCGGCGTTCCTCGACGCCCTGTATCAACTGCGTGCGGAGGAGCTGCAATGAAACGGATTAACGCTTTGACCATCGCCGGCACCGATCCGAGCGGCGGCGCCGGCATCCAGGCCGATCTGAAAGCTTTTTCTGCCTTGGGGGCTTACGGCACTTCCGTGATCACCGCGCTGGTGGCGCAAAATACCCGTGGCGTGCAGTCGGTATATAACATCGATCCGGCGTTCGTCGCCGCCCAGTTGGATTCGGTATTCAGCGACGTGCGCATCGACAGCGCCAAAATCGGCATGCTGGCCAACGCCGATATCGTGCAGGCAGTGGCCGAACGCCTGCGCCACTACCGGCCGCCGTTCGTGGTGCTGGATACGGTGATGCTGGCGAAAAGCGGCGATCCCTTGCTGGCACCGGAGGCGGTAGAGTCTATCCGCCGCGAACTGCTGCCGCAGGTGTCGATCATCACGCCGAACCTGCCGGAGGCGGCGGCTCTGTTGGCGTGCGCCCCGGCGGAAAATGAGCACCAGATGCGCGAACAGGGCCGGGCGTTGCTGGCCATGGGTTGCCAGGCGGTGCTGATGAAGGGCGGCCACCTCAGCGAAAACGAAAGCCCGGACTGGTTGTTCAGCGCGGAGCAGGAACTGCGCTTCACTGCACCGCGCGTAGCGACTCGTCATACGCACGGCACCGGCTGCACGCTCTCCGCCGCGTTGGCTGCGTTGCGCCCGCGTCATGAAGACTGGGCCGGCACGGTCGCCGCCGCCAAGGACTATCTGCAAAAGGCATTGCAGCAGGCGGATACCTTGGAAGTGGGGCACGGCATCGGGCCGGTGCATCATTTTCACGCGTGGTGGTGATTCAACTTTTTGCCGTTGTTGTGGTCAGACTGGATCCATGCCCGGCGCTCGCCGGGTACGATCGGATTTAACCAAGGGAGAAGGCCATGACAGGACAAAACGCACTTCGCTGCGCCATCTTCGGCGCGTTACTCAGTCTCAGTGCGGGCAGTGTTGCCCAGCAGATTGTCACCACCTCGGACGTGATCCAGCAGCCGGGCTATCAAACCAGCTGGCAGAACATGGTGAAGGGGCAGGCTCGCCTGCCGGGCTGGGCGCGCAAGGGGATGGGCACTTCCACTCCGGCGCAAAGCCTGAGCTGGAAGGGGCAGAACTATCTGGTGGGCAATCTGTGCAAGCCGCACGACTGCGCCAACAACTTTTTGATTGTGGCGTTTAAAGAAGACAAATCCCAGGTCTGGGGCGTGCGGGTAGAGGTCGCCAACAAACCGGAAGCGATGGATCATCCAAAGAAATACGCCAAATACCAATGGCTGGGCAAGCCGGACGAAGACATGAAGGCGCTGCTGAAAAAACAGTTCGAGAGCAATCCCGACTGGAAATAAAACGACCTGGGGCGCAGTTGCCTGCGCCCTGAGGCCACGCACTCAGCCAATGCCGGCCTGATGCAGATCGTGCAGGTTGATCGCGCCCACCAGCATGCCATCCAGATTGACCACCGGCGCGGCGCTGATGTGCTGTTCGTGCAAGGCTTCCAGCGCTTCTCCGGCGCGCCACTGTTCCGGCAAACGGTAGCCGGGGCGGGTAATCGCCTGGCCCAACGCATCCTGCAGGCTATGGCCTTTTACCAGCCAGCGGCGCAGGTCGCCGTCGGTAAACACCCCCACCACTTTTTGCTGCGCATCGCACACCGGCACCAACCCCAGCCCGGTGCGGCTCAGTTCCAGCATCGCTTCCATTACGTTGGCGTTTTCACTGACCTGCGGCAGGCGATCGCCGGTGCGCATCAGGTGGTGTACCCGGTTCAACAGGCGCGCGCCCAGGCTGCCGCCCGGATGGGAGCGGGCAAAGTCTTCGGCGTTGAACCCGCGTTGGCGCATCAATGCCATCGCCAGCGCGTCGCCCATCATCAGCGTATTGACCGCGCTGGAGGTGGGGGCCAGCCCCATCGGGCAGGCCTCACGTTCGACGCTGATGTCCAGCACGCAGGCGGCGGCCAGCGCCAGCGGCGACTCTTTGCCGCCGGTAATGGCGATCACCGGGATGTTATTTTCCGCCAGTAGCGGCAGGATCAAATCCAGCTCCTTGGCGCGGCCGGAATAGGAGATAAACACCACCACGTCGTCGGCGCCGATCATGCCGAGATCGCCGTGCAGCGCCTCCGCAGGATGGACGAAGAACGACGGCGTGCCGGTGCTGGCCAGCGAGGCGGCAATTTTTTTGCCGATGTGGCCGGATTTGCCGATGCCGGAAATCACCGCCTTGCCCCGGCAGTTCAACAGCAGCTCGCAGGCGCAGACGAAATTGTCGTCCAGGCGCGCCAGCAGGCGCTGAGCTTCGGTCAGCTCAATTTCCAGCGTTTCGCGGGCAAAGGCCAGCAGGGCAGTAGCGTTACTCATCGGAATCTCCTACCAGAATGATATTGATGCCTTTCGCTTGCAGCGCGGCGAGGTAATCCGGATTGATGTTTTTATCGGTGATCAGCGTATCCACGGCGCTCAGGTCGCACACCACGTTCGGGCTTTTGCGGCCGAATTTCGACGAATCCACCAGCAGGATAATGCGGCTGGCGGCCTCGCACATCGCCTTGCTGACGTTATGCACCTCGTTAAAGGTGGTGACGCCGGCGTTGAGATCGACCCCGTCCGCGCCAATAAACAGCTTGTCGAAGCTGAACTTCTGGAACGCCGACTCTGCCAGGCTGCCGTGGAACGAGGCCGATTTTTTGCGGTAGGTGCCGCCGGGCATCAGGATGGTTTGGTCGTTGTCCAGCTCCACCAGCGCGTTGACGATATGCAGGCTGTTGGTCATCACCGTGATGTTATTGAACTGCGCCAGATGCGGGACCATTTGCAGCACCGTGCTGCCGGCATCGAAAATCAACGAGTCGCCGTCGTTAATCAGCTTGATGGCGGCGTAAGCGATTTGGCGTTTCTTTTCGCTGTTGATATGGGTTTTACGGTCGATCGGCTGGTCGCCGTCGTCGCGGCTGAGCACCACGCCGCCGTAAGTGCGGATCACCTCGCCTTCGTCTTCCAGCAGGGTGAGATCCTTGCGGATGGTGGTGCCGGTAGTGGAAAAATGCTCGGCCAGGGCGTCCACTGCCGTTTTGCCATGCCGCTGCAGATATTCAAGGATAGCGGCCTGCCGCTGCTTTGGTTTCATCGCGATTCCCGTTCACAAGAGGTGAGCATTTCCCTTCAGCGAATAATTCAATATGAAAGGTAATGTCTTTTAATGTGAAAATATCATGATTTAGGGGCAATCGCTAACGATAGTGCAGTCCGGCATGCACGATCCTCGGGGAAGATCACATCCGGGCGCAAATCCTGTTGATGCAGGCCGTGCAAATGGGTGAGCGGCTGCGGCCGGGCGAAGATGGTCAGGCCGCGCATCATCAGGCTGCCGCAGACTCGCCGCTCGGCGTCGAAAGCCAGCGCCAGCACGACCCGGGGTCGAAAACGGCCGCCGGAGCGCCCGACGCCGACGGTGCCCTGCCGGCACAGGCGATCGAAGGCGCGGTTGAAATGGCGGATTTGCCACCCGCCCAGGCCGATTTGCAGCAGCCAGGCCAGTACGGCGAAGATAACCAATGCTTGAGTCATAATGCCTCCTTAATCCCCCTCCGGGTGGAGGGGGAGGCGATCATATCAGAACATCACCTGACCGCCGGTGATGTTAATCGACTGGCCGGTGCAGTAAGACGCTTTGTCGCTGGCGTAAAACAGCAGGGTGTTCAGCACGTCCTGATAGTCGCAGCCGCGTTTCAACGGCACCTTGTCGGTGTAATATTTTTCGACCTGATCCGGCTCGATCCCCAGCTTTTGCGCGTATTGCGGCAGCAGCGACTGGAACATCGGCGACTTCAGCAGGTTGCCGAGCATCAGTGAATGCACGGTAATGCCGTATTCCGCCAGATCGAGCGCCAACGACTGGGTCAGCCCCACGCCGCCGAACTTGGCCGCGCTGTAGCCGGAGTTGTGTTTGCTGCCCACCTTGCCGGATTTGGAGTTGATCTGGATGATACGCCCGGCCACGCCGTCGCGGATCATCAGGCGGGAAAACTCGCGGGCGCACAAAAAATAGCCGACAAGATTGACCTGCAACGAGCGGTCAAAATCCCCCAGCAGGAAATCGGTGATCGGCGCCGCCTTGGCGATACCGGCGCTGTAAACCAGCAGATTGGCCTGGCCGAACGCCTGATCCACCGCCGCCGCCAGCGCAATGACGCTCTGCTCGTCGGTGGCGTCGGCCTGGAAAGCCTGGGCGCGGCCCGCACCGAACTCATGGTTAATCTGTTGCGCCACCTGCCGGGCATTGTCGGCGTTCAAATCGGCTACCGCGACCCGGTAACCCGCCTGCGCCAGGCCGTGGGATAAAAACGCACCTAAGGTTTGGCCGCCGCCAATCACTACCGCTACTTCAGACATGGTCTACTCCTTATGCAATAAATTTCAGCGTGCTGCCTAACGGGATATCGGCCGGCGTGGCGCCGGAAACGTGGATCGAACCCGGAAACTCGGCCTGGGTTACGCCGTCGAAGCGTACGGTGACATGACCCAGCTCACGCAGGTTTTGCGTCGCGACGCTGCCGACGGCGGTGATCGGATAACGCTGCTCCGCCAGCTCCATCCAGCCGCCGACCTGCAGTTCACCGGCGGTGTCGCCGTGCCGATGGATAAAGCAAAACTCTTCAATGTCCGCCGGCGCGCCTTCGCGGAAGGTGATCAGCATGTCATCCTGCAATGCCTCGCGGGCGCTGCCGCCAATCTGCGTAATAGTGGTGTGGAAAATGGTGTGCATGATCTTTTCCCTGCAAAACAGTGTCATTGATAGATGAAGGCCGAAGCGGCCCAGGCGATCAGCACCGTTGGCGCGCCGGTCAGGAAACGCCCGACCAGTACCGACGGCACGCCGACCCGCACGGTGTCCTGTTTGGCTTCCGCCAGCGACAGGCCGACCGGAATAAAGTCGCAGGCAGCCTGCGCGTTAATCGCAAACAGCGCGGGCAGCGCCAGCTGCGGCGGAATATGCCCGAGACCGATCTGCACCCCGACCAGCACGCCAATCACCTGGGCGATCACCGCGCCGGGGCCGAGGAAGGGCGACAACAGCGGGAAGGAACAGATCAGCGCCAGCGTCACCAGGCCGATTGGGCTGCTGGCCAGCGGCGTCAGACCGTGGGCGATAAAATCACCCAGACCCGAGGCCATGATGATGCCGATCAACGCCGAGACGAACGCCATAAACGGCAGGATGGTTTTCAGCACCGTGTCGATGGTGTCGCGCCCGGCCTGGAAGAACACCGCTACCACCGAGCCCATGCCCATGCCGACCTTGGCCAGCAGGCCGTCGCTCTGTTCGGTGATTTTTTTGCTGGTGTCGTAATCCCGCCCTTTTGGCTGCGGGGCGGGGGCCTTTTGCGCCGTATCGGTTGCCGATGCCACCAGGCTGATGTTGTTGTCACGTACGCCGGAGACGTAAATGTCCTCGAGGATAAACTGCGCCAGCGGGCCGGACTGGCCGGTGGCGTGGATATTGACCGTCGGGATGCGGCGCTTCGGATACAACCCGCAGCGCAGGGTGCCGCCGCAGTCGATCACCATCACGCCAATCTCTTCCGCCGGCGGTTCGCCCTCTTTAAAGCCGTCGACTGCCGGCCAGCCGGTCAGCTCGCTGAGCCGATCGACGATCGAAGGGCGGGTGCCGGCGGTGATGTACACCACTTTCTTGCCGGGTTCGACAGCAATCTCCAACGGGCCACCCCAGCCGCTGGCGCCTTTCTCAATACGGATATAAGCACTCATGCTGCACTCCACGGATTAAAGTTGCACCTGGCGATCCAGGCGGATGCCCATCTTGCGTTCGAACAGACTGGTGGTGAGGTCGGTTACCCAGCCACGGAAGAAGTTGGTGAACAACCCGACCAGGAAATAGCTCACCGCCAGTGGCCCAAGCGGCAGGCCGAGAGTCGTCAGGCCGCTGGCGATACCGAGGTAAACGAACAGCTCGCCGGGGTTGATGTGCGGAAACAGGCCGTTCATCGAGTGGCAGCTGTAGGATGCCGCCGCATAGTAGCTGGGCTTGTATTTCTCCGGCATAAAGCGCCCGAGACTGAGGGTCATCGGGTTACAGAAAACAAAGGTACCGATCAGCGGCAGCAGCAGATAGCGCGATACCGGGTTGCCCGCGCAGCGCTGCGCCAATCGTTCGATACGTTCCTGGCCTACAAATTTGATCATCGCATTCATAATGACCAACAGGCTGATTAACAAAGGTAAAATGCCGGTCACCATGCCGACGAACACTTCACCACCTTTCTGAAACAGGCCGATAAACCACTCGGCGCCGTGGGTGATTAGCTCAATCATTATTGCTCTCCTGTGATGGACGATATGGCCTGGAGCGAAAAGCGGCTCTGTCGCCATGGGCCTTACACTAATCACTTTATGGATTCATTTGTTTTAAATAGATCACATTTTGAAAGATAAATATTTTATTGTGAAAGTTAACAATGAAAGAAAGGTAAGAGTGAAACGAAGGTATTGGCGGAAGACAGGCACAAAAAAGCCCGGCGTACCGGGCTGTGGGGGCAGGAAAAGGGGTCAGGCGATGGTGACGTTTTTGTCCAGGTAGGTATCCTGCACGGCGTTGATCAGCGCCACGCCTTCTTTCATCGATTTCTTGAACGCCTTGCGTCCCAGGATCAGGCCCATGCCGCCCGCACGCTTGTTGATGACTGCGGTGCGCACCGATTCCTGCAGGTCGTTTTCACCGGCGGCGCCGCCGGAGTTGATCAAGCCCGCGCGGCCCATATAGCAGTTGGCCAACTGGTAACGCACCAGATCTATCGGGTGATCGGTGGTCAGCTTGTTGTAGACGCGGTCATCGGTATAGCCGAATTTTACTGCGCGGTAGCCGCCGTTGTTTTCCGCCATTTTTTGCTTGACGATATCGGCGCCGATGGTGGCGGCAATATGGTTGGCCTGGCCGGTGAGATCGGCGCTGGAATGGTAATCCACGCCGTCTTTGGTGAACGCCGGGTTACGCAGATAGGCCCAGAGTACGGTGACCATGCCCAACTCGTGCGCGCGTTCGAAGGCGGCGGAGATCTCCTCGATCTGGCGGCGAGATTGCTCGGAGCCGAAGTAAATGGTTGCGCCGACCGCGACCGCCCCCATATTGAAAGCCTGCTCGACGCTGGCGTACAGCGTCTGGTCGTATTGGGTCGGGTAGCTCAGAGTTTCGTTATGGTTCAGTTTGACCAGGAACGGAATTTTGTGGGCATAGCGGCGTGATACCGACGCCAGCACCCCGTAGGTGGAGGCGACGCAGTTACAGCCGGCTTCGATTGCCAGTTCGACGATGTTTTTCGGATCAAAATACAAGGGGTTGGCGGCGAAAGAAGCGCCGGCCGAGTGTTCAATGCCCTGATCGACCGGCAGAATCGACAGGTAACCGGTGCCGGCCAGGCGGCCATGGTTGAGCAGGGTTTGCATGGAACGAAGGACGGTATTGGGACGGTTGTTATCGATCATTATCCGGTCGACAAAGTCGGCGCCCGGCAGGTACAGATTCTCAGCAGGGATGGTGGTACAGCGGTGTTGCAACAGGTCTTCCGCTTCCTTTCCTAACAACTGCGCGATATCAGTCATGATTGACTCCCGATTTAGCTCCCTTATACACTGGCAATGCCATCCCCGTCGTCTTTCAAGCCCTGGCTGCAACTTGAAAGCCATAGGGGATATTGGGTCACCGGCATAGCAGAAAGCGGTGATTAAAGCTGTAAGAACGAGACTACTGAATTTCCTTTGGCAAGGAGAAACAATAGATGCGATTGAGAGGAAATTCCATTTGCAGGGGCAAATACGCGAGGGCGATCGCCCCCGGCGCGGTAACTGGCTGATTACTCGATATCGAACCACTCGGTGTTTTGCAGGGCGATCGGCGTAATAGAGTAGATCATCTCCTGCAAGTGCTCATGAATGGCGCGTTCGGCGGCGTCCGCATCCTGCGCCTTGAGCGCGGCAAAGATCCGATAATGCTGCTGGATCAGGCTTTCCGGCGGCGACACCTCGCTCAGGCTGAGAAAACGTACCCGATCCATGGTGGCTTTGATGGTTTCGATGGTTTCCCAGGCCAGCGGGCAGTCGGCGAACTGGGTCAGCAACTGGTGGAACTCATCGTCCAGCGCCAAAAACTCGCGCGTCTGTTGGTTTTGCGCCGCCAGTTCCTGGCGATGCAAATTGTGCTCCAGCGTCATCAGCTGTTCCGGCGTGATCCGCTGCGCCACGCGGCGGACGATCGCGCATTCCACCGCCTGGCGGATAAAGCGCCCGTCGGCCACCCGCTTGGCGGAAATCTTCATCACGAAAGTGCCGCGCTGCGGCAGTATCTGCACCAACCCGGCCTCCGCCAGCTTGATGAAAGCCTCGCGCACCGGTTGGCGCGAAACGCTAAAACGGGTGGAAATCTCTTTCTCGGAAAGCAGCGTGCCGGGCGGAATGGTGCAGTCGACAATGTCTTTACGCAGGAAACGGTAAATTTGCTGGTTGACCGGAAGGGTATTGGTGAGGCTGTAGGATTCAGACATGGCGACAATCAGTAATCTGGCTGGGATTCGGATGCCACCATACTAGCAGATTATCGTTTGACGGCGGGTGGATAAATCCACCCGCCAAACAGGACTATTCAATGATGCCAGTCCTGATATTCCTGCCGCCGCCTGAGTGGTGCGGTTTCAGGCATCAGGCACAAGCCGATGGCCGACACCACGCCCAGGACCATCATGTATCCTGCCAGGCCATAGTAATGACCGCCGGTCATCTGCAGGATCTTCACCGCCAGCAACCCAAGGATGCCGCTGCCGATCAACGAGCCGATTTGCCAGATCAGTGCAATGCCACTGCAGCGAATGCGGGCCGGGAACAGCTCTGGGAAGAAGGAAGCCTGCGGGGCATAGCACATGCTGTGGCCGAGCGTGAGCACCAGAATCATGGCGATTTGAGTGGCCCAGTAGCTGTCGAGATTGATCGCCATAAAGAACGGCACTATGCAGATCACCTGCAGCAACGCACCGGCGATGTACACCGGCTTTCTCCCTAGTCGATCGGAAAGATGGCCCATCAGCGGAATGGCGAAAATTTCCAGCAGCACCGCCACGATCATCGCCTCTAGCAGAATGGTTTCATTCAGATGGTTGGCCTTGCCATAGGCCAGCACGATCACCGTGAACATGGCGAAGGCGCAGGCTTCAATCAGTTTGGCACATACCCCTTTACCGATCAGGCCAGGGTAGGTGCGGACCACTTCGACCACCGGCCGGCTCTCAACCGCCTTGGTAGCGCGAATTTGGTTAAATACCGGCGATTCGTCGATCTTCAGGCGGATAAACAGCCCGACTATCACCAACAGCAGGCTGAGCAGGAACGGGATGCGCCAGCCCCAGTCCAGCATCTGCGCCGGCGACAGCAGGGCCGTCAGCAAAGCGAACAGCCCCGAGGGCAGCAGGAAGCCGGCCGGCGCGCCAATCTGCACCCAACTGGCATAGAAGCCGCGGCGTTGCGGCGGTGAGTATTCTGCCGTCATCAGCACCGCGCCCGCTTGCTCCCCGCCGACGCCGAAACCTTGCAGAACGCGGATCAGGATCAAAGCTATGGGTGCCCAGATACCGATTTTCTCATAGGTGGGCAGTAGGCCGATGCAGAAGGTGCCGAGACCGACGATCAGAATGGTGATCACCAGCGCTTTTTTACGGCCGACTTTATCGCCGATGTGGCCGAACACGATGCCGCCCAGCGGGCGGGCGAGGAAACCGACCGCATAGGTGGCGAAGGCCGCCAGCGTGCTGATCAGCGGATCGGCACTGGGGAAGAAAAGTTGGCCAAAGAACAGCACTGCAGCGGTGCCGTAAGCGAAAAAGTCATAGTACTCGGCCGCCGTTCCTATCGCGGACGCGCTGGCGACACGCCGCAATAGGGGTTGGTTGGTCTTGTCGATGGTATCATGCGTGGTTGCGGACATCAGAAGCCTCCGGTGTGTTTGGACAACCCGGCAACGCTGGCCTTGGCGCCATGTTGCAACAGAGCCATATAGGCATCGGTCACGGCGCTGACGAACGGCGAGCTGTCGGGGAGATCGCGGCCAAATACCGTATCGAGCTGCAGCAGAGCCCGCACACGTTCGGGGCCTTCGCGGCTGTTGCTGACCAAATCGGCAATAGATTCACGCAAGGGATCGCTGATTTCTATCGGTTGGCCCTGCTCATCCTGGCCGCCGACGTAGCGCATCCAACCGGCCACGGCCAATGCCAGAGCGTCAAAACGGCTGCCGTGCGCCAGATGGTGGCGAATGGGATCCAGCAGGCGCTGCGGCAATTTTTGCGTGCCGTCCATGGCGATCTGCCCGGTGCGGTGTTTCAACGCGCTGTTACGGTAGCGCTGCAACAGCGAGTCGGCGTAATGCGCCAAATCGACACCGCTTACCTGCAGCGTCGGCGCTTGTTCCGCCAACATTAAATGGCGCGCTGCGCTGACAAAATCCTCATCTTGCATGCAGTCGCTGATGTGCGGATAACTGGCCAGATAGCCGAGATAGGCAAGGAACGAGTGGCTGCCGTTCAGCATCCGCAGCTTCATTTCCTCGTACGGCAGCACGTCGCCGACCAGCTCGGCGCCCGCTCGTTCCCACTCTGGCCGCCCCTGCGGGAAGTCGTCTTCGATCACCCATTGGCGAAAGGGTTCGCAAGCCACGCCGACCGCATCGCTCACGCCGCCCAGCAACGCCTGCAACTGGCGTTGGGTTTCCGGCGTCACCGCCGGGACAATGCGGTCTACCATGGTGGAAGGAAAGCGGACGTTTTGCCGCACCCAGTCGGCCAACCCGGCATCCTGCCGCTGCGCCAGTTGAGTGACGACGTTGCGGGTTACCTGGCCGTTTGCCGGCATGTTGTCGCAGGACATCACGCTAAATGCCGGCAAGCCGCGTTCCCGGCGCAAGCGCAGCGCAGCCAGGATCAGCCCCGGCGCGGACCGCGGCAGCAGCGGGTTGGCGATGTCGTGCTGAATATCCGGGTGATCGAGCATCAACTGGCCGTTGGCAGGTTGATAGCAGTAGCCTTTCTCGCTGACGGTCAATGAAACTATGGCAATCTCTGGCTGCGTCATGGCGTCGAGTACCGCTGCCAACCCGTCGACCTGCAAGTGCAGCGCTTGCCTGATCACGCCGATCGTGCGGCCGCGCCAGCCGTTGCCGTCCATTTCGGCCACCGTATACAGCAAATCCTGCTGCTGCAGATCGGCGATTTTTTGCTGGCCGTTATGCATGCTGATCACGCAGTAGCCCCAGTCGCCGGCGTGCTCGTTGGCCAACTGCTCGGCATACACGGCCTGATGTGCGCGGAAAAAGGCGCCAAAGCCGAGGTGGACAATGCGGGGTTTTATGCGTTCACGGGCGTAACCTGGCCGGGCAATTGCCGCCGGCAGCGCGCTGTTGCTGGAAAGTGTCATGCTGAAATCCCTGAAAGAGCGGGGCGACGTTGGCCGCCCCAAAGGGGTTAGTGTTTCGAGATCTGCGGTTGTGCGGCATTGCGCGGTGCCTTGATCACCAACAACACCAGCACGGCGCCGAGTGCGGCCACGCCGCCAGCCAGGATAAAGGCGCTGTCGAACTTGCCGGTGTTCTGCACGATATAACCGGTCACTACCGGGCCAATGATCCCCGACACGCTGCCGATCATATGAACGAAGCCGCTGGCGCCGCCGACCCGCGATTTATGCACCACGTCCTGAATGATCGCCCAATAAATGGCCCCGGTGATATACAGGAAGAAGATAGAGACCGACATCAGCATGACCGCCGGCACCACGCTGCTGACGGTGCCCGCCAATGCGACGCAAATGGCCGCCGCCAACAGGCTGGTCACCAGGACGATCTTGCGTGACAGCAGCAGCTTGCCGGTGATATTGAAAATCTTGTCGGAGATATAGCCGCCGAGCGCCAGTCCAACGAAGCCGACAATCCACGGAATCATGGTGGTGAGGCTCATTTCCTTGATGTTCAGGTTGTGCGCCTGCACCAGATACGCCGGGAACCAGCTCAGGAAGAAGAACAGGATATAGTTGTAGCAGAAGAAGGCGAACGCGGTGACCAGGATGATCGGCTGCTTCAGGTAGTAGCCTAGCCCATGCGCGGCGTCGCTCAGCTCTTCTTCTTCGCTGATTTTTTCCTCTTTCAGCTTGTTGATCAGTGCCCGCTCGTTTTCGCTGACGTGCTTGCTCTTGGCCGGGTTATCCGCCACCACGAAGAACCACACCAGCATCCAGACGATGCCGATCGAGCAGATGATCATAAATGCCATCCGCCAGCCGAACGCCAGCGCCAGATAGCCGACGATCGGCCCGGCTACCGCGCCGCCCAAAGGCGAACCGGCGCTGAGCAGGCCCATGGCGGTAGCCGCCTGTTTCTTCGGGAACCAGCCGTTGATCATTTTGTTGGCGGAAGAGCTGATCGGCCCTTCGGCCATGCCGAACAGGATGCGCAGGATCAGCATGGAATAGAAGCCGGTGGCGAATGCCGTCATGCCGCAGAAGATTGACCATAAGGCCACGGCGATGCCGAGCACCAGCGTCGGGCCGTACCTGTCGACCGCCAGCCCGCCGATAAAGTTGAAGATGGCGTAGCCGAAGAAGAAGCTGCCGAAGATGAGGCCGAACTGCTCGGCGTTCAGCATCAGATCTTTTTCGATCATCGGTACGGTAATCGACAGCGCGACGCGGTCGAGGTAGTTGATCATAAAGACCATGAACAGCAGGAATACTATGGTCCAACGCAGGTTTTTAAACATAAAAGCACTCCATATATTTCTAGTTTTGATGCTTTGTTCTCTGCAAGGGCGGCCAGGCCGCCCTATGCCCCGGTGTTAACAAAACTAACTGAATTGCAGTAACACTTTGCAGCAGGTGCGCTGATCTTTTTCGAACATCAGCATCGCCTGTTCCACTTCGCTGGCGGCGACGCAATGGGTGATTAACCGCTGCGGGTCGATTTTTCCGCCGGCCATCCAGTCGATAACCTGCGGGAAGCGGGCGCTGTTGAGGCGCGAGGAGAAAATCGACAGCTCCTTGCTGGTGATGCTTTGCTGGGTGACGGTGCAGGCATCGCCGGAGAAACCCATGATGCCGATGCGCGCCGCCGGTGATGCAAGGTTAATGGCTTCCTGCAAAATAGCCGGGTGGCAGGCGGCGTCGACGATCAGCGTCGGGCGGATGCCGCGTCGTTCCAGTTCTGCCGGCAGCGAAGCCTCGGCGTTATTGAACGTCCAGTCGGCACCGTTTTCTTGCGCCATAACCAGCCGTTCGGCGATGCGATCGGTAACAATCACCTGCTTCACGCCGTAGACCCCTTTCAGCGTCTGGATCACCGTCAGCCCCATCGGCCCGGCACCGTAGATTAGCGCGATATCCTCGGCCCTGGGCTGCAGGTGGGCGGTGATATTGGCGGCAATGGTGAAAGGCTCGACCATCGCGGCGTGGCGATCGCTGATGCTTTCAGGAATGCGGTAAGCGTTGCGCGCCGGGGCGCAGGCATAGTCGCTGAAGCCGCCGTCGCGGTGCACGCCGATCACCTGCAGCTCGGTACAGACGTTGGGGCGCCCGATGGAACAAGGATAGCAATGGCCACAGCTCACCACCGGATCCACCGAAACGCGTTCGCCGATGCGTTGCGGATCGACGTCGCTGCCCACCTGGTCGATCACGCCGAAAAACTCATGGCCGATCACGCGCGGGTAGCGGGCGAACGGGTTATGCCCATGATAAATGTGCACATCGGAGCCGCAGATGCCGGCAAACTTCACCTTTACCCGCACTTCGCCGGCCGCCGGCTGCGGCAGTGGGCGCTGCTGGATAACCAGCCGGCCAGGTTGTTCAATCACCACGCTTTGCATTGCGCGTTCTCCCGTTACCAGTTCCATAAGGTGCCGTCCTCCAGGCGCGCGACCGGCAGATAGGCCGGTTCGTACGGATAGCGTGCGGCCAGTTTTTCGTCGAACTCAATGCCCAACCCCGGTTTGTTGCCCGGGTGCATGTAGCCGTCGTTGAAGGTCCAGCTGTGCGGGAACACCTCGAGCATTTGTTCGGAGTAACCCATATATTCCTGCACGCCAAAGTTCGGTACCCACAGATCAAAGTGCAGCGCCGCCGCCATGCAGATAGGCGACAGGTCGGAAGGGCCATGCGAACCGGTACGCACCTGATACAGCGAGGCGAAATCGGCGATACGGCGCATGCCGGTGATACCGCCTGCGTGGGTGAGGGTGGTGCGGATATAGTCGATAAGTTGTTCTTCAATCAGCTGTTTGCAGTCCCAGATGCTGTTGAAGACCTCGCCGACGGCGATAGGCGTAACGGTATGCTGGCGGATCAGACGGAAACATTCCTGGTTCTCCGCCGGGGTCGGATCTTCCATCCAGAACAACCGGTACTGTTCAATGCTTTTGCCAAAGCGCGCGGCCTCGATCGGCGTCAACCTGTGGTGCATGTCGTGCAGCAGATGCTCGTCAAAACCGAACCTGTTGCGCACTGCCTCGAACAGCTTGGGGGTGAAATCGAGGTATTTCTCCGTGGACCACAGCTGCTCTTCCGGCCAGTTGCCTTTGGTGGCCGGCTCGTAGGCCAGCCCTTTGCCTTTGGCCATGCCGTAAGTGGTTTTCATGCCCGGCACGCCGCACTGGGCGCGGATGGCTTTAAACCCCAGCTCTTTATGTTTGGCGTAGTCGTCGAGCACTTCGTCGATGGAATGGCCGGTGGTGTGGCAGTAAACCATCACGCCGGTGCGCGATGCGCCGCCCAGCAGCTGATACAGCGGCATATTGGCGGCTTTGCCCTTAATGTCCCACAGCGCCATATCGACGGCGGAGATGGCGGACATGGTGACCGGGCCGCGCCGCCAGTAGGCGCCCTTATAAAAGAATTGCCAGATGTCTTCGATCTGGTGGGCATCGCGGCCGATCAATTGCGGGCAGACATGATCTTTCAGGTAGGAGGCTACCGGCAGTTCGCGGCCATTGAGGGTGGCGTCGCCGATGCCGGTAATGCCGTCGTCGGTGGTGATCTTCAGCGTGACGAAATTCCTGCCTGGGCAAGTGACAAACACCTCTGCGTTAACAATTTTCATAACGTCTACATCCTGTTCCCACGGGTCATTAATAGGGGGAAAATACGCCATGAACTAACTACCATACAAGTATGATTTAAAGGATTTGCCGGGGAAGATCACATTTCATCGCGTAATAGAGGGAAGGGATAAGGGGGGAACCGGCGGGGGCGCAGCAGGCTGGCTGCGCCCAGGGATCAGAGAAAGGGCGGCCTTAGCCCAGCAGCTCGCAGTTGGGCGGCAGGCGGCATTCAATGGCGTTCGGCAGCACTTCGATGCGGAAATGCGTGCCCTTCAGCGGCTCGCCGTCGAGGTTAAAGGTGATCTCGTGCGGCGCATTGATTTCCAGCCAAGGCAGCGCGGCGCTAACCACGTTTTTGTTTTCCTCGCCGTTAACCAGGCTGGCCACCAACGCCGGCAGCAGTTCGTCTGCGATCAGCAGCCGCAGTTGCAGCAGCCCGTCGTTGATTAACGCGTCCGGACACAGCTGCTGGCCGCCTCCGGCCTGCTTGCCGTTGCCGATGCCAATCACCAGCGCGTCTCCGGACCACTGGAAATCCGGCCCGCGGATCTCGCAGCGGTCGGCCTTCAGCGTATCCATGCGCAGCAGGCCATGAATAAAGTAAGAAACGCCGCCCAGTACGGCCTTTAGTTTTTCCGGCGTTTCGGTGGTGATGCGGGTGCCGAAACCGCCGGTTGCCATGTTGATAAAGTAACGTTCGTCATTGACCTTCGCCAGATCGATCGGCACCGCACGGCCTTTCGTCGCCAACTGCAGCGCCTGTTCCGGTATCAGCGGAATATTGCAGGCCACGGCGAAGTCATTGGCGGTGCCCAGCGGCAGTATGCCCAGAGCCGGGCGGCTGCTTGCAGGCAGCGCCGTCAGCGCGGCGGCCACTTCGTTGATGGTGCCGTCGCCGCCGCCGGCAATCAGCGTGGCGACCCCCAGTTGGCAAGCTTCCTTCACATAGCGCGCCGCGTCACCCTGTTCCCAGGTCACGCGAACGTGCAGGGTCTGGCCCTCATCCCGCAGCTTCTGCACCGCAAGGCGAACGTCTTCGTTGCCTGCGCCTTTGCCATTAATGATAAGAAGCGCTGACGTGTGTTGACTCATTCCCTCTCTCCCGGCTGACCAATGCTTTGGACTGAAAAAGATAAACTACAAGCGGAGAGCAGACCATCAGAATATTCAGTTAATTCTGATTATCGTCAGCGGGCCAATGATTATTTCTGCATATTTGGCTTAATTTAAGATATAGGTACGGTATCAGCAGCGAGTTATCGTTAATGGTTTAATTAATCGATGTGATTGGGTATTTATATGGAAATGCGGATTGGCGTGTTATTAAAATAGATAACGCGACAATTTTAACTGTCGACAAATATTAGGGTTTCATCTGCGGGTATTTTGACGGCACCAAAGAAAAAGCCAGCCCAAGGGAGATTGGACCGGCTAAGGAGGTGGTTCCTAGTATTGCTATGCAAATATTTTTCATTCTTGGTTTTAAGCAGGCTGATGGTAACCAAGCTGCGCGGTAATTGATGTGATCCAATTCTAATATTTGCTAAAAATCGCCACCTAAGGGTGGCGATGGGTGTTTTTACGCGGCGGGACTCTGGGTGTCCGGTAAATTGCGGATCAGCAATGCGTAATTGAGATCGATATCCTGTGGGATCGGCAAATAAACGATGTGCCCGTTGCCCGGAGCCACGTCGATCGCTTCGCCTTTTTTATTTTGCATGCTCTCCAGGGTAAACAACACGTTACCGCCGGGGGTCATCATCTCCACGCCGTCGCCGATCATAAACTTGTTTTTCACGTCCACTTCCGCCCAGCCGTCGCGCCTTACGCCGGTAAATTCGCCGACGAACTGCTGGCGTTCGGACAGCGAGGAGCCGTAATCGTAATTTTGCTGCGCCTCATGCACGTGGCGGCGCAAGAACCCTTCGGTGTAACCGCGGTGCGCCAAACCTTCCAGCGTGGTCAGCAGCGAGGGATCGAACGGCTTGCCTGCGACCGCATCGTCAATGGCGCGACGGTAAACCTGTGCGGTGCGCGCGCAGTAGTAAAACGACTTGGTGCGGCCTTCAATTTTCAGCGAATGCACGCCGAGTTGAGTCAGACGCTCTACGTGCTGGATGGCGCGCAGATCTTTCGAGTTCATGATGTAGGTGCCGTGTTCATCTTCAAAGGCGCTCATGTATTCATCCGGCTTTTGCGCTTCGGAGAGCATGAACACCTTGTCGGTCGGCGCACCGATGCCCAGCGTCGGCTCGACGGTCTGCACCGGAATTGGCTCATGCAGGTGCACGATGTTGCCGGTGTCATCCTCTTTGCCTTCTTCCGCCTTGTACTGCCAGCGGCAGGCGTTGGTGCAGGTGCCTTGGTTGGGATCGCGCTTGTTGATGTAACCGGACAGCAGGCAACGGCCGGAGTAGGCCATGCACAGCGCGCCGTGGACGAAGATTTCCAGCTCCATCTCGGGGACCTGGCTGCGGATCTCGGCGATCTCCTCCAGCGACAGCTCACGCGACAGGATCACGCGCGTCAGCCCCATCTGCTGCCAGAACTTCACCGTCGCCCAGTTGACCGCATTGGCCTGCACCGACAGATGAATGTCCATCTGCGGGAAGGCTTCGCGCACCATCATGATCAGGCCGGGATCGGACATGATCAGCGCGTCCGGGCCCATATCGATCACCGGTTTAAGATCGCGCAGGAAGGTTTTCAGCTTGGCGTTGTGCGGCGCGATGTTCACCACCACATAGAACTTCTTGCCCAGCGCGTGGGCTTCGTTGATCCCCTGCGCCAGATTCTCGTGATTGAATTCGTTGTTACGCACCCGCAGGCTGTAACGCGGCTGGCCGGCATAAACCGCATCGGCGCCATAGGCAAAGGCGTAACGCATGTTTTTCAGCGTTCCGGCCGGGGAGAGAAGTTCCGGTGTAAACATAATGAGTCTCGGTCTGATTTCAGGTCAGTATACCCGTGTCTTTCAAACTGCAGCGTTGTTGACCGCAACATGAAAGCCAGTGGGTATAACGCACCACCAAATGGCGCAGTAAAAGCGGGGGATTGTAGCGGCAGAGCGGCAAAAAATCAGCAGTTAACCGGATTTATTACAGGGGGATTGATCCCGGTCATAAGAAAAACGCGCGATGGCGATCATCGCGCGCCGGGTGACGAAGTTACGCGCTTAAATCGCGCACGTCGGTGCTTGGGCCGTTCTTGATCACCGACTGAATGCCGTTTTTCGCGGCAGTTTCAGAACTGTACATTTCACTGACGCCGATCACCTGATGGTTCTTGGCTTTCAGTACAAAGTAAGGTTGATTGCTGGTGCTGTGTTTCAATTCATACTGCGCTTCCTGGGGGGAGTTGGTTTGCACCGAGGCAATGCCATTCTCCGCCGAGGCTTTGCTGGCGTACATCTCACTGCCCAAAATGATTTCGCCATTACTGGCTTTCAGGTTGAAGTGGTATTGCCCATTCTTTGCTTTTTTCAGCTCATAGTGACCGATTGCCATGGTTCCTCTCCTGTGGGTTCCGATAAGTGATGTAAGTGTAGCCAATAGCTTGAAATTGAGCGGCTAATAAACATCCTTTGCGCAGCATAGCTTAAAAAAGACGCAATTTTTTTGCGTTGGCGTTGAATTTCATCAGCAAGGGGCGCCAAAGCACGGGAAGCTAATGGCGATCCCGATACCCAAATTGCGTAGCTTGCCGCACATTGGATAACGCGGTATTCCGCTGAAGGGCATTGCGCGTTATTGCGCGTTAAGGTTTGCCGCATTGCAAAACAATGCGATTAAAAAACAAGCGAAGCATTTGGATATCGACGCTCAACAGGAATATTCTTGGAAAGGAATTCGTCAAAAGGAGTCAGGGATGGAAAGAAACGCAAAGCAGTTTAGAGACGGCAAAAGCCAGGTTAACCCGGATAATTGGGATTTATTGCTGGCAATGATCGCCAAAACAGAGATGCCCCATGATTTTCTGACGGCTGAGGAACATCGGCAGGAGGTTGTTGACCGCGACCCTTTTCGGAGCGCGGCCAGTTAACCTTCCTTATAGCCCGTTTATCAGCCGACAAGGTTCGGATTCCCAGCGATAGCCCACGCCGTATACCGAGCGAATAAACGACTTTTCACCGTCGATCAGCTCCAGCTTGCGCCGCAGGTTTTTGATGTGGCTGTCGATGGTTCGGTCGGTGACTACCCGGTAGTCGTCATACAGATTGTTCAGCAACTGCTCACGCGAGAAGACGTTGCCCGGCTGGCTGGCCAGGGTTTTCAACAGGCGGAATTCCGCCGGGGTGAGATCCAGCATCTGGCCTTGATAGCTGGCCTGAAAGCGCGGTTCGTCGATATGCAACTGCGTTTCTTCCTGCTGGTTTTCCAGCGGCCGATAGCAGCGGCGTAAAATGGTTTTCACCCGAGCCACCACTTCTCGCGGGCTGTAAGGCTTGCAGATGTAATCGTCTGCGCCAATCTCCAGCCCCAGCAGGCGATCAATCTCCTCAATCTTCGCCGTTACCATCACCACAGGGACATCGGTAAAACGGCGCAGTTCGCGGCATACCGTCAACCCGTCGCTGCCCGGCAGCATTAAATCCAGCAGGATCAGCGCCGGGGAGTGTTCATGCACCGCCGGCACCACCTCGCTGCCGTTGGTCAGCCAGTGGGTGGCGTATCCCGCGGCCTGCAGATAGTCCACCAGCAGTTGGCCCAGCTTGGGTTCGTCTTCAACAATCATGATTTGCAACGGCTGATTCTGGGATTCCATCATGGCGCCTTATTCATTATCGGGGTGGCAAATTCTACTGTAATCCGCACGCCGCCCAAAGGCGAGTGCGCAGCAAAGATCCGGCCATTGTGGGCTTCCACGATGTTTTGACAGATCGACAACCCCAGGCCGGAACCGCCGCTGGCGCGGTTGCGCGAGCCTTCGGTGCGGTAGAAGCGTTCGAAAATGCGCGCCAGCTGTTCGTCGGTGACGCCCGGCCCGCTGTCCTGCCAGTAAAGCCGCAGCCGGCCCGGCAACTGTTCTGCGCCAAGCTCCAGCTTACCGCCGGCGTCGGTATAGCGCAGGCTGTTCTCCAGCAGGTTGTTGAACAACTGATTGAGACGATCGGGATCGCCGAACAGCGGCGCCTGTTCCGGCAGCAGGGTGACGATCTCAAGCCCTTTGGCGCGAAAACGTTCGCGGAAGGTGGCGACCGCAATTTGCAGCAAATGTACGCAGTCGACCGACGATTTACGGTAGGCCAGTGCGCCGAGATCGGACAGCGACAGTTGATGCAGATCGTCCACCAGCTTGGTCAGGGTGGTAACTTCCGCCTGCAGCGAGCTGAGCGACGCCGGCGTCGGCTGGCGCACCCCGTCCTGCAATGCCTCCAGTTCGCCGCGCAGCACCGCCAGCGGGGTGCGCAGCTCGTGCGACACGTCGGCCATAAAAGCGCGCCGCATCTGCTCGTTCTTTTCCAGCGAGGTGGCGAGCTGATTGAAATCCTGCGCCAAGCGGCCAAGCTCATCCTGGCTGTCGACGGTCACGCGGGTGCTGAAATCACCGGCCGCCAGCCGGTGGGTACCGGCGACCAGCCGTTTGACCGGTGCCAACAGCCCGCGCGACATCAGCCAGGTCACCGCCGCCGCCAGCAGCGTGGAGAGTGCGACGATCATCCAACTGGTGCGTTTTTGCTGCTGATCGAAATTGATATCGGTATTGCGGGTCAGCCGCTCGACCGGCGTGGTGATCACCCAGCCGACGATTTCGTTGTTGTAGCGGATCGGGTGGCGCGGGCCTTCTTTGGGCACCGGGCCGGAATGCCCCACCAGCCGGTTGAATTGATTGTCCACCACCCAAAACTGAGTGCGCCAGCCTTTGGGTGGCAGATTATGGCTGCTGTCGCTGTTTTGTTCGAACGAGCGCATGATCTGGAAAACCACCTGATCGTTATTGCGCAGGAAAGCCCAGTTGCCGTGTTGGCTGTACTGCTCTTCCAGCGCTTCGCTAAGCATGTTGGTACGCTGCTCGTTGCTGTGCTTGATGTAGTCGATGAAGCCGCGTTCAAAGCTGACGCGCACCCCCCAATGCATGGTGATCAACACCAGCATGCAGGTGGCGAAGATGGCCAGGAACAGTTTCCCGGTAATGCCTATTCTCATTTTTGTAACCTCGTTGAGCCGGTGCCCGGCTCTTTGGTCAGCGTACGGTTTGGCGCGCTATCCGGCGGCACGCGGGCAAAAGCCAGCGCGGGCAGGGCAATGATTAACGCCATACAGCAGTAGCTGTAAATAAATGCGCTGTGTATCGCCGGGCTGTCGGTGACCACCTGGTGATGGGCAAAGCTGCCAATCAGGATCCCGGCGATGCTGACGCCGAGGCTCATGGACAGCTGCATCACCATCGACAGCAGGCTGTTGCCGCTGCTGGCCAGGCGGTCCGGCAGATCTTTCAGCGTCAGGGTATTCATTGCCGAGAAGCGCAGCGAGTTGACCATGCCCTGGAAGAACAACACTACCGGCAGCAGCCAGATCCAGCCGATCATCGCCACCAGCGGGAAGCTCAGGCTGATCAACGCCAGCATCAGCGTGGCGGCCACCAGCACGTTACGGTAACCGAAACGGTTAACCACCCGCACCACGATGCGTTTCATCCCCATGCTGCCGATAATCATCGGGATCATCATCAGCCCGGCGTGGAACGGGGAAAACCCCATGCCCACCTGCATGAACAGCGGGGTCATAAACGGCAGCATGCCGCTGCCGATACGGCCCAGCAGGCTGGCGGTCAGCCCCACCTTGTAGGTCTGGGTTTTGAACAGCCGCAGGGAGAACAGCGCCCGGCTGTTACCGCGCGCATGCCACCAATAGCCTGCCAGCGCCGCAATGCCCATCGCCACCAGCCCGGCGATAGTGGCGATGGACAGCCCCATGCCTTTGTGGCCGTCGAGCGCCAGCGTCAGCGTCGCCATCCCGATCGCCAGCATGATAAAACCGCCGATGTCGAAGCGCCGGGTCTGCATGCGGTAGTTGGGCATCAGCAGCAGCGTGGCGATGGCGCCGGCAATGCCGACCGGGATATTGATCAGGAAAATCCAGTGCCAGCTGGCGTACTGCACCAAAAAACCGCCCAGCGCCGGCCCCATCAGCGGGCCGATTTGGCCGGGCAGGGTGACGAAGGTCATCGCCGCCATATATTGCTCGCGCGGCACGATCTTCATCACCGTCAGGCGGCCGACCGGCACCATCATCGCGCCGCCGATGCCCTGGATCACCCGCGAGGCGATCAGCTCATTCAGGGTCTCCGAACGGGCGCACAGGATCGAACCCAGGGTGAACAGCACTATGGCGCTGAAGAACACTCGCTGCACCCCGACCCGGTCCGCCAGCCAGCCGCTGGCGGGCAGCATCACGGCCACCGTCAGCACGTAGGAGACGATCACCGACTGCATGCGCAGCGGGTTTTCCCCCAGGCTGACGGCCATCGACGGCAGGGCGGTGTTGACGATGGTGGTGTCCAGCGTCTGCATAAAGAAGCCGAACGCCACGATCCAGAGTTGCCACTGTACTGAGGCGGTGCGTTTTATGATCATCAGTCAACCGGGTTAATCATTAGTGAGGCAGCGGATCCAATTTCTTGCCGCGCCGGAACTTCATCTGCAGCCGGTCAAAATACAGATACACCACCGGCGTGGTGTACAGCGTCAGCAACTGGCTCATGATCAGACCGCCGGCGATGGTGATGCCGAGCGGCTGGCGCAGCTCCGCGCCGTCGCCGCTGGTCAGCACCAGCGGCAAGGCGCCGAACAGCGCCGCCAGCGTGGTCATCATGATTGGCCGAAAACGCAGCAGACAGGCCTGGAAAATGGCTTCTCGTGCGCCGATGCCACCGTTGCGCTGCGCATCGAGGGCGAAGTCGACCATCATGATGGCGTTCTTCTTCACGATGCCGATCAACAGCATAATGCCGATCAACGCGATCAGGCTGAAGGGGGCGCCGAACAGCTCCAGCGCCAGCAACGCGCCGACCCCGGCGGAAGGCAGGGTCGACAAAATCGTCAGCGGATGAATATAGCTCTCGTAGAGCACGCCGAGCACGATATACACCGTGGCGATCGCGGCGGCGATCAGCAGCAACTGGGATTTCAGCGTGTCCTGGAATACCTGCGCGGTTCCGGCAAAGGCGCCGCGCACCGTGGACGGCACACCGAGCGCCGTTATGGTGCGTTCCACCGCGGCGGTGGCGTCTGACAAGCTGCCGCCGTCCGGCAGATTAAAGGAGATGGTCGAGGCCGCCGACAGCCCCTGATGGTTGACCGACAGCGGCGCATTGGCCGGCTGCCAGAGGGCGAAATAGGACAGCGGGATCGCCTTGCCGTCTTTGTTTATCACGAACATCTTGTCCAGCGAGCTGACGTCCTGGGTATAGGGCGGCGCCACTTCCATCACCACCTTGTACTGATTGAGCGGCTGATAGATGGTGGAAATCTGCCGCTGGCCGAAGGCGTTGTTCAGCAGGGCGTTGGCGTCGGAGACCGAAATGCCGAGCCGTGCCATGGTTTCACGGTCATAGATCAGATCCATCTCCGAGCCTTTGTCCTGTTGGTCGGAGTTGACGTCCGCCAGCTCCGGCAGCGCGGCCAGCGCGGTACGGATCTTCGGCTCCCATTCGCGCAGCGCGGCGAGATCGTCTGCCAGCAGCGTGTACTGGTAGCTGGCGTTGGATTGCCGGCCGCCGACGCGGATGTCCTGCACCGCCATCAGGAACAGGCTGGCCCCCGGCTCTTTCGCCAGCCGGGCGCGCAGCCGGGCGATCACCTTCTGCGCGTCATCGCTGCGCACCGAAAGCGGCTTCAGCGAGATAAACATCGACCCGCTGTTGGTGCGCGAACCGCCGGTAAAACCGGTGACGTTTTCCACGTCCTTGTCTTCGCGCACGATCTTCATGAAGTCTTCCAGTTTGACGCGCATCGCCTGGAAGGAAATGCTCTGGTCGGCCTGGATAAAGCCCATCAGGCGGCCAGTGTCTTGTTCCGGGAAGAAGGTTTTCGGGATGCTGACATACAGCCAGACGTTGAGCGCGATGGTGGCGAAAAATATCGCCAGCACCCAGCGCGAGTGGCCGAGCACCCAGTTCAACGAGCGGCCGTAGCCCTGTTGCAAGGCCAGCAACATTTTGCCGAAGCCGCGAATGCGCCGCTGCGCGCGCGCCGGCTGGTGGCGCAGCAGGTAGGCGCACATCATTGGCGTCAGCGTCAGCGAGACAATCAGCGACAGCCCGATCGACACCGACAGGGTGACGGCGAACTCGCGAAACAGCCGCCCGGGCAGGCCGTCCATCAGCAGCAACGGGATAAACACCGCCACCAGCGACACGCTCATCGACAGCACGGTAAAGCCGACCTCCCGTACCCCTTGCAGCGCGGCGTTGAGCGGTTTCATGCCGGCCTCGACGTGGCGCGAGATATTCTCCAGCACCACGATGGCGTCATCGACCACAAAACCGGTGGCGATGGTCAGCGCCATCAACGACAGGTTATTCAGGCTGAAGCCGCACAGGTACATGGCGGCGAAGGAGCCGATCAGCGACACCGGCACCGCGACCGCCGGGATCAGCGTGGCGCGGCCGGAGCGCAGGAAGATGAACACCACCAGGATCACCAGGCCGATGGCGATCACCAGCGACTGCTCCACTTCCGCCAGTGAGGCGCGAATGGTCGGCGAACGATCCTGGGCGATATTCAGCTGGATTGACGCCGGGATACTGTCCTGCAACGTCGGCAGCTCGGCGCGAATGCGATCGACGGTTTCAATGATGTTGGCGTCCGGCGCACGGCTGATCGCCAAAATAATCGCCGGCTTGGCATTGGTCATGCCGGCGTTGCGTACGTCCTGTACCGAGTCTTTGACCTCGGCCACATCCCCCAGCCGCACTGCCGAGCCGTTGTTGTAGTGGATAATCAACGGCCTATAGGCGTCGGCGGTTTTCAGCTCGTCATTGGCCTGGATCTGCCAGCGCTGCTGCGGGTTTTCCACCGATCCCTGCGGCCTGCGTACGTTGGCGCCGCTGATGGCCTGGCGCACGGCGTCCAGCGATACGCCCTGGTTGAACAGGGCGGTCGGGTTCAACTCCACCCGCACCGCAGGCAGCGAGCTGCCGCCGACCGAGACGTCGCCCACGCCTTCGGTCTGGGCGATTTTCTGTGCCAGCTTTGTGGAGGCAAAGTCGTACAGTTGGCCCTGGCTGTAAGTCTCCGACGTCAGCGTCAGGATCATGATCGGCGCGTCGGACGGGTTGACCTTACGGTAACTCGGGCGGTTCGGCATGCCGGTGGGCAGCAGGCTTTGCGCGGCGTTGATCGCCGCCTGCACGTCGCGGGCGGCGCCGTTGATATCGCGATTGAGATCGAACTGCAAGATCACCCGCGTGCTGCCCAGCGAACTCATCGAGGTCATCTCATTGACCCCGGCAATCCGCCCCAACGCACGCTCCAGCGGTGTCGCCACCGATGAGGCCATGGTTTCCGGATCGGCGCCCGGCAGTGAGGCGCTGATCGAAATCACCGGGTAATCGACCTGCGGCAGCGGCGAGACCGGCAACAGGCTAAAGCCAATCACACCGCTGATGGCTATCGCCAGCGTCAGCAGCGTGGTGGCGACCGGCCGGTAGATGAACAGGGCGAAGAATTTCACGGCAACTCCTGCGCATCGGGCTGGCGACGGGTATTGCGCGCCAGTTTGTCAAACAGCAGGTAGATCACCGGCGTGGTGAACAGCGTCAGGATCTGGCTCATCACCAGCCCACCGACCATACAAACCCCGAGCGGGTGACGCAGCTCAGCGCCGGCGCCGGTGCTGAGCATCAGCGGCAGCGCGCCAAGCAATGCCGCCAGCGTGGTCATCAGGATCGGCCGGAAACGCAGCAGGCAGGCCTGATAAATCGCGTCGTACGGCGTCATGCCCTGCTCACGTTCGGCGGCCAGCGCGAAGTCGATCATCATGATGGCGTTTTTCTTCACGATACCGATCAGCAAGATGATGCCGATAATGGCAATCACGTCCAGCTCGCTGCCGGCCATCATCAGCGCCAGCAGCGCGCCGACCCCGGCGGTCGGCAGGGTGGAGAGAATGGTCACCGGGTGAATAAAGCTCTCGTACAGTATGCCCAGCACGATATACATCGCCACCACCGCCGCCAGGATCAGCCACAGCGTGCTGCCCAGCGCCGCCTGGAACGCCAGCGTAGCGCCCTGGAACTGGGTGGTGATGTCTTTCGGCATGTTGAGGTTTTTTTCCGCCAGGCTAATGGCGTCCACCGCTTCGCCGAGCGAATGGTTGCCCGCCACGTTAAACGAGATGGTCGCCGCCGGGAATTGATCGAGATGGTTGACCGACAGCGGCCCGAAGCGTTCCTCGATTTTGGCGAGGGTGCTCAGCGGCACCGTGGTGCCGTTGCTGCTGGTCAGACGGATATCGTTCAGCGCCGCCAGCCCCGGCGTGGTGCTGACATCGTGCTCCAGCACCACGCGATACTGGTTGGCCTGGGTGTAAATGGTCGAGATCAGCCGCTGGCCGAAGGCGTTGTACAGCGCGTTGTCCACGTCGCTCATGCTGATGCCAAGGCGCGAGGCCGAATCGCGATCGACATTCACGTAGGCCACCAGCCCTTGATCCTGCCAGTTGCTGCTCACGTCCGCCAACTGCGGCGTCTGCTTGAGTTCGGCCATCAACTGCGGCACCCACAGGCTGAGATCGTCCAGCGACATCGCCTGCAAGGTAAACTGGTATTGCGTGCGGCTGACCTGGGTGTCGATGGTCAGATCCTGTACCGGCTGCAGATACAGTTTCACGCCGGGGAACTGTGCGCTCTGCTGTTGCAGGCGGGCGATGATCGCCGGAATGCGTTCACTGCGCTCGCTCAGCGGTTTAAGGTTGATCTGCAAACGGCCGCTGTTGAGCGTGGCGTTGCTGCCGTCGACGCCGACGAACGACGTCAGGCTTTCCACCGCCGGATCTTTGAGGATTTCCGCCGCGACCTGCTGTTGGCGTTCGGCCATATTGCTGAACGACACCGTCTGCGGCGCTTCCACCGTGCCCTGAATAATGCCGTTGTCCTGCAGCGGGAAGAAGCCTTTCGGGATCAGCAGATACAGCAGCACCGTCAGCGCCAGGGTGCTCAGCGCCACGCCGAGCGTCAGCCACGGGTGGTTCAACACGATTTTCAGCCACTTGCCGTACTGCGCAATCACCCGGTCGAAGAAGCGCTCGGAGGCGGCGGAAAACCGGTTCTGCTTGCGCAGCGATTCATGGCTCAGCATGCGCGCGCACATCATCGGCGTCAGCGTCAGCGACACCACGGCGGAAATCAGGATCGCCACTGCCAGCGTTACGGCGAACTCGCGGAACAGCCGGCCAACGATGTCCCCCATAAACAGCAGCGGAATCAATACCGCCACCAGCGAGAAGGTCAGCGAGATGATGGTGAAGCCGATTTCGCCGGCGCCTTTCAGCGCCGCATCGAGCGGTTTTTCGCCCTTTTCGATATAGCGCGAGATGTTTTCGATCACCACGATGGCGTCATCGACCACAAAACCGGTGGCGATGGTCAGCGCCATCAACGTCAGGTTATTGATCGAGAAACCGAGAAAATACATGGCGGCAAAGGTGCCGACCAGCGACAGCGGTACCGCGACGCTCGGGATAATGGTGGCCGGCACGTTGCGCAGGAACACGTAAATCACCATCACCACCAGCGCGACCGCCAGCAACAATTCAAACTGCACGTCGTTGACCGAAGCGCGAATGGTGGTGGTGCGATCGGTCAGTACCTTGACGTCCACCGACTTCGGCAGGCTTTTGATCAGCTGCGGCAGCATTTCGCGAATGCTGTCGGCGGTGGTGATCACGTTCACGCCCGGCTGGCGTTGAATGTTCAGCACTATTGCCGGCTGTTTGTTGGCCCAGGCGGCCAGGCGGGTATTTTCCGCCCCCTGCTCGATGGTGGCGATATCCTGCAACCGAATTGCCGCGCCGTTTTGGTAGGCGACAATCAGCTGGCGGTAGTCGTCGGCGGATTTCATCTGATCGTTGGCGGAAAGCGTCACCGAGCGCGTCGGCCCGTCCAGGCTGCCTTTGGCGGAGTTGACGTTAGCGTTGCCGATGGCGGTGCGGATGGTTTCGCTGTCCAGACCGTAGGCGGCCACCGCCGCAGCGTTGAGCTTCACGCGCACCGCCGGCCGCTGGCCGCCGGAGAGGGTAACCAGACCTACGCCGGTCACCTGGGAAATTTTTTGCGCGACACGGGTTTCCACCATGTCTTCAACCTGGGTCATCGGCATGGCGGTCGAGGTGACGGCCAGCGTCATGATCGGCGGATCCGCAGGGTTGACCTTGCTGTAAATCGGCGGGTAGGGCAGATCGCTCGGCAGCAGGTTGGTGGCGGAGTTGATCGCCGCCTGCACTTCCTGCTCGGCGACGTCGAGCGGCAGCTCGAGCTGGAATTGCAGCGTTACTACCGACGCGCCGCCGGAGCTTTGCGACGCCATTTGTTTCAGGCCGGACATCTGGCCAAACTGGCGCTCGAGCGGGGCGGTAATGGCCGAGGTGACCACGTCCGGGCTGGCGCCGGGATACAGTGTGACCACCTGAATGGTCGGGTAATCCACCTCCGGCAGGGCGGAAACCGGCAGGGAGCGGTAGCCGATAATCCCCGCCAGCAAAATAGCTACCATCAACAGCGTGGTGGCGACCGGGCGCAGAATAAACAGGCGGGAGGGGCCGCCGGCGTTAGGTGGCATCGCCTGCATCAGGATTTCCTCTGTGCGAGCGGCTTGCTGCCCGGCGTGGCCGCCGCCGGGGTGGTCTGCGGTGTCACCACTTCAACCTGCATGCCTTCGGTCAGGCGATCGATGCCGTCGGTCACTACGCGGTCACCGGCGTTCAGGCCGGCGCTGATGACCACTTGTCGGCTGTCCTGCACGCCGGTGGTCACGCGGTGCTTGCTGACCTTGTTGTCTTCGCTCAGGGTCCAGACGAAGTTGCCTTCGTTGCCCATCTGCAACGCGGCGGTCGGGATGACAATCGCGTTATGCAGGGTAGCCACCTTCAACCGGGCGTTGACGAACTGGTTCGGGAACAGCGCATCGTCTTCATTGGTGAAACGCGCCTTCAGCTTGATGGTGCCGGTCGTGGTGTCAATCTGGTTGTCCAGACTCAGCAGCGAACCGGTCGCCAGTTGAGTCTGGTTGGTGCGGTCCCAGGCTTCGACGCTGACCGGACCGGCTTTTTGCGCCTTGAGCAAATCGCCGATATTGCCTTCCGGCAGGGTGAACACCACGTCGATAGGGTGGGTCTGGGTGATCACCACGATGCCGGTGGTGCTGCCGCTGGTGATGTAGTTGCCGACATCCACCAGTTTCAGGCCGACGCGGCCGTCAATCGGCGCGGTGATGCGGCTGTAGGTGATTTGCAGTTTGGCGCTGTCGACCGAGCCCTGATCGGCTTTGATCGCGCCTTCGGTTTGTTGCACCAACGAGAGCTGGGTATCCAGATCCTGACGTGAAACCAGGTTGGTTTTCGCCAGTTGCTGGTAGCGCGCCAGATCGCGCCGGGCGTTGGCGAGTGTCGCCTGATCTTTTGCCAATTGCCCCAAAGCCTGCGTCAGTTGCACTTCAAACGGACGCGGGTCGATTTCGACCAACAAATCGCCGGCTTTGACCTGTTGGCCTTCGGTAAAGTGGACGGCCATCAGTTGGCCGTCGACCCGGCTGGTGACGGTAACGGTATTGGCGGCGGTGGCGGTGCCCAACCCGGAGAGATAGCGCGGTACCGTCTGTTCGGTGGCGGTGGCCGCCTGTACCGGCGACATCGGCGCGCCGCGTCGCCACCCGCTGCGGCTTTGCCGCCACCGGCGTGAGGTGCGGCAGAGGCCGTATCTGATGCGGGAACCGCAGTATTGAAGTGACGCCAAATCAGAACGGCGGCAATGACCACTATCACCACAACCAGCAGGCGCGGCAGCAGTGAACGACGTTGGGTTTTTGCATTCATGGTGGCGAAAATCATCTCCAAAAGGCAGGGGTGCGGGCACTCATTGCCACAAAAGTTACACTCCTTACAGAATACTAGTTTAGCCAGTAAAGACGGCATAAAAATGAAGGAAATATGGAGGAAGCGTCAGCATCATCTAAATATATCCGTCATCTTTCAAACCGCAGCGTTGTTGGCTGCACGCAGTTATTCGGCCCATCCATGGGCCTCCCCCTTACGGGGCCGCTGCAAGCAGCGTTCAAATCTGCTCCCGGCAGATTTGTCACCCCAATCACTTACCTAAGTAAGCTCATGGGGACTAATGAGCCTCATCCCTGAGGCCCACCCTTCGGGCAGCACAAGTGCTGTTCAAATCGGTTCCCGACCGATTTGTCCTGCGCTTGCCGCCTGGCTGCAATTTGAAAGCTATAGGATATAAATTGACTATGTTTATAAGTGAGTTATTCCGGCTTATAGCCAATGCGTTTTAACGATTTCTTGATTCTGCGCTAATAATTACCCTGCAAATTATTTATCCCATGGAGCATGCAATGAGCAAAAGAGAATTGGGCCGTTCGGGCATTCAGGTGCCGGCATTGACCTTCGGCGGTAATGTGTTTGGCTGGACGGCGGATCGCGAGACGTCATTCAGCCTGTTGGACGCGCTGGTGGAAAACCAGCTCAATTTCATCGATACCGCCGACGTCTATTCGAGCTGGGCGCCGGGTAATCAGGGTGGGGAGTCCGAGGCCACGATTGGCGAGTGGCTGAAAAAAAGCGGTAAACGCGACCAGGTGATTATCGCCACCAAGGTGGGCAAGCCGATGGGCGAAGGCAAACAGGGGCTGTCGCCGCGCTACATCCGACAGGCGGTGGAAGACTCGTTGCGCCGCCTGCAGACCGACTATATCGATCTTTATCAATCGCACGACGATGACCGGGACACGCCGCTGGCGGAAACCCTGGCCGCGTTCGATGCGCTGATCAAGGCCGGTAAGGTGCGGGCGATAGGCGCTTCCAACTATCAGGCCGATCGCCTGGAAGAGGCGCTGAAAGTGAGTGAGCAGGAAGGGCTGGCGCGTTACGAAACCCTGCAACCGGAATACAACCTGTACGCGCGCGAAGGGTTCGAAAAAGAGCTGGCGGCGGTGACGCAACGCCATGGCCTGGGTGTGATCAACTTCTTCTCGCTGGCCAGCGGCTTCCTGACCGGCAAATACCGCAGCGCGCAGGATGAGGGCAAGAGCCAACGCGGGGACCGTATTGTGGCGCAATATCTCAACCCGCGCGGTTTCCGCATTTTGGCCGCGTTGGATCGGGTGGCGGAAAAACACCGCACTTCGCCGACGCAAGTCTCGCTGGCCTGGTTGATCGCCCGGCCGGGCATCACTGCGCCAATCGTCAGTGCCACGTCGTTAAAGCAGTTGGATGAGCTGATCGCTGCTACCCGGCTGCAACTGGATGCCGATGATATTAAGGTGCTAAACGAAGCCAGCGCCGGGTAATAGGGATTACTGGACGGTAATTTTGCTCTATCCTGAATGGGTCAATGTGATCCATTCAGGGAGCAGTAATGCAAAGCGATATTATCAACGATCTTGCCGCGCTGGAGCAGCTGTACGGCAAACCCGCCGCGCCGTCGATATTTAAAGAAGTCAGTTACATTCATCCGGTCTACCGCCCCTTTATCGAAGCTGCACCTTTTGCCGCATTGTCCACCGTTGGGCCTGATGGGATGGACGTTTCCCCACGCGGCGATCCGCCCGGTTTCATTCATATCGAAGATGAGAAAACCCTGCTGCTGCCGGACCGGCGCGGTAACAACCGTATCGACAGCCTGCGCAATATCTTGCACGACAACCGGGTGGCGCTGCTGTTGCTGATCCCCGGTATCGGCGAAACGCTGCGGATTAACGGCCGTGCGGAGATTGTTGTGGCGCAAGAGGTGCTGCAGCGCTTCGCCCACCGCAAAATGCTGCCGCGCTCGGTGCTGCGCATTCATGTGGAAGCGGTGTTTTTCCAGTGCAGCCGGGCGATATTGCGCTCAGGGCTGTGGGACGAAGCCAGCCACCTTGAGCGTTCGGCACTGCCCAGCACCGGCAACATTCTGGCCGAAGTGAGTAAAACGCAGTTTGACGGCGACGAGTACGACAGCGCACTGCCGCAGCGGCTGCGGGATACGCTGTATTAGCGCGGCGTGGCGCTTAACAACGCCAGCAGCCGGGCGAGGCAACTTTCCACCGGCTGGCCGGCGGTATCGAGGCGGGCCACCGGCGTGGCCCAAGGCGTATAGTCATGATCGATAACGCTCTGCCAACCGGGGAGTTTCAGCCCGGCGATATCCCCGTCGCGGGTTTCCACCCGGCGGCGGTGTTCGGCGCTGTCGGAACAGTAGACTTCAATATCAAAGCAAGCGGTGCCGGCGCGTTGCGCCACGCCATGCCAGGCGGCCCGCGTCACCGGCAGCGGGTTGACCGAGTCGGCAATCACCCGGTGGCCCAAACGCAGGTTGTCTTCGGCCACGCCATAAGCGGCAAAGTAACCGGCCGGCCCAATGTCGCCCGCCAGCATGCCGCTGTTGCGGATCGCCTGTTCAAGAGTGTCTATGCGCAGATGAATGGCCGGTAGCCTGGCCGCCAGCGCTCGCGCCAGTGTGGTTTTACCGCTGCCCGGCAGCCCGGAAAAAACGATCAGCATTGCTGTGCCCGCCATTGTTGCTGTCCCAGCCGATACACTACATGGTTTTGCAGCGGATGGCCCTGCGGCAAACGCGGGTGCAGGAAGCTTTCGCCGTTGAACGCCATGCCGATACGCGCCATTACCCGACGCGAAGGCTGATTGACGGCGGCAGTAAAAGACACCACTTCATCCAGTTGCAGCGAATTAAAGGCGGTAGCCAGTACCGCCCTGGCCGCTTCGCTGGCGTAGCCGTTGCCCCAATGGGAGGCCGCCAACCGCCAGCCGATTTCCACGCAGGGGGAACAGGGCAGATCGTCCGCCCGCCTCGCCAGCCCGACAAAGCCGATAAAAGGCGCGCCGCCTTTCACTTCCACGGCCCAAAAGCCCCAGCCGTGCAGGCGCATGAACCGGCGGATGTTGTCGGCCTGCGCATCGCTTTGCTCGGCTGTCATCACCGAGGGGAAATACCGCATGACTTGCGGATCGGCGTTGAGGGCGGCAAAGGCCGGCAGGTCTTCGTCGCGCCAGGCGCGCAACCGCAGCCGAGCGCTTTCAGGGGTGAGTATTTCAGACATCACTGGCCTCCAATGGCCGGGGTGCGGCAGGCCGCACCCACGGGCAATTAACGGAACAGCGTTTGCGCCCAGCGCGCCAGCCCGGCGGTAACCGAGCCGAAGTCGTTGCCGCCGACGATAGGAATGCCAGGCAGCTGTTGTTGCAGCGCGGCGCGCAGCAGCGGTGAGCGCGCGCTGCCACCGGTGAGGTAAATCACCTCCGGCGCGGTCTGGCTGCTGGCCAGCGCGGCACTGACCTGTTCTTGAATGCGCAACAGCGGCTGAGAGATAGCGTCGGCCAACTGATCCTGGCTGATGGTTTCCGCCAGTTCCGGTTGGACGAACGCCAGCGGTGCGTGGGTGGTTTGCTGTGCGGACAGGGCGATTTTACTCTCCTCCGCCGCGCGCACCAAACGGTAGCTTAACCGTTGTTGGTGTACTTTCAGCAGGCGCTTGACCTTTTCCGGATCGGCGGCGTCGCGGATCAGATCCCGCAGCATACGGCCGTTGGCGGCGCTGTAGAAATCGATCTGCGCCGGCACGTCGTTGGTGGCTACCGCGTTCCAGTAAGGCAGCGCAGGCAGGGCGATGCCCTTTTCGGTTTCGCCGCCCATGCCGAACAGCGGCATCAACTGTTTGAACGCCAGCATGATGTCCAGATCGTTACCGCCGACGCGGCAACCGCTGTGCCCCAGCAGGCTCTGCTGGCGATCGGCGCGATCGCGCCATTGCGGCCCCATCAACAACACCGAACAGTCGGTGGTGCCGCCGCCGATGTCCACCACCAGCACGGTTTTCTCTTCGTTCAGCGTGGCTTCGAAGTCCAGACCTGCCGCTACCGGCTCGAACTGGAATTCAATATCCTTAAACCCGGCGCGTTCGGCGGCGCGCTGCAAAATGCCCTGCGCCTGCCGGTTGGCGTCTTCACCGCCGATGCCCTGGAAGTTGATCGGGCGGCCAATGACCGCCTGGCTGATGCTGCTTTGCAGCACGTTTTCCGCCTGGCGCTTGATGTGGAACATCATGGCGCACACCAGGTCTTCGAACAGCGCGATCTGCTGCGGCTTCAGACCGTTGGCGCCGAGGAAGGATTTCGGCGAGCGGACAAAATAGACTTCTTCCGGATCTTCAACGTACTGCGCCAGTGCCTGCAGGCCAAACTGCACGCTGTCGTTGCCGACCGGAATGTCTTCTTCGCGGTTGTAGTTGATGGCCCTGCGCAGCAACTGTTGGTTCTCTTCGCTGCCGGTCGGCACCTGCCAGTGGCGGTGCAGGCATTCGCTCACCGCTTCGCGCGTCGGTGCGCACAGCATCGACGGCAGGTAAGGTTCGTTGTTTTCCAGCGCCAGCAGCTCGGGGCCGTTATCTCGCATCACTGCGACGGAACAGTTGGCCGTTCCGTAGTCAAATCCAATAAACATGTCTTTTCTCTAATCCCCATGCCAATGAAGGGGGGCGACTTTACCCGAGTCCCGGCCCCTGGGCAACGTATGCGCGCTTAACTGACGAAAAATTTAGCGGGGCGGGCGGCGTTATGCTTAACTTAGGCTTCCTGTCTTAATGTCCGAATCCCGCACGTCAGCGCGCCAGCCGAGTCGCATAATGAACAAAAAACTGACCCCGAGCGTTGCCATGAAAAACCAGCAACAGGCCCTGTATGACGCACTGAGTGCGCGCGATCGAAAATTTGACGGCCGCTTTTTCGTCGGCGTGTCGTCGACCGGCATCTATTGCCGACCGGTGTGCAGCGCCCGCACGCCGAAAATCGAAAACTGCACTTTTTATCCCAGTGCGGCGGCGGCTGAACTGGCGGGGTTTCGCCCCTGTCTGAAGTGCCGGCCGGAGTTGGCGCCGGGATTGGCGCTGATCGACCTAGGCAATCGTTATGCGCAGGTGGCGGTGCAACTGATTGAGCAGGGCTATTTGTCCGAACACAGCTGCGAGCAACTGGCGGCGCGGCTGGGGATTTCCGATCGCCACCTGCGGCGCATCTTTGCCGATCAGTTTGGCGCATCGCCGATTGATTACGCCCAGTCACATAGGCTGTTGCAGGCCAAGCGGCTGCTGGCGGATACCGATTTGCCGTTGAGCGAGGTGGCGTTTGCCGCCGGTTTCGGCAGCCTGCGGCGGTTTAATGAATTGTTCAAGGCGCGCTACCGGCTGATCCCCTCCGCGCTGCGCAGCAACGGTAGCCGCAATGAGCGCACCGTCGCCAGTGGGTTGGTGTTTCATCTGGCTTATCGCCCACCGTATGACTGGCCGCGCATGCTGGGTTTTTTACAGACGCGTGCGGTAAGCGGTGTGGAAAAAGTGCAGGATAAACAGTATTTGCGGTCGATCGCCGTCACTTTGGGCGGGGTGGAATACCGTGGTTGGGTCAGCGTGCTGCCGGAAGAGGCGCGTAACCGGGTGCGGGTAGAAATTGCGCCTTCGCTGAGCCGGGTGACCACCGAGGTGCTGCGGCGTATCCGCCAGCTCTTCGATTTGGACGCTGCCCCGGATCTTATCGCCAATGCGTTAGGGGCATTAGCCGCCGATGCGCCGGGCTTGCGGCTGCCCGGCTGCGTCAACAGCTTCGAGCAGGCGACCCGCGCGGTGTTGGGGCAACTGGTCAGCGTGAAGATGGCGGCCACCTTTGCCGGGCGTATGGCCGAACGCTGGGGCACCGCGCTGGAACAGCCTTACGACGGCATTACCCATGTGTTTCCCGGCGCTGAACGGGTGGCTCAATTGCAGCCCGAAGATTTGCGCCCGCTGGGGGTGCAGCTCAAACGCGCGGCGGCGCTGATCGCCATTGCACAGGCGGTCACCGAAGGGCGATTGCAGTTGGATAACGTGCTGGATATAGAGCAGGGGATCAAGGCGCTGACCGCGCTGCCGGGTATCGGCAGTTGGACGGCGAGCTACATCGCCATGCGAGCCTGGTCATGGCCGGATGTATTTTTAACGGGGGATTATCTGATCAAACAGCGTTTCCCCGGCATGACGCCGCGCCAGATTGAGCGCTATGCCGAACGCTGGCGGCCGTGGCGTTCCTACGCCACGCTGCATTTGTGGCATAACGACGGCTGGGCACCGCTGACAGAGGCTGCCGGGTAGGGTTACTCTTTTGTGGCGATAAGCGCCAGCAGGCTGCTGATGCCTTCGCGCATCAGAAAGCTCAGCAGCTTTTCGCGTTCGCTTTGCGTCAGGTGGTAGTAATACTCAATCCACACGGCCAGCGGCGGCTGGCGTTCCACCTGGTAGGCAGCCGGTTCTTCTTGCAGCATCAGCAAGCTGCGCGCGCCGATGGGCAGGCTGTCGATATGGTATTCCACGGCTTTGCCCTGTATGCCTTCTCGGCGGCGGCTGATCCAGCCTTCGCGCCGGGCTTTCAAATTGATTCCCTGTGGTGAGGTGGGTAATCCTGCAATGCCTGTAAGCTCCCTGGCGGCGAACCACTCATTTTTCATAGCCATAATCCCTGGGCAATCGTACGCAAAGACGGTGCTCTAAACGGCCTGACTGGCGTTTTTGATCGCCGTCCGGCGATGTCATGTTATTCAAACGATTAATCTTTACCCATTAGTTATACCATTAACTCAAGCTTGGCTAAGCAAAAAAGATCGGCAGGGGGCGTGCGGCCGATGATAAGGCCGCAGTCTGAAAGGCAGGGGAAAGGCCAGGGTTAGCGGATGCCGAAATAACCGCTGCTGAGCAGCTCCGACAGCGGCAGTTCCAGCGCCACGGTGTCGCCGTCGACCAGATCGACGCCGATGGCCTGCAGCGTATTGAGCGTGATCGGCTGGTGCGCCGGGCCGGCCAGCGTCTGGGCCTGTACCCGGTGAGCCGCGCTGTTGAGCATGGACACCATCAGCTCGTCCATCTGATTGCAATGCACGTTGGTGATAAAGCGTTCGTCGATGCGAATATAGTCAATCTTCTGGCCGTGCAACTCGTCGAAGGCATTGAGATCGTGACCAAAACCGTTGACGATCAGCTTGCAACCCAGCTGCTGCAACTGGTGGATAAAGGGTTTGCAGATGGCCGCATGCTCGAGTAGCGCAGTGTCATCGACCATCAACAGCAGGGCTTCAGGCTGCAATGGGGAAGCGCCGAAAGTTGTCAGCAGATCGCGCTGGAATTGCGCATCGAGCAGGCTGTCGGTCGCCAGCGGCAGCGCCACTGACAGGCCCTTGCGGCTAATGTCGGCAGCGTGCTGCGTCAAAATTTGCCCGATGATCCAACGATCCAGTTCCTGCAGCAGATCGTAAAGCTGTGCGGCGGCGATAAATTCGTCGCGGGTCAACGACCGGTCGTCCAGCGGCATGACCTGTAATTTCAGTTGATAAAAACAGACCGCCTGCGGCGTTTTAGGCGGCGCCACGGCCGTGACGTTCAGCACCAACTGCCCCTCGGCGATGATGGTTGTCACTTCCTGCCGCGTCAGCACTTGATGCTGGCGCCCCTGCATCGTTTTCTGGCGCGCTTCGTAGAGGTAAACCTGGCCGCGACCGCGATGTTTGGCGGTATAACAGGCGATATCCGCCTGCGCCAGCAGTTCGCCGCTATTGCCGCTGGCAGCATCGATATGGGTGATGCCTGCGCTGGCGCCGACGTGATAAATTTTCCCTTCCCAAAAAAACGGGTGTTGGCTGATATGGCTAACCAGTTGTTGCGTCAGGGATTTGGCCTGTTCCCGTTGGCAGTCGAACAGGATCAAGCCAAATTCATCGCCGCCGAGCCGGGCCAGGCAATCGCTGTTGCGCAGGTGATGTTTCATCAACTGGGCGATATCCCTCAGCAGCGCGTCGCCTGCGGCATGGCCGGCACTGTCATTGACCGCCTTGAAGCGGTCGAGATCGAGGAAGACCAGCGCATGCTGCTGCTTTTCACCGGCACCGGCGATGGCGGCTTTCAGGCGCTTCTCAAAGCTGGTGCGGTTTGGCAAGCCGGTCAGCGCGTCGTGCGAGGCGCTGTAACTCAGTTTCCGCATCAGTTCGCGGGAGGCGGTGACGTCTTGCAATACCATCACTGCGCCCATCACTTCGCCGTCCACCGTTTTCAGCGGCGATACCGACTGCTGAATGTCGAAATGGTGCCCGTCACGGCTGTGCAGCACCAGGGCATAATCTGTCGATAACGCCCGGTTTTCCTGCAGGCAGCACTGGATCGGGTTTTCCACTTCCTCGCCGTCTTTGCCGTTGGTCAGGCGTACCACGCCGGCGATAGGCATGCCGATCGCCAGGCCCAGCGGCCAGCCGCACATCTGTTCGGCCACCGGGTTCATAAAGGTGATATGCATTTCATCGTCGGTGGAGATCACGCCTTCGCCGATGGCGTCGAGCGTAATGTGCAGGCGCTCTTTTTCTTCGTGCAGCGCTCCGGCGAGGTTTCTGACCTCCGTCATGTCGATGTTGGTGCCGATCATGCGCAAGGGGAGGCCCTGTTCGTCCAGAATGACGTTGCCCTGGCCACGAATGTGGCGCACTTTCCCCTGGCGGGTGAGCAGCCGGAATTCCAGAATGAACGGCCGCGGATGTTCCAGCAACGAGGCGATCTCGCGATCGGTGCGCACGCGGTCCTCCGGCAGCAGCAGCGTGCGCCACAGCGACAGCGTCGGCGTCTGGTCCGGGCTAAGGTCATAAAGCTCATACATGCGTTTGTCCCAGGTGAGGACTTCGCTGTGCATCATCCATTCCCAAACGCCGACGCCGCCTACCTGATTGGCCAGCGTGATGCGCTCCACCAGCCGATGGTTTTCCGCTGCGGTGCGTTTCAGTTCGCTGATATCTTCCACCTGAGAAATAAAATACAGCGGCAGTCCTTCGGGATCGCGTACCAGCGATACCGCCAGTAGCGCCCAGACGTGCTCGCCGTCGCTGCGAATATAACGTTTCTCCAGGGTGTAGCTGCTGATATGGCCGTCGAGCAGATCGCGCACTTGGGTCAGATCGGCATCCAGATCGTCCGGATGGGTGATTTCCTGGAACGTCAGCCGATGCAGCGCCTCTGGCGTATAGCCAAGCAGTTTGCACAGCGCCTGGTTGACCTGCAGCCATTTCCCTTGCGGAGACACCAACGCCATGCCGATGGCGGAATATTCCAAGGCGTTGCGAAAGCGGGTTTCGCTCTCGACGATATGCCGTTTTTCCTCGCGGAACGCGTGCATCACCATCGCCATCGAATGCGCCGGGATCAAAATCAATAAAATGGGCAGGTAAATCTCGATGTTGCTAAGGGGAGTTAGAGTCAGATGGACATGCAGCAGCCCGAACGAGATCATCATGGTGACCATCAGCGTGGTGCAAAAACAGATGGTGAAGGCTTCCAGCCGCGGCAGCGCGATTGCCGCCCACAGCAGCGGCAGAATAACGAAGGTGAACGGGAAGGGCAGGTAGCTCAGCGCCAGGTAGCTGAAGGCCAGCGCTCCCATCAGCGTCAGCAACAACGAGAACAGACTGAGCGTCTCCAGCATGCGGCGGCGATACGCCAGCCCGATCGGCGTCAGCGACAGCACGCCAACCGCTTCCGAAATAAACCAGGTGCTGAATGGGTACCAGAACGGTTGTCCGGGGTCAGGGGCCCACCAGGCGGCCAGCAGGGCGCTGAACAAGGGGGTGAAAATCACCGCGCAGACCACGAATTTAAGCCAACTGACCAGGCCGTTCAGCGGATCCTCCGCCGACAGCAGGCGGCGCAGCAGCAGCGTGCTGACCACGGCTTCCAGCAGGTTGAGCAGCGCCAGCTTGGCCGGCAGCCAACTGTAGCCAAAAAGGGTAAAACTGGCTGCCACGATGGCCAGCCAGAATGCCAACAGCGGCAATCCCCACAGCTTCGTCGGTAGCCGATACAGTGCCACTATGATGGCGGCGGTCGGGAACCACAGCGGGGTAAAATGGCTGGATTCACGGGACAGCAACAAGCTCAGCAGCGCCAGGACAAAAACCGCCAGCGTCGCCAGCAGCGTCTGTGTCAGCCAAGTGCCTTTACGCGGGGTGACGTGATTGGGTGCGCTAATATCCATAGATAACCTTTTCGCGGCATCTCTGTCACTGAACGAGGTCATGACGCGGATAGAATGAGACGATTTATTGGCAAAGGGTAGTACAGCTCGGTAATAAAACCTACCGAATCATACGGCTTTAGTGAGCGAACGCAAAAGCCGGCGCAGGCGCCGGCGATAAAGGTTCAAAGCAGGAACAGCGTCGCCAGGCCAAGGAAGATAAAGAAGCCGCCGGTGTCGGTCAGCGCGGTGATCAAGACGCTGGAGCCCACTGCCGGATCGCGCCCCATTTTGATCATGGTCATCGGGATCACCACGCCCATCAGCGCCGCCACCAACAGGTTGAGGATCATCGCCAGCGTCATCACGCCGCCCATCGCCCAGTCCCCGTACAGCAGCCAGGTGACTACCCCCATGATGCCGCCCCAAACCACGCCGTTGATAATCGCCACCCCCAGCTCTCTCAACATCAGGCGGGAGATATTACCGACTTCGATCTGGTGCAGCGCCAGTGCGCGGACGATCATGGTGATGGTCTGGTTGCCGGTGTTACCGCCGATACCGGCGACGATCGGCATCAACGCCGCCAGCGCCACCAACTGCGAAATGGTGTGTTCGAACATGCCGATGACGCGCGAGGCGATAAACGCGGTGCACAGATTGATAGCCAGCCATGCCCAGCGAGTTTTTACCGCTTTCATGACCGGGGCAAACACGTCCTCGTCCGGGCTCAGGCCCCCCATGCGGCGCAGGGTGGTGTCGCTTTCCTCGTTGACCACGTCAACGATCTCTTCAATGGTCAGGCGGCCCATCAGCTTGCCCTTGGCGTCGACCACCGGGGCGCTGATCAGGTCATAACGTTCGAACGCGCTGGCCGCCGCCTCGGCTCTGTCTTCCGGCAGGAAGCGGGTGGGATCGCTGTCCATCACGTCCTGCACCGGGGTTTCCGGGTCGTTCAGCAGCACGGCGGTCAGCGGCAACTCGCCCAGCAGGGTATTCTTGCGATCGGTGACAAAGAGTTTGTCGGTAGCCGCCGGGATGGTTTTACGCAAACGCAGGAAACGGTGTACCGCCCCGAGCGTGACGTCCGGACGCACCGTGACCAACTCAAAATCCATCATCCAGCCCACGGTGTCCTTGCCGTAGTGGATCATCTCGCGTACCTGCGCGCGCTGATCCGGCTCCAGAGAGGTCAACAGACGGCCCATCAGGTTACGCGGCAGATATTGCGCCAGATAGGCCTGCTCATCGACGTCCAGCGTTTTGATCGCCTTGAGCAGGTCTTTATCGCTCATCTCTTCGATCAGGCTGTCCCACACAGGTTCGGCCACTTCCACCAGCGTCTGGCCGCGCTTGCCGTTGCCTACCAACCGCCACAGCGCCAGGCGTTCGTCTTGCGGCAGGGCTTCCAGCAGGTCCGCGAGGTCAGCGGCGTGCATATCGTCCAGCAGGCCGGTTATTTCGGCGGTCTGGTTCAGCAATTCGGTTTTGCTGAGCGCATTTTCATCCCCCGGCCGACCAAGAATGCCATCGACCAGGTCTTTATTGTTTAACAGCAGCGAAAGAATGCGCTGGCGATATTCAGCGACTTTTTTAACGTTATGCGTTGCGACTGACATGGTATTCCTTACTGGCACTCAGTAGTCCTCACAGACAATCTCTACCCAAGATAGAACATAGTGAATGCAGGCGTCATTTTTATGAAATGGATGCAGGCGCTGAGGAATAAGTAAGGGGCCTGGCATACCCAACAGGCGTTGGCCGGCGGCAGGCTGCTTAACTATTCGGTTGCCCTGAGTGTTGATGGCTTCTTGCCGTTTCAGGGGGAGCCGTCCCGGTTTTCTTGGCGGATCTCCGTGGTGCCCTGAACGGGGGCGAGCTTTTTTTCCTGATGATGGGGAACCGCAACCACGGCGGCATACAGCAGGCGGCCGACTAAAATGATAAAGCTGATCAACAGCACTATCTTTGTCATCTGTCCGGTGGTTTTTTTACGCATATATCACCCGGCATGCCGGTTTCCTGTGCTATCTGGTGTTGGGAATTGTAACCGGAATTCCAGGAGGGGATGACAAAAGTTGTCCATTTATTTCCGGCGTAAGCCACTGGGCATTTCATCGTCGTTTAGGGTAGGGATTCAGCCGCTTCGGCGTTTAACGTGCCCCCACCGCAGGGTGGGGGCGACGGACTCAGGCAGAGCGTTTCTCGTCCTGCGAGCCTTCTTCTTCAATCATCAGTTTCCAGCCCACTACGTCGTTCCAGTAGGCTTGCTCACGTTCGAAATCCAGCTGTACCAGGTTGTTCAGCGCCAGATAGCCGGCCGGGAAGCGCAGCGTCCAGTGGTTATCATCGGTGCTAAGACGCAACGTCTCCGGCGTAGTGGTCGACTGGCGCTGGTTGTTGAGCAGGGTGCTCAGGCGCAGCAACTGGATCAGCGGCAGATAATACTTTTTCTTGAACAGGTTCAGGCGCGGCAGCTCTTCGAGCTTGATGCCCTTGCGGTGGAAACGCACCAGCGCCGCCAGCAGCAATTGCTGTTCCTGATGGAAACCCGGCAGGTTGGTGTTCTGCAGAATATAAGCCGAGTGACGATGCATGCCGCTGTGGTTGATGCTCAACCCCACTTCATGCAACATCGCCGCCCACTTCAACAGCGCTTCCAACTGCGGGTTCGCCAGCTTGGGGTTTTGCGCTGTCCACTGTGCATACAGCAGCTCGGTGGTTTCGAGCACGCGCTTGGCCTGTTCACGGTCAATATTGTAGTGATCGGCCAGGCTTTTGGCGGTGCGGCTACGGATATCCTGATGGCGGAAACGGCCTTCCATTTCGTACAGCACGCCTTCGCGCAGCGCGCCGTCGGAAAGGCGCAGATCGCGGATCGCCAGCGCATCGAACACGCCGCACAAGATCGCCAGACCCGGCACAAACACCGACTGACGGTCTTCGGACAATCCCGGCAGGCTCAGCGCGCTGAAGTTTTTAAACTGCAGCACCTGTTCCGCCAGCATCTCCAGCCGCTCTAGGGTGATCAGGCCGTCTTTTTCGCCCATCTCCACCAGTACTTCATGTGCGGCCTTGATGGTGCCGGACGCGCCAAGCGCATACTGCCAGCCCTGAATGCGGTATTGCCAGGCCAGGGTCTCGAGCTTCTGCGCCGCCGCCAGGCGTGCGCGCTTGAAGTTGTTCTTGCTGATTTCACCGCCCGGGAAAAACTGCTGTGCGAAGCTGACGCAGCCCATGCGGCGGCTTTCCGCCAGTAGCGGTTCAAAGTCTTCGCCGATCACCAACTCGGTGGAGCCGCCGCCGATGTCGATCACCAGCTTGCGGCCTTTTTCCGGCTGCGTGTGTTCCACGCCCATAAAGATCAGGCGCGCTTCTTCCTGCCCGGCGATGATTTCAATCGGATAGGGGATCACCTTGGCCGCGCGTTTGAGGAACACTTCCGCGTTAATCGCCTGGCGCAAAGTATGGGTGCCGACGATGGTGACGTTATCCGCCGGAAAGCCTTGCAGCCGTTCGGCGAACAGCGCCAGGCAGGCAAGGCCGCGTTCTATTGCCTCTTCACTGAGCACATTGTTGCTGTCCAATCCATCGGCGAGGTGGACCCGCTGTTTTAAACGGCCCAATACCTGTAAGGCGCCGTTGACGACGCGGGCAATCACCATGTGGAAGCTGTTCGACCCAAGGTCGATGGCAGCGATTTCCTGCGGTTTGTTCGTTGCAGTGCTTTTTAGCGGCATAGTGGCTGGCCTACTGTCCTGGTTGTTCCAGAGCTTTTAAATACTCATAAATGGCAACCTGAGCGCGCACTTTACGGCGGTTGCCGCGCGGTACGTACTGGTTGCTCAGTTCTTTATCGAGGTAGCGTGCCTTGACCGTGTCGCTGAACAGGATTTCCAGAATATCCAGAACCCGTTGTTTCAGCGTTGGGTCCAACAGCGAGACCGCCACTTCTATACGGTAATCTATGTTACGGGTCATCCAGTCGGCAGAGGACAGATAGACCAGTTTGTCACCTTTGTTGTCGAAAACGTAAACCCGATCGTGTTCCAGATAGCGGTCGACGATGCTGATTATCTGAATATTGTCACTGATCCCCGGCAGGTTGGGAATCAAAGAACACATACCCCGGACCAACAGGCGGATTTTTACGCCGGCGCCGGAGGCGGTATATAACCGATCTACCAGCCCTTTATCCACCAGATTGTTGATTTTCAGCATAATGCCGGCCGAGTGCCCGGCCTGGGCGTTGGCGATTTCCTGATCGATCAATTCGTACAGCTTCAGGCGCGAGTTCTGCGGCGACACCATCAGATTGTCGAAGGTAACCGGCCGGTACGGGTTCTCGATAAAGTTGAACACCCGACGCACTTCATTGGTGATGCGCGAGTCGGCGGTCAGCAGTGAATAGTCGGTGTAAATACGCGCGGTTTTCTCGTTAAAGTTACCGGTACCGATATGAGCATAGCGCACAATATCGTCGCCTTCACGGCGCGAGATCAGGAACAGTTTGGCGTGAATTTTCAGCCCTGGCGCAGAGAAGATCACGTGCACGCCGGCTTCGGTCAGGCGTTTGGCCCAGTGAATATTGGCCTCTTCATCAAAGCGCGCCTGCAGTTCCACCACCACCGTGACCTTTTTGCCGTTGTGCGCGGCGTGGATCATCGACTCGATAATGCGCGAGTCTTTCGCCACGCGGTAAATATTGATTTTGATCGCCAGCACGCTCGGGTCGAACGACGCCTGGCGCACCAGCTCCAGCACGTGCTCAAAGGTATGGTATGGGTAGTAGAGCAGCACGTCCTGTTCGCGGATGGCGTCAAAGCCGTTGCGGAATTTATCGAACCAGATGTGGCGCAGGCGCGGCAGCGGTTTATTGACCAGGTTGGCCTTACCGACGTTCGGGAAGCCAATGAAATCTTTAAAGTTATGGTAGCGGCCACCGGCGATCACCGAATCATAGTTGGAGATGCCGAGCTTGCCGCGCAGCAGTTCCACCATTTCGTTCGGCATGTCGCGCTGATAAACGAAACGCACCGGTTCGGCGGTGAGGCGTTGTTTCAGGCTGGAGGACATCAGCTCCAGCAGGCTGGATTCCATTTCGGTCACCAGGTCATATTCGGCGTCGCGCGTCATTTTCATCGAATAGGCGTTGAGCGCATCGTAATCGAAGAAGCCCTTGAAGATATCGTCCAGGCAGTAACGCAGAATGTTGTCCAGCAGGATCATCGGTTTGCGGCGGCGCGGCGCTTCCGGCGGCAGGTTGACGAAGCGCGGTACCTTATCGGACGGGATCTCCAGCAACGCGTATTCGATGCGTGTGCCGCGGATAATCTCTACCGCCAGATAGGTGTAATCGTCTTTCAGGAACTGCACCAGATTGGTGTCGTGGTTGATCAGGATCGGGGTGATGTGTTGGCGCAGATGCTGCTTGAAGTATTGGCGCAGCCAGGACTGCTGGTTCTCCGACACCTGACGTTCGTTGATCAAGAAGATCTGGTTGCGTGCCATTTCCAGCAGCAGATCGTTATACAGGCTGTCGAATTCCTGATCGGTTTTTAATACCTTGGCCTGGATCTTCTTCAGCAAATGACGTGAAGCGCCGCCGGATCCTTGCTCTTCGCTGATCAGGATGCGTCGTTTGAGATCGGCAAAGCGGACCTTATAGAACTCGTCGAGGTTATTGGAGTAAATGCCCAGAAAACGCATGCGCTCAATCAGGGGATTGCTCTTATCTGCGGCTTCCTGCAACACGCGTTCATTAAAGGATAACCAGCTTAATTCTTTTTCGATGTAGAGCTTTTCCTGACCCATTGCCACTCCAGTTCAATTTTAGAAAAGGACCCGGGACGCCCCCCCAAAGCCCGTACTCTGCGTTGTCGGGCTTGAACGTAGCCCGGCTATGTCCTGCACCCTCAACCTTGATGATGGGCTTTTGAGTCCGCAGCGGCACCGGGACACAGCCTATTGTCCTTCATCATTATTGCGAGAGATTGACAGGAAAGTCCAACATATCCATTGCGTTGGCACGGGGCATTTTGCGGTATAAAAAATATTTTTGCGGCGTTGAAGCCGCCGGTCAATATTGTCCGCTATAAAATCTCGAATATTAACCCTTGTTATTTGCTATATGACCGGTATTTTCATCATTTTTCAGAAATATACTTGGCATACGGTGGGTTTTATTAGTTGAATAATCCAATTAATAGGTGGGGAACTTTGTCATGCAAACGTCACAAAACTGACATAAGATGCCCGGTTATTCTATGGCGCAAGCCTGATTACATCAGCGACAGCGAGAGACATGGCACAGACTACGGTAAACCAACATCCCCGGGATCGCCTGCGCGCGCGCATCGACCGGAGCGTGCAGGCGGCGGTGACCGTCAGCGGGCTGCTGGTGCTGATGACGCTCATGCTGATCTTCGTTTACCTGCTGTTTGCGGTGCTGCCGCTGTTCAAACCGGCGGCGATGGGCAAGGCGCAGCCGCTGGCGATCGCAGCTTCTGCACCGGCGCTGGCGTTGGGCATGGATGTGCAGCAACGCATCGGTTATCGCATTGATGCGCAGGGCGCGGGCCAGTTTTACCGTTTGACGCCGCAAGAGGGCGCGAAGGCCGGCGAACTGCTGGCGCAGCAACCGTTGCTGGCCAAGCCGAGGTTGCTCGCCCAGGCTGCGGGCGAACGCGACCTGTTTGCTTTGGCGCAGGCCGATGGCCGGTTTATTGTCGCCAGCGCGGATTTTGCCGCGGCGGGATCGGCGGTGCCGCAGTGGGCGTTTCCACTCGGACAACGGCCACAGGCGCTGGATCAACGGGGCCGGCCGCTGACGCTGCTGACGCTGGCCGAGGCGCGGCGCGGCCAGTACTTGCTGGCCGGCGTCACCGACGATAACCGGTTGGTGTTTGGCCGTTTCGGTAACGAACACCCGCCGCAGTTGAGCGCAAGCGCACTGGACCGTGCGCCGCAGCAGATCGTGCTGACCCCGGACGGGCGCCAGTTGTACCTTTTGACGGATAACCGCCTGGCGCGTTACCAGATTAACGGCACGCAGCTGCAACTGAAAGAAACCCGCACCCTCGGGGAGCATTCGCCTTATCAGCTGACGGCGTTGCCCGGTGGCAGTGCGCTGTTGATCGAAGCGGCTGACGGCAGCGTGCGCGAATGGTTCGACGTGGAAAAGAACCAGCGCTGGCAACTGACGCCGGTGCAGCATTTCGAACACAGCGCCGAACCGCAAGATTTGCTGGTGGCCGAGCCTTATCGCCGGGTATTCGCTACCCTGCGGCCCGATGGCGGTTTCTCGCTGTTCTCGAGCATTCAGCCGCAGCCGTTGCTCAACGGCAGGCTGAGCAGTGGCGTTCGGCAGATGGCGTTCGCCCCGAGCGGCGACGGCCTGCTGCTGGAAACGGCGCAGGGCTGGCAGCACTACGCGATTGATAACCCTTACCCTGACGTGACCTGGCGTTCGCTGTGGCACAAGGTGTGGTATGAGAATTACCCTGAGCCGGCCTACGTGTGGCAATCGACCTCCGGCGAGGACAGCTATCAGGCCAAATTCAGCCTGATGCCGGTGATTTTTGGCACCTTCAAGGCGGCGAGTTACGCGATGCTGTTCGCGATCCCGCTGGCGCTGGCGGGGGCGATTTACACCGCTTATTTCATGTCGCCCGGGCTGCGGCGGGTGATCAAACCGGCTATCGAGGTGATGGGCGCGTTGCCGACGGTGGTTATCGGGCTGGTGGCCGGCATCTGGCTGGCCCCGGTGATTGAACATTATTTGCTGGCGGTGCTGTCGCTGCCGGTGCTGCTGACGGTAGCGGTGTTGGCCTGTGGCGCAGTGGTGAACCGATTTGCGCCGCGGCGGTTACCGCCAGGTTTCGATCTGCTGATCCTGCTGCCTTTGATGCTGCTGGTCGTCTGGCTGACGTTCAGCGTTGGGCCGTGGCTGGAAGTGAAACTGTTCGGGGAACCGTTGCATTTCTGGCTGGGCGATGATTATGACCAGCGCAACGCGCTGGTGGTCGGCGTAGCGATGGGATTTGCGCTGGTGCCGATTATTTTCTCGTTGGCGGAAGACGCCTTGTTCAGCGTGCCGACCACGCTCAGCCAGGGATCGCTGGCGTTGGGGGCGACCCAGTGGCAAACCGTGATGCGGGTGGTGCTGCCTTCGGCCAGCGCCGGCATTTTCTCGGCGCTGATGATAGGGTTTGGCCGGGCGGTGGGCGAGACCATGATTGTGTTGATGGCCACCGGCAATACGCCGATTATCGACGGCAGCCTGTTCCAGGGCCTGCGTGCGCTGGCGGCCAATATCGCGATAGAAATGCCCGAGGCGGTAGCCGGCAGCAGCCATTACCGGGTGCTGTTCCTGACCGCGCTGGTGCTGTTTATTTTCACTTTCGTGTTCAATACGCTGGCGGAGGCGGTTCGTCTGCGTCTGCGTAAACGCTATACCCTGAATCAGGAGGCGCCATGAAGCACTGGGTGAAAAGCGGTTCGCCGTGGATTTGGCTGACCGCCGGTTCGGTGACCGTCAGCCTGCTGGCGTTGCTCGGTATCATGTTGCTGTTGGCCGGGCAGGGGATGCGCTATTTCTGGCCCAGCCCGGTTTACCAGTTTGAGTTGAATCAGAGCGCGGCCGGCCCGGTGATGATGATCGGCGAGCTGTACCAGCAGCAAAGCCTTCCCCGCCGCCAGTTGCAGGAGTCCGGCGTTGCGTTGCCGCCGGGGAATGCGCAGAACTTCGAACGCTATCTGATCAAAGTCGGCAACCGCGAGAGCGAAGGGCAGGATTTCCGCACGTTGCTGGCCAGCGATATCCTGCGGCAGATTACGCCGCGCGATCTGCTGGTGCTGGAGCGCAACAGCAACGGCACCGCTTATGGCTATTTGGCGGGGATGCTGGAAGACGGCCAGCCTTTGACCGGGCGCAATATCAACCAGGCGCTGCAGCAGCGTTTGCCGCAGATCGCCGCGCTTTCGCGGCAGGCGCACGACATTCAATTTCGCGATATGGCGCGCATCAACCAAAGGTTCGATGCGCTGCGCCTGCGCGAAAAGAGCCTGCAGCGCGATGACAAGCTCGACGCTCGTTCGCAGGCCTCCATCAGGGCTGAAAGGCTGGAGTTGCAACGCCAGTATCGGCAATTGTCTGATCGGCTGGAAGGGCTGAACCGCGATCGCCAGCGCGATGCGCTGCTGCTGCGTGACATGCACGGGCAGGTTCATACCATTGCGCTCAGCCAGGTGCGCGATGCCTGGTATCCCAATGCAATGAACACCACCCAGAAGCTGGTGCACTGGGCCGAGCAGGTGAAGAAATTCCTCAGCGACAGCCCGCGTGAGGCCAATACCGAAGGCGGCGTGTTCCCGGCGATTTTCGGCACCGTGCTGATGGTGATCCTGATGTCGATAGTGGTGATGCCGTTTGGCGTGATCGCCGCCGTTTACCTGCACGAGTATGCCGGCAATAATTTGCTTACGCGGTTGATCCGCATTGCGGTGGTCAATCTGGCCGGCGTGCCGTCGATTGTTTACGGCGTGTTTGGCCTGGGGTTCTTCGTTTATATGATTGGCGGTACCCTCGATCAGCTGTTTTACCCGGAGTCGCTGCCCAACCCGACCTTCGGTACGCCTGGCGTGCTGTGGGCGGCGTTGACGCTGGCGTTGCTGACGCTGCCGGTGGTGATCGTCGCTACCGAGGAGGGGCTGTCGCGCATTCCCGCCACGCTGCGCCAGGGATCCTTGGCATTAGGTGCCAGCCGTGCGGAAACGCTGTGGCGTATCGTTCTGCCGATGGCCGCTCCGGCGATGATGACCGGCCTGATCCTGGCGGTGGCGCGCGCCGCCGGGGAAACGGCGCCGCTGATGTTGGTGGGTGTGGTGAAATCCGTGCCGGTGCTGCCGGTGGACGATATTTTCCCGTATCTGCATCTGGAGCGGAAGTTTATGCATCTGAGCTTCCAGATTTACGATATGGCCTTCCAGAGCCCGAGCGTGGAAGCCGCCCGGCCGCTGGTGTTCGCCACGGCGTTTTTGCTGGTGGCGATTGTGGTGGGGTTGAATCTGGCGGCGATGGGCATCCGCCATTCGTTGAGGGAGCGGTACAGAGCATGGTCGCAGTAACAATGACGTTATTTCTGGGGAGTGCGTAATGGGTTTGATGACGCCAGGCAGTTTGCCCCGGCTGGATGTCCAGCATCTTGATGATGAACATACCGCGCTGGCGGTGAACGGCCTCAACCTGTTTTATGGCGAGAAACAGGTACTGCACAATATTTCGCTGCGTATTCCCAAGCACCGCGTTACGGCGTTGATCGGCCCTTCCGGTTGCGGTAAGTCGACGCTGCTGCGCTGCTTTAACCGCATGAACGATTTGGTGGATAACTGCCGGATCGAAGGTGAGTTGCAACTCAACGGGCAGGGCATTTCCGGCACGCAGATCGACGTGGCGGCGCTGCGGCGGCGGGTCGGTATGGTGTTCCAGCGCCCGAACCCGTTCCCGAAGTCGATTTATGAAAACGTGGTCTATGGCCTGCGGCTACAGGGCGTGCGTGACCGGCGGATCCTGGACGAGGCGGTGGAGCGTTCGCTGCGCGCCGCAGCGCTGTGGCATGAGGTCAAGGATCGGTTGCGCGAGAATGCGTTCCGCCTTTCCAGCGGCCAGCAGCAGAGGTTGGTGATTGCGCGGGCGATAGCCATTGAGCCGGAAGTGTTGTTGCTCGATGAACCGACCTCGGCGCTGGATCCGATCTCCACCCTGACCATCGAAGAGCTGATCTCCGCGCTGAAACAGCAGTACAGCGTGGTGCTGGTTACCCACAACATGCAGCAGGCGGCGCGGGTGTCCGATTACACGGCGTTTATTCACCAGGGGCAACTTGTGGAATACAACGCGACCGACGATATCTTTACGTCACCGCGTCAGCGCCGCACCGAGGATTATATTACCGGGCGTTACGGTTAAGGCTCGGCGGCGAAAACCGGTTGGTTTTCGCCGCTGACTAAGATAAAACTCAGCAGGCATGATTCGCCATCTGAATAAAAAGATTTTTTATATTTATTACGGCCTCTGCTTTATTAATGTTATACAGGTGGTGCTTGCCAAAACTCGGGTTCTTGGTGTGCCATATATATTTTTGTTGCCTATCACATCAATTATTGATTTTTATTATAATTTGCATTTTCGTGGTCGATAAATGGATGCCTATTTATATAAGGAAGGTATAAGCATGAGTATTGATGATAATTATATTAAAGAGATATCTCTCTTGTTATTGCCAATGCTGATTTCTGCGGTGGCATGGTGGTTTTCTCGTTGGTTAAAGAGATATGACGCCCGAAGAAATGGCCGGTTTGACCGGGTCAGCGACGTGAAACGTCTGTCGGTTCTGTCCCGCATCCAGGCGCTTCGGGATAGGCCGCAGGATGGAATGACGCTGCTGCAAATCAAGGCGCTATATGAAAGCATTGGAATCCGCTTGCCGGTATGGGTGGCGCATCAACTGGTGGACTATCTGGGGCGCGCGCCGGTGGCATTGAGCGACCTTGCGCTGAACTGCTTCTTGCGCCGCACTTCACTCACCGCGATCAGGGACGAAGTATTTACCCTGGATGACCGCCGGCTGTGCCATCAGCACTTTTCTGTGCTGTTCTTCCTGATAGCCAGTGCGTTGGCTATCGTCTACGGTTTTTCCATCACCGTGCCCCCGTTGGGGGAAAGCGCAGCCACCGCCAGTAACACCTTTTGGTTTTTATTCTTCTTTTTTGCCTATTTGATAATGGCGTTGTTCGTCGTGGCCTGGACGATTAATGAATGGGAATCCCTGCGGCGTGCCAAGGCTTTCTGGCTGAGCTGGCAGCCCCACCTGTGCCAAAGCGAAGCGGCGTATGAGGCGCGTTGCTGGCATGAGCGGAACGTTGTGGCGCAGGAGAGCGTACCCGATACCGCCTTGCAGACCGTGGTCGATTTGCCTCTGGTCAAAAAGCCGCAGCGTGGGTGGTTGACGCGCATGATGGGCAAGAAAGATAAATAACCCGTACGGGCCAGAGCAGCATATGGCCCTTAACGAGCTTTATCGGTCAGCCGCAATACCAACCCAACAAACAGCAAAGCGGCTCCCGAGGCGTAAAGCGGAAACCAGCGCGCCCACCAATGTGCAGAAAACACGGGAGCGCCGTTTGCATGGTTGGCGGCATAACTGCCGTAAAGATTCAGGGAAAACGCAATCGCAAAAAGAATTAGACCGATAAAAATAAGCAGGCTTGATATTTTACCCATGTATTTTTTCCTCTTGTTTTGTTATTTCCATGTTTTAATCTGACTATCGAAAAATATGATGAGGCATATCGTTATAGCACTAAACTTCTTTCATATGTCATTTTTTATTATGCAGGGTGAAAACATTAATACAGTCACCCCAATAAAAAACCCGCCTGCGCGGGTTTTCTCTTTTTTCTCGGTAATCGTCACTTCACCAGCGGCTTATCGCCAGGCGTTTTGAACTTCGCCAGATACTGCGGCTGGAAGATGCACATGCGCAGCACGGTGCGGTATTCGCCGTTAACGAAGAATTCGTCAATCAGTTCGCCTTCCACTTCGAAGCCCAGCTTGCTGTAGATGTGGATCGCCTTCGGGTTTTCTTTGTCGACGATCAGATACAGCTTGTACAGGTTCAGCACCGAGAAGCCGTAATCCATCGCCAACTTGGCGGCGGTACTGGCGTAGCCTTTGCCTTGATGGGCCGGATCTATGATGATCTGGAATTCTGCGCGGCGGTGGATGTGGTCGATCTCCACCAGTTCCACCAGCCCGACCTTGGCGCCTTCGTGGGCGATGATAAAACGCCGTTCGCTCTGATCGTGAATGTGTTTGTCGTAGAGATCGGAAAGCTCGACAAAGGCTTCATAAGGTTCTTCAAACCAATAGCGCATCACGCTGGCGTTGTTGTCCATCTGATGGACGAACGCCAGATCATCCCGTTCCAATGGACGTAGCCTGACGCTGGTAGTGCTGGACATGTGTGTTCCTCTATGTCGTGAAATTGTGCAAAGTATAACGTCAGGGGCTTGATTGCGGCGAAAAAAAACGACGCCGTGAAAGGCGCCGTTTAGACGGTGTTCAGAGTACAGCGATCAGTCCGCTGCGTGCCCTTGTTCCGGCAGGCGTTCGCCGTCCAGCCAGGCGGCGTTATCACGCATCGCCAGCCGCCCCTCGGCAAACCAGTTCACCACCAGCGGGTAAATGGTGTGTTCCTGGGTTTGCACCCGTTCAACCACCTCGTCTTCCTCGTCGCCGGGGAAAATCGGTACCTTGGCTTGCAGGATCACCGGGCCGCCGTCGAGCTGTTCGGTCACGAAGTGCACCGAGGTGCCGTGTTCGCTGTCACCGTTGTCGATGGCCTGGCGGTGAGTATGCAGCCCAGGGTATTTCGGCAGCAGGGAAGGGTGGATATTCAGCATGCGGCCTGCATAGCGCTGCACGAACTGCGGGCTGAGAATGCGCATATAGCCGGCCAGCACCACCAGATCCGGCTGATACCGGTCGATGGCGTCTGCCAGCGCCGCGTCAAACGCCACGCGGTCGGCAAAGGCCTTGGCATCCAGCGCATGGGCGGCAATGCCTGCCGCTTCTGCGCGTTGCAGGCCATAAGCCTGTGCCTTGTTGCTGAACACCGCCACAATGTCGGCGGCAATCCGGCCCTGCTGGCAGGCGTCAATCAGTGCCTGGAGATTGCTCCCCTGGCCGGAGACCAACACCACGATCTTTTTCATCAGTTGATGACCACTTGTTGTTCGTCGGAAGATGCGGTCAGTTTACCGATCTTCCACGCTTTTTCACCGGCTGCGGTCAACAATGCGATGGCTTGTTCAACGGATTCTTCCGGCAGTGCGATTACCATGCCCACGCCACAGTTAAAGGTGCGGTACATTTCGTGGCGGCTGACGTTACCGGCCTGCTGCAGCCAGCTGAATACCGCCGGCCACTGCCAGCTTGATTCGTCGATCACCGCCTGCATGCCTTCCGGCAGCACGCGCGGGATATTTTCCCAGAAGCCGCCGCCGGTCAGGTGAGCGATGGCGTGCACGTCGATTTTCTCGATCAGTTCCAGTACCGATTTTACGTAAATCTTGGTTGGCTCCAGCAGGTGGTCAGCCAGCGGTTTACCTTCCAGGTCGGTGGTGGTTGGATCGGTATTGCTGACTTCCAGGATTTTGCGCACCAGCGAGTAGCCGTTGGAGTGCGGGCCGGAAGCGCCCAGTGCGATCAGTGCGTCACCGGACTGCACTTTGCTGCCGTCGATGATTTCGGATTTCTCGACCACGCCGACGCAAAAGCCGGCCACATCGTAATCTTCGCCGTGGTACATACCCGGCATTTCGGCGGTTTCACCACCCACCAGCGCACAGCCGGACTGCTTGCAGCCTTCGGCGATACCGGTGATGACGCTGGCCGCGGTGTCCACGTCCAGTTTGCCGGTGGCGAAGTAATCCAGGAAGAACAGCGGCTCAGCGCCCTGTACCACCAGGTCGTTCACACACATTGCGACCAGATCGATGCCGATGGTGTCGTGGCGTTTCAGGTCCATCGCCAGACGCAGCTTGGTGCCTACGCCGTCGGTACCGGAAACCAGGATCGGCTCGCGGTATTTCTGCGGCAACGCACACAGGGCGCCAAAACCGCCCAGACCACCCATCACTTCCGGGCGGCGGGTCTGTTTAACTACACCTTTGATGCGGTCTACCAATGCATTGCCAGCATCGATATCGACACCTGCGTCTTTATAGCTGAGAGAGGTTTTGTCGGTCACTGCGCGATCCCCACGACGGTTTGCGGTTTGAATACGGTGCATCCGGCGTTGATACCGGAATAAGGCGCGGCAATTCTAACAGCGCAGGCAAACGTTTGCGAGTGGCTTGTGAACCAGCTCCGTTTTTTCGTCATCTATACTGTTATTCGAACTTTAGTTGATCCCGATCGGGCTATTGTGGGTGGCGCGGCCGGTAAAAGGAGTTATAATCCCGCGATTTTTTTGGCCGTCAACCACCTTAATAGGAGAAAAATGATGAAGATCGTTGAGGTGAAACACCCGCTGGTGAAACACAAGCTTGGTCTGATGCGTGAACATGACATCAGCACCAAACGCTTCCGTGAGCTGGCTTCTGAAGTGGGTAGTTTGCTGACCTATGAAGCGACCGCCGATCTGGAGACGGAAAAAGTCACCATCGAAGGCTGGTGTGGGCCGGTTGAAATAGACCAGATTAAAGGGAAAAAAATTACCGTTGTGCCGATCCTGCGTGCAGGTCTGGGCATGATGGAAGGGGTGCTGGAGCACGTCCCGAGCGCGCGTATCAGCGTGGTTGGCGTTTACCGTGACGAAGAAACCCTGGAGCCGGTGCCGTATTTCCAGAAGCTGGTGTCCAATATCGAAGAGCGTTTGGCGCTGGTTGTTGACCCGATGCTGGCTACCGGCGGTTCGATGATCGCCACTATCGATCTGCTGAAGAAAGCCGGCTGCAACAGCATCAAGGTGCTGGTGCTGGTTGCGGCGCCGGAAGGGATCGCCGCGCTGGAGAAAGCGCATCCGGACGTCGAATTGTACACCGCCTCCATCGATCAATGTCTGAACGAGAAAGGGTACATCGTGCCGGGCCTGGGTGATGCCGGCGACAAGATATTTGGTACCAAGTAACAAATTTAGCCGACTTTAATGAGTCGGCTTTTTTATGCTCTTCGTCTTTCAAGCGACAGCGTCGCTGGCTACGGGCATGGATAAGTTCCTGAGGCTTATTCCCCTTGCTGCCTGTCTGTAACTTGAAATTCATTGAGCATATATCACGAAGCTTATACAACCGATAACGACTCAGAGGCCCCCCATGACCCGTCGCGCCATTGGCGTCAGCGAACGCCCGCCGCTATTGCAGACCATTCCGCTCAGCTTCCAGCATCTTTTCGCCATGTTTGGCGCAACCGTGCTGGTGCCCATTCTGTTCAAGATCAATCCGGCGACGGTGCTGCTGTTCAACGGCGTCGGCACGCTGTTGTATCTGTTTATCTGCAAGGGCAAGATCCCGGCCTATCTCGGTTCCAGCTTTGCGTTTATCTCACCGGTACTGCTGCTGTTGCCGCTGGGTTATGAGGTGGCGCTGGGCGGTTTCATCATGTGCGGCGTGCTGTTTTGCCTGGTGGCGCTGATCGTCAAAAAAGCCGGTACCGGCTGGCTGGATGTGATATTCCCGCCGGCGGCGATGGGGGCGATTGTTGCCGTTATCGGCCTGGAGCTGGCGGGCGTGGCGGCCAACATGGCGGGCCTGCTGCCGGCCGACGGCACCAATGCGGATACCACTACCGTGACCATATCACTGGTGACATTGGGCGTGACCATCCTGGGTTCTGTGCTGTTCCGCGGTTTTCTGGCGATAATCCCGATCCTGATTGGCGTGCTGGTGGGGTATGGGCTGTCGTTCTTTATGGGCGTGGTGGATTTGACGCCAATCCGCGAGGCGCACTGGTTTGCGCTGCCGACCTTCTACACCCCGCGTTTTGAATGGTTCGCCATCTTCACCATTTTGCCGGCGGCGCTGGTGGTGATCGCCGAACATGTTGGGCACCTGGTCGTGACCGCAAATATCGTGAAGAAAGACCTGCTCCGCGATCCGGGCCTGCATCGCTCGATGTTTGCCAACGGCATCTCGACGGTCATCTCCGGTTTCTTCGGCTCAACGCCGAACACCACCTACGGCGAGAATATCGGCGTGATGGCCATCACCAAGGTTTACAGTACCTGGGTGATCGGCGGCGCGGCCATTCTGGCGATTCTGCTTTCCTGCGTCGGCAAGCTGGCGGCGGCCATTCAGGCGGTGCCCGTACCGGTGATGGGCGGCGTTTCACTGCTGCTGTATGGGGTGATCGGGGCGTCCGGCATTCGCGTGCTGATTGAATCCAAAGTGGATTACAACAAGGCGCAGAACCTGATCCTGACTTCGGTGATCCTGATTATCGGCGTTAGCGGCGCCAAGGTGCATATCGGCGCGGCGGAGTTGAAGGGCATGGCGCTGGCGACTATCGTCGGTATCGGCCTCAGCCTGCTGTTCAAGGTCATCAGCCTGTACCGCAAGGAAGAAGAGGTGATCGACGCAGCGGATGAATCGGCACAACGGAAATAAATAAAAACGGGCAGCCAAAAGGCTGCCCGTTTCGTTAATGCGTCATCCGTTAACTGCGGATTTTACGGTAAACGAACAGCACCACGATAGCGCCGATCACCGCCACCACGAAGCTGCCGAAATTGAAACCGTCAACTTTGCCATAACCAAAGAAGGTGCTGATATAGCCACCGACCACGGCACCGACAATACCCAACACGATAGTCAGAATAAAACCGCCACCGTCTTTGCCTGGCATGATCCACTTGGCTAAAATACCGGCGATGAGGCCGAAGATAATCCAGGAAATAATACCCATTTACTGCTCCTTACTTTGCTTTTGAGACTCGATTTCTATTACTGCTGCTTGGCCGGCGGGGTGTTTTCTGTCCCTACAGCGTTGGCATCATTTTTTAATTCTTCCGCTTTGTTCTCAGCGCTGTTTTTAATGGCTTCGGTTTTCGCTTTGGCTTCTTCGGTCAGATCCTTGGCGCCACTAATGGCATCGTTTTTAATGGATTTAGCCTGCTCGACCAACTGTTGGCTTTGCTGGGTGGCGTCATTCTTGATGGCGTCGGCTTTGGCCTTGGCATCGTTGGTGATCGCTTCCGCCTGCTTGGACGCGTCCTCTTTAATGGCTGAAGCCTTGTCTTTAAGCTGGTCAGCCTGAGTGGACGCCTCTTTTTTGATATCCTTGGCGGTAGCTTCCGCTTTATCGGTCAGATCGTCCGCTTTTTTCTGTGCGGCGTCTTTCATCTGCTCTGCGCTGTCTTTGGCTTTCTCAAGATTGGCGTCGACTTTGGATGAATCATCACAGCCGGCAACCAACAGCCCAATGATTGAGGCCAAAAGCACTTTATTCCATACTTTCATTGTCTATGTCCTTGTAGAAACCTTGTTTATGGTGACTGCATTTCGCCTTTCTATACTAGGATAATCCTTGGATAAAATACAAATTTCACCCGCAATGGCAATGCGTTGGCTTGTCGCCAGTGGGGCCCGTTGCTCACTATTGCGGCATAAAATCCTGCCGGTTCAACAGAGCCCGCTTTTTGTGATAGACTTACCGCGTTTTCCTGCCAGTTTTGGTTGAGGTGCTTCCCTGAATACGCCGGCACAGCTGTCACTGCCACTTTATCTTCCCGATGATGAAACTTTTGCCAGTTTTTATCCGGGCGAGAACCCATCCCTATTGAGCGCGATCCAGTCCGCCGTTCGTCAGGAACATGGCAGTTATATCTATTTCTGGTCTCGCGAGGGCGGTGGGCGCAGTCACCTGTTGCATGCGGCCTGTGCGGAGCTTTCACAGCGCGGTGAAGCGGTAGGCTATGTCCCGCTGGATAAGCGCGCCTATTTCGTGCCTGAAGTGCTGGATGGCATGGAGCAGTTGGCTCTGGTGTGCATCGACAATATCGAATGCATCGCAGGCGACGAAGAGTGGGAAATGGCGATCTTTAATCTCTACAACCGCATTCTGGAAACCGGCCGCACGCGCCTGTTTATTACCGGCGATCGCCCGCCGCGCCAATTGAACCTCCATCTGCCTGACCTGGCTTCGCGCCTCGACTGGGGGCAAATCTACAAGCTGCAACCGCTGTCGGATGAAGAGAAACTGCAGGCTTTGCAACTGCGCGGTAAACTGCGTGGGTTTGAACTGCCGGAAGACGTAGGCCGTTTCCTGTTGAAACGGTTGGATCGTGAAATGCGCACGTTGTTTACGACGCTGGATCAGCTTGATCGCGCGTCGATCACCGCTCAGCGCAAGCTGACTATCCCATTCGTCAAAGAAATTCTGGGGCTGTAGAAAATATTGAGCGCGATAAATATCGCGCTCAAGCGTGAATTTAAAGAATCTCCAGCACCTGCTCCGGCGGCCGGCCGATACGGGCTTTACTGCCTTTGACCACGATAGGGCGCTCGATCAGCTTCGGATGCTCCACCATTGCCGCCAGCAATTGCGCTTCGCTCAGGGTTGCATCCGCCAGCTTCAGTTCTTTGTACAGATCCTCTTTTTTACGCATCAACTCGCGTGCGGAACTGAAACCCAATTCCTTCAGCAGTTTCTTCAGCTCGTCTGCCGACGGCGGCGTTTCCAGATACAGCACCACTTCAGGCGTTACGCCATGCTGTTCCAGCAGCGCCAGGGTCTCGCGGCTCTTGGAACAGCGCGGGTTGTGGTAAATAGTGACGTTTTTCATTTAATTCATCCTTATGAAAATCAGCCGCGCTGGTACTGGCGGAAACGCTCTTGCAACTGGCGCAGCTGGTCGATGCGCGCATCATAACGCGCCTGTTTCAGGCTGCCGAGTTTTTGCAGCGAACTGGCGTTGCTGAGCAGGCCGATCGCCTGATCGAGGCGGCCGGTTAGCGCCAGGCTTTCGGCGCGGGCGGACAGCTCTTCATCGCGCAGCCCCTGTGCGGCACTGGCCTGGGCCAGCAGATCCCAGGCGTTGGGATCGTCGGGGTGGGCGAAGGTGTAGCGGTTAAGTATTTTTGACGCCTGCGCCGGCTGGTTGCCTTCCACGTAGGCGTTGGCCAGATTGAGCTGCAGCACCGGGTTGTTGCTCTGTGCGGCGTTGGCGGCCTGTAGCCGCGCAATGGCCTGCGGCGCGCGTTTCTGACCGAGATCGATGTCGGTCATCAGATCGAGCAGCCAGACGTTTTTCGGATCTTGCGTCAGCAGCGGCAGCAGGATGTTACGGGCGTCGTCGTATTTTTTCGCTTCATAGAACAGGATGGCGCGGCCGTATTTGGCGGCCACCTGTTCGCGTACGTTGCCTTTGCTGTAGGCGTCGAGCAGTTCTTCATTCAGGCTGTAGCCTTCGGTGCTGTACATGCCCAGCGAACGCACCTTGGCCATCAGGTAATCCTGTGTGGACTGCACCAGGTGCTTGGGCATTTGATTGGCGCGGTTGCGCGCATCGGACAGGCGGCTGTCGGGCAAGGGGTGTGTCAGCAGCATTTCCGGTGGCTTGGAAGCATAGCGCGATTGGTCGGACAGTTTCTGCAAGAAGTTGGGCATCGCTTCCGGATCGAACCCGGCGCGTTGCAGCACCTGAATGCCGATACGGTCGGCTTCCTGCTCATTCGATTGGGTAAAGCTGATCATGCCCTGCTGGGTGCCGGCCAGCGTGCCGCTCAGCGCCGCCATGCCCATGGTCGGGTTGGCCATCGCCAGCAGGATCGAACCGAGAGCGCCTACCCAGGTCAGCGGGGCATTGCGCTGCTGGTCTTCCATCGCCCGCGCCAGATGGCGCTGGGTAACGTGCGAGATTTCATGCGCCAGCACCGAGGCCAGTTGGCTTTCGTTGTCGGTTTCACGGAACAGGGCGGAGTGCAGCACCACGTTGCCGCCAAAAAAGGCGAAGGCGTTGATTTCGTCGTTGCGCACCAGATAGAAATGGAACGGCGTACGCACCGAATAGGCGCTCGCCACCAGCCGGTTGCCCAACTGGTTGATGTATTGAGTTAGCAGCGGATCGTTGATCAGGGGCGCGCTGGCGCGTAACTGGCGCACATAGAAATCCCCCATCGCCAGCTCCTGGCCGATGCTCAGGGTGCCGCCCGCAGAGGTGCCCATGTCCGGCAGTTGATCCTGGGTTTCCGCCTTGGCCGGCGCCATCGCCGTGGCGTTGATCGCGCCGAGCAACAGTACTGCAATCGCTGTTTTGGTCAACCGGGTGGTCATAGTCAGGCCTTTCCCTTAAATAGTCATCTCTAAGACGTCAGCATCACATAAGAGTTCTTCTTCCGTGCCGGGCTCGCCAAAACAATCAGCGCGAAAGTGCGGTGGCTCACAAAACGGCGCACTGCGGCACCGTTTAAACAGATCACATCATAGTCAGCCGCTGGCGACAATGAAACTTCCGTCAGGGAATAACCGGGCAAAAAAGTTTTATTTTTCATTTCTGAACCCCCGCTTTTATCTCGTTCTTCCCGCCGCTCCCTTTTCGATTGATCCAGGCTTTACGATAAAACGAGGATTAAGTTTGTCCGCGTTTTATTGACAAGACAAACGGAGACTCATATAGTCTGTGTTATTGAAGGCCACATCATACTGAAGACTCAAAAATGGCGTACATCACAACCAGCGTTGAATATGGTATCCACTGTTTGCTCTGGCTGGTCGGCGATAACCAGCGCGCCCTAAGCAGCCGTGAGCTGGCGGAATTGCAGGGCGTTTCCCCCAGCTTCCTCGCCAAAATTTTTCCCAAGCTCGAAAAGGCGGGGATAGTTGCGGCCAGCGAAGGGGTGCGCGGCGGCTACCGGTTGGCGCGCCCGGCGGATGAAATCAGTTTCCTGGAAATCATCGACGCCATTGAAGGGCACAAACCCTTGTTCGACTGCCAGGAAGTGCGTGGCCGTTGCGCCGTATTCGATAATTCGCCGCCCGACTGGGCGGTTTCCGGCAAATGCGCGATCCACGCTGTGATGCTGCAGGCGGAAAAAGCCATGCGCGACGCTCTGGCGGCGCAGACTCTGGGCGCCGTTGCCACGCGTTTTGGCCGCAAGGCACCGCAAGGCTTCTTCAGCGAGGTGAATATCTGGATCGATGAACGCATGACCGGGCGCACCACCCGCAGCGGCAAACCGGCGCGCACCAAGCCCTAACGTCGCCGCAGTACTTCCCTGAAAAGACTCTTTTTCCCGCCTCTCCGGAAGAGGCGGGGGCCCTTCTGCGCCCTGTTGACGGGCGGCGGAGCGGCGCCGTTCGTCCGGAAAACGTCACGGGCAGCCTGAAGGCCCGGTTATCTATCTTTGAAGGAGTAAACCAATGACGCAGAAAATAGTGATCGCCGGTTCGGGTTTTGCCGGGTTTTGGGCTGCCGTTTCCGCCATGCGCGCCATCGCGCTTGCCGGTAAAATCGGGGCGATTGAGGTGACGATGGTATCGCCGACGCCAAATGTCACCATACGACCGCGCCTCTATGAGGCGGTGCTCGAAAACATGAACCCGGACATTTCTTCCCAGCTTGCCGCCGTCGGCGTGCATCATCTGGCGGGTCTGGTGGAGCAGGTTGATACCGCGAGTCAATCGCTGGTGGTTCGACAGGCCGACGGGCAAAAAATCTCCCTGGATTATGACCGCTTGGTACTGGCGACCGGCAGCCGGTTGTTCGTTCCTGCGGTGCCGGGGTTTGCAGAATACGGTTTCAACGTGGATACGCTGGAAAACGCGCAGCGCCTGGATAGCCATTTAAAAGCGCTGACCGATAAAGCGGAAACCTCGGCGCGCAATAGCGTGGTGGTGGTCGGCGGCGGGCTGACCGGGTTGGAAAGTGCCGCCGAGATGCCAATGCGGCTACGCGACATTTTGGGCAGCCAAGCGGATATTCGCGTGGTGATTGTTGATACCGCGCCAGAGGTCGGAGCCGGAATGGGCGCCGAGTCCGCCGCGGTGATCCAGCAGGCGTTGGCCGAATGCGGCGTCGAGTCGCGGGCCGGGGTGCGCGTCACGGCGATGGATGCGGACAGCGTTACGTTGTCGAACGGCGAACGCATCGCGACCAACACGGTGATACTGGCTGCGGGCATGCGGGCGAGTCCGCTCACCGAGCAGATCCCCGGCGAACGCGACGGCAGCGGGAGGGTGATCGGCGATGCGTTCCTGCGTGCACCGGCGGCGGCGGGCGTTTTTGTGACCGGGGATACGGTGAAAGCAGCGACCGACGATTGCGGCAACTACAACCTGATGTCCTGCCAGCACGCCATGAGCCTCGGCCGCGTTGCCGGCCATAACGCGGCGGCAGAACTGACGGGGCTGCCGGTACACCCTTACAGCCAGCCGAAATATGTCACTTGTCTTGATCTCGGCCCTTGGGGGGCGCTCTACACCGAAGGGTGGGATCGCCAGGTACGCTTCACCCGGCAGGAGGGCAAAAAGATTAAGCAGGAGATCAATACGCAGTGGATCTACCCACCGGCGCCGGACCGCGATGCGCTTTTCGCCGTTGCCAATCCGGACTTTGTGATTGTGCCCTGAGCAGCATATGGGAGCGGAGACGCTCCCGTTTTATTGCCGGTTTCCCGAGGGTAAAAAAGAACGCGGCCCAATTCCGGTTTTTATCCTCGGCACCGTTATCGCTCCAGCCACTCGATCGCCAATTCGCGCGCTTCATCCAGGCCGATATCCCGGCCTTCGCGGGTAATCGCCGTTTTTAGCTCATTAATCACGTCCGCTTTTTGCGTTTCACGCTCCTCATTGGCCAATGCCAGGAACGCATCGCCTACCACCGTGCAGATGCCGATGTATAAGGCTTTTGAATCCTCGAAACCGCTGCTCATGACTGTTTCCTCTTGGGGTTGATTTGAATCTACAACGGCAGAAAAGGCCGGTCTTGCACCACGCTTTTCATGACCAGCGTGGAGGTAAGGCGCTGTACGCCGGGCAGGGCGGAAAGCCGTTCGTCGTAAAGCCGCTGAAAAGCCGGCAGATCGCGGGCGATGACGTGCAGCAGATAGTCGGGGTCGCCGAACAGCCGCTGCGCCTGGATGACCTGGGGAATGTCCAGCATGGCATTCTCGAAGGCTTCAACGGCCTGGCGATCCCCTTCCCGCATAGTGACAAACACCAATGCAGAAAAGTTAAAGCCAAGGCAGCCGGGATCGAGATGTGCGCGGTAGCCCCTGATCACCCCGGATTGCTCCAGAGCGCGTACCCGGCGATGGCAGGGGGAAACGCTGAGCCCGATCCGGTCAGCCAATTCGGTAACGGAAAGACGCCCATCGAACTGGAGTTCAGCAAGGATTTTGCGGTCGATCTTATCCATTTGGAATAATTTCCCTTAATCTGCAATTTATACGCAAATAATTGAAACCACATTCTAACAACTTGGGGATATTCTTTTCAATAATTGAACAATTTTAGACATTCCTGGCTTTTGGAGCCGGAAAGCCGTGTCCTGTGGAGGAAAGTGAAATGATAAAACGGATAAGCCAACGCACCGCGCTTCGGTGGCCGCAAAAGGCGTCGCGCATATGACGCCGGCTATTTTCGCCGCCTTCTGGGCGGTATCCATGCTGTTTGTCATTACGCCGGGGCTGGACTGGGCGTACATCATATCGGCAGGCATACGCGGACGGGTGGTGGTGCCTGCGGTGGCGGGCTTGCTGTTGGGGCATCTGATGGCGATAGCGATCGTGGCGGCCGGCGTGGGTGCGCTGGTGGCGGGCAATCCGCTGGCCCTCACGGCGCTGACCCTGATTGGCGCGGCTTATCTGTTGTGGATCGGTTTTAACATGCTGCTTTATCCCTCCGCGCCCAACGCGGGTGAAGGGCAGCCGTCCGGCTCCTGGCTGCGTTGGGCCGGTAAAGGGATATGCATCAGCGGCCTGAACCCCAAGGTTTTTCTGTTGTTTTTGGCGCTGTTGCCGCAGTTCACCGATGCCAATGCCGCCTGGTCGATTCCGATGCAGATCCTCGCGTTGGGCCTGTTGCATCTGGTGAGTTGCGGGCTGGTTTATCTGCTGGTGGGATGGGGATCGCAGTCCCTGTTGCAGACGCGTCCGCAAGCCGCCCGTATCGTCAGCCGCATTTCCGGCGCTGCCATGTTGTTTATTGCCATCGGTTTGCTCGCCGGGCAGGCCTTCAAATAAAAAGGGGGGAATGTGACTTCCCCCCTTCGATGCAGACTGGTTAACGGCGGATCTATTAAGCCGTTAGCTGGCCGTGGCGTGAGTTACGCGAACCGGCACCGATTTATAAGACGGGGTGCCGCTTTCCTTGTCGATATAATCCAGCGGAACCAGCACGTTCGCTTCAGGATAATAGGCCCCGACGGAGCCTGGAGCGATGTTGTAGGAGATCACCGTGATATTTTCCAGCCGCAGTTTGCGCCCGGCCACCACGGTTTCGATATCCACCAGATCACCATGTTCCAGGCCCCGCTTCTCGAGATCGATGTCGTGCATGAACAGAACATCGCGACGGCCAAATACGCCTCTATAACGGTCATCCATTGCGTAAATAGTGGTGTTGTATTGGTCATGGCTGCGCAGGGTGATTAACCGCAGCACGTCGTCGCCCTGAACCTCGGCGTCTTCTTCTACGCCGCTGAACACCGAGAACATGGCTCTGCCGGTTGGCGTCGGCCATATGCGCTCGGTTGGCGGCAGCGGCATGCGGAACCCACCGGGTTGTGCGATACGCTCATTGTATTTATCGAAACCGGGAATGGTTTTTTCAATCAGATCGCGAATGATGCTGTAATCGGCCACCAGTTCCATCCAGGGCACCTTACTGTCTTGCAGGGTTGCCTTGGCCATACCGGCGACGATCGCCGGCTCTGAAAGCAGGTACGGGGATGCCGGTTTCAGTTTGCCGGAAGAGGCGTGCACCATCGACATGGAATCCTCCACCGTGATCGACTGGCGACCGCTGTCCTGCATATCCAGTTCGGTACGCCCCAGGCAAGGCAGGATGTAGGTTTCCTTGGCTACCAGCAGGTGTGAGCGGTTCAGCTTGGTGCCGAGATGGACGCTTAAATCCAGAGATTTCATCGCCGGGAAGCACAGATCCGGGTCCGGCAAGGCCACGGCGAAGTTGCCGCCAAGGCAGATCAGCGCCTTGGAAGTGCCTTCCACCATGGATTGCATGCCTTTTACCGCATCATGCCCGTGCTCTTTCGGGGCGACAAAGCCGAACACGTTTTCCAGATTGGCCAGGAACTCTGGCGAAGGCTTTTCAGTGATGCCGACGGTGCGGTTGCCCTGAACGTTGGAATGGCCGCGCAGCGGGCAAATCCCGGCGCCGGGCTTGCCGATGTTGCCGCGCATTAACAGCAGATCGGCAATCAAACGTACGTTTGCCGTTCCTTTGTTGTGCTGGGTAATGCCCATGCCGTAAGTAATGATCGTGGCTTTGGATTTTGCATAGGCCAGCGCAACCTGCTCCAGATTTTCCTGAGTCAGACCGCTCTCCGCTTCAATGTCTTTCCACGGGGTGGCGGCCAAATCCGTGGCGAATTGTTCGAAACCCTGGGTGTGTTCGGCAATGAAATCACGATCGATAACGTTGCTGCCCGCGCCCTGCGCGGCGTCATATTCCAACAGCGCCTTGGCGATCCCTTTCAATGCGGCGGCGTCGCCGCCGGCTTTAACCTGATAGTAGGTTGAAGCGATATTGGTGGAGCTGTAGGTCGCCATCTCGATAACGTTTTGCGGATCGGCAAAGCGCTCGAGCGCGCGTTCACGCAGCGGGTTGAAGACGATAATCGGTATCTGGCGCCGCGCCAGTTCGTGCAGGGTTCCCATCATGCGCGGGTGGTTGGTGCCCGGGTTGTGGCCAATGGAAATCACCAGTTCGGTATTGTCGAAGTCATCCAATGACACCGTGCCCTTACCGATACCTATGGATTGCGGCAGGCCAACGCTGGTCGGTTCGTGACACATGTTGGAGCAATCCGGGAAGTTGTTGGTTCCGAATTCACGGGCAAACAGTTGGAACAGGTAGGCGGCTTCATTGGAAGCGCGGCCAGAGGTGTAGAACTCAACCTGATCCGGCGACTGCATGCCGCGCAAGACTTCGCCGATGCGCTTGAAGGCATCCTCCCATTCGACCGGGCGCAGCGTATCGCTGGCGCTGTCGTAAACCAGCGGGTGCGTCAGACGGCCGTAGCCCTCCAGCTCAAAATCCGTTTTTTCCAGCAGGGAAGTCACGGTGTTGGCCGCCAGAAACTCCGGCGTTACCCGCTTGCTGGTGGCTTCCCAGGTGACCGCCTTGGCGCCGTTTTCGCAGAACTGGAAGGTCGAGTGGTGCTCTTTGTCAGGCCAGGCGCATCCGGGGCAGTCGAAGCCATCCGGTTGGTTGGTCCGCATCAGCGTGACCGGCGCTTCGAAGGTTTCCATTTGCGTTTTCACGGCGATAGCCGTCGCTTTCAAGGCACCCCAGCCACCTGCCGGCCCATCATAGGGCCTTATTCCGGGAACGGCGCGTTTCTTCTTCATCATATGAACTCCTACCGCCCCTGTGTGGGCGATATCTTATTGAGACCAGGTCTATTCGGTGTTCCCCTCGGGAGGCGGGATAACCGACAACTATTATTGCGGCCTGATAATGGCTACGTGCGCTTTGCCATTTCTCTGTCTGCGCCGGTGGCCAGACGGAGCGGGTGCTCAGGCGGCAATAAATCTTTTGCGGGTGAGTCACCGGGCGTGAAAAAGACGTCCGGTAACTTCACGCCCAATATTTCGCCGCCGCAAGACGGCTTTTTCACTTATGCCTGCGGCTCCGCGGGCGTTTGCGGTCCAGCCTGAGTAACAGGCGGTTCTGGTGTTGCCGGTGGGGCTGGATTCTCCTTGCTCGTGGGGATAGGTTTGTTAAACACGACCTTGTCAGTTGTTTGATCATAGCCAATCTCGACGCTGTCGCCCGACTTCAGGTTGTCGCCAAGAATTTCCTTCGCCAATCGGGTTTCCACTTCCTGGCGGATCCTGCGTTTCAATTCACGGGCGCCGAAGTCAGGCTGATAGCCCACGTCCACCAGGTGTTCCACCAGCGAATCGGCAATATTGAGGGTGATATTCTGAGCCGCCGCCGTGCGCGTTAAATGCTCAAGCTGGATATTCACGATTAAACGAATGTTTTCCTGAGACAGGGAGTTGAACACGATGACTTCATCGATGCGGTTCAGGAACTCAGGGCGGAAGTGTCCCTTGAGCACTTGCATCAATTCATCGTGAATCGCCTTGTCTGACTTGCGTTCCGCCTCCGGCAGCGAGGCGTTATTCATGATCACCGCAGAACCGAGGTTGCTGGTAGCAATGATGGTGGTGTTGCTGAAATCGACCACGCGCCCTTTACCGTCCGTCAGGCGGCCATCATCGAATACCTGCAGCAGCACGTTGTAGACGTCCGGGTGCGCTTTCTCGATCTCGTCGAGCAAAATTACGCTGTAAGGGCGGCGTCTTACACGCTCGGTCAACTGGCCGCCCTCGTCATAACCCACGTACCCCGGAGGGGCACCGATCAGGCGGGCTACGGCATGGCGCTCCATGTATTCCGACATGTCGATACGGATAATGGCCTGTTCGTCACCGAATACCGTTTCGGCGATGGCCTTGGCCAGCTCGGTTTTACCGACGCCGGTAGGGCCGAGGAACAAGAAGGTGGCGATAGGGCGGTGTGCCTGGCTCAGCCCGGCGCGCGACAGGCGTACGGCGTCGCTGACGGCCTCGACCGCGTCATCTTGCCCGACCACGCGTTCACGCAGCTTGTCTTCCATATTGAGCAGTTTTTTCCGCTCTTCCTGGGTTAACTCGGTCACCGGGATGCCGGTCAGGCGCGACACCACTTCAGCGACGGAAGACAGGGTGACTTCCAGCGTCTCTGACCCCGTTTTGCGCTGCCAGGCTTCCGTTAACTCATCAAGACGCGCACGTTTGTCACTAATTTGCGTCTCGAAGCTTTTAACGTCGTCAAACTTTTTACGGGAAGACGCCGAGTCTTGCTCGCGTTTCAGGTGGGCGATTTCCGCTTCCAACTCCTGAATATCAGCCGGCCGGGAGGTGGCGGAAATGCGGACGCGGGCCGCCGCCTGGTCAATCGGATCGATGGCCTTGTCCGGCAAGAAGCGTGACGTGATATAGCGATCGGACAGTTCGGCCGCAGCGACGAACGCTTCATCAACAAAGGTCACCTGATGGTGCGCTTCCAGCTTGTCGCGCAGGCCACGCAAAATGACGATGGTCTGGTCGACGGTCGGTTCCGGTACCAAAACCGGCTGGAATCGGCGTTCGAGCGCGGCATCTTTCTCGATATGCTTTTGGTATTCATTGAGGGTTGTGGCGCCAATCAGGCTCAGTTCACCGCGCGCCAGCGCCGGTTTCAGCACGTTGGCAATGTCCAGGCCGCCTTCGCCGCCGCCCTGACCGGCACCGACAATGGTATGGAGTTCGTCGATAAACAAAATCAGTTCGGCATTTTTCTCGCTGACCTCATCAATCAACTGTTTGGCGCGTTCTTCAAATTCGCCGCGGTATTTTGCGCCCGCCACCATGGAGTTGATATTCACTTCGACCAGGCGTTTGCCCCGCAGCACTTCGGGCACGTCACCTTTGACAATGCGCTGCGCCAGCCCTTCCACTATGGCGGTTTTGCCCACGCCAGGTTCGCCGATCAGCACCGGGTTGTTTTTCTTGCGGCGGGCAAGCACCTCAATGGTACTTTCAATCTCCTGCGCGCGGCCGAGCACCGGATCCAGCTTGCCCTGGCGCGCCATTTCAGTCAGATCGCGGCCAAACTTATCCAGCGTTGGCGTGCCCGTCGGGGTGTCGATACGGCCGTCTTCCGCACCTTTCCCCACAAGCTTCACCACTTTCTGTCGCAGAGCGGCTGGGGTGACGCCGTATTTTTTCAACAGGGCGCCGGCAATGCTGTCCGGCACTTCACTGAGCCCGATCAGCAAATGCTCCGGGCCAACGTAGGAATGGCCCAAATCGCGGGAGACCTGAAAAGCGTACATGAAGGCTTTTTTCAGCCGTGGGGAGACCGTCATGTCTTCCAGAGTGGCGCCGGTTTCGGCGGCCCCCTTGTAAGCATGCTGGTCAATGTAGGCCTTGATGTCCTGCGGCGACAATTTGAGTTCCGTCAGCAGGGCGGAACAGACATCGGTATCCGCCAACACATACAGCAGGTGCTCGGTATCAAGTTCACTGCGGTGCAGTTCATGCGCTTTTTCTGCCGCGCGTTGCAGCAGCTCAAGCGTTTGTTTGCTGAAGGCGTCGGTGGCATCGACGGATTCGCGCGGGACTTCCGCAGAAAACCCGGACGCTTCTTCCGCCGCTTCGTCTTCCGTTAACTCATTGAAGAAACGCGATAAGGCACCGCCGCCACCCAACAAGGAGTCGAAAGGATTGAGAATATTTTGGTGGCGCGTCAATTGCCGGTAATCGTAATCACAGATGGCAATGGATTTCCTCTGACCATTTTGCATTACTGTCACACGGCCCGATGCCGGGCGGGCATGACAAATATCACATAAAATAGGCATGGTGAATTAACTCCTATCAAGTTAAAGCGATTTAACTTCAATAAAGCAGGCGTTTTGGAAATGTCTGTTATTTATTTAATCTTGCCGGATTAAATAATGGCGTTAACGAATTTGATGCCGACTCCTTATTGGTGGTGGTGAGTTAAGGCATCGTTTTCACAATGCCGGTTTGAAAAATGAAATGCATTCAGCATTTTTCAGTAAAATGCTGGATGCGTTACTCTTTTATGACATTTTAATGATGGGGGCCGGCCGTGACGTCAATGACTATTGGGCGGTACACTGCGCGTCGACAAGGCTTCTAATAATGTCAGCGATGGAATAAAGAATAATCCGCCGGTAACGGCATGGCTGAAATCCAGTAAACGATCATAATTACCCGGTGGAAGGCCAATAATCATATTTTCAAGCATCTGTTCGATCGGCGCCGGGGAGCGAGCATAGCCGATAAAGTAGGTGCCGAACTCGCCCATGCCGGGTCTGCCGAACGGCATGTTATCGCGCAGGATCTTTACTTCGTTGCCGTTCTCATCTTCCAGCGTGGTGAGGGAGCTGTGGGATGAGGAAGGTTTTACGTCGGCATCCAGCTCAATGTTGGATTGTTTATGGCGGCCGATAATGCCCTCTTGCTGTTCAACGGTCAGTGCATTCCAACCTTTCATATCATGCAGATACTTCTGCACCAAGGCGTAACTGCCGCCGGCAAAGGCACGGTCTTCCTCACCCACTACGGTGAAGTCGATGGCTCCGTGGCCCTCAGGGTTTTCGGTGCCGTCGACAAAGCCGATCATGGCGCGTTGATCGAAATAACGGAAACCCTGAACTTCATCCACGACGGTGACGGCATCGCCGAGTTTGTTCAGCAACTGGGTCGCCAGCTCAAAACACAAATCCATTTCTTCGGCACGAATATGTAAGAGAATGTCACCGGGGGTAGCGATGGCGACGCGGCCACCGGATCCTATTTCACGAAAAGGATGCAATTGCGCCGGGCGCGGAATGCCGAAAAGCGTATTCCAGGCGGTGGAGCCGAATCCGCAGACGCATGACAGCCGCCCAGCCGGCGATCTTTTCGCTACCGAACGCACCACGGCTGCCACGTCGGCGCACCAGTTACGTACGGTGGCGTGGTGTTCCGGCGTGTTTGTTATTGTCGCGACAATGAAGATGGCACTGCGCGTAACAGGGCTAAAAACTGCCTGTGAATCATCATAATACGTGCTCATAAGTCGTCTACCATCCAGTAAAGGTCAAATATGATATTTAAAATGCAACAATAACTGATGTAAAACGCATTAAATATAGAGCTACCTTTTTTACTTTGCATTGTCAATGTTGAAACAACCCTTCCAAATAGCATATCAAAACTTAACAAGGTGCGTGATAGATTGTATCTATTGCGCAATAAAATTAACCAATTTGACGAAATGTTATTGGCAGGTAAAATTAATTCACAAGGCGAGGGAAACTGAGAAAAACCAAGAGAAAATTAGCTGAGAAAAAAGGGCGGTAAGTTCGGAAGACATGCCGTTAAATTTTAAAATAAAATCATCTGCGTCGCTGAGGCGCGTCGAGGCTAATTAATTAGCCTGGTTCTAACCATGTTCGTGCCCATAATCCAACCCTTGGGGCACCCGCAGGCCTGTTTGGTTAAAAAGTACGGCCAGGAAGTTAAATAATTACCGGCATTAAAAAATTACGGCATGAGGTTTTCCTCATTTTTTGCGTGGCTCATGTAAAAGTGGTGGCCAGCTTTTTAATGGATATCGTGCAGTGACCTGGAATAGCAATATAACTCATGGTTTATAAACTTATCAAAATGGTGATACACAGGGGTGAACAATGTTGGGATTAGATGCCTTCCATTTAGCGAGGATACAGTTTGCCTTTACTGTCTCCTTTCATATTATTTTTCCGGCTATTACCATCGGGCTCGCGAGTTTTCTGGCGGTGCTGGAAGGTTTGTGGCTGAAAACGCGTAATGACACCTACCGTGAGCTTTATCATTTTTGGTCGAAGATATTTGCGGTCAATTTTGGTATGGGGGTGGTGTCAGGTCTGGTAATGGCTTACCAGTTTGGCACCAACTGGAGCGGTTTTTCGCAGTTCGCCGGCAGCATTACCGGGCCGTTATTGACCTATGAAGTGCTTACCGCTTTCTTCCTGGAAGCCGGTTTCCTCGGGGTTATGCTGTTTGGCTGGAACCGGGTAGGGCGCGGGCTGCATTTCTTTGCGACCTGTATGGTCGCGCTGGGGACGCTCATCTCGACCTTTTGGATCCTGGCCTCGAACAGCTGGATGCACACGCCGCAAGGCTATGCGATCGAAAACGGCATTGTGATCCCGGTCGACTGGCTGAAAATTATCTTTAACCCGTCATTCCCCTACCGTTTATTGCACATGTCTACCGCCGCTTTCCTGGCCAGCGCCTTCTTCGTCGGGGCATCGGCTGCTTGGCACCTGCTGCGGGGCAATGATTCGCCGGCGGTGCGCAAAATGTTTTCCATGGCGCTCTGGATGGCGCTGTTTGTCGCCCCGATTCAAGCGGTTATCGGCGATGCTCACGGCTTGAATACCCTGGAGTATCAACCGGCGAAAATTGCCGCCATTGAAGGCCATTGGGAGAACAAGCCGGGTGAAGCCACGCCGCTGGTGCTGTTCGGCGTGCCGGATATGGAACAGGAAAAAACCCGTTATAAGCTGGAAATTCCTTATCTGGGCAGCCTGATCCTGACGCACAGTCTCGACAAGCAAGTACCGGCGTTGAAAAGCTTCCCTAAGGAAGATCGCCCGAATTCCACCATCATCTTTTGGTCGTTCCGCGTGATGGCCGGTTTGGGCATGCTGATGATTCTGCTTGGCGTCGTCAGCGCATGGCTGCGTTGGAGAGGCCGTTTGTATCAGTCGCGTCCTTTTTTGTGGTTCGCGTTGTTAATGGGGCCTTCAGGCCTGATTGCGTTGTTGGCCGGATGGTTCACCACTGAAATCGGTCGTCAACCCTGGGTGGTCTATGGGGTGCAACGGACCCGCGACGCCGTTTCCGCGCACGGTGATATGCATATGACCTTCAGTCTGCTGGCCTTTATCGCGGTGTATTGCTCGGTGTTCGGCGTTGGCTATATGTACCTGATGCGTCTGATCAAGAAAGGCCCGGGGAGCGACGATACGCATGGCGCCGTTGTCGACGGCACGCCGGCTCGTCCGCTGTCTGCGGTTCAGGATCCTTTGAACAAGCCGGAAGGGAGAAACTAACATGGGCATCGATCTTTCAATTATTTGGTTCACCATCATCGTATTCGCCACCCTGATGTACATCGTGATGGATGGTTTCGATCTCGGGATTGGCATCCTGTTTCCGTTCAATAAGGACGCCACCGAACGCGACATGATGGTCAATACCGTGGCGCCGGTCTGGGACGGCAACGAAACCTGGCTGGTGTTGGGCGGCGCGGCGCTGTATGGCGCTTTCCCGCTGGCCTATGCTGTTATCACCGATGCGTTGTCCATTCCGCTGACCGCGATGCTGATTGGCCTGATCTTTCGCGGCGTGGCGTTTGAATTCCGCTTCAAGGCCACGCCGGAGCATCGTCCGTTTTGGGACAAGGCGTTTATTGTCGGCTCGATCCTGGCGACCTTCAGCCAGGGGGTTGCCGTCGGGGCAATATTGAATGGCTTCGAGGTCACCGGCCGCGTCTACAGCGGTTCGGCACTGAGCTGGCTGGCGCCGTTCCCGCTGTTCTGTGGCCTCGGCCTGGTGGTCGCCTATGCGTTATTGGGCTGCACCTGGCTGATTATGAAAACGGAAGGGGCCTTGCACCGCAAGATGTCCGAGCTGGCGATCCCCTTGACGCTGGTGCTGCTGGCCGCCATTGCCATCATCAGCATCTGGACGCCGTTAGCGCACCGAGATATTGCCGCGCGCTGGTTCACCGCGCCGAATATCTTCTTGTTCCTGCCGGTGCCGTTGTTGGTTCTGGCCTTTGCCTGGGGCATCGTGCGGGCGGCGTATAACCGCCGGGCCAGCTATGGTCCGTTCCTGATGACCCTGGGCTTGATGTTCCTTGGTTTCAGTGGCCTGGGGATCAGTATTTGGCCGAATATCATCCCACCGTCGATCTCCATCTGGCAGGCGGCATCACCGCCTCAAAGCCAGGGCTTTATGTTGGTCGGCGGGTTGCTGATTATCCCGGTCATCCTGGCTTACACCTGCTGGAGCTATTACGTGTTCCGCGGAAAAATCAAACCGGACGAAGGTTACCATTGATCGATAACGTTGCCAGGAGATGAATATCATGAAACCTGTGACAGACAGCCACCCGGCCTTTTGGCGGCGCTTGATGTGGATGATGGCCATTTGGGCCGCCAGCGTGCTGGCCCTCGGCGTAGTGGCATCGGTATTTAAACTGCTGATGGTCGCAGCCGGCATGAAGTCTCACTGAAAAAACAAGCAGCCAGGCTATGGGTTTAGCAGATAGCCTGGCTTTGCTTTTCGGTCAGCCTCGGGGCAATCAACAGCAACGCCATTATTTTCCGCTCTGACACTTAAGTCATAAGTGCCTGATGATTTCTTGTTACCGCTCATTTGGAAGGTATTGCAGATGTCGACATTTACCGATCCCTGGGAACGTAAGTTCTATTATTTGCGGCTCTCCATTACGGATGTGTGTAACTTCCGTTGCAGCTACTGTTTGCCTGACGGGTATCGTCCCACCGGGGGCAACAACAAAAGCTTTCTGACGTTGGATGAAATTCGGCGGGTTACGCGGGCTTTTGCCGCCTGCGGCACGGAAAAGATCCGTCTGACCGGTGGCGAACCCTCACTGCGCAGAGATTTTGTCGAGATCATTGAAACCGTCAGACAAAACCCGGAAATCAGCAATATCGCCATGACCACCAATGGTTACCGCATGGCGCGTGATGTGGCGCGTTGGCGGGCCGCTGGGTTGACGTCCATTAACGTCAGCGTGGATAGCCTGGACGCCAACCAGTTTCACGCCATAACCGGCCAGGACAAGTTCAGGCAGGTCATGGACGGCATTGACGCCGCCTTTACGGCGGGGTTTGACAAGGTCAAGGTCAATGCCGTTTTGATGCGCGGGATCAATCATCATAGCCTGCAGACGTTCCTTGACTGGATTAAGCACCGCCCGATTCAGCTGCGTTTTATCGAACTGATGGAAACGGGGGAAGGACGAGACCTGTTTCGCCAACATCATATTTCGGGAGAGGTGATCCGCGAACGCCTGGTCGCCATGGGGTGGCAGCGGCGGGAACGAGAGCGCAGCGCAGGCCCGGCTCAGGTGTTTTTCCACCCGGATTACCAGGGGGAAATCGGCCTGATAATGCCGTACGAAAAAAACTTCTGCGCCAGTTGTAACCGGCTGCGGGTTTCCGCAACGGGGAAGTTGCACCTGTGCCTGTTTGGTGACGGCGGCATTGGCTTGCGTGACCTGTTGCAGGCCGACAGCAGCCAGCAAGAGTTGCAGGAGCGTATTGCGCACAGTTTATTGCAGAAAAAGCAAACGCATTTCCTGCATCAGGGGAATACCGGCATCACGCAAAACCTGTCGTTTATCGGGGGGTAAATTTTACTGGAGAAAGACCATGACCACACGGGGGGATCATGATTGACGTTTTATTCTTTGCTCAGGTACGTGAGCTGATCGGTTGCAACCATCTGCAACTCCCTGCCGACTACGCCACGGTGGCGACGTTACGTCAGGCGCTGTCGCTAAAAGGCGACCGCTGGGCACTGGCGCTGGAGGGCGATAAACTTTTGGCTGCGGTAAACCAAACGCTGGTGCCTTTCGATCACCCCTTGAATGCCGGTGATGAAGTGGCCTTTTATCCGCCGGTAACCGGGGGTTGAGATGCAAAACAAAATCATCGTCGATACCGAGAGTTTTGATATCGCACGGGAACATCAATGGCTATCAGCCTCAGAGACCGAGGGCGCAGTGGTCACTTTCGTCGGCAAAGTAAGAAACAATAATCTGGGCTGTGATGTCAATGCCCTGACGTTGGAACATTATCCCGGCATGACCGAAAAGTTGTTGGCGCAGATTGTTGATGAAGCCCGCTTCCGTTGGCAACTGGGGCGGGTGGTCGTGTTTCATCGCATTGGCGAGTTGCGGGCAGGCGATGGCATCGTTTTGGTCGGCGTCAGTAGCGCTCATAGAGCCGACGCCTTTCTTGCCGCAGAATTTATTATGGATTATTTGAAAACCAAAGCGCCATTCTGGAAAAAGGAATCAACGCCGCAGGGCGAACTATGGGTTGCCGCAAGGGATAAAGATTGCGTGGCAGTTGAACGTTGGTAGTTATCTGAACATTTGATTCCCATCAGGCTTCGGCACGGTGTACACCGTGCCGAAGAGCGGCGTCAGATCAGATTGAAATAACGGTCGGGTTTGAGCAGGGCAGGCAGAGGTTTTTGATTGTTCATTTCCATCAGATTACGTTCGATGGTATTGCAGATGGCATTCAATGGCAGATCATTGGCGCTGGTACCAAAGGGGTCTTCCAGTTCTTCGGCCAGTGAGTCCCAGGATAAAAAGGTATAGGAAATAAACACGGAAACGAACGGCGTCATGTAATGCAAATCAGAAACCAGCGCAAACGGCAGCAAGGAACAGAATAAATATACGGTGCGTTGCAGGATCAGCGTGTAGGCGAAAGGCACCGGCGTGTTGGCTATTCTTTCGCAACCGCCGAGAACATGTGCGAGTTCATCCAGTTTATTATCGAGCATTTTATAGGTGACGTCGCTTAATTTACCCGCCAGACGCAATTTGCCAATTTCATCGCCCAATAATAACAAGACTCTGTTAGTGGGCATTGGGCTGGCGATGATCTCCGAGAAAGCCTCTCGCGGTAAAATGCGATATAAGTCAGCCGTGGGATCGGTGTTTCTTAATTGGTGCTTCAAACTCCAGCTAAACGCAATAAGATATTTTGCTATTTCTTCATGATTTTTTTTATCTTCCGGAAGCAGGTTTTTTAATTGTCTCAATAATGTGCGCTCCGCTATCAGCAGGGTTCCCCATAACATTCGCGCTTCAACAAAGCGGCTGTAGCTGGCGCTGTTGCGAAAACCCAGAAAAATAGCGATGGCGATCCCCAACAGGCTGAAGGGGGCAATGGTGAGATGTATGCCAAGTTGTTCATACCATTGATAAATGATGATGGCGACAATAGACATGAGGATATTTAAAAACAGGCGGAAGGTGATTTTTGACAACACCGAACCGTGCCAGTCAAACAGGCGGAGAAACCAGTGTTGGTTTGGGCGAATAATCATGGGTTTACTACTCCCTGGTAGCTTACTTTTGGCTGTGATTGTTTTAGTGATGAATAATGATCATGGCCGATAATATGTAACAATATATGAGATTTTCTCATTGGCAAGTGAATGTTTACTGTATGACATAGGGCGATGATGATCAGACTCTCTGAGTCGGTGTTTAAATTATCTGATTTATTTATTCAATAATCAATACATCCAAAAAATAATTAAGATTGTGCTGCTAAGATAAATAAGAGTTATTGAATGACCCGCCGTTTTTACGCCCCGTTTTCGTTTAATGGCCGTGACGCGGGGGCTAAATGAGAATAAAGAGTATTTTCTGCCGACGGAATGCCCTGCGCGTTGCCGGGATGTGCGGATTGCGATTCGTCTCGGTTTAAGGATACGCTTGCCCTGGGCTCTGGTATTCTTATGGAGCGTGTTGTGAGTTGGATGTTCTCCGGAACGGCAAATCCAATCCGTTTGGTGTTGAAGCACAGCGAGCTCGTCGGGTACTTTGCGTGTTGGCGTGCCCAAACCTGTACCCCATTCATTTCATGAAAAGACCAACCCCAGGAACCGCAATGCCTGCCAGTCAAACCTCTAGGAGCACTCTCTGATGCTGGAGATGTTATTACAGTGGTACCGTCGTCGCTTCACCGATCCGCAGGCTATCGCCCTGCTGGTGATTCTGGTCGCCGGGTTCCTCATTCTCTATTTTCTGCATGGTATTTTGACGCCGCTGCTGGTGGCCATCGTGCTGGCGTATCTGCTGGAGTGGCCGACCGCGCGGCTGCAGCGTATCGGCTGTTCGCGCAACTGGGCGGCGAGCCTGGTGATGATCATGTTCGCCGGCATCGCGATGCTGCTGGTGTTTGTGGTGGCGCCGACCGCCTGGCAGCAGGGCATCAACCTGATGACCGATCTGCCGGGGATGCTCAATCAATTCTATAACTTTGCGGCGACGCTGCCGAAGCGTTATCCGGCGCTGGTCGATGCCGGCATCATCGATATGATGGCGGAGAATCTGCGCGGACGGCTGTCGGGCATGGGGGAGTCGGTGGTGAAATTCTCGCTGGCTTCACTGGTCGGGCTGCTGACGCTGGCCATTTACCTGATTCTGGTGCCGATGATGATGTTCTTCCTGCTGAAGGACAAAGAGCAAATGCTCAACGCGGTGCGCCGCGTGCTGCCGCGCAATCGCGGGTTGGCGGGCCAGGTGTGGATCGAGATGAACCAGCAGATCACCAACTATATCCGCGGCAAGGTGCTGGAGATGGTGATCGTCGGCGTGGCGACCTATCTGGTGTTCGTTATTTTGGATATGCGCTATTCGCTGCTGCTGGCGGTGCTGGTCGGTTTCTCGGTGCTGATCCCTTATATCGGCGCGGTGTTGGTGACCATTCCTGTGGTGGTGGTGGCGATGTTCCAATGGGGCGTCGGCGCCGATTTCTGGACGCTGATCGTCGCCTATCTGGTGGTGCAGGCGCTGGACGGCAACCTGTTGGTGCCCATTTTGTTCTCCGAAGCGGTCAATCTGCATCCGCTGGTGATTATTCTGTCGGTGATTATCTTTGGCGGACTGTGGGGCTTTTGGGGCGTGTTCTTTGCTATCCCATTAGCCACGCTGGTGAAGGCGGTGATACACGCCTGGCCGGATGAACTGCGGGTGGAAACGGAACAAGATTAAGCGGAAATGACGAAGCGCAGCAGGCCGCTGCGCTTCGTGAGCATTATTGCTGCAGGTAACTCAGAACGATGTCGTGATGATTGGTGGTTTTGAAATCATCAAACACTTTCTCGACTTTACCCTTGGTATCAATCAGGAAGCTGATACGGTGAATGCCGTCATAGGTTTTCCCCATAAAGGTTTTTTCACCCCAAACGCCGAACTGCTGCGCCACCTGATGATCCTCATCAGATAACAGCGTGAAATTTAACAACTCTTTCTCGGCAAAACGCGACAGCTTCTCTGGTTTATCCGTGCTGATGCCCAGCACTTCGACACCCGCTTTTTTCAAGTCATCCATGTTATCCCGCAGACCGCAGGCCTGAACGGTGCAACCCGGCGTCATCGCCTTCGGATAAAAATAAACAAGCACTCGCTGTCCCTGGAAGTCGGCCAAATTAATTTCCTCACCGTCCTGGTCAGGCAAACTAAATTTCGGCGCTGTGTCACCGGCTTTCAATGGGCTCATCACTACTCTCCATCTTTCTCATCATGCTGTGGATAGTTAACAACGCTAATACTGCCTTGTGCGTTCAATTCTGTACATAGGTGATGGAAGGCTTGCTCAATATTTGATGCATCCGCGTTGCCGGGGCTGTGCGCGGTGATCTGAATGTAAAGCTGCGGCGGCAGGTGACCTTCCGCCGGTTGGGTTCTGGACACCAGCTCGGCAATGTTCATCTGGCTGGAGTCGAACAGATCGGTGAAGCGTTCAATGATGTGCGGCGAGTCTTTCACCTCAACCTGCACCCACACCGTGGCCGGCATCGGCGGCCTTTCATGCGAATTGGTGCGTTTCATCACAATCAGCAGCTCCATCTCCGCGCCTTTTTGCGGCAGAGTGGATTCAATCAGGGTAATCGCGTTCCAACTGCCGGAAAGCAGCATGATGAAAGTGAACTCCTCACCCAGCATGGCCAGACGGCTATCTTCGATATTGCACCCGCAGCTGCTGACGTGGCGGGTGATGGCATTGACGATTCCGGGGCGGTCGGCGCCGAGCGCGGTAATCACGAGATAGTGTTCATCTGGCTTAGGCAAAATGGATCTTCCTGTCGTGCTCAATGGGGTTACCATGGTAAACATAAAAAAAACCGCCTGCCAAGCGCTTACAACGCTGTTGTTTGCTTGCTTTTGGATAGGTAGCAAAAGTACCATGAGTGACTTGTTTGTGGAGGGGACGGCCAATGTTTACGGGAAGTATTGTTGCACTGGTTACGCCGATGGACGACAAAGGTGCTGTCGATCGTGCGAGCCTAAAAAAACTGATTGATTATCATGTAGCCAGTGGGACCTCGGCCATTGTTTCCGTAGGGACGACCGGCGAGTCCGCAACGCTTGCCCATGACGAGCACGTTGAGGTGGTATTGCAGACGCTGGAACTGGCCGCGGGCCGCATTCCGGTGATCGCCGGTACGGGCTCCAACGCCACCGCCGAAGCCATTTCGCTGACCAAAAGCTTCGAAAACACCGGCGTAGTAGGGTGCCTGACGGTAACGCCTTACTACAATAAGCCGACCCAGGAAGGGCTGTACCAGCACTTCAAGGCGATTGCCGAAAGCACCGAGCTGCCGCAGATCCTCTATAACGTGCCTTCACGCACCGGTTGTGACATGCTGCCGCCGGTGATTGCGCGTTTAGCAAAAATTAAGAATATTGTTGCCGTTAAAGAGGCAACAGGGAACTTAAGTCGTGTAAGTCAGATCCAAGTGCTGGTTGATGATGAAGATTTCATTTTGCTGAGCGGCGATGACGCCAGCGGTCTGGATTTCATGCAACTGGGCGGCAAAGGGGTGATTTCCGTGACGGCCAACGTGGCGGCGCGTGAAATGGCGCAGCTTTGCACGCTGGCAGCGCAGGGCAACTTTGCTGAAGCACGCCGCCTAAATCAGCGCTTGATGCCGTTGCATCAGGATTTGTTTGTAGAAGCAAACCCAATTCCGGTGAAATGGGCCTGTAAGGCATTGGGATTGATGGCAACCGATACGATGCGTCTGCCTATGACGCCGTTGACCGACGCTGCTCGTCCGATCGTTGAGCGCGCGTTAAAAAGCGCCGGTTTGCTGTAACTCTAAGGGAAATTTGATGGTTTATTCATTGCAAAAGTCGACGGTAGCAAAAGTCGTGGGTATTTCGCTGGTTATGATGCTGGCCGCCTGTACCACCGATCAGCGTTACAAACGCCAGGTCAGCGGCGATGAGTCTTATCTCAACGCGTCGGAGCTCAAACCGTTGAACGCGCCGGCCGGTATGATCCTGCCGGTGCAGAGCGGGAATTATGATGTTCCGGCAACCACGCAGAAAGGCGGCGTTGGCAAGCAACTGGATATTCGCCCACCTGTGCAGCCGTTGGCGTTGCTGAGCGGTTCACGCGCGCAGTATGCCGGCGACAGCGGTACGCTGCTGCTGGAAAACAGCCCGCAGAACCAGAACCTGTGGTCACGCGTCGTCAGCATGTTGCAGACGAAAAATATCGCGATTGCCTCGCGTCAGGACGCCGGTCAGACCCTGACTACCGACTGGGTGAAATGGAACCGTCTGGATGAAGACAACCAGTACGAAGGCCGCTACCAGATCAGCGTGCAGCAGCAGGGTTACCAGCAGGCGCTGGTGGTGAAAACCGTCGGTTTGCAGCAGCAGGGTAAAACCGAGCAGATTACCGATCCTTCCGAAGTGCAGCGCTACAACGGCATGATGATGAACACCATTGTTGAAGGCCTGGACAAGCAGGACAACCTGGTGAGCAGCCAAACCGCTAACCGCTTCGGCGCGCTGGACGTGCAGAGTGGCGCGGATGACACCGGCTTGCCGATGTTGGTCGTGCGCGGTCCTTATACCGTAGTGTGGGATCGCCTGCCTGCGGCGTTGGAAAAACTGGGGATGAAAGTGGGTGACCGCAGCCGTCCGCAGGGCACCGTCGCCGTGACCTACAAATCCCTGAGCGGTAGCGACTGGGATGCGTTGGGCGCCAAGGATCCTGAACTGACCGAAGGCGATTACAAACTGCAGGTCGGTGATTTGAACAACCGTACCAGCCTGCAATTTATCGATCCGAAAGGGAAGCCGTTGACCCAGTCGCAAAACGACGGGTTGGTTGCGGCATTCCAGGCTGCGTTCAGTAAAACCAGCGTTAAATAACTAAAAAAGGGGCTGCGGCCCCTTTTTGTTTTATCTGCACGGTATCGTTTGCGTTCCAGGTTTGGCACAATATGCCCATGTGTGTTGTTAAAGCATTCGTTGTATAAATTTTATACCCAATAGATTTCAAGCGACAGCCAACAACGCTGTCATTTGAAAGATGAAGGGTATTCTTTTATTGGAGTAATAAGATGCAAAAAATAGCTGAGTTGTATCGCGGAAAGGCAAAAACCGTCTACACCACCGAAAACCCCGATCTGCTGGTGTTAGAGTTCCGCAACGATACGTCAGCACTGGATGGTCAGCGCATTGAGCAGTTTGATCGCAAGGGCATGGTGAACAACAAGTTCAACCATTTCATCATGAGCAAACTGGAAGAAGCCGGCATTCCGACGCAAATGGAACGCCTGCTGTCCGACAACGAAGTGCTGGTGAAAAAGCTGGACATGGTGCCGGTCGAATGCGTGATCCGCAACCGCGCCGCCGGTTCGCTGGTGAAGCGTTTGGGCATTGAAGAAGGCCTGGTGCTAAACCCGCCGCTGTTCGACCTGTTCCTGAAAAACGATGCGATGCACGATCCGATGGTCAACGAATCCTACTGCGAAACTTTCGGCTGGGTGAACAAAGAGCATCTGGCGCGCATGCGTGAGCTGAGCTACAAGGCGAACGACGTGCTGAGCAAGCTGTTTGACGACGCGGGCCTGATCCTGGTCGACTTCAAGCTGGAGTTCGGTCTGTTCAACGGCGAAGTGGTGCTGGGCGATGAGTTCTCGCCGGACGGCAGCCGCCTGTGGGACAAAAACACCCTGGACAAGATGGACAAAGACCGTTTCCGTCAGAGCCTGGGTGGCCTGATTGAAGCCTACGAAGAAGTTGCGCGCCGCATTGGCGTGAAACTGGACTAAGCGTCCTCCCGCAATACGGGGCTATCCTGCCGGAGCGCCCCGTCATTTATTCATTTTCCCTTCCGCCTGCATTTCCAGAAAAATTCTACATTTCCCACCTCGTTAACCATTTATAATGGCAATCAGTGGGCTAGTTTCCTACGATTATTAAAAACCTAATCTGGAGTTTACTTATGCGTTGGCAAGGGCGTCGGGAAAGTGACAATGTTGAGGATCGTCGCGGGGAGTCTTCAGGTCTGGGCGGCGGCGGGGGCTTTCGCGCGCCAATCGGCGGCAAAGGCGGCATCGTCATTTTGGTGGTGGTGCTGGTGGCCGGCTATTACGGCATCGATCTCTCACCGCTGTTGAACGGCGGTGACGTTAGCCCGCAAACTCAGCAACAGAGCGCCAGCATCAGTCCAAAAGACGATGAGTTGGCCAAGTTTACCTCGGTAGTGCTGGCTTCTACCGAAGATAACTGGAAAGAAGTTTTCCAGCGTATGGGCAAAACCTATCAACCGCCCAAACTGGTGATGTATCGCGGCGTGACGCGCACCAACTGCGGCACCGGCCAGTCTGCGATGGGGCCATTCTATTGCCCGGGCGATAAAACGGTGTATATCGATCTGTCGTTCTACCAGGATATGAAAACCAAGCTGGGCGCCGGCGGTGACTTTGCGCAGGCCTACGTGGTGGCGCACGAAGTCGGCCACCACGTGCAGAACCTGCTGGGCATTGAGCCTAAAGTGCGTCAGATGCAACAGGGCGCCAGCCAGGTTGAAGTGAACCGCCTGTCGGTAAAAATGGAACTGCAAGCAGACTGCTTTGCCGGCGTTTGGGGCAAATATGCCGAGAAGCAGCAGATGCTGGAAGAGGGTGACTTGCAGGCGGCATTGAACGCCGCGCAGGCGATCGGCGACGACCGTTTACAGCAGCAGGGCCAGGGGCGCGTAGTGCCGGACAGCTTCACTCACGGTACCTCGCAACAGCGTTACACCTGGTTTAAACAGGGCTTCGACAGCGGCGATCCGAACACCTGCAACACCTTCGCATCCCGTTGATATACCCTGCCGGAGCCTGACTCCGGCATTTTTTTAGGTGGAAACATAGCCTTGCTACAAGCAATGCAACAACTCATGCGGCAGCAGGGCATCAGGCGCCTGCTGGTGCTCAGCGGTGAGCCGCAATGGTGCCGCCAACAAGCGCAACAGCTGGCTGCAAGCCTGCCGGGCGACTGGCCGTGGGTGGGAGAAAACCCGCCAACCGGCTTGCAACCTCTGGCGAGCGGCGCGGTGCGAACCCTGTTGGGCCAAGAGCGGCTGCATGCGGTGTTTGACGCGACAATGGGCCTGGATGTTGAAGCCTTGGCGGCGCTGGCGGGCACGCTGCGCGCCGGCAGTTGGCTGTTGTTGCTGACGCCGCCCTGGCGTGAATGGCATCAACAACCGGACGCCGACAGCCTGCGCTGGAGCGATTGTCCGCAGCCTATCACCACCCCGTATTTTATCCGTCATCTGCAACGCCATCTGGCGGCGGACAGCGAAGTCACGCTCTGGCGACAGGGTGAGGCGCTGGCGTTGGCGGCATTGCCGGAGCGCCCGCCCTGGCAGGCACCCGATGGCCACCCCACTGCAGAACAGCAAAGGCTACTGGAGCGACTGCTGAATGCCTCGGCGGGCGTTTGGGTGCTGACCGCGGCACGGGGGCGCGGCAAGTCAACGCTGGCAGGCATGCTGGTGGCGAATACGCCGCTCACCTGCTGGATGACCGGGCCGAGCCGTGCCGCCACCGACGTCGCCGGCGAATGGGCGCAGGGGCGAGCGCAGTTCTGGGCGCCGGATGCGCTGTTGGCACATTGCCGCGAGCATGACGTCAGCAACGTGGGTTGGCTGCTGGTGGATGAAGCGGCGGCTATTCCAGGTCCGCTGTTGCAGCGGTTGGTCAGTTATTTCCCCCGTGTCTTGCTGACTACCACGGTACAGGGCTATGAAGGCACCGGCCGGGGATTTTTGCTGAAGTTTTGTGCCGGGCTACCTTCGTTCCGGCCGTTAGCTTTACAGCACCCCATGCGCTGGGCCGCGGGCGATGCGCTGGAACGGGTGATAGATAATGCTCTGTTGTTCAATGAACAACCGGAATGGCAGGCGACCGCGCAGGCCGCCAGTTTCAATCTGGTCGAACAGAGCGCGCTGTGCGCCGATCCCCAACGATTGACGCGCTTTTACGCTCTGCTGAGCAGCGCCCATTACCGCACCACGCCGCTCGATCTACGGCGGCTGATGGATGCACCCGGCATGCACTTTGGCGTGGCGCAGGTGGAAGAAGACGTGGTTGGCGCGTTGTGGCTGGTGGATGAAGGGGGCCTGAGTACCGAGCTGGCGCATGAGGTTTGGGCTGGCCGACGGCGGCCGCGCGGTAACCTGGTGGCTCAGTCGCTGGCGGCGCATGGCGGCCAGTGGTGGGCGCCGACGCTGCGTTCGCGCCGCATTACCCGCATTGCGGTGCTGCCCGCCTTGCGCCAACAGGGCATTGCCCGCAGCCTGATCGCGCAGCAGCGCCAACGGGCGCAGGGGCTGGATTTCCTTTCGGTCAGTTTTGGCTACACCGAACCGCTGTGGCGTTTTTGGCAATCCTGCGGTTTTGAGCTGGTGCGCATCGGCAGCAAGACGGAGGCCAGCAGCGGTTGTTATACCGCCATGGCCATCCTGGCGTTGAGCGAGCAGGGTGAGGCGCTGCGGCATGCGGCGCATAAGCACCTGGCGCGCGATTGGCGCTGGTTGCAGCAACGGGTTGATCTGCAACTGGAGATCACCGGCGATGACGGCGATACGCAGTTGAGTGAGGACGACTGGCGTGAACTGGCCGGATTTTCCTTCGCCCATCGGCCGCTGGAGGCCAGCCTGGGCGCGCTGCAACGCTTGCTGCTGGCGAGCGGCCTGCCGCTGCCCGCGCTGCGCGGGCATCTGCAACAGCAAAGGACGACGGCAGACTGCGTGACGCAGTTTGGTCTCAGTGGCCAAAAAGCCTTGCTGCGCCACTGGCGGCACGAGGCGGCGCAGGCGCTCGAACAGCTGGATGCGCAGCACTGCCTGCGCTGGCGCAACTGGGCACAATCGCAGTCATTGCAATAAATCGACAATGTTGTTCAATAAAACCCGATTTTCCTGATGTCTCGACGGCGTATAGTAGGCGCCAACGGCCCGGAGCCTCCGGGCGACATCTGATGAAGACGAGGAGTCACCATGAAACATGAGCATTTCGTTGTCCAAAGCCCGGCAACACCGGCGGTACAGCTGATCTTGCTGTTTCACGGTGTCGGCGATAACCCGGTGGCAATGGGCGAAATCGGCAGCTACTTCGCCAAAGATTTCCCGCAGGCGCTGGTCGTCAGCATTGGCGGCCCCGAGGCTTTCAATAACGGCAACGGTCGCCAATGGTTCTCGGTGCAGGGCGTGACCGAAGAGAACCGCGCCGAGCGCATTGCACAGGTCATGCCGCAGTTCGTCGAAACCGTGCGTTACTGGCAACAGCAGAGCGGCGTCGGTTACGCCGGGACCGCGTTGGTCGGTTTTTCTCAGGGGTCGATCATGGCGCTGGAAGCCTTGAAAGCGGAAGCTAAACTGGCCGGCCGCGTGGTGGCCTTCAGCGGGCGCTTTGCCAGCTTGCCGGAGCAAGCTTTCGGCGAAAGCGTCGTGCATTTGATCCATGGCGAAGAGGATGCGGTGATCGCCGTGCAGCACGCCAAAGCGGCAGCGGAACGGTTGCAGGCCATCGGCGTGGATTTCACGCTGGACGTGGAGCAGGGCGTCGGGCATGGCATCAATCAGGGCATGATGAATAATGCCCTCGAGCGGTTGCACTACTACGTACCTCAACGCTACTGGGATGAAGCGCTGTTTGGCAAACGCGGCGATTTGATCGCCTTTCGTTAATATTCTCCCTGACGGGCGCGGCTATGCTGCGCCCGCTGTCATTGCGGCATCACCGTAACCTGAACGTCCAACTGGTGAGCGCCCCCGCCAAAAATAATGCCGTGCATCGGGCTGACATCGCCGAAATCGCGGCCCCAGGCCACGGTAATGTGCTGGGTATCGGCCAACACATTGTTGGTCGGATCGATATCTACCCAGCCATAGGGCGGACAATACACCGACACCCAGGCATGAGAGGCATCGGCGCCAATCATTCGCTCCTCCCCCGGCGGCGGCTGCGTGAGGATATAGCCGCTGACATAGCGTGCCGCCAACCCCAGCGAACGCAGGCAGGCAATTTGCAGGTGAGCAAAGTCCTGACAAACCCCTTTCTTCTCCCGCAACAGGGTTACTACCGGCGTGGCGATGGTGGTGGCCGTCGGATCAAAGGTAAAGTCGTTGAAAATGCGCCCGGTAAAATCCAGCAACGCCGACAGCAGAGGCCGTTCCGGGGTAAAGCTCGGCAGGGCGTAGTGGCTCAGTGCGCTATCGATGGGAATAAAAGTGGAAGGAAACAGGTATTGAATGGGATCCAGCACTTCGGTTCCCCCATTGGCCAACTGTTGGCGTACCCGCTCCCAGGACAGGCTGTTTTCCGCCACCCACTGCGCGGCGTGCGGCAGGACCAGCACCTGCGAATCCACCCGGACGGTCAGTTGGGTATGCGGGGTTCGCAGAGCGAATTGCACCAGGTGGTTGCCATAAAAATCGTCCAGTTCAAACCATTCATCGGGCTGCGGATCGACCTGGATCCGCGAAGCGTGACACTGTTGCCAGGCCAGATTGCGCGGCGACAGCCGCAGCAACTGGCGCGAATGCGGCACCGGCAGGCTGTATTGGTATTCGGTCACGTGACTGACGCTATAGCGGCTTCCGTCGGCGGGCGTGAGAGATTGGCCGGCAGTTTGAGTTTGGCTCTGGCTCATTCGTCGTTTCCCGTGCTGTAGTGGGGGCCATGGTTGAAGAAGCGCAGGCCAATCTGATCGGACAGCCGGTCCAGCGCCAGTTGCAACTGCGACACCGATTCTGACAAGGGTTGCAGGCCGCCGGCAAACCCGGCGTTACCCAGGCCGGCAATTTTCTCCGGAAGATCGAAAATGGCCTGATCGGTAAAAGGCCCGAACTGGTCGGTCAGTTTTTTCAAGTACTCCACCAGCCCCTTGAGCAGGAACATCACCGAGCGCGGATTCTCCTGGCTGGTCAACAACAGCGGCAGGGCGGTGACCAGCTCCGGCCGTTGCGGATAACTGGAGCGGTAGGTGATGGTGCTGTCGCATAACTCCAGCCACCATTCCAGCCCGGCGTCGCGCACTTCGTCATCGTCCAGCACCAGCGTTAGCATATGCGTCACCTGTTGCAGGCGTTCCAGCCGACGGCCAATACTGAGGAAACGCCAGCCCACGTCACGCGTCATGCCGTCCAGCGCAAAACCGGAGAGCGCCATCATATGCCCGATCGCCTGATCGAGAAACGCCAGCGCCTCCGCTAGGTTCCAGCGCTGGGCCTGATGGCGCTGTTCCAGATCCTTGGCCAGCCGGTTGAGGATATGCCAGTTGTCCAGCGAAAGCCGCTCACGCAACTGAAAACCGATACGCAGCAGTTGCTGCAACGTGCCGGCAAACCCCTGAGAGATTTCCGGGTTGAACAGCGCCTCCAGCAGCAGGGTGTTCAACTGTTGCGGCGCCAGTTCTTCAAGCGGAGAGGCTTCGTCGTTCGGCAACAGACCGTAGTGCAGGCAAAGCTGCATCACGGCCTTATGCTGCTGTTCGCTGCCTTCGTCTTCGTCGAGCCGCAGGGTGAGGGTGGTACGCAACAGGCGAGCGATGTTGTCGCAGCGTTCGGTATAGCGGCCCAGCCAGAACAAGTTTTCAATCATCCGCGTCGACAGCCTGTGGCCGCTCGGCGGCAACTTTTGCCTCAGCACGCCGGGCCGTGGCGGCGGTGCGGAAGGCGGTGCCAGCACCCATGTATCCTTGCTGCCGCCGCCCTGCTGCATGGTCACGATCTGGCGGCTGTTGGGGCCGGAGATGCGGATCAGGCCGCCGGGCATCACCCGGTAGCCGTCCGGGGTGGCGACGGCGAATACCCGCAGGCAGGTGGCATGGTTTTGCAACTGGTAGGGCGGGCGCGGGGACAGACCCGGTGCCTGCGACAGGCCGATCAACTCTTGGGCGACATAGTTGTAAGGGCGCGCGCGGATGCGTTCCTTTAGCTGAGCCAGCTCGGTGGCGCTCAGATCGCCGGCGATGCAGGTCCTGATGCGCAACTGCGGGAAAGCGCCTTTGACAATCAGGTTAGGCAGGTTTTCCAGCACCGTTTCCCGTGCGGTGCTTTCCCCACACCACCAGGAAGCGACCGAAGGCAACAGCAGCGGCTGCCCGAGGATCTGTTGGCTGAGGTTTGGCAGAAAGCCGTACAGCGCGCCGGTTTCAATCAGGCTGGAACCGAGCGCATTGGCGATCAGCACCTGGCCCTCTCGCGCCGCCTGGATCAGCCCCGGAATGCCCAGCGAAGAGTCGGGACGCGCCTCCAACGGATCGCAGAAGTCATCATCCTGCCGCCGTAAAATCACATGCACGCGCTGCAGGCCGTCCAGGGTTTTCAACCAGACGCGCCCCTGGGACACCATCAGATCCTGGCCTTCCACCAGCGGGAATCCCAGATGCCGCGCCAGATAGGCATGCTCGAAATAGGTTTCATTGTAAGGGCCGGGGGTCAACACCACGATGTGCGGGGCTTCGCCATCACCGGCGGCGAACGGCGCCCAGTGGCGCAGGCTCTGTTGCAGCGTGCGGAAAAAGGTATTCAGCCGCTGCACTTTCAGGTCCCGGAACTGTTCCGGGAAGGCGCGGGAAATCACCGTGCGGTTTTCCAGCGCGTAGCCGGCGCCGGAAGGGGCCTGGGCGCGATCGGCCAGCGCCCACCAGCGGCCATCGGCGGAACGGGCCAAATCGACGGCGTACAGATGCAGGTAAACGTTGCCCGGGCAGCGAATGCCGTGCGCCGGGCGCAGAAAACCGGCATGCCCATGTACCAGCGCAGGCGGCAGCAGGCCGTCGCGCAGCAGGGTCTGCTCGCCGTACACGTCGGCCAGAATACGGTTCATCAGTTCCGCACGCTGGACAATGCCGGATTCTATCTGCTGCCATTCGTCGTGAGGGATAATTTGCGGCAGCAGGTCCAGTTCCCAGGGGCGTTTAACCCCTTGCGGATCGGCGTAGACGTTATAAGTGACGCCGTTTTCGAAAATCTGGCGCGCCACGTGGTTGAGGCGGCTTTGCAGCTGTTCGTCCGGATAGGCGGCCAGCTCGGCGGCAAAACGCTGCCAGTGCGGGCGAAAGGTCGCCTCGCCGGCAAACAGCTCGTCATAGTGCGCTTGCGAGTGGCGATAGCGGGTAAATAGTGATTGCGGCATAGGCATTGCGTTCCCGTTTTCCATGAGGCCTTGCGACGGCAACTCCCTTGCGGCGCAGGCCGGCACCTTCCTGGTACCGACTTGCGCCCTCCTCGGTATCGAACCCCTATTTCCAGCGCAAATCGAGCGTGAACGGGAAGTTCGGATTGCGCGTCTGGGGTTCGATGGTTAACTTTCCTGGCGTATGACCCATTTGCAAGAAACGCGCCAGCCTGCGGCCCTCCGCCTCATAGGCGTTGATCGGGTGGGTATCGTGGCTGCGTCCGCCCGGATGGGCGACGTGGTACTGGCAGCCGCCCAGCGAACGTTGCATCCAGGTGTCCACCAGTTCCACGGTCAGCGGCGCGTGTACGCCAATGGTGGGATGCAGGCTGGCTGCGGGTTGCCATGCCCGGTAGCGAACGGCGCCGACCGCCTCGCCGACGTTGCCGGTGGGTTGCAGCGGCACCGGGCGGCCGTTGACGGTCACCTGGTGGCGGTCGTCATTAAACCCGGTGACTCTGATCTGCAGACGCTCGACGGATGAGTCAACATAGCGCACGGTTCCGCCGCTTGCACCTTCTTCGCCCATCACATGCCAGGGTTCCAGTGCATGATCGATTTGCACCTGGACGCCGTCGGCGGAAAATTCGCCATGCTGCGGGAAGCGGAAGGCAAAGTGTGCGTCGAACCAGGTGGCTTCAAACGGGTAGCCAAATTCACGCAGTTCGGCGAGCACGTCGTTAAAGTCCTGACGCACAAAGTGCGGCAACATGAAGCGATCGTGCAGTTCGGTGCCCCAACGGCGCAGCCGCTCCGGTTGATAAGGCTGTTGCCAGAAACGGGCCAGCAACGCCCGCAGCAATAACTGTTGGGTGAGCGACATCCGGGCATGCGGCGGCATTTCAAAAGCGCGCAGTTCCAGTAGCCCAAGGCGGCCGCTGGGGCCATCCGGCGAATAGAGTTTGTCGATGCAGAACTCCGCCCGGTGGGTATTGCCGCTGGAGTCGATCAACAGGTTGCGCAGCAGGCGGTCGATAAGCCAGGGCTGCGCTTCCTCGCCCGGTTCCGGGAAGCGGCTAAAGGCGATCTCCATTTCATAGACCGAGTCGTTACGCGCCTCGTCAATGCGCGGCGCCTGGCTGGTCGGGCCGATAAACAGGCCCGAGAACAAATAGGACAGCGACGGGTGGTTATGCCAATAGCCGATCAGGCTGCGCAGCACGTCCGGGCGGCGCAGGAACGGGCTTTCCGCCGGGGTGGCGCCGCCCATCACCATATGGTTGCCGCCGCCGGTGCCGGTATGGCGGCCATCGATCATGAACTTTTCGGTGGTCAGGCGCGACTGGCGCGCGGCGTCGTACAGGAAGGTGGTCTGCTCCACCAGTTCGCCCCAACTGGCCGCCGGCTGAATGTTGACTTCGATGACGCCGGGATCGGGGGTGATGCGAAAACAGGTCAGACGCGGGTCAGAAGGCGGTTCGTAACCTTCCAGCACCACCGGAATGCCCAGCGAGAGCGAGGTGGCCTCAATGGCCTCCACCACCTGCAGGTAGTCTTCCAGCGTGCGCGTCGGCGGCATGAACAGATAAAGAATGCCGTTGCGCGGCTCGGCGCACAGCGCTGTGCGGGTAATCCAGTCCGCTGACTGTTTTTGCTCCGGGCGCTGGGTTACCGGCTGAGGCTGGGCATGGTCGGCTGCGGATGAATGCGGTTGCAGCCGTTGGCGGTAGGCCGGCAGCGTCGGGAAAGACTGATGCGGATCGGCGCTGTGAATGTAGGGATAGTCGCTTTTATGCACCCAGGGTTGGGAATCCAGCGGCAGGCGGTAACCCAGTGGCGAATCGCCCGGCAGCAGGTAGCAGTGCTCGCTGCGCAGGAACCAGGAACCGCTTTGCCACGGTTGGTTCTCTTCTCTGGCCAGCGGCAGAACGTGGCCGATGATAGCCCCCAGACCTTGTTCAAACACCTTGTGCAACCGCGCTCGCTCCAGCGGATCTTCCAACCGGGAATCCGACGGATCGACGTTGTCCGGCAGACGCCGTTCGCGCCACAGGTAGTAGAGCGGGTCTTCATAAGCCGGGAAGATATGCTGACCGGAAACCTCCAGATACTGCGCGACGCGTTGCAGGAAATCCGCCGCCTGCCCGGTGGTGACCGCAGAAGGTTCGCGTTCATCGGCAAACATGGCCGGATCGGCCAGCGGCTCACCGTCCCGGCGCCAGAAGCAGTTGAGCGACCAACGCGGCAGTTGCTCGCCGGGGTACCATTTGCCCTGACCAAAATGCACCAGCCCGGCGGGGGCGTAGCGCTCACGCATACGCTGGAACAGCTCGGCGGCACGCAGGCGCTTGGTTGGCCCCAGAGCGTCGGTATTCCATTCATCGCCGTCAGGATCGTCGACGGCGACGAACGTCGGCTCGCCGCCCATCGTCAGATGAACGCCGTTGGCCTGCAAATCGCTGTCAATCCGATAACCGAGCGCGTCGATGGCCTGCCATTGTTCCTCGCTGTAGGGCTTGGTCACACGCGGCACTTCGTCCACGCGGGCGACGGCCATCAGGTGCTCAAATTCGCATTCGCACTCATCAATCGCGCCACTGATGGGGGCGGCGCTGGAAGGTTCCGGCGTGCAGGCCAGCGGGATGTGCCCTTCACCGGCAAACAACCCGGAGGTGGGATCCAGGCCAATCCAACCGGCACCGGGCAGGTAAACCTCGGTCCAGGCGTGCAGATCGGTAAAGTCTTCCTCCGGCCCCGACGGGCCATCCAGCGATTTGACGTCCGGCGTCAACTGAATCAGATAACCGGACACGAAGCGAGCGGCCAGCCCGAGGTTGCGCAGGATCTGTACCAGCAGCCAGGCGGAGTCGCGACACGAACCGCTGCGCAGGGTCAGCGTCTCTTCCGGCGTCTGTACGCCCGGTTCCATGCGGATGGTGTAACCGATGTGTTGCTGCAACTGCTGGTTGATCGCCACCAGGAATTCCGCGCTGCGCTGGGCTTCATCGGGGATACCGCTCAGGTAGCTTTCCAGCTCGGGGGTCAGCGGCTGGCAGTGCAGATAGGGCGCCAGTTCGATTTTCTGCTCTTCCGAATAGCAAAACGGAATATGTTCCGCCTGCGGCTCCAGGAAGAAATCGAAGGGGTTAATCACCGACATTTCAACCCGCATATCCACTTCCACGCGGAAGTGGTCGGTTTTTTCCGGGAACACCAGCCTGGCCAGGTAGTTGCCGTTAGGATCCTGCTGCCAGTTGATAAAGTGATTTTCCGGGGTCACTTTCAGCGAATAGGCCAGAATGGAGGTACGGCTGTGTGCGGCAGGGCGCAGGCGTATGACTTGGGGACCCAGGTTGATGCGTCGGTCGTAGCGATATTCGGTAACGTGGTTTAGCGCAATATTAATAGCCATAAGCTCGAGCCTCAGAATAGGGGAATCTGAAATCGGGTCACATCAGTCTGCTGATGCCATGCTGTAGCCGTTACCGTGGAGGGTGGTGCTTTGGTTAACCCCCGTCTGTATTCAGACCGTTTTAACTGCTGGGAGTGTGATGACCATCACGTTAACCAATTAGGGTTAAATCTAGAGGCAATTTTTTGAGAAGTCGATTCTTTTTTCTGCGGGAAAGAGGAGAAAATGAAGCGCCGCCCTCGGGGGACGGCGCACACAGGCGGTTAAGGTTTTTTCTTCGGCCAGTTGTCGTCTTCGTCGTCCCACTGGGCGTTATTATCGCGGTGTGGCGGCAATTCCGGCTTATCGGCGAGGTAACGTTTTACGTCGACGCGACGCAGCTCTTTGATCCCGCTGATGATCATCCCGGCTAAAATCAGCAGGATAATCCACCAGTAGTCAGCTAACCATTGCATGTTTACTCCTTTCCTTCACTGCGTATGAAACGTGAAAATATCGCGGGCAGATGGCGTTCAAGCCATTCGGCACCGGCAACGTCCTTATTTTGCCAAGCGGCCAGCAGCAGCGCAGGCGTCAGCAGATGCTCGGCTTCCTGCGCCAGCGGCCGGTAGCTCAGATGCCAGGGTTCTACCGCCACGCCGTCGCCGTCTTCGGTGAACGGGCGGTAAAAGCCAAATTCTGCCATATGTTCCGTCATCCACTGATTGAGCGGATAAAAGTAACCGCCTTCCTCATATTCCCACGGCTCCAACTGCAGCTTTTGCCCTTCCGGCAACAACGAAGGGTCGTACACGTCCAGATCGCTGCACCAGTGATGGCGGCTGGCGCCCGGCAGGGCGGACCAGCGCAGGATCGCTTCGCAGCGTTCGGCGGCGGACAGCGTCTCGATATCGATCGGTCGACTGTCTTTATCTAATACTGGGCGCTCGCCGCAGAATTTGCCATTCCAGATCGCCAGTTGCCGATCGAAATCACGAAATGTGCTGGCGGGTTGCAGATCGAACCCGGCCGCCAACGCCGCCTGCTGCATGGCGAGGAACGCGGTTACCGCTGCGGGTTGCAGGCGATGGTGACCGCTCAGCGGCGCCAGGTGTTCGGTCGAGAGCCCGGTCAGCATGGTGGGCGTGATCATGCGACCAACTGCTCCATGATGCGCTGATACATGCGGCTCAGCAGTTGCAAATCGGCGGCGTGTACGCATTCATTGACCTTGTGGATGGTCGCATTGACCGGCCCCAGTTCAACCACCTGCGCCCCCATTTGGGCGATAAAGCGGCCGTCCGAGGTCCCGCCGGTGGTCAGCAACTGCGGCGTCAGTTCAGAATAGTGTTCGACGGCGTTAACTACCGCGTCCACCAGCGCACCGCGCGCGGTCAGGAACGGCTGGCCGGACAAACGCCATTCGATGCTGTAGTTCAGCTGATGCCGCTCCAGCAGCTCTTCCACGCGTTGTTTTATCGTCGCGTCGGTTGACTCGGTGCTGAAACGGAAGTTGAACTGGACGAACATCTCGCCCGGGATCACGTTGTTGCTGCCGGTGCCGGCCTGTACGTTGGCGATCTGCATGCTGGTCGGCGGGAAGAACTCGTTGCCGCGATCCCACTCGGTCGCCACCAGCTCATTGAGCGCAGGCATGGCGCGATGCACCGGGTTATCCGCCAGGTGCGGATAGGCGACGTGGCCCTGAATGCCGTGAATGTGCAGGTTAGCGGTGATCGAACCGCGACGGCCGTTCTTCACCACGTCGCCGACGCGTTCGGTGCTGGACGGCTCGCCGACCAGGCAATAATCCAGGCGCTCGTTGCGCGCCATCAGCGCTTCCACCACTTTCACCGTACCGTGAGTGGCGCTGGCCTCTTCGTCGGAGGTGATCAGGAACGCCAGGCGGCCCCCATGATGCGGGTTGGCCGCCACAAAGCGCTCCGCCGCCACCACCATCGCCGCCAGCGAACCTTTCATGTCCGCCGCGCCGCGGCCATACAGCATGCCGTCGCGAATGGTGGGTTCAAACGGCGGGTTGTCCCAGCGTTTTTCATCGCCGGTGGGCACCACGTCGGTGTGGCCGGCAAACGCCAGCGTTTGCCCTTCGCCGCGCCAGGCCCAGAAGTTCAGGGTGTCGCCGAAGGGCATCGGCTCAACGGTAAAACCAATCGCTTCCAGACGTTCAATCATCAGCGCCTGGCAGCCTTCATCGTGCGGGCTGAGGGACGGGCGTTTGATGAGCTGTTGAGCCAGTTCGATAACCGGGCAAATCATGCTGTAACCTCAGAAATAAATTGCTGGTAGCCTTCGGCGCTGAAGCCGAGCAGGGCATGCCCCTTGCCGTCGTCCAGCAGCGGGCGTTTGATGATTGCCGGCTGCGCCAGCATCAGCGCGATGGCCGCATCGGCATTGTCGCAGGCGTTGCGCTGCGCTTCATCCAGCTTGCGCCAGGTGGTGCCGCGGGTGTTCAGCAGCGGTTCCCAGCCCAGACGTTCGACGAACCCGCGCAACTGCTGTTCATCCAGCCCGTCGGCGCGGTAGTCATGAAATTGATAAGCCACGCCTTGCTCTTCCAGCCAGCGGCGCGCTTTTTTGATGGTGTCACAATTTTTGATTCCGTACATGGTCAACGTCATGGAATAAGAACCTTCTCTGCAACCCAACACCGGCATGGCGCCAGTGGTAAACCGCCGTGGCGGTAAAATGAAAACCAGCGCCCAGCATGCCGAAAAATGGCGGGGAGTTCCACCGTCCAATGGTCCGAAAACCAGGGAAAGGGCGAAAAAATTCGGGCCGCATTCAGTGCGGCGAATGTTTGCTAATCTGAATGCGGCAGCCTGCCATCCTATCGGAGAGAGTAATGTGGAAAAATACCGTATCGAAACCACCGAGTACGCCGTCGATAAAATAGAAGCGCTGATCGCGGAAGGGCTGAATCAGTATAACGATGAGGTGACCGGCAGCAGCGATCGTCGCCCGCTGGCCGTGACGGTGAAAGACCCGATCAGCGGTGAAGTGCTTGGCGGCATTACCGGGCGCTCTTCGCTGGGCTTGCTGTTTGTGGATTTGTTTTACCTGCCTGCATCAATGCGGGGGGCTGGCCTGGGCAGCGAACTGCTGCGCCGCTTCGAGCTGGAAGGACGCCGTAGGGGGTGCGTTTCCGCAGTGCTGTACACCATCAGCTTCCAGGCACCGAGGTTTTACGAACTGAACGGTTGGACGCGCTTTGGCGAAGTGCCTTGCCTACCGGCAGGCACCAGCCGAATCTTTATGTCGAAGACCTTATAACTTTGACCCGCGGCAATCACTCTCTGGTCTGGCGTAATTTATACTCCAGACTTTTTTTAACCATCGGCCATTCATGGTCGATGATCGAGAAAACCACCGTATCGCGATAGCTGCCATCCGCATTTTTCTGGTGGTTTCTCAGCACGCCGTCTTGCTTGGCGCCCAAACGCGCGATAGCCGTTCTCGATGCGTGATTGTGCCAGTGGGTGCGAAATTCAACGGCAATCACCGCCAGCGTTTCGAACGCATAGCCGAGCAGCAGGCGTTTGCACTCGGTGTTGACGGCGGTTCTCTGATGGCTTTTGGCGTACCAGGTATAGCCAATTTCAACGCGGCGGTTGTGCCCATCGGCATTGCAAATGCGGGTGGTGCCGACAATCTTTTGCGTGTCGTTATGCACCACGACAAACGGCAGCGCCCGCCCGGCGACCTGTTCGCTCAGGGCGAAATCGACATAATCATCGACGGTGCTTTCGTTGGGCGCCGAAGTAAACCAAAGTTCCCAGAGGCGCCCATCGGCGGCCGCCTCCACCAGCGCCGCCGCATGTTCTTTACGCAGCGGGATCAGGCTGACGGTTTTGCTTTTCAGCTCGGTTTCGATAAGCCAGGATGAGTCGGACATTTGCCTCTATTTCCCCTTGTGTTCACATTTCGCCGTTTTCACGCGACCAGTGTTTCATCTCTTCGCCAATAAAATAATTGACCAGGTCGCGATACATTTTTTCTATCACTTCCGGGCTTAAGCCCTGCTCATCGGCCCAGACTCTTCGTTGTTGCAGCATGGCTTCGAAGCGCTCTTTGGCTCGTACCGCATCGGGGCTGGTTTTGAATTTGGCGGCGGCCTTCACGTAGGCAAAGCGCTGGGCGATCAATTTAATGATGTGTTCGTCCAGCATGTCGATTTCCGCGCGGATATCGCCCATGCCCGCACAATCTTGCGGAGAAAGTTTGTTCTCGATAATCACTTTGGGTTTCCCTTGTTTTACCGCACATAGCCATTTTGTTGCAGGCGATCCAACGCCGGGCCTTCGGCATAGACCATGCCGGTAGTCAGCTCGCGGAAGTGGTACTTTTTATAGAATTCCAGTTTGTCGGGCACCGAATAGATAAACACTTTACCGAGCGGCGCCAAATCCTGCATGACCCGATCCATCAGCAGCCTGCCCAGACCGCGGCCCTGATAGTGGGGATGGATAGCCACGTCGGCGAGGTAAGCTACCGAGGTCATGTCGCTGATGGCGTGGGCGGTGGCCACCAGTTCGCCGTCGAGGTAACCCCAATAGCAAAACTGGCTGTGCTGATAAACGCGCTGCAGCTGATGCGGATCACGCTGGCCCAGCCCGGCGGCGGCCAACAACGCGGCCAATTGCGACCAGTCGATGCGGTAGCGGTTTGGGTCGGTCACCATCTCCATGCTTCTCTCCTAGCCGATGCGGTCCAGATCGGCGGCGTATTGACGTATAGCGCGCTGATAGCTGCTGATGTCGCGATACGAGGAGGTTTCCGCCAACAGCAGCAACAGATCGGCCACCGCCTGTTTGGTTTCCCCCAGGTTGTACAACGTCATGGCGCGGAACAGGGTGAGCTCCTTGGCCTGCGGGAATTCGGCCAGCCCATTGTCGAAGGCGGCCAGCGATTGCTGATACAGCCCGAGTGCGCGGTAGGTGCTGCCCAGACCAAGCCAGGCCTCCTGCCGCTGCGCCGCCGGCAGAGTGCGCGCCAGCGCGGAGAGGTAGCAGGGGATCGCCTGCTGCTCAAATCCCTGCACGTCATACAGGCAGGCCAATTGGTAATGCAGCGCGGCCTCTTCCGGTTTTTGCAGCAACTGTTGCCGTGCCAGTTCGGTCGCTTCCTGATAGCGGCCCAGCTGTTTCAATTGTTCGATAGTCAGCGTAGGGGACATGTTATGGCCTCAGAAAAGTGGAGGGTTTTCTCCCCTTGGCACGCTACTACGGAAGAATTCATCCTACAAGAAATATAGGCATCAGAACGTGGTCGGCCCCGTTATCCGGGGCCGGTTTTTATTGCGGGGCGATCAGAACTCATGCTTGAGCGTCAGCATCAGGTTACGCGGCTCGCCATAGTTACGGGTGCTGTAGAAATTCACCTGCGAGTAGTATTTCTCGTCAAAAACGTTGTTCAGGTTAAGCTGCACTGAAGTCTGCGGCGTCAGTTTGTATCGCGCCATCGCGTCGATCAGCACATAAGACCCTTGCTCGGCCTTACGTTCCACAAGCTCGCCGTTGTTGGCCCCGGTGACGTTGGCGTAAATGCCGCTCTGCCAGCGCGCGCCGCCGCCCAGCGTCAGATCGCGCAGAGCGCCCGTCAACTGATAGGTGGTGAACAGGTTGATGCGGGTGCGAGGCTGCTCGGTGTTGAGATTAACCTTGTCCTTATCTTTCAGTGAGAAATGCGTGATGCCGAGTTGGGCGTTCCAGCCCTGCGCCAATTCACCGCTCAGTTCGAACTCAACCCCTTTGCTCGTCGCGCCCTGGCTCTCATGATAGGTCTGTTGCAGCCAATCCAGATTGCGGGTGTTCTCGTCCAGCACCCCAAGTTTATCCTGCGTGATGCGGAACGCCGACAGCGAAACGTTGAGCCGGTCATCCAGCAGCGCGGCCTTGATACCCACCTCTTTATTCACCCCTTCAATCGGCGCCAGGTAGTGGCCGCTGCTGTCGAGCAGGCTTTGGTCCTTGAATATGTCGGTGTAGCTGGCATAGGCAGAGACCTGTTCAGTCAGCTTATAGACGGTTCCCACGAACGGAGTGACCTTGTTCGCGATGTTGGTCGTGGTGTTTTTAAAACTGTTGAAACGGGCACCGAGCACCAGATCCAGCCGATCCGTCAGCGAGAAGTCGGCGCTGCCGTAAATGCCGAGCTGACGCGTGCGGTAATCCATTTGCGGCATTTTATCCGACCATTCAGGCTCGCCCTGGCCGCCGTTCCAATCCCGCAGGCTACCGCTGAACTGCTGCGAGTAGGTGGCACTGCGATAGGTGCTGTAGCTGTGCTGCCAGGCAGAGGAGTTGCCCACCACAAACTTGTGGCTGCGGCCCAGCAGAGCGAAATCCCCGTTCAATTTCATGTCTACCGCATGTTGATCTCGATAGCCTTCATAGCGCCCGGCATAAGGGTTTGAAGGTTGTACCTCCCAGGTTGCCGGATCGATCAGCCCGCCGAGGCTCATCGCCATTTTGGCATCGAACGCCTGGCGGCTGTGGGTATAGTTGACCACGCCTTTCCAGTCGTTATCGAACTCATGTTCCAGGGTGGCAAACTGAGTGGTCAGGGTGGTATCCCAGCTCGACCAGTCAGAGGCACCGTTATAGTGCCGATCCCAGTTAATTTCACTGCCGTCGCTGAACCAGCCTGTCGGCAAAGCGCCGCCCCAGGTGGAGGCTTTCGGCCTGTTTTGCTGATAATCGGCCCCCAGGCGCAGCAGGGTATTGCTGCTCAGATCGGCCTCCAGCGTGCCGTAGACGGTGCCTTTGCGCTCCTGATGCCGTTCCATAAAGGAGCGGCCGCGTTCGCCGGCGGCGGCGATACGTACTCTGACAGTGCCTTCGTCATTGAGCGGCGTCCCGACATCAACCGTGGTCCGATAGCGGTCCCAGGAACCTGCGGAAAGTTCGGCGCGGGCAAAAGGCGAAAGGCTGGAGGCTTTCTTTCTGACCAGGTTGATGGCGGCACCCGGATTGCCGTTACCGTTCAGCAAACCCGCAGCGCCCCTGACAATTTCCACGTGATCCAGCGTGATCGCGTCAATCTCCGATTCCCCGCCGGAATAGCCGGAGTCAAAGAAGGTGGGGACGCCATCGTATTGGTAGTTATCAACGCTGAAACCACGGTAGTTGAACGAGGAGCGTTCGCTATCGTAGTTGCTTTCGCTGACCCCGGTGGACCAGCGCAGGATTTCCTTCAGCGACGTCGCGTTGAGATCGTCCATTTGCTGGCGAGTTATCACCGAGACCGACTGCGGCGTATCCTTGATGCTCAGCGGCAACCCGGTCGCCGTGGTCATCTGTTTGGTGGTATAGGAGCCGGTGTTCTCGGTGCTGCCGTCATCGCTAAAGGGCGAGGCGACCACCTCAAGGGTATCTTCTTTCTGAGTGCGGGCGGTCTGCTCGGTATCCGCCGCTTGTGCAACCATGACCGGGAGGCACAACAGCGCTCCCCCGGAAAGGCGAATCATAAAACTAGCCATGGATAAGTCTCACAGTCCGCCAAGGTTGATCTTAATCAGATAGTCCTGCTTCTTCTCCATCTCTTCCTTGGACTGCTTGATGCTGGCGAAGAGCGTATTGCCGTCTGCGGACAGCGCGAGGCTATTGGGCAAGGCGGTGGTAGTGATGCTGTTTTTCACCTGGTAGCTGTTGCTGTCAACGATGCTGATGCGCTTGGCTTCACGGTGGCTGATGTAGATCTCACTGCGGGCAGGGTTGAACAACACCGCCAGGGAATTGATCACGTCAATCTGGTGCAGGATTTTCCCGCTATTCACATCGACAACCAGCACCTTAGGCAGATCGGGATCGGTGATGAAAGCGCGGCCGGTTTTGCTGTCCAGACTGATGTTGAGGAAGAAGTGTTTCTTGGCGGGTTCAACCACCACACGTTTCAGGATTTTGTGGCTGGCGGTGTCCAGGGTGAACAGTTCGCCGCCGCCGTTGACGCAGTAGAGACGGCCACGTTCGCTGTCCAGCGCGATGCCGGTCGGGTATTCGCCCATGTTGCTCAGGGTGGCGATTTTCTTCCGATTGGCGGTATCGATAACCCACAACACGCCTTTTTTCGCGGTGCCGGAGACATACAAACGCTGGTTTTTCTTGTCGAGCACCATCTCGCGCGTTGGCGTGAACTGGTCTTCTTTTACGCTTTCATCGAGCTGAATGGTGGCGAGTTCTTTGCCTGTCTGGGTGTCGATCACCGTCACCGATCCGTCCACGGTATTGCCGATATACAGCAGATGCCGTTGTTCATCCAACGCGGTGGCGAAGGCGCGGCGCTGGGTCTGAATATTGGCGTCGGTGGCCAGTGTGGCCGGGTTGACCCGATAGACGATACCGGTGTTTTTCCCTTTGGCGAATGAAGGCGTAGAGGCGGCAAACAGGGTGTTGTTTTCGCCGTCAAAAGCCAGTTCGTACAGGCCATATCCTACCGGTTTGGTCTGAAAATGGCTTTCGGGCAGTTCGGCAGCCAGCGTTGAGCAAGACAACAGCAGCAGGGCAGACGTCAGGGCGCTGAGAGAGAAACCTTTGGTGGGGGCGACCAGGTGCATGGACATAGACATTCCTTTACATCAATTTACGATTTGTAGATGCTAATGATATTGATAATTAATATCAATATCATTTAATTAATCATTGATCTGATTTTCATTTACTTATTGAAATAAAACATATTTATTTAAATTATCGAATTTTTTGTTCTGTTTGTTACGTCTTTTTTCTGCTTGTTTATTCATTGTAATGATTTTCATTTCGTTTTTATTGTTGGCAGATATCCGCTATATTCGCCCGGCTTTTGTTAAGAACTGTAAATAAAAATACAGCATTCAGAAGTGGGTACAGCGCCGTGCGCAGTGGCTACCAAGGCCGTGCCCGCGCTCTACGTTTGCCGCATTGGGCGCTCTGTGAGCTACAACACCAACCGGAAACAGGCTCGATTAGGAACAGTGATGATTTATCAACAATCCATGGGAAAACGCTCCAGCATCGCGACGGTCATTGCTTTGGCATTGATGGGCGCGCCTCAGGTTTACGCGCAGGAAGAGGGGGCCGAGAAGGAAAACAGCGCTTCGCAGGAAGACCAACTGGTGGTTACGGCCTCCGGGTTCAAGCAGAACAAGAAATATGCGCCCGCCAGTATCTCTGTTATCGATAAAAAATCTTTCGAAAAGCAAAACAGCCGCGATGTCGCCGAAGCGGTGCAGGATGTCTCCGGGGTGTTCGTCAGCAGCGGTGCCGGCAGCGAGGTGTCAGGGGATATCATGATCCGCGGCATGGACTCGAGTTACACCTCGTTCATGGTGAACAGCATCAAGCAAAATACCGGCGAGTCGCGCCCGTATGGCCAGAATATCGGCACCGAAGCTGGCTTTTTGCCGCCCTTGGCCGCCATTGAACGCATTGAGGTGATCCGCGGCCCGATGTCCTCGTTGTATGGCTCCGACTCCATTGGCGGCGTGGTCAACGTGATCACCAAAAAGCCGTTTGGCGTGCGGGAATGGATAGGATCCATTGCCGGTAACAGTTTCCTGCCGCAACATCAGGATTTCGGCAATACCCAGCAGGCCAACCTGTTCCTGATGGGGCCACTGGTGCCTGACGTGCTGGGACTCAACCTTTCGGCGGATTACCTCGATCGCCGCGAAGATGAAAAACCCAACGCTTTCAGCAAGAACAACAAAAAGTCCCTCGACATGACGCTGGGCTTTGCCGCCAACGAAACCAACCTGTTCGACCTGAACCTCGCCAAAGGGGAGAAAAAGCGCAGTCGCTCGGCCAAAGGCGGCGGCACGCCGTGGGGATGGGACTTCGATCGCGACGCACTTAGCCTGACCCACTCGGGCTGGTATGCGGAAGATACCGTCGCCACCACCAGCTATTTCCAGTATGAGAAAGGCGAATCCACCTACCACAGCGCCCAACTGGCGCCGCAGCATATTCAGACCGAGAATTACGTTCTGAACAGCCAGGCCAAGCTGAGCCTCGGCGAGCACAACCTGACTCTCGGCGGCAACTACAGCCGCGAAACGCTCAATGACGACTTCTACGCCGACAACAAACGGGCGCCGGGGATCGACCCAGTGACGAAAATTTCGCGTGACAGTTGGGCGTTGTTCGCCGAAGGGCAATGGAACATCGATGACTTCTCGCTGACCACCTCGGCGCGCATGGACCGAGATAACTATTTCGGCACTCACATCAGCCCGAAACTTTACGGCAACTGGATGCTGGACGAAGCCTGGGCGCTGAAGGGCGGGGTCTCTTCCGGCTATAAAAAACCGTCGCTGCGGGAAAATTCGGATCAATTCATCACCCCGCGCGGCAGCAACCCGCCTTACCCTTACCTGTCGGTAGGCAACAGTGAACTGAAGCCAGAAACCAGCCTGAATACCGAACTGGGGTTGTACTGGAATAACAACCGCGATCTGTCTTTGGACGGCACGGTATTTTATACCGACTTCAAGGACAAGATTGCTGAAGTCAATATCTGCGAGGCGAGCGAGAATGCCCCTTGCGTGGTTAACGGTTACAGCGCTGAATCCATTGATAAATATTTCAATATCGGCAAGGCCAATGTCTACGGCGTGGAGCTCAATGCGGATTGGCAGGCCACGGATCGGCTGAACTTCAACGCCAACTACACCTTCAACAAAAGCGAGCAGAAAAACGGCGTCAATAAGGGTTATGCGCTGAACGACTTCCCGAAACACATGGCCAACTTATCCGTTAAGTGGGCGGCGGCTTCGGCGCTGGACCTGTGGTCCAAAGTCAATTATCGCAGCCGCAACGAGGATACCGGCGACCATACCCGTTATGGCGCTTATGCTCTGTTGGACGCCGGGGTCATTTACCGCCTGGACAAGCACACTCAGGTGATGGCCGGCGTGTATAACATTTTCGATACCGCACCTAAGCGCACCACCAGTTGGGGCGAATATCCGCAGCTTGAAGGACGCCGCTACAACCTTGGCTTGCGCGTGGATTTCTAAACGTTTTTGAGCGATTTACCCGGCCGCTTGCCGGCAGCGGCCGGTATTTTACGGCGCAGCACCGGCTTTTATGCTTTCTGCACGCGGTAGCGATGACGCTTATCGCAACGGGGAATATGCCGAAATGCCCTTGGGTAGGATTAATACGAAAATGTGCGCCAACCCCGGTTTCCGTGGCCGGCATCGTTCCCGAAAGGCTTCACTTGCTCAAAAAACAGGCGTAGAATTCGCTTCGTCTAATAATTGAGGTTGTAAAGTATTATGGTTGATCGTGAGTTAGGAAACTGGAAAGACTTCATCGATGAGATGTTAGGCAACTGACACTGCGCTGAAGCTGAGAACAAGGTTGGTTTATTTGTCGGTATTTGAAACACCTTGGGAACGACATTCTCGTTCAAGATAAAGCAGCATCGGTTTGCCGATGCTGCTTTTTTATGCCTGCTATTCCGCGTTTTCCGCGTTTGCCGCCGGCAAGGGTTTACCCGGGAAGCGGCGCCGCACCAGTACAAAGAACAGCGGCACGAAGAAGATCGCCAGCAAGGTGGCGGATATCATGCCGCCCATGACCCCGGTGCCGACCGCATGCTGGCTGCCGGAGCCGGCACCGCTGCTGATGGTCATCGGCAATACGCCGAAGATAAAGGCCAGCGAGGTCATCAAAATCGGCCGCAGTCGCATGCGTGAGGCCTCCAGCGTGGCGGACATCAAATCCTGCCCTTTGTGATTCAGCTCGTTGGCGAATTCGACGATCAGAATGGCGTTCTTCGCCGACAACCCGATGATGGTCAGCAACCCAACCTGGAAGTAAACGTCATTCTCCAGCCCGCGCAGCCAGGTCGCGGCGACGGCGCCAATCACCCCGAGCGGCACCACCAGCACCACCGAGAACGGAATCGACCAACTCTCGTACAGCGCAGCCAGGCACAGGAACACAATCAGCAACGAGAGAGCGTACAGCGCAGGCGCTTGTGAGCCGGAGAGCCGTTCCTGATAGGACATGGCGGTCCATTCCAGGCCGAAGCCGGTCGGCAGTTGGCTGACGATTTTCTCCATTTCGGCCATGGCGGTGCCGGTGCTGACGCCTTCCGCCGCCTCGCCGACGATCTCCACCGCCGAGCTGCCGTTGTAACGCTCCAGGCGCGGGGAGCCATATTCCCAATGTGAGGTCGAGAAGGCCGAGAACGGCACCATGCCGCCTGCGCTGTTGCGCACATACCATTTGTCGATATCGCCAGGCAGCATGCGGAACGGCGCGGCGGCCTGCACGTACACCTTTTTCACCCGGCCGCGATCGACAAAGTCGTTGACATAGGTCGAGCCCCAGGCAGTGGACAGCGTGTTGTTGATGTCATCGACAGCCACGCCGAGCGCTTGCGCCTTGCGTTGATCAATATTGATTTGCAACTGCGGGCTGTCGTCCAGGCCGTTATGGCGAACGCGAGCCAGCAGCGGGTTGTCCCCCGCCAGTTGCAGCAGTTGGTCGCGCGCCGCCATCAGCTTGGCGTGGCCCAGCCCGGCGTGGTCTTCCAGCTCCATATCGAAGCCGGCGGAGTTGCCCAGGCCGGTAATCGCCGGTGGGCTGCTGGCAATCACCCGCGCCTCGTTAATCTTGCTGAACGCATGGGTGGCGCGTTCGATGATATCGAAAGAGGTATTGGCGCCGGAAGTACGCAGATCCCAGTCTTTCAAACGGATAAACATGCGCGCCACGTTCTGCCCGTTACCGCCCGGCCCGGCACCGATGGTGGAAAACACCGACAGCACATCCTGCTGTTCTTTGGTCAGGAAGTAGTGCTCGACTTTTTCCACCACTTTGGCGGTCTGTTGCAGGGTAGAACCCGGCGGCAATTGCACCTGTACGGTGAATACCCCGCGGTCTTCCTGCGGCAGAAACGAGCTCGGTAGCTTGATGAACAGCAGCGCCATGCCGGCGAGCAGCAGCAGATAAATCGCCATATAGCGCAAGCTGAAATGCAGCACGCGCGCCACGCCGCGCTCGTAGCGATCGGCATTGCGATTGAACATGCGGTTGAACCAGCCGAAGAAGCCGCGCTTGCCGTGGTGATGGCCCTTGGCGAGCGGCTTGAGCAGCGTGGCGCACAGGGCAGGGGTCAGGATCATCGCCACCAGTACCGACAGCACCATGGAGGACACTATGGTGATCGAGAACTGACGATAAATCGCGCCGGTGGTGCCGCCGAAGAACGCCATCGGGATAAACACCGCCGACAGCACCATGGCGATCCCGACCAGCGCGCCCTGGATCTGCCCCATGGATTTACGCGTGGCCTCGCGCGGCGGCAGGCCTTCTTCGCTCATCACCCGCTCGACGTTCTCCACCACCACGATGGCGTCATCCACCAGCAGGCCGATCGCCAGCACCATGGCGAACATGGTCAGGGTATTGATGCTGAATCCGAAGGCGGAAAGAATGGCGAAGGTGCCCAGCAATACGACCGGCACGGCGATAGTGGGGATCAGCGTAGCGCGGAAGTTCTGCAAGAACAGGTACATCACCAGGAACACCAGCACAATGGCTTCCAGCAGGGTTTTCACCACGTCTTTGATGGAGGCTTTAACGAACGGGGTGGTTTCATAGGCGACCTTCGCCTCCAGCCCGTGCGGGAAATACTGCGACAGCTCGGCGATTTTGTCCTTCACCAACTGGTCGGTCTGCAGTTCGTTGGCGCCGGAAGCCAGCTTGATGTTCATGCCGGCGGCCTGCATGCCGTTATAACGGCTGAGGAAGTCATAGTTTTCGCCGCCCAGCTCGATGGTAGAGACATCGCCCAGCGTCACCAGCGAACCGTCCTGATTGACCCGCAAGGTGATTTGCTTGAACTGTTCCGGCGTCTGCAGTTGCGACTGGGCGTTAATGGTGGCGTTAAGCGCCTGCTTGTCGACGGACGGCGTGCCGCCGAGTTGGCCGACCGCCACCTGGGCGTTCTGGGACTTGATGGCAGTTACCACGTCCTCAGTCGTGAGCTGGTAACTGGTCAGCTTGTTGGGATCGAGCCAGATGCGCATGGCGTACTGCGAACCGTAAACGTCCATGCTGCCCACGCCGTTGATGCGGCTGAGCGGATCTTGCAGATTGGACACCAGATAATCGGCGATATCCTGTTTGTCCATGCTGCCGTCGGTCGAGACGAATGCCACCATCATCAGCGTGGTATCACCGGATTTTGATACCGTTACGCCCTGAGTCTGCACCGCCTGCGGCAGCCGTTTAATCGCCGCCTGCAACTGGTTTTGCACCTGCTGCATCGCCTCGTTGGGATCGGTGCCGGCCTCAAAGGTCAGCGTCACCGTGGCTCGCCCGGTGTTGGTGCTCTGCGACGACATATACATCATGTTGTCCAGGCCGGTCATGTTCTGTTCGATAATCTGGGTAACGGTATTTTCCAGCGTTTGCGCCGAGGCGCCAGGGTAAGTGGCGCTAATGCGAACGTTCGGCGGCGCGAGGTCCGGATACTGTTCGACGGGTAGGGAAAAGATCGCCAAAGCGCCGGTCAGGCAAAGAATAATTGCCAAAACCCAGGCGAAAATCGGGCGATCAATAAAAAAATTGGCCATGCAGCGCGAACCTCGTTATGACTTGTTCTATCTTTAAGACGCATCTGGATTGCGTTTACCAGCGGCTGGGAAGGATTCCGGCGTTACTGCACTTTACTCGCGAAGGGGAAGTAAAGCGTGGAGAAAAAAAGGAGATAATGTAAATAACGGTAGTAGAAACCGGCAATGACGTCCCGGCGACAGTGAAAAGCATCATTAAGACAATTTTATGACTATCAAGGGCCTGGCCGATCAAGGTTCCCGGAAAATAATCAGGACTCACCGCAAAGCAGGAGCTTGGCATGGAAATTAACCCGGTATTTGCCCGACGCCTTTATCTGTGTTGGCTGATCAGTCACAGTGAGCGGCCGAACGTTCCGCGTCTGATGGAAGTGACCGGCTGGCCGCGTCGTACTCTGCAAGACGTGCTGAAAGCCTTGCCTGGCCTGGGGGTGGAGTTGCAGTTTGTGCAGCAGGGCGTGCGCAATAACGACGGTTTTTACCGGTTGGAAAACTGGGGGCCACTCAACAAGAGCTGGATCCACCAGCATCATCAGACGCTGCTGGCCGCCATCGAGTAAACTTTCCCCGGCATGCCGGGGAAAGCATCATTGACTTTTGTGTTCAAGATACATCACCGTCGCCGCCACGCGTGAACGGACGTCCAGTTTGCGCAGCATGTTGCGGATATGCACTTTCACCGTTTCTTCGGAAATGTGCAGTTGTGCCGCCACCTGTTTGTTGGACATACCGCGCGCCACTTCCTGCAAGACGTCCAGCTCGCGTTCGGTCAGTTCGGCGAAGGGATCGTGCTGTTCGCTGCGGGATGACAGATAGTCCGCCACCGCATCGCTGATCACGTTCTGGCCTTCCGCCGCCGCGCGAATATGTTCCAGCAGCTGTTCCGGCTCACTGTCTTTCAGCAGATAACCGTCGGCACCGGCGTCGATCAGCGCATAGACGTCGCTGCGCGAATCGGACACCGTCAGTACGATGATGCGCGCATCAACGGCCTCATTGCGCAGCGCTTTCAACGTGTCCAGGCCGGAAAGCCCTTTCATATTCAGATCGAGCAGGATCACGTCCGGCGTGTGCTGCAACGCGAGGGCAATGGCCTCGTTGCCGTCACTGGCTTCGGCCACCACGGTAAACCACGGGTCCAGCCCCAGCAGCTGTTTGATGCCGCGGCGCATCAGAGGATGGTCGTCGACGATCAATACTCGGTAATTCTTCATCACCATGACATATGCTCCCTGTAGCGAGTAAAGCCACTCAAACACGCTGTGCAGCGCGCTTCACAGTGGGACAGACTCTTATAAAATAGTGGCAATCAACGCCGAAATAGCCTTCATCCCCGCCTAAAAGGTCACGAGGGGAGGAATGGCCCCGATTTATGGCGGAAATGTCAAACGGACTTCCGTGCCCTTGGGTTCACCTCGCTGGATGAGCAGCGTGCCTCCCAGCCGCGCGGCGCGTTCGCTCATGATGCTCAACCCATAATGGCCTTCCGGCTCGCTCAGGCTGGCGATGCCGCAGCCGTCGTCAACAATGCTGATGGCATTATCACCGCTCGCGGTGACCTCGCAACGGATCACTATCTCCCGTGCATCGGCATGTTTGATGGCGTTGACCACCGCTTCCCGCACAATCTGCAGCGCATGTACCTGTTGTTGGGCATCGAGCGCCTGGGAGGAAAGCCGACAGTGTAACTGAATCCGCGCGCCGGTTAGAACCTTTAATGGTGCCAGCAATTGGTGCAGCGCGGCGTTCAAATCGGCCTCCTGAATGTTCAGGCGGAAGGTGGTCAGCAACTCGCGCAACTGGCGGTAGGCGTCGGCCAGCGCGCGGTCAAAATCGTTAATGATCTCCTGCGCCTGCGGTGAACCGCCCGCCAGCGTGCGTTTCAGCAACGTCAACTGGATGCGCAAAAACGACAGCGCCTGGGCCAATGAATCGTGCAGCTCGCGGGCGATGGTGGCACGCTCTTCCATCAGCAAAAACTGCATGTGCTGTTTCTGCGCGCGATTGAAATAAACGCCGCGGCTCAGCATGTTAGCCACGCTTTGCATCAAATGCGGATGCGGCGGTTGATCCTGGTGCTGCCAGCACAGTTCCCCCAGCGGCTTGTCGTCCTGAACGATGGTAAGCCGCTGCCAGGCCTGCGTCGGCGATGGCGTGCCGCTGGTCAGTTGCCATTCGCTGAGGCTGTCCGCCACGTTCAGCCGGATGCAGAGCAACTGCTCGCTCTGGCGCACGATGTGCAGGACCTGCTCAAAGGCCTGCCGACCAATTTGCCGCACGCTCAGCGCCTGTGAGCAGTTGTAGAGTACTTCGAGCGTCTCGTTCGCCTGTTGCAAACGCTGGGTTTTCTCCTGAACCTTTAACTCAAGAGACTGATACAGCTTGGCCAGATCGTCCGACATGGCGGCAAAGGCCTGCGACAGCACGCCCAACTCGTTCGGCAGCGCAACATCCAACTGCGGGTGGTGAAAATCTCGCTGTTGCACGCGCTGGCTGGCATCCACCAGGTGTTTCAGCGGCGCCACGACCTGGCGACGCATAAAGCGAATGCAAAACAGCACCAGCCCGATAATGGCGATATAACCCACCACGCTGATGGTCGCCACTATGGCCAGCTTGAGTTCGGAATAGCGTTGCAGCGCTAAAACGAAATGGTCAATCTGGTTAACGTAACCGGCGACGTTGGCCTGATAGTCTGCCGACTGCCCGGCCTGGATCTGCCGCGCCAGCCGCTGCCAGGTTTGCTGTAGCGACAGGTATTTCTCACGGACGTCGGCAGGCACGTAAAAACGATCCAGCTTTTGCAGCGCCGGGGCCTGCAGGGATTGTTGATATTGCTGCAGATGCTGATCCAGCCCCGTAGCCTGCCGGGTGAGATCGTAAGCCAACCGATAACTCTGCATGCGCAGCGAACCGGCGATATTTACCGCTTCGGCGTCACGCAGGCTGCCGGCGACGGTGGTCAACGCCAGCCCGGTGGAGATCACGGACAAAATAACGATGCAAAACAGCGCCTTGGCCAGGCTGCCGGTCACTGAACGTTTAACAAGCAATCACGGATCCTTTTCTCACGGGCGATGCGCATCGTCAGGTTTCATTCGAAAGCAAAATTATAAGTTTTGCAACTAAAATTCGCCGGGTTTTATCTCAAGATGTAAGCAACGGAAAAAACGCGCGTTGTATAATTAAATAGATAGCGAATCAGCGAAAAGCGGGCGGCTAACTGCCCTTAAGCACAGTAATAGATTGATCTGGCGCAAGCTACCCCCGCATTTACCCCTTTAGAGTGATTATATACCCCTCGGACTCCTCTTATGTTACCCCCGTATTTTTCAGGGTTTTAAATCCATAGGCTATAGCCGCTGCCCGCAAACTGGCGTGTGGGCATGTTTGCAACCTCAAGGATAAACAGCATGACCGTATTGTCGCGGCGCAGGCTGCTCGGCGGACAATGGCGTCTCTCTTCGGCGGCGATCCGCCCCCCGTGGTCGCATCAAGAATCCCTTTTCATTGCCGGTTGCACCCGCTGCCAGGCCTGCATTAGCGCCTGTGAAAGCGGCGTGCTGATCGGCGGCAGCGGCGGCTTTCCCGAGATTGATTTCCAGCGGGCGGAATGCACGTTTTGCGGGCGTTGCGCACTGGCCTGCGAAGCGCCGCTGTTTCGCCCGCTGGCGGAAACCCCTTGGCGGCAATATGCGGCGTTTGGCGCCGATTGCCTGGCGCGCGGGGGCGTTGAATGCCGCAGTTGCCAGGACAGTTGCGAGCCGCAGGCGATCCGCTTTCGGCCGCGGCTGGGCGAGATGGCGCAGCCGATGCTGGATACGGCGGCCTGCAACGGCTGCGGCGCCTGTGTCGCCGGCTGCCCGGCGAATGCCGTCACCCTAATCCGGAGCGAAAACAATGAATAACGAATGGCACGTAAGCGGGCTGGTGGTACAGGCCCGGCCGGAAAACATTCCGCGGCTTGTCACGGCGCTGCTGGCGATCACGGACACGGAAATCCCGGTGCAGGATCGTCCGCAGGGCAAGCTGGTGGTCGTGATGCAGGCGGCTTGCTCCCAGGCGCTGCTGGAAAAAATTGAGTCGGTGCGCAATCTGGACGGCGTGCTGGCGGTATCGCTGGTTTATCACCAGCAGGACTTGCAAGGTGAGGTAACGCCATGAAACTCAGTCGTCGAGACTTCATGAAGGCTAACGCCGCGGTGGCCGCTGCGGCGGCGGCCGGGCTGACTATTCCAACGGTAGCGCAGGCGGTGGCGGACAGCGCGGATGCCATCAAATGGGACAAGGCGCCCTGTCGCTTCTGCGGTACCGGCTGCGGTGTGTTGGTCGGTACCCAAAATGGCCGTATCGTCGCCTCGCAGGGGGATCCGGATGCGGCGGTCAACCGTGGGTTGAGCTGCATCAAAGGCTATTTCCTGCCGAAAATCATGTACGGCAAAGATCGTCTGACCCAGCCGCTGCTGCGCATGAAAGCCGGCCAGTACCATAAAGAAGGCGAGTTTACCCCCGTCAGTTGGGAACAGGCTTTCGACATCATGGCCGAAAAATTCAAACAGGCTTTGAAGGAGAAGGGGCCCGACGCTGTGGGTATGTTCGGCTCCGGCCAGTGGACGGTGTGGGAAGGCTATGCCGCCGCCAAACTGTTCAAAGCCGGGTTGCGCACCAATAACCTGGATCCGAACGCCCGCCATTGCATGGCTTCGGCGGTGGTGGGCTTCATGCGCACCTTTGGCATGGACGAGCCGATGGGCTGCTATGACGATATCGAGCAGGCTGACGCCTTCGTGCTGTGGGGCTCCAACATGGCGGAAATGCACCCGATCCTGTGGTCGCGCATTACCGATCGCCGTTTGAGCAACGAGAAGGTCAACGTGTCGGTGTTGTCGACGTATGAGCACCGCAGCTTCGAACTGGCGGATAACGGCATGGTGTTCACGCCGCAGACCGATCTGGCGCTCATGAACTACATCGCCAACTACATCATTCAAAACAACGCGGTAGATCAGGATTTCCTCAATCGGCACGTCAACTTCCGCCGGGGGGCGACGGATATCGGTTACGGCCTGCGCCCGACCCACCCGTTGGAAAAAAAGGCGAAAAATCCAGGTTCGGATGCCTCCGAACCTATGAGTTTCGACGAGTACAAGGCTTTCGTGGCGGAATACACGCTGGAAAAAGTCGCCAAAATGAGCGGCGTGCCGGAAGACCAACTGGAAGCGCTGGCGAAGCTGTACGCCGATCCGAACATCAAGGTGGTGTCGTACTGGACCATGGGCTTCAACCAGCATACGCGCGGCGTCTGGGCCAATAACCTGTGCTACAACCTGCACCTGTTGACCGGCAAGATCGCCAAACCGGGCTGCGGGCCGTTCTCGTTGACCGGCCAGCCTTCCGCTTGCGGCACCGCGCGCGAGGTAGGCACCTTTGCCCACCGTCTGCCGGCCGACATGGTGGTCACCAACGAAAAACACCGCCAGACAGCCGAGCAGAAATGGCAGTTGCCGGCCGGCACCCTTCCGGCAAAGGTCGGGCTGCATGCGGTAGCGCAGGACCGTGCCCTGAAAGACGGCACGCTGAACGCTTACTGGGTGATGTGCAACAACAACATGCAGGCCGGGCCGAACATCAACGAGGAACGGATGCCGGGTTGGCGCGATCCGCGCAACTTTGTGGTGGTGTCGGATCCTTATCCGACCGTCAGCGCCCTGGCCGCCGACCTGATCCTGCCGACCGCCATGTGGGTGGAGAAAGAGGGCGCTTACGGCAACGCGGAGCGCCGCACCCAGTTCTGGCGCCAGCAGGTGAAAGCGCCGGGCGAGGCCAAATCCGATCTGTGGCAACTGGTGGAGTTCGCCAAGCGTTTCACGGTGGAAGAGGTGTGGCCGGCGCAACTGCTGGAACAAAACCCGCAATACCGGGGCAAAACGCTGTACGACGTCCTGTTCGCCAACGGCGAGGTGAATAAATACCCGCTGACGGAAATCCCGGCGGACCAGCTCAACGACGAAGCGCGCGCCTTTGGTTTCTATCTGCAAAAAGGGTTGTTCGAAGAATATGCCGGCTTTGGCCGTGGCCACGGCCACGATCTGGCGGCGTTCGATATGTACCATCAGGCGCGCGGCCTGCGTTGGCCGGTGGTCGACGGCAAAGAGACGCTGTGGCGCTACCGCGAAGGTACGGATCCTTATGTCAAAGCGGGGGAAGCGGTGCGTTTCTACGGCAAACCGGACGGCAAGGCGGTGATCTTCGCGCTGCCGTTTGAACCGGCGGCGGAAAGCCCGGACGGCGAATACGACCTTTGGCTGTCTACCGGCCGGGTGCTGGAACACTGGCATACCGGTTCGATGACCCGGCGGGTGCCGGAGCTGCATCGCGCCTTCCCGGAGGCGGTGCTGTTTATCCATCCTCTGGATGCCAAGAGCCGTAATCTGCGCCGTGGCGATAAAGTCAAAGTGTTGTCGCGCCGTGGCGAGGTGATCAGCACGGTTGAAACCCGTGGCCGCAATCGTCCGCCGCGTGGGTTGGTGTATATGCCGTTCTTTGATGCCGCGCAGTTGGTGAACACCCTGACGCTGGACGCCACCGATCCGCTATCGAAAGAGGTCGATTTCAAGAAATGCGCGGTGAAGCTGGAGAAGGTGTGAGTGCGCCTCGGTGCGTTCGACCCCCATTTTATTACCCGGGAGCCAAATAAAAATGAAAAGCCCTGTCGTGAAAAAGACGCTTGTCCTGTGGGCAGCGGCGTTGTCGCTGGCGTTTGCCGTCCTGGCCTTTGCCGCCGACGATGTCGATCTCAGCCAGTCGCCGGAGGTCTCCGCCACCGCCGTCGGGCCAATCTCCACGCCTAAACAGCAGGAACGGATGGCGCTGAACTATGTCAATCAGCCGCCGATGATCCCGCACAGCGTGGACGGTTATCAGGTCAGCAAAAACACCAGCCGCTGCCTGCAGTGCCATGGGGTGGAGCATTACCGCACCACAGGCGCGCCGCGTATCAGCCCGACGCACTTTATGGATCGTGATGGCCGGGTGCTGAGCGACGTCGCGCCGCGCCGTTATTTCTGCCTGCAGTGCCACGTGCCGCAAACCGATGCGGCGCCGATTGTCGGCAATGATTTCCAGCCCATGCCGGGCTTTGGGCGCTAAACGGAGGCCTTATGGCAGAACCTGATCACACCCCGACCGAAAAAAAAGCCGGCCCGTTGCTGCGGCTGTGGCGCTGGTGGCGCAGGCCCAGCCGCCTGGCCTTGGGCACGTTGTTGTTGCTGGGTTTTGGCGCCGGGATTATCTTCTGGGGCGGTTTTAATACCGGCATGGAAGCGGCGAATACCGAGCAGTTCTGTATCGGTTGTCACGAAATGCGCGAAAACGTGTATGAGGAATACATGGGCACGGTGCATTACAACAACCGCAGCGGCGTGCGCGCCACCTGCCCGGATTGCCACGTGCCGCACGAATGGGCACCGAAAATGCTGCGCAAACTGAAGGCCAGCAAGGAACTGTACGCCAAGGCGTTCGGCCTGATCGATACGCCGCAGAAGTTTGACCAGCACCGATTGGCGATGGCCAGCAACGAATGGGCGCGGATGAAGGCCAACGATTCGCAGGAGTGCCGTAACTGCCATAACTTCGAGTATATGGACTTCACCGCGCAGAAAACCGTGGCGGCGAAGATGCATGACAAGGCGGTAACCGAAGGCAAAACCTGTATCGATTGCCATAAGGGCATCGCCCACAAGTTGCCGGATATGCGCGACGTCCCCAACGGGTTTTAAACCCTTCAAGACCCATAGCCCCGCCGTTCTCCCGGAGCCGCGGGGTTTTTTGTTGCAAATCCGTTGTCGCTTGGGGACTCAATCGCGGTATCATTTTTGCGATCCAGCTAACGGAAAAGAAGAAGGGTTCATGTCGGCGAAAATTGAGAATGTGAAAAAAGAACTGCTGTCGAATAACTGGTATGTGCTGCACAAGTACACCTTTGATTTGAAGCGCAAGGATGGCGGTTCCGTTCAGCAGATGCGGGAGGTATACGATCGCGGTAATGGCGCCACCATTTTGCTGTATAACCGCGCCAAGGGTACGGTGGTGCTGACCAATCAGTTCCGCATGCCGACCTACGTCAACGGCAACGACAGCGGCATGCTGCTGGAAGCCTGCGCCGGCCTGCTGGACGCCGATTCCCCGGAGCAGTGCGCGCGCCGTGAAGCGGTGGAGGAAACCGGTTTTCAGGTCGGTGACGTGAAGAAGATTTTCGAGGCCTACATGTCGCCGGGCGGCGTGACCGAGATCGTGCATTTCTTTATCGCCGAATACCATGACGATGAGCGCCGCGCTGCCGGCGGTGGTATCGAAGACGAAGATATCGAAGTGGTGGAGCTGCCGTTCACCGAGGCGGTGGCGATGATCGCCGACGGCAGGATCAAAGACGGCAAAACCATTATGCTGCTGCAATACCTGCAAATTCACCGAATTATGGCATAAAAAAGCCCGGCAAATTTGCCGGGCCTGGCGTCGTCATGTTCAGGGCGGCGGCATAAGCCGCCCCTGCCGTGACTTACTTCAGCAGCGCCTGCGCCTTGGCCACCACGTTGTCCACGGTGAAACCGAACTCTTTGAACAGCTGGTCTGCCGGGGCCGACTCGCCAAAGGTGGTCATGCCCACGATGGCGCCGTTCAGGCCCACATACTTGTACCAGTAATCCGCGATACCCGCTTCCACCGCTACGCGCGCCGTAACCGAAGACGGCAGCACCGATTCACGGTAGGCCGCATCCTGCTTGTCGAACGCGTCGGTCGACGGCATCGACACCACGCGCACTTTCGTGCCCGCTGCACTCAGCTTGTCTGCCGCTTCCACCGTGATGCCCACTTCCGAACCGGTCGCAATCAAAATCACTTCCGGCGTACCCGCGCAGTCTTTCAGCACGTAGCCGCCGCGGTACACGTTCGCCAGTTGTTCGGCGGTGCGTGGCTGCTGCGTCAGGTTCTGGCGCGAGAAAATCAGCGTGGTCGGGCCGTCGTTGCGCTCGATGCCGTACTGCCAGGCAACCGCCGATTCCACCTGGTCACACGGGCGCCAGGTGCTCATGTTCGGGGTCACGCGCAGGCTGGCGATTTGCTCGACCGGCTGGTGCGTCGGGCCGTCTTCG